>Ga0308160_10001403_pt1 | contig 34041 bp, 29 predicted proteins | sample PhyFR1_FD_201036 | JGI IMG/M metagenome (GOLD analysis project Ga0308160, IMG submission 201036) | Phyllosphere microbial communities from UC Gill Tract Community Farm, Albany, California, United States - DLSLF.R1 | ecosystem: Host-associated > Plants > Phyllosphere > Unclassified | place: USA... | reverse complement strand
CATACTCATCGTAATTGTTCCAGGTTGATCCAAAACCGCTCCCATTTGCTATGCCAAGCGGCATAGCGTAGGGAAGATCGGACATTTCAACTTTGCTGGAATCGGACACTACTACTTTGCTGCTACAAAAAACGCAGACAAAAACTGGGTTACGAAAAATCGACACGTCAGAACGCGTTACATTGAACGATCGGAGCATCGGGAATAGTAAGAGGACCCCTGAAAACATGCTCGCCTTGCGTTTTTACACAGCCTGGGTCGAAAGTAGCCAGTCGCCATTAAAATAATGGGCCCAGTTCACGGAGAATTTCAACAATCGCCGGGGAATCATTTGTCGGTAAAAGGCTGTAACACTTGCGGCCAGAAGCAGACGAAACCAGATGAATGAAATTATCTGGGCCTGTGCGTTCTGGCCAACCTGCAGAGTGGTCGGATTAATCAACCCAGAATGGCTAACTACTCGTTTGATTGAGGTACGAATAATCAACATACCCACGCACGCCACCGCCGAAATATGTTTCAGGGTTCCCTTCGTTCAACTCAGCCCCAAGCTGGAAACGGCGTGGTAGGTCCGGATTCGCAATGAATGGTCTTCCGAATCCGATTAGATCAGCCCAGCCCTGAGAGAGGGCTTGTTCTGCTTTGGAGTAATCGTAGTGACCGGAATAAATCATCGCGCCAGAGTACATGAGCCGTAACGCTTCTTTGAACGCGTTTGGCATTGGGGGCGCATCGTCCCAATCTGCCTCTGCTATATGAAGATAACCGACGTCCAAGTCATCAAGAATTTTGGCCGCAGCAAGATAGGTGGATTCAGGTGTAGCGTCCTCCGCACCTTGAGCGGTGGTCAAGGGTGATAGGCGCACCCCAAGCCGCTCAGGGCCGACTACTCTAGCGACTGCTCCTGCTACTTCTTCAAGAAACCTTAGCCGGTTACGTAGAGATCCTCCGTACATGTCAGTACGTTGGTTGGAGCCAGAATCAAGAAACTGATTAATAAGGTAACCATTGGCACCATGTAGCTCCACACCATCAAAGCCGGCAGCAAGCGCATTTTCCGCTGCTGCGGCAAACTCGTGCACGAGTATCCCTACCTCTGCGGTCGCGAGGGCTCTGGGTCGGGAATGCTGTACCTTTTGGCCCGAACCATGTTCTGCACCCACGCCCGTTGGATCAATAAAAACCTGCACGCCCTCTGCGACAAGGGCCGACGGAGCAACCGGCATTTGGCTACCTGGCTGTAGTGAGACGTGGGACAGCCTTCCAACATGCCAAAGCTGGGCAAAAATGCGCCCGCCTGCACCATGCACTGCTGCGGTCACCTTGCGCCACCCTTCCACCTGCTCCGGCGTGTGAATGCCCGGCGTCCAGGCATACCCTTGACCTTGGCGGCTCACCTGTGTGCCTTCTGTGATAATGAGTCCCGCCGTGGCTCTTTGGGAGTAATACTTTGCCATCAGATCTGTTGGCACTTCTCCCGATGTAGCCCGAGCACGCGTCATGGGAGGCATGACAATCCGATTCGGCAGTATCAATCTACCAATCTGGAATGGCTCGAAAAGAGGTGCACTCATCAACGTTCCCCTTGTGCGGGTTTCGCAGAGCGCGCAAGCGGGCGAGCCAAGACCGTAATATCGATCGCGTTAGCCATAGCTTGATAACCCGCGTCGCCAGGATGAAGATGGTCGCCAGAGTCATAGACAGGCTGGAGTCGCTTGAGATTGCTTGGATCGCGTAGTAGTGAATCGAAGTCAACTACGCTGTCGAAATTTGCCTCGTTGCGGATCCAGTGATTCACCTCTTGCCTGAGCTGCTCCTTTGCCGGACTGTAATGGCCGGCAAAGGGGGTTCCTTCAAGTGCGCCTTCAAAGGGAGGCAGTGTTCCTGCAGTAATACGCAGGCCTCTGGCATGTGCGCTGGCAATGAGTTGGGAATACCCAAAGACCAGATCAGCCAAAGTCATTTGGCGCTCGGCTGGCGCAAACGGACTGCCCGGCCAGCCAATATCGTTTATTCCAAGCAAAACAATGACGTCCGTCACACCCGGCTGGCTAAGGACATCCTGTTCGATACGGGCCAGTGCATTGACACCCATTCCGTCTCGCAGTAGACGCGCACCGGAGATACCAGCATTGGCAACAGCGATGCCTTGTGAGGCGAGACGTTTAGCCAGAAAATCAGGCCAGCGGCGGTCTTCGTTCGGTGTAGAACCATTGCCATCGGTAATGGAATCGCCGAGCGTGACAACGGTCCGTGCGGGTACTGGCCTCTCGACCAGCACCCCGCTAAGAAATAGCCGTCCTTTTATGTTGCTGTCCGGCCTGAATCCCGATCTTGAAGTCCAGTCGCCGCTAGCGACTTCCACAGTTTGCTGCTCGCCCCAGTGAAAACTTGTTATCGCCGTGCGCTGTGGAAAATAACTTTTTATTGATAACTGCGTCAGTGGCTTGACCGTTACATCAATCGGATCGCTAGTCAGTTGTGCGCCGGGTGCCATTATGGCGTTGCGCTGTCCCCCGAAGGTCACGGACTGCTTGATATTGGCAGAAGAAAGGTCCAGCGATGCAAGTTGAACTGCGCCGACGACCACACGCTCACGGCCATACCGGTTTGAAAACACAAGTCGCAGACGTTTCCCGCCTGCGCTTAATCGGACCGTTTCGCTTAGGGTCTGATTTTCTATAAAAGAGGGCACGTTAGTAGGCAGCACAAAATCACTGCCCCAGTCCGGCTGAGGACTTGCATACCACGATGTAGCCCAGTTCATATGCTCCGGGGAGCTCTGCGCTGCCGATACCTCACTACCCAACGTTAGAGCAAAGCTAAGCGCGACTGTCTTTGCGAGAGATTTATTCACTGAAAGATCCTTTTTGAAAAGATCACTCAGATTAGCCTATGCCAAATTGCATCAGAAGAAGGCAATTTAGAATATAGTTCATTCTTTTTTGGAATAGCTTGAAAATGGATACCCTGCGAGCGATGCGGTTTTTCATAAGGACCTTAGAAATTGGCAACCTATCAGCAGTCGCACGGGAATTCGAAACTACCCAGCCTACTGTAAGCAAGGTTCTAACTTCATTGGAGATGCATCTGAAGGTACGGCTGCTGGAGCGAAGCACGAAAGGGCCTGTGGCCACAGAACAAGGGTTGCGATTCTACGAGCAAGCCAAATCCGTTCTTGAGCAATACGATGAAGCTGTAAGCAGTGTTCAAGGATTAACAGAACAGCCGACTGGCTTATTACGGATTAACGTCCCGGTCGCATTGGGCCAATTTAGGGTCAACGCGCTTGTACATGAATTCTTGCAACTTTATCCATGCATGTCAGTGGAATTGATTTTAAATGATCGCTTCGTCGACTTGGTTGAAGAAGGCGTCGACATTGTGCTGCGCTTGGGGTCAGAACTACCGCCGAACGTGATCGGCCGCCATCTCGCCGTTGTACCGCGTTTCTTAGTCGCTTCTAAAACATATTTGGAACTGCGCGGCATCCCTAGTCATCCCGATGAATTAACATCGCATGCTTTTGTACGCTTTGCTTGGTCACCAAACAATATGATTGACCTTTACCGTGGCGACGAAAAGTTGCGTGTCGCGATGAATAGCCGGTATCGGGTCAACAATGCGCTCGCAATTCGTGAAGCGCTTGTCTTAGGGAACGGAATTGGCTTATGTCCGGAATGGCTGGTTCATGATCTGCTTGTAAAGAATGAGTTGGTACGCGTACTCCCGGATTGGATCGCAAGCCGTCAAAACCTGCACTTGCTTTACCCTTCTCGACGTTACCAACCAGTGCGGTCAAAACTGTTTATCGAATTTATTGCAAACAGGTTTCCCGGATTGCCTGGATTTCAGCAGCCCTCTTAATTTGGATAGGCGAACAACACCTCAGCGGAGGTTGCTATGTCCGCTTCGGGTCGAAAGCGCCAGTTGCTGTTAGGCTGGGATCGGCCATAAGCGAGTCTAAAGCCAGCCAACAGTCAGAAAAACTGCTCGACCAACCATTCTCCTAATTCGCAGGGGCGATCAAGTCCTGCCACAATAATTTCTCCAGTTTTCTTATCAACAATTCTAGAAAGTTGTGCTTGTTCAGAGAGGGTATCCATGTTGATATATAAGTTTCAATCTAATGGTGTTGAAGGAAGAGGATAGCTTTATAACGATCTTCTAAAAAAAGATTTATAATTTAGTCCTAACGATTTTGAGGAAAAATATGCTTTTGCTAGCGCCACTTATCAAGCATAACGGCTTCACGGAAGAAGGTGAATGGCGAATTATTGCAAATGAGCCTAAAGATCCGATTAAATTTCGTGTCGGAGTTTCATACCTTTGCCCTTATATAGAACTACCATTGCTTTCGAGTAAATATTGCGAGTCTTTAAAGACTGTCATCGTCGGGCCAAATCCTAACCTAAATAGAGCGGAAATATCTCTCGATATGTTTTTAAAGTCAAAGGGCTTTGCTGATATCACGCTTGTCCAATCAAATTTGCCTTTTGTAAACTGGTAATGATTCTAACTGAAGTAGATTCAGACTATATAGATCTAATTTGCCCAGGATTTATTTGCTTTGATAGTATGGTGCAGCATTAAATTATTGCAAATAGCAACTAAGTCTTTGTTTTCAGTAATAAATGAAAATTGATGAAGCTCTATGTTGCAGATTTTCAATTTTAACGAGCAACTATGACTGCTTTGGGTCGATAGCGCCGGTTCGTCATCGGGCAATGTTCGCCCAAAAGCAGACGTCCATATCCGGTTCAACGTGCCAACAAAATCAATTTTGCGTGAAAACTCGTTGTTCCGCCAATTTCTTTTCAAGATTATATGAAAATCAAAACCATCGAAATAAGTAATTTTAAAAAATTTGAAGACCTTCAAATCTATGATCTTCCACCTGCGAAACTGATTGTCCTTGCTGGCCCTAATGGCTCTGGCAAGAGTTCATTGTTCGACGCGTTTTCAACATGGCAGCAAGCTAACCAAACCGGTTTATCATGGGACCCGTCTTACCATAGTCGATCAGGATCGAACTGGAATAACCACGTTCGGATAGGCTTTCATTCCGGAACACCATCGAAAAAAACTTTCTATTTTCGTAGTGCGTATCGCAATGATTCCGACTTCCAGATAAGCAGCCTTAATCGTCAAGGGCCAGCGACTGAAGAAATCCGAGTTCGCCGGATGATCGATAGTGACGGGGCTGTTGGCGGAAATTATCAGCGACTTGCCTCCAATGCTCTTGAAAATGCGTTTGCTCATTCGAGCGAATCCATGACGCTGCGCGAGTTTCGGGGAGAGGTTATCGGAGAAATCTCCGATGCCGTTGCACGCCTTTTTCCAGACTTGCGGCTGCATACGTTAGGGAATCCACTTCAAGAAGGCACGTTCAGATTTGCTAAAGGAACCGTAGAGAACTTCAGCTATAAAAACCTTTCCGCAGGCGAGAAAGCAGCTTTCGATCTGCTCTTAGATCTAATTGTGAAGAAGAAGAACTTTGATGACACGGTTTTCGTCATAGATGAACCGGAAACTCACATGAACACTCGGCTGCAGGGCCCGCTCTTAAGCGAGCTCTTTAGCTTAATCCATGATAATAGTCAGCTATGGATTTCAACGCATTCAATAGGGATGATGCGCGAAGCACAAAACCTCTATACGAAGTACCCAGGCCAAGTGGTATTTCTGGATTTCGAGGGGCACAATTTTGACCAAACGGTGATCCTGAGCCCTGTCGTCCCAAATCGCAGTTTCTGGGAGCGCGTTCTTCGGGTTGCGCTCTCCGACCTAGCAGATCTTGTTTCGCCGAAACAAATTGTTATTTGCGAGGGAAACCCAAAGATACCAACGCCGGGGAAAAATGAGGAACATGATGCACGAATTTATGGAACAATCTTTGAAAGTGAGTTCCCGGATACTCGATTTATCTCAAGCGGCAATTCGCTTGATGTAGCGTCAGATCGCTTAAAATTCGCAACCGTGTTCCCGAACGTCGTCAAAGGAGTGGCAGTGAGGCGGCTTATCGACCGCGATGACCACTCGCCTGAAGATCGAGAAGAGTTCAAAAAACAAGGAATACGAACATTATCGCGCCGACATATAGAGTGCTACTTGTACGATAGCGAAATCTTGGAAGCCTTATGCGTTTCTCTAAACCGACAAGAGGACTTTCAAGCGGTTGATGCTGCACGACAATTTGCTTTAGCTTCCGCTGCAGCCCGGGGACGCCCAAGTGACGACATGAAAGCTGCAGCTCCCCAACTTTATGTAGACATCAAGCGCATCCTAAATTTAACGGCGGTCGGAAATGACGCGACCAGTTTCGCTCGAAACCTATTGGCGCCGCTGGTAAAGCCAGGAACCATCACCTACGAACAGCTTAAGAAAGACATTTTCGACTCCTAACACCGTACTTAAGTTGGCTTCGGCCCGTTGGCAAGGCCCGCTTTGGGTCGAAAGTGCCGGTTGCTTTCAGGCTGTGATCGGCCACAAGTTGCCGTTCGAGATAAAAACGTAATGGTCCGCTTTATACCCGGTCAGTGAGCATACATTCTTACATGTGCAGGGTCGTACTCACCCTCTGAATGAATGACAAGCGTCTTTCCATTCCTCCACGGCAGCCCCCATATTGCTTATCTTGCTGAGCAATGTCCGTCACCGCTAACGTTGCAATAAACAACGCGCGTCAATTCTTCCCCATTGCCCATTGAACTGGTTTCGGCCGGCCCGGGCGCATATCTTGCTGCGGCCCGGAACCGTTATTGCCCGGCATTGGGTTTCGGCTGAACCTTCAGCAGGCAGGATTGCAACCAATCGGTAGAGAACAGCCTTGCAATGGCGCTCCATGGTGGACGACGCAGCGCATCCACTGGCTCCAGGGTCAGCGAACCTGGTTGATCAGCCTCTATCAGCGTGAGCCACACATGATCCCCAGCACACAGACTGACGGCATCTCCAGCACGCAGCATGTAATCCTTGAGGTCGCCGTCACGGGTCAGCCACAGCAAGCCGCTGGTGGCGTTGAAAGACAAGCGCTGGCGGCTTTGATTGATGAAGTGCAGTATGCCATTGGGTTGGATGGCGAGGTTTTGGCTGTTGGGCGCGATGAGCATGATGACCTCCTTGTTTTGAAGTGGCGTCCAGATTGCCATCTGCAAATTCACACATAAATTACCAATAGATGCACATTTCATGTGCATTAGTGCACATATGAAGCTTGACTGGGATGATATTCGTATATTTGTGACACTGGCTCGCGCAGGCAGCTTGACGGCCGCTGCCCACAGCTTGCGGGTAGAACATACGACGGTGGCGCGCCGCATCGGGCAACTTGAAAAAGCACTTGGGGTGCACCTATTCGACCGGCTGCCCCGAGGCTGGATACTAACTAGCGAGGGGGAGCAACTGGCCGCGCGCGCTGCGCAGATGGAAGAACAGGCGCATGAGTTCATGCGCGAGGCAGCCGACGGCGTCCAGCTCTCAGGCACCGTGCGTCTCTCGGCATCGCCATCAGTAGGACAGGAATTTCTGTTGCCGCGGCTCGCTGCAATCCACCCGCGCTGGTCCAGCATCATGCTCGAACTCGTGGTCGAGACAAGGTTTGCGGTGCTGTCACGGCGCGAGGCGGACCTAGCGCTGCGCATCGGGCGGCCGCAGGATCTCGGCCTGGCGGCGCGGCTGTTGGGCCGCATGAGCTTCGGGCTCTACTGCCGTAAAGGCTATACCGACGGCCGCTGCGAAGTGGACTGGCGCTTCATCGGGTACGACGACAGCTTGGCGCATACGCCCGAACATCGGCGCCTGGAATCCCTGCGTAGCAACCGCGGCTTTGCGATGCGCGCTAACACCCTGGGATTGCAGCGTGATGCGGTGCGTATGGGGCTGGGGGTGGCGATGCTGCCGCACTTCATGGCAGAAACAGACCCATTGCTGGAACGACTGCCATTCGATGCAGGACCGGCGCCGGAAATATGGCTAGTCGTGCATCCGGACGTGCGGCGGTCTCCCCGTGTAAGACTGATCGCTGACTTGGTAGCGGAGGTCGTGTCGAGCGGCGGCGATGTGCTTGCTCCTTCATTTTGCTGAAAACTGCAATGGTCTGGCCATCAACCATTTGAACGCCGCTGCCCATAGGTGCTTTCTCGCGTGATGGTGTGCCGCTTGCAAGCGCATCTGAGAAGTCGCCTTTTCCGGTGCGTGCTAGAAGCCCGATTGTCCGCTTGCGCGGCAGTTCCGGACTTTCGTGCAACGAGTCTAGTCGGCTGCTTTGGGTCGAAAACAGCCTTCCGCAATTGGTCGAGGGCAAGGACGACCAACGGCATTGGTCTAGCAAGATAGCGTCAGTAACAACATCACGTGCAAGGTGCCAGCCTTTGCGGGCTTGGTCATCGGTATTGGGGAATGCTGGATTCCGCGATCCACCCGCCGCGACGCGATGGCAGAAAATTGAAAAGCAGACAGTGCAGGGAAATTGTCTTACGCAGGAGAATGGTGGATAATTCTCGCCCATGAACGACATGACACAACTTCCCTCATTTCCTGACCGTCTCGCGATCGATCCGCGCAGCCCTTACTACAATGCGTCCGTACTCGAGCATGATGTTGGCATTAAGCTCGATGACAAGGAACGCACCAATGTTGAGGAATATTGCGTCAGCGAAGGTTGGATCAAAGTTGCGGCCGGCAAAGCGCGTGACCGCAAGGGCAATCCGATGGCGATCAAGCTTAAAGGCAAGGTCGAGCCTTTTTACCGATAGCGGCTTTATGCATTGCGCGACATAGGAAAGAATAAAAGATATTGCCTGTGAAATGGAAGCAGGCGGTTAATCAGTCCGTTATCATTTTCGGCGAGCGTCTCCCGAACGTGCCGCTGATATTTTCAAATCGACCGCCGCACACAGAACTTCGCAAACCTTCGGAAGAAACGGTTCCGGACAAAACTCGTTGCGCTACAACGCCCATCTGCCCGTGACAGCTTAATCGTCAAAAAACGACACGACTAAGTCCGCTTTCGCCGTTTCTCGGACGTTGGTAAGCACGGGCGTACTCCTAAAAAACAGGTTTTCTGTTTATTTCTTGATTGCAAAGGCGTCGCTGATCTGTTTTGACCGCTTGGCATCGTCGCCATGCAGATAAGCCGAGGTCGTTGAAATGGATGAATGCCGCAGGTTATCCCGCACGGTGATGAGTTCTGCCCCCATTGCCAGTGCATGGGTCGCGTGCGTATGTCGCATCCAGTGTGTCGTTGCCTGCCTTAACTTTTCGGCAAGCGTAGGGTGTTCTGTTGCCATTTCATCCGCTGCCAGGCTAAAAAACCGCTTGATAACATTGAGCAGTCGTGTCGCCGTGATACCCGAGCCGGAGGACTTCTCCAGCGAGCCGACCAGCGGCGCGGTCAGGTCCCACTGTGCGCGCGTGACCGGCAGGCCGCGTTGCAACAGGTAGCGGTCCAGTGCCGAGCGCGCCATTGGCGGCAAGGCCACCTTTCCGGCTTTGCTTCCTTTGCCGATAAACTGCAGCCAGTGATCATCATGGCCGTCCGTTGCGATCGAGCGAAGCGTCAGCCCGACTAGCTCCGATGCGCGCAGCCCGGTCGAATAGGCGAAATCGAGAATGAAGCGCAATCGTTGTGCCGCCGGCTGTTGCCACCCGTGAGACCATTCCAGACCGTCTGCGATGGCACGAACGATTCCCCATTCCCCAAGGGTAAAGACATGGCTTGCGTCCACCACGCGCCCTTTCGATGCGCCGCGCACCTTGATGCCGGAGAAGGGGTTGGCAAGCAGATAGCCTTGCTCCATGAGCCAGCGGTACAGCGCACCGATGACCGAGACGGCATAGGCCACGGACCTGGCCGACAAAGGACCACTAAACGGACGCCATTCGGGCGATGTCCTGGTTTTGGGAGGCCCGACCCAGCGAGCGGCCGGCGAGGGCCTGCGCAGAAAAGCGCGGTAGGCGACGGCATCTTCGACCGTGAGCGACGACATGGCCCGTCCCCGCTCCAGCACCGCCCAGAGGATCAAACGCTCGGCTTCCTTGCGGTAAGCCCGCAGCGTCGCCCCGGATTCGTGCAATGACAGCCAGGCCTGGACCGCCTGGTAATCGTTATCGGCGCTGAGCGTGCAAGTTTTCTGCGGGCCACGGAACGCGCCTTGCGAACCATCGACTTCCTGGGGTGGGACGAATACTTCCCATGGCACCACCTCTTGCTGCAACGGCATCACCACCAGTTCCCGTGCCCGCTTGGTCAGCGCCTCGTGTTGCGCGAAGAACGCTTCAATCTGCAGCGCGCTGGTGCGGCCAAGGCCGGGAATGGGGGCCCACCACATCTTGCGTCGGGACACCCGCAGTGTCAGGTCCGCCAGCGTGCGGATGCCATACGCATGCAGCGCGCGCACCGCCTGGGGTGCCAGCCAGCGCTCGACTAGATCGCTTATCCCGGGTACGGCGGGCGGACTGGAACGCAGCGTCTCGATGGCCTGGAAAACAGCCCGTGCCAGCTTGGCCCGGTCTGCTTCCTTGTGACCGATGAGTTCGGCCAGATCGCTGCGCGAGCGCATCCACGCAAACTCGCCAAGCCGACGGCGGATGTGGCGAATGACCGTGCGTGAGGAATCGCTGGTAAGCAGCTCAGCGTCCAGGTACCGGGCCACCGCCTCGCGCCCATCCAGTCCCTGATACCAGGCACGCAGCGCGGCCAGTTCAGAGGCCGTAGGGAATCCCTCGGGAGAGGAGGGCGGCACGGCAGCAAGACGATCGAGACGTAAATTCATTTTGCCAGTTTACACGAGCATGGTTCGTATTACGATAAGAAGAGTTATCACAATAGATGTCAGTAGGCGGTCCTCAATCGGTATATTTGAGGAGTTCAAACTAGGGCTAATCGCACTTTCGAGTTCATTTGGTCCAAGGATGGCTCAGAGCAAGCAGGAGTAGCAACGCTCCGTACCGGCGACGAGAATTTTGACTGATAAGCGCTTGGAAACCTGCGCAAACGGAAGCTCGATGATCACGGCAATGCCATCGATCTCTGTCAATGAAATAACCAGGTAGGAAAGCAGTGACCGGATAAGGAGATTGCGCTCGGATTCCTTGAACTGCACATTGGCGCAGACAAGTTTGGCTCGCGCATTGGGCGCCGCGATTAGCCGATGATTGTAGGGGGCGTGGATAAAAAAGATCGTAGGTTCCGTCGCAGCAATTTTCTAGCCGTCGTCGTGTTCCATTGTGACGTGGCCGTGCCGCACAAAATGAAGATGGCTCACGTTCTTGCTTGCTCCGAAATCATTCCTACCGCATAAGACGCCAGAAAAAAGGTATCGGCAGCGAAGCTGAACCGGAGAAGAAGCGACTTCAGGGCACCTCGAAAAATCTATGGTCACCCTCCTTTTTGCAAGGGTAGATTTTGGGTTTTGTGATTGGCTTGCCTAAATCTATACGGCGTCTGATTGGAGAGCGTTTCTCCGCGCCACGATGAAAGTCGCGCCTGGCAGTCCTAAAAACCTCGGCGGCTTCGAGAGCCGGTTTTTCGATCAGGTTATCTGCCAGGCCGTTATGCCGTTCACGTCATCCAGTTTCTACAGTCGCAAAACCAGGTGGGTACTTCGACCTACTCAATTTTGTACGCCGCTCAGGCTGCCATTGAAGCCTGAGCGGCACGGTATTCGGTGTGGCGGGCAGCAAGCGCCCATACTGTGCGAGCCAGTTTATTAGCCAATGCACAAGCGACGACATTGGAATGTCGGCGTGACAGCATTGCGCGTACCCAGTCCGCCAGCACGCCTTTCTGCTTGTCCAGACGCTGCATGTACGACCTGGCACACAGCACCAGCAGGCGGCGCAGATTCTTATCTCCTCGCTTACTAATCCCGAAGAGAGTGGCTCGTCCTCCCGTACTGTACTGGCGCGGCACAAGGCCAACGGAGGCCGCGAAGTCTCGCCCGCAGCCGTACTGCTTACCATCGCCAAGCTCAGCCGACAACAGGCTGGCCGTAATTGGCCCGACACCCGGCACCGCCATCAGGCGCTGCCCCAGATCGTCTTCCTGCAGCTGCAGCTGCAATTCCTTCTCCACTTCAGCAATCTGTTCGTCCAGGTACTTGTAGTGAGCGTGCAGGCGATTGAGAACGGCAATTAGCCGTGCTGGCAGCGGGTGTTCTGCCAGCACGGAAGGAAGTCGTTTGATGGCGGCTGAACCGATGGGAAGACTGATACCGAATTCCAGCAGAAAGCCGTGGATCTGATTGGAGGCCTTGACCCGGTCACGAACAAGCGATTCCCTTACACGATGCAGGGCGCTGAGAATCTGTTGTACTTCAGTTCTTGGTGTGACAAAGCGCATGTTGGGACGGGAGGCAGCTTCGCAGATCGCTTCGGCGTCAATAAAGTCATTCTTGTTTCCCTTGACGAAGGGACGGACGAACTGAGGACTGATGAGCTTGACTTGGTGGCCAAACGTCATAAGGTGCCGCGCCATATGATGGGCGCCGGCACAGGCTTCCATGACAACGGTACAGGGATGAAACGTGGCGAGGAAGGTAATGAGTTGCTTGCGGGAGCACTTCTTGCGGAACACCGCTTTGCCACGGGCGTCTTGGCCGTGGAGGTGGAAAGAGTGCTTCCCAAGGTCAATGCCGATCAGTATGACGTCTTGCATGATGGTCTCCTCGCTCAGAAGGTAAAAACACCTTACAAGCGTAACCGCTCGTAGGGTGGAGGGTGACCATTTCATTACCCCGACGAGTCTGGCAAGATGTGGGCGCCTCAAACTTGACCTAAATGTTTATGATCAAGACCAGTCTGTTTGCCGACCAGGAGCGCGAAGCCAAGCTGAACCAGCTTGGTGATGCGTTGCAGGTGATGGAGCAGCATGTTGACTTCGCCGCCCTGGCAGCCGAGGTCGATCTTGCGGCACCGCGCCCCAGCCGCGAGCGCGGCGGCCGTCCGCCGTTCCCTACCGAACTGATGGTGCGCGTGCTGTTGATCCAGCAGCTATTCAACCTGAGTGATGAGCAGATGGAATTCCAGCTGCTCGACCGGTTGAGTTTCCAGCGCTTCGTCGGCTTACGTGCCAGCAGCCAGATCCCAGACCGAACGACGATCTGGACCTTCAAGGAGCGCTTGATCCAGGCCGGTGCCAGCGAGAGCGTGTTCGATGCCGTCAATCGCCAGCTGGCCCGGCACGGCTACATTGCGCGCGGCGGCCAGATGATCGACGCGAGCATCGTGCAGGCGCCCACGCAGTCGTTGAGCAAGGAAGAGAAAGCCATCGTCAACGAAGGCGCGATGCCGGCTGACTGGACACCGGCCAAGCGGCGCCAGAAGGATACAGACGCGCGCTGGATCAAGAAACACGGCAAATCCTACTTCGGCTACAAGGTATCAGCCAATGCCGACAAGCGCTACAAGCTGGTACGCAAGATCAAGGTGAGCACGGCAAGCGAACACGACACTCTGCATTTCGAGGACGTGCTCGATCCTGCCAATACGAGCCGCGACATCCTGGCCGACAAGGGCTATATCGATGGCGAGCGCGAAGCGCGACTGAGCAAACAGGGCTGGCGCATGCACATCCAGCGCAAAGGCAGCAGGGACAAGCCGATCTCGGAGGCCCAGCAGCGGCGCAATCATCGCATCGCCAAGACGCGTGCCCGCATCGAGCACGTGTTCGCGGGCCTGGCGCAGATGGGCGGCAAGACGCTGCGCTGCATTGGCCTGGCACGCGCCAAGCTGCACCTGAACTGGAAGGTCGCTGCCTACAACTTGCAGCGTCTGGTCTATCTAAAGGAGGCCGGGGTCGAGGCATTCTGACGCCCGAGGTCCGTGCGGACCGCCGAAAACAAGCAGCACCACCTGAAAAGAGGTCGGGAAACGACGCGCTCGCGCGTTGCTGGCCACATTCAAACACTCGGCCCGCGGATGCAGCCGAAACCACGTGTTATTCGAGGTGCCCATCGGTGTCATCGATGGAATTGCCTTTCAAACCAATATCCTGGCTTTGAACGCCGCCGTGGAAGCGGCCCGCGCCGGCGAGCAGGGTCGTGGATTTGCAGTCGTCGCAACTGAGGTGCGCGGCCTGGCGCAGAAGTCGGCCACCGCTGCAAAGGAAATCAAATCGTTAATCGGTGATTCGGTTGAGCGGATCGGCACTGGCAGCAAGCTCGTAACCGAAGCCGGCGCTACCATGGACGAAATCGTTGATAGCGTCAAGCGGGTTACCGCCATCATGGGTGAAATCCTGGTGGCATCCAAGGAGCAAAGCGAGGGCATCGAACAGGTGAACAAGGCAATTGCCGAGATGGACGACGTCACCCAGCAGAATGCGGCGCTGGTAGAGCAGGCGGCAGCGGCGGCGGCATCTCTGCGGGAACAAACCGGATCGTTGTCGCAGGCGGTCAGCGTTTTCCGGTTGGACGGAGAAAAACAAACTTCCTTTTCTGTACCGGTCAATAAGCCTGTCATTGCCCTTGCGCACTCGATCACGATGTAGCAACCAGCCGGCACTCCAATGTCCATGGCTGAGGAATTGTCCTCTGTTTCATTGTTACTTCTAAAGTTTTCTTGAGGAAAGCCGTAACACCTGCGAAGACTATCTCTCTGTACGCTATACCGTACTCGTTTCTGATCTAAATCACTCCATAGAAAGCCAGTAAATGCACGCTGCTTCATCGCTGACCTATCCCTGCGAAGTTCTGAATTTTCGACTTGGTGCCGAAGAATACGGCATCAGCATCATGAAGGTCCAAGAACTAAGGACTTATGAAAACGTCACCCGCATCGCGAATGCGCCGGACTTTGTCAAAGGCGTGGTTAACCTGCGCGGCATCATTGTGCCCATCATCGACATGCGGATTCGTTTCAACACTGGGACGGTAGCCTACGATGCGTTCACCGTCGTTGTAATTCTCAACATCCGCAGTCGGATCATCGGCATGGTGGTCGACAGCGTCTCTGACGTGGTGACTCTGCAAGAGGATCAGGTGCGCGTTGCGCCTGAAATGGGGGCCGCCGTCGACACCAATTATCTGCTGGGTATTGGCACAGTCGACGAGCGCATGCTGATCCTGCTCGATATCGACCAGCTGCTGTCATCGGGCGAAATGGGCCTCTTCGACAAGATGGCTGCCTGAAGGCCATCAGTCATCTAATTAATGAATCAAAGACTTAGTCAAAAGACATGAAAAATGAATAACATGAAAGTATCAACGCGGTTATCAATCGGTTTCAGCATGGTGCTTGCGCTGCTTGCCGTCATCATCGGCCTCGCCATCTTCCGGATGAGTGCCATGAACGAAAATACCGCTGAAATCGCGCTGGTGTCCTATCCCAAGGTTATTATGGCGCTGAAGACGAGCGACAACATTCAGACGGTCGGACGAGCCGTACGCAGCATATTGCTCACCCACGATGCGGAAGCGGCCAAGAAACAAAAAGAACAAGTCGCGAGTGCCCTGGATAATAACAGCGACATATTCGCCAAGCTCGGCAAAGCCATCGAGTCCGACAAGGGCGCGGCGCTATTCGCCAAGGTCAGGGAAGCCCTCATTCCTTATCGCGCGGCCGTCGATAAGGTGATCAAGACCAATGATGACGGCAACCGGGAGCAGGCGGTCAACCTGCTGTCCAGCGAGATGCGTCCCGCTCAGCAAGTATATTTCGATGCGGTCAATGCGCTCATTGAGTACCAGAGCCATATAATGGATGAATCATACAAGGAAGCTAATCAGACCTACAGAAGCTCTCGCACCATCATGATCCTCTTGGGCTCGATTGCGCTGGCACTAGGTGCGGCGGCGGCGTTTGTCATTACGCGTTCCCTGACGCGGCAGCTGGGCGGCGAACCGGCTTACGCCACCGCCATTGCAGGAAAGATTGCCGAGGGCGACCTGACCGTATCGATTGTGACTGAAAAGAGCGATCGGACAAGCATGCTGTACGCCATGAAAGAGATGCGCGATAACTTGGTCAAAATCGTCTCGCAGGTCAGGACGGGCACAGACACTATCGCCACCGCCTCCAGCCAGATTGCTGCAGGCAACATGGATCTGTCATCCCGCACCGAAGAGCAGGCCAGCTCGCTGGAAGAGACGGCGTCTTCCATGGAAGAACTGACTTCCACTGTCAAGCAAAACGCGGACAATGCCCGGCAGGCCAACCAGCTCGCCGTCGCTGCTTCCGCAATTGCTGAACGCGGCGGCGCAGTGGTGTCGCAGGTGGTGAGCACCATGGGTGACATCAATACCGCTTCGCGCAAGATCGCCGACATCATCGGCACCATTGATGGCATCGCCTTTCAAACCAATATCCTTGCGCTGAATGCGGCCGTCGAAGCCGCCAGGGCCGGGGAACAAGGCCGTGGCTTTGCCGTCGTAGCGACCGAAGTTCGCAGCCTAGCCCAGCGTAGCGCAGCGGCAGCGCGGGAAATCAAGGAGCTGATCGGCGACTCGGTGGCCAAGGTCGACACCGGTAACCAGCTGGTGCAGCAGGCGGGCGATACGATTGCGGAAGTGGTGGTAAGCGTGCAGCGCGTGACCGACATCATGGGCGAAATCACATCGGCCAGTCAGGAGCAGAGCGCCGGCATCGAGCAGGTCAACCAGGCGATCGCGCAGATGGATCAGGTTACCCAACAAAATGCGGCCCTGGTCGAAGAAGCTGCGGCTGCGGCCGATTCGATGCAAGAGCAAGCAGGCGCTCTGGCAAAGTCAGTCAGTGTCTTCCGGCTCGATGGCGCCGGACAGAGTCAGTTTTCTACTGCGGCTGCGGCCACAAGAGCCGTGGCGCCGGCGTTGAAGTCAATTCGCCCGGCCACCGGCCGGCCCGTAAAGTCTTTGCAAATGCAGCCATCCTCCCAGTCAAATGCCAGAGCGCAGACATCTGCCGCCGGCGAATGGGAAGAGTTCTGAGATCTTTGTAAAAGCGGACGGTTGGCTGTGGCATGCCGTGTCCGGGCTTTCGTCTACAGGGAATTAAATGATCAAGACCATTTAAACCAGCCGGCTGCTTCCAAGGATGTATGTGCATGCGATGCCGGGTGGATGGGCGTCCCACCCATTCTTCCGGAATTAGTTTCGCTTGTCGACGGCCGCTGAAATCCAGAAGATTCTCGATGCCGGACTCACGATGGTTGAAATCGATGTCTCAAGAGGGATCGATGTTCCACCCAGCCCCGCTGACGACCCTGTTGAGGCTGCAAATCTTCCCGTACCGACAGCGCCATGTGTGTAGCCAGCGACCGGTTTTGACGAAGAACTGGCGCGGGCACGGGCGCTGATTGCGCAAGGCAGGTTAGTCGTGAGTGGTCTGACCCAAGATGTGGGGCTTGGGAAGATTGTCCAGTTGGGCCGTGTCGAGCCGGTGGTAGAAGGGATCGTCGGCTCTATCACCCGCAATCCCAACGCGCTGCTGGTGTTTCTGCAGACAAAGGAATTCGATGACTAGGCCGCGTTGGTTTTGGGCTGAACAGGGCAGGCCACTTGACGGCATGAAAAAAAGCTTGCTGGACCAAAAAGGCGTCTTATTTCTATGCCGACAATATTAAAACGCTGGCCAGCGAGGTTGCCGCAGCGATCAATGGAGCGACAGCCAATTGCATTTCTAACATACCCGAAGCATTTTCATAATTTTTAACTGCACTGCTGCCCCTTGCTCTTTTAAAAGAGCAGGGTTTTTATGAATTTATTATCTTTGTGGCGCAAGTTTGATGATTTTTCACAAACTCATATCTTCTATGCTGCATTTGCCGCGGTCGCTGTATATTCACTTGTATAAATTAAATGAAATGAAATGAAATGTATTTCTGGCAATAAGTTGGCCTGATATGCTTCTCCCCCGGCGAATGCAGCAGATCATCCCATGGCGTACGCGTACTGCCCTGTCGGGGTTTTGTGGATTGCTTCGTCAAAATCTTCTGTCCGTTCTTGTCTGGACTCTCGTTGCGAGCGTGCTTGCCGGGGTGCTCTGGAGTTGGGTAATCACGACCATTGCCAAGGATAAGGCCGAAATCGCAAGTGAGGTACGTCGTTCAGCAATCTCACAGGCAAAGGCCTATGCAGAGCAATTGGATCGATCCCTTTCCCAGATCGATTACATCATGCTCAACCTCAAGTATCATTGGCAAGACACCGGTGGCGCTGTCAATCTGGAAAAGCAGATGAAAGCGGGACTCGTGCCCGTGTCCTCCGAACTGGTGCTCACATTGGTCGACCGCAATGGCAAGCCCGTGACCAGCACCCTGGCATTTGATAAGGGTCTGCCCGGCATTACTTATCGCTCCTATTTTCAGGCACATCAACTGGACGCATCGTATGGCCTCCTGATCTCCGAGCCAATTATGGGATTACGCACGAAGCGCATGAAAATCATGCTGTCCAGGCGCCTGGATACGCCCGATGGCAACTTCGACGGTCTGGTTGTCATCGCCGCCGAGCCCAGCTACTTCGTCTCGTTCCCGACCGAATCGACATTCCACAAGCAGGATTTCGTGGCTGTGCGCAAGGCAGACGGCACTTTTTTTGCAGCAAGAACCGCTGCCGATACCGAGGCGCGGGGTGCGCTGTACAACGCTCATCCTGGCTTCCCAAACAGGGTAGGCGTTGTGCGAGAGCCTGGCGAAAAGTTTGTCGACGGCAAGGAGCGCATTGTTGCCTGGCATACCGCAAAAAATTATCCGGTCGTGTCGCTCGTTGGTCTGTCCCTCGATTCCCGGTATGTCGCCTACCTTGACCGGGAAAGAGAACTGGACTCCATCGCCACCATGGGAAGCATCGTTCTTTTTCTGCTCGGTAGCAGCGGAATTGGCTATTCGCTTTGGCGCACCTGGAAAAAGGACTCTTTCAATGAGGTCATCGCCGCTTACCGTCTGGCGACGGAAAATGCGCAGGACGCTTTTTACATGATGCGTCCGATCTACGGGCCTGATGGTCAGGTCCTGGATTTTGTGATCGAGGACTGCAATGAGCGGGGGGCAACGAACTTCTGCGGCGTCAAGGAGGCGCTCATCGGCCGCACGCTGTCGGGCCACGTCCCGGATCATTTCCTCGACAAGATTTTGCAGTCCTGTCGCATAGCAATGGCGGAGGGCTTTCTTGAAGAGGAAGGGTACTTGCCGGCAGTGGGCAAGCACGCTGCCCGCTGGAGTCAGCGAAAGCTCGTGCGATCTGGTCGCGGCCTGGCTGTGACGGTCAGGGACATCACGGCGGCAAAGATGCATGAAGAAACGCTCCACAGGCTGGCCAACGCCGACGCGCTGACGGCGTTGCCAAACCGGCATTGGCTGACAGGCTATCTGCCTGCTGCCCTCGAAAAGGCTGCGGTCAATAACAAGGCGCTTGCCGTGCTGTTCGTCGATCTGGACGATTTCAAGAACCTCAACGACACCATGGGGCATGCCGCCGGCGACGAGCTGCTCAAGGCAGTGGCCCTGCGACTGAAGGCCGTACTGCGGCCTCAGGACAGTGTTGCTCGCCTGGGCGGCGATGAATTCACGATGATCCTCGAGTCGATCGACGGGGACAGCGACGTCGTGGCGGTTGCGGACCGGCTCATCGACACGCTGCGCGAACCCTTCGTCGTGGCTGACGGCCACCGCCATATCGTGCACGCCTCCATCGGCATCAGCGTGTTTCCGCAAGACGGGCAGGATGGCGATACGCTTTTGAAAAATGCTGATATCGCCATGTACGCCGCCAAGGCTGCCGGCAAGGGAACCTACTGCTTTTTCCATCGCCAGCTGTTTGATAATCTGGTGGCAAAGATTACCCGCCAGACACAACTAAAGCAGGCCATCGAGCGCCGTGAACTAGTGCTGTTTTACCAGCCTCGGGTCGATGGAAAGACGGGCGAGCTGCGTAGCTTCGAGGCACTGGTGCGCTGGATCCACCCGGTGCGCGGCTTGGTGCCACCTGACGAATTCATCCCGATCGCCGAAGAAACCGGCCTTATCATCCCGCTTGGAGAGCAGGTCATTCACATGGCATGTGAACAACTGGCGCAATGGCAAAAAGACGGTTTGCAGGTGGTGCCCGTTTCAGTAAATGTCTCCGCCCGCCAGATCAATAGCGGTAGTGTCAGCCACGTCATCGCTGCTGCATTGACCCACAGCGGGGTGGACGCGCGTCTCATTGAAGTAGAGATTACCGAATCCGCCACGGTAGGCGAGAGCAAGATCGCCGCCGGCGAGATCGGCGCACTGCAGGAAATGGGCATCAGGCTCTACGTCGATGACTTCGGCACCGGCTACTCTTCGCTCTCGCAGCTCAGGCGACTGGACATGGATGGACTGAAAGTGGACCGCTCTTTCACCAGCCAACTGGCCCGAAGTTCCGAAGATCCCGAACTGTTCAATGCGATCGTCTCCATGGCCCATGCCATCCACATGGATGTCGTGGCGGAAGGCGTGGAAACGGCCGAGCAGCTGCAGATCCTTCAAGACCTGTGCTGTGACGAGGTGCAGGGCTATTACATATCGAAGCCTGTCCCGGCCGGAGATACGGCTCGCATGCTGCGTAAGCGCTTTCTTTTCCCTGCCACATAACGCGCTCCAAGTTCGCGGTCACGGTCGCCTGAAATTCCCGCAGAATGATGCGCATGGCAAGGCTCTATTTCTATGTCGCGCATCTCTGAATCATCCAGACCCATCCTCCCGGGACGTAGACAAATAGGCGAATCTTTGCCTCTCCATGGAAATCACCCAATTAAACTCGTTTTGCGGCGGTGTATTACGGCGCGTGGTGGCTCATGAAGCATATCCAGGAAGCGTGGGCCTTGGCTGTCTTCGTTCGGTGCACCCTCGTGTTGTTTCCCATGCTGTGGGCGCTCTTTGCAAATGACCTCACCGCAGAACCGGCAGTGGCCTAAATACCAGTTCGCTCACCTTAGGAAATGGCGTATGACGACATGTCAGAATGCCTCGACCCCGGCCTCCATCAGATAGACGAGGTGCTGCAGGTTGTAAGCAGCGACCTTCCAGTTCAGGTGCAGCCTTGCGCGTGCCAGGCCAATGGAGCGCAGCGTCTTGCCACCCATCTGTGCCAGGCCCGCAAACACGTGCTCGATGCGGGCACGCGTCTTGGCGATGCGATAATTGCGCCGCTGCTGCGCCTCAGAGATCGGCTTGCCCTTGCTGCCTTTGCGCTGGATGTGCATGCGCCATCCCTGTTTGCTCAGTCGCGCTTCGCGCTCGCTATCGACATAGCCCTTGTCGGCCAGGATGTCCCAGTTCGTGTTGGCTGGATCGAGCACGTCCTCGAAATGCGTGGTGTCGTGTTCGCTTGCCATGCTCACCTTGATCTTGCGCAGCAGCTTGTAGCGCTTGTCGGCTCAGGCTGCTTCGTAAAGGCACATGAACTCATAGCGATTGACAGGACACCTCATTCCAGCTTGGCCGCGAGTTGAAGGGGTTGTGTCGCATTAAGCGAGAAGGTCCTCGCCGTCCGGTAGACTTCTGCCTTTGAATAATGAGCAGGCAGCCATGCTGAATACCAAAGGAATGCGTTTTCCGATCGATGTGATTCTGGTCTGCATCCGCTGGTACGCGGCATATCCATTGAGTTACCGGCACATCGAGGAAATGATGCAGGAGCGCGGCGTGGTGGTCGATCATTCATCGATCAATCGCTGGGCGGTCCGATTTCTGCCTTTATTGGAAAAGGTCTTCCGAAACCATAAGCACGCGGTTGGTAAAAGCTGGCGCATGGATGAGACATATATCAAGGTCAAAGGCGTGTGGAAGTACCTCTATCGCGCGGTGGACAAGCAAGGAAAGACCGTCGATTTCCTGTTGAGCGAAAAACGAGATGCATCAGCGGCCAGGCGCTTCTTCGACAAAGCCATGCGGCACGGTGATGTCCCGGACACGGTGACGATGGACAAGAGTGGTGCCAACAAGGCAGCACTCGACCAGTTGAATGCGCAACGAAAAATCCCGATCAAGATCCGGCAAGTCAAATACCTCAACAATATCGTGGAGCAGGATCACCGTGCCGTCAAACGTGTCACCCGGCCGATGCTCAGCTTTAAATCGTTTCGCTCTGCGCAAGCAGTCCTGGCCGGCATCGAACTCATGCACATGATTCGCAAAGGCCAGTTCATGATGGAACGCTGCGACGACATGTCGTTTGCCGACCAATTTTATATGTTGGCAGGACAAGTCCGTCCAGCGTAAGGTCATATGCCGAAGCCGGCACTACTTTGTCTTTAGTTCGCTAACGCGACAGAACCGTTTCAGGTGTGCAGCCGATCTTGGCGGCTATCGATTCGATCGCGGCCCACTGCGAACTGTACTCACTGGCAGCCTCGCTGACCATGCGCACGGCGCGCTCCATAACTTCCGGGGAATACTTGGGTTGCTTCTTCATGACTCCATTCTCTCAAACAATGGAGCCTCTACAAAAACCGGGGCGATTCATAGCTCCGCACCGTATGTCTATCGGTCTGGCGGCATGTAGGGATCATGGCCTGCCCGGCGATCGGGAAAACGTAAATCTTGTTCAAGATGCCGAAACTGTGATTGTGCTGCTGCCGATGTAAATTGAAACTCGCTTCATTCACTTCTTCAGGAGCGGGACATGGCACATTCACCGGCAACGACATCAGCTGCATCAGGCCCCTTGGCTGGCATTCGAATTCTCGATATGGCAACCGTGCTTGCGGCGCCGTTTAGCGCCACGCTTTGCGGAGATATGGGCGCCGAGGTAATCAAACTGGAATTGCCTGATGGCAGTGATGCCTTGCGCACGCTTGCACCGGTGGACTTGTTCTGGAAGGTGACAAACCGAGGCAAGAAGGGCATGACACTGGATGTGCGCAAACCCGAAGGAAAGGCGCTGTTCCTGAAATTAATCATGAGCATCGATGTACTGGTCGAAAATTTCCGTACCGGGACGCTCGAAAAATGGGGTCTCGACATGGCAACGCTCCACAATGCCAATCCAAAGCTGATCGTGTTACGCCTTACCGGCTTTGGACAAACCGGCCCGTACGCGGACCGTCCCGGATTTGCACGCATCTTTGAAGCGATGAGTGGCTTTGCGCACCTGACCGGCGATGCCCAGAGCGGCCCGCAGCATATGAACTATCCCCTGGGTGATGTGGTTTCCGGCTTGTTCGGGGCCTTTTCGATCGCCACCGCCATTGCGCAACGTGCCATGGACCCGCAGCAGCGTGGAACAGTGATTGACCTGTCTGCGACGGAAGCCATGATGCGGCTTCTGGACCCGCTCGCCGCCGAGTATGAGAAGCAGGGATCGATCAGGCAGAGGGCCGGGAATCGGGCCACCTACACCGCGCCGTCCAACATGTATCGCACCGCGGACGGCGCGTTCGTGACCGTGGTCGGATCATCGGCCGCCATCTTCAAGCGCATCTGTCATGCCATGCAACGGCCGGAACTTGCTGAGGACGAGCGCTTCTGCTCCAATCCGGCGCGCATGAAGCATGTCGATGAACTGGATGGCATCATCGCGCAGTGGTGCCTGTCCCAAAGCTATTCGGCGGTGGCGACTGCGCTGCAATCGCATGGCGTCCCTTTCAGCAAAATCTATTCAATTGCCGATGTCGCGGCAGATCCTCATTACCAGGCTCGGCAGGCCCTAATCAGACTACCCGACCCAGAGCACGGCTCCTTGCCGGCGCCATGCATAGTCCCGCGCATGACCGGGTATGAACCGGCACCGCCACGCACGGGGCCCGCGCCCGGCGAGCACAACGAGGAAATCCTGTGCGCACTGGGACTGCCACGCGGCGAACTGCAGCGCCTCCATGAAGCCGGTGTTGTTTAAGCCGCAGTGGCAGGCACCGGTATACTGAATGCCTCAAACAAGCGGGGCACAGGGAGATGGCACATGAAAGACAAGCAGCCGTGTAGCGATACCGAACAAAAGGATTCCCAGTTCGCGACGACCCTGGCACGCGGCATTGATCTTCTGCTGTGCTATCGGGTTGGGGAATCGGTGCTCGGCAACCGGGACTTCGTGCAGCGCACTGGCCTGTCCAAGACCACCGTGGCTCGCCTGACCCACACGCTTACGCTCCTTGGTTACCTGCGTCACGATGCCAGGCTGGAGAAATACCGGCTCGGGCCGGCAGTGCTGTCCATGGGGTATCCGCTTCTGGCAAACATGCAGATTCGGCAGATCGCACGGCCTTTGATGCGCAAATTGTCCGAGCAGACCGGTGGCGCGGTATCGCTCGGTATTCGTGAGCGTATTCATATGATTTACGTGGAAACCTCGCGCTCTACGGACAAACTGATCATGACGCCCGATATCGGAGCACCGATACCCATCCTCAGCACCGCAATGGGACGCGCCTGGCTATGCCGCGCGCCGGCCGACGAGCGCAAGGCGGTGCTGAACCAGATCCGCGTTAAAGACCCGGAGCACTATCGCTGCTTTCATCTTGCAGCAGCACAGGCCATGCGAGCCTATGAACAGCGCCATTACTGTGCAAACCGGGGGGAATGGCGCAGCGACGTGTATGGCTTCGCCGTCCCGGTTTCACGTCATGTCGATTCTCATCTATTCGTGTTCAACTGCGGCATTCCTTCGGCAGCCGGTTCCTATACCTCCATCGAGCGCGACGTGGCGCCAAGACTGGTATCGCTCGTGCGCAGCATCGAGGTGGCTCTCGGATTCACTTGAGGGCTCTAGAAGTGGGGCGGAAACAATGCCTTTTCGACCTGCCTCACCATGTCGGCCAGGCGCGGTCCCAGTCTGCCTTCGATCGTCCTGCCCTTCAGGCGACTGGCCAACATGCCGCAATTAAAGACGAGTATTTCCCCGTCAAGCAGGGTGCGCATCGGCACCGCGATCGCGTGAACATCATGCTGCCATTCCCCGCGCGATATGCAGCAGCCTTTCTCTGCAAGGTCCTTCCGCGCCTGTGCAATGACCTTCGCATTGGCGCTCATGTCTTGCGGCCCCAGGCGCGAGAGTTCCTCAAGCACCGCCGATGACACGATTTCGCTTGCCTGGGCCAGCCACGCGCGTCCCATTGCGCTGCTCATGATAGGCAGGGAAGCACCGATGTCTGGCCGGAAGTCTGCTGCATCGTGGCCGCGGCTGGTCTCGATATAAACCATGCTGGTCCGGTCCCGAATGCCGAGCGAAACGGAGCCGCCGGCGTGATCTGCCAATGCCTTCATGAGGGGACGGGCGATTTGCCTGACGCGCAGGCTCGCCAGCAATGGATAGCCCAATGACAGGGTGGTCGGACCCAGCTGGTAGCGGCGCAGGTGCGCATCGTAGGTCAGCAGGCCGCGCGCAAGCAGCGTGTTGGTTAGGCGGGACACTGTCGCCTTCGACAGGCCGGAGCGCTCCGCCAGCTCCTTGTTGCTCAGGACGGGTGAGGTGACGCGGAAGCATTGCAGCAGCGACAAGCCATGCGCAAGAGTCGTTGCAAAGTTGGGATCGGGATGATGAACGGTGCTGCGCATGGCTGATGAAGACATGGAAGAGTAATGAGTCCTGATCATACCTTTCATTGTCGCTTCGAACGTTCATCGGTGTTCAAGATATCGAAACAATGGTATCGGGTTGCGCCGGTTGCGACTAGTCTTAGCTCTGAGCAAGGCCAATAACGCCTGGATTTCAACGATGCGGGACTGCACAAAACCATGGAGCGACAACATGATTAGGGACGCCGAAGGCTTTAACACTTTTCTAAACGAGTTACGCCGATTCGTCAGGCAACGGCTGATCCCTCATGAAAAAGCGGTCATGGAAAGCGATGATGTTCCAGCCGAGATTGTGCGTGAAATGGCGGCGCAGGGGATGTTCGGCTATTCAATCCCCGAAGAATTCGGCGGCGCCGGCATGACGACCGAGGAACTGGTGTTAGCGGCAATGGAGCTGTCTCAGTGTTCAGTCGCGTTCCGCGCCCGCGTTGGCACCAATACCGGCATTGGTTCGGAGGCTCTCGTGGCTGATGGCACCCCGGAACAAAAGAAAAGATATTTACCCATGCTCGCCAGCGGGGAAGTCACCGGCTGCTTCGCTTTGACGGAGCCAGAAGCGGGATCGGAAGCCACGGCACTCCGGTCAACTGCAAGACGGGACGGCGATGTGTACGTCCTCAATGGTACAAAATGCTTCATTACCAATGCGCCGATCGCGGGCTTGTTCACCGTGATGGCGCGCACCAATCCGGCTGAATTCGGCGCGGCCGGCATTTCTGCTTTTATTGTGGAGCGGGACACGCCAGGCCTGTCAACCGGGACGCCGTACCGGAAGATGGGGCAGGAGGGATCCCCGGTGTCCGAAGTGCATTTCAACGATTGCCGCGTACCGGCTGAACACCTTATCGGCGGGCAGGAAGGCGTCGGTTTCCGTACCGCGATGAAGGTCTTGAACAAGCAGCGGATTCATCTTGCGGCGCTTTGCACCGGACCGGCAATCAGGATGTTGGACGAGGCAATCCAGTTTGTCACCGAGCGGCGGCAGTTCGGCCAGGCACTTGCCGACTTCCAGCTCATTCAGGCCATGATTGCTGACTGCCAGACGGAAATCCATGCAGCGCGCGCCCTGATTCTGGAGACTGCACGGCAGCGCGACCGGGGTGAGGACGTGACCTTGACCGCATCGATGTGCAAATATTTTGCTTCAGAGATGTGTGGACGCGTCGCCGACCGGTGCGTGCAGATGTTTGGTGGCTATGGCTACATCGCCGACTATGGCATTGAGCATTTCTATCGCGACGTGCGCCTGTTCCGACTCTACGAAGGCACCAGTCAGATTCATCAACTCAATATTGCCAAGCGTACGCTGGCAGCGCATGGATACCGGGAAGGCAAGTAAGGGTAGGCGCCTTGCCTGCGGTGTACCAAAGCGGACATCGCATGAACACCTCATGGAACATCTGGCAACGCAGCGCTGCCGGACAGGCAAGTAAAACAAACCAGGAACAGGAGACACGACATGCTGAAGACCCTCATTATTACCGTGGCCATCACAGTTGGTATGGCTCACCCCGCCATAGCGGAGCCAGCTTATCCCAGTAAGCCGATCAGGTTGATCGTGCCGTTTGTCCCAGGCGGTTCAACGGACGTCGTAGCACGCCTTCTCGGCGCCGAGCTAAAGTATGAACTGGGGCAGTCAGTTATCGTTGAGAATAAACCTGGCGCAGGCGGCAACATAGGCGGTGACGTGGTAGCAAAGGCTGCACCCGACGGCTACACACTCCTGCTCGCTGCCGCCGGTCCTACGGTGATCAATCCTAGCCTTTACAGCAAAATGCCATTCGATCCGATCACGCAACTGGCACCGGTCACCATGCTAGTGCGCGAGCATAATCTCATGGCGATCAATTCTTCGATTCCGGCAAAGACGCTACAAGAATTCATTGCCTATGCCAAGTCCAGGCCCAACGAAATCAACTTTGGTTCGCCCGGCAATGGCAGTCCTGCTCAACTGGCCGGCGAGCTGTTTAATCAGAAATCAGGACTTAAGATGGCCCATGTGGCTTACAAGGGAAGTGGTGCAGCGGTAGTCGATCTGATGGCCGGGCATATCAGTATGATGATTGATAACATGCCAGCCTTGCTCCCGCATATACAGAGCGGCAAGATACGCGCGCTCGCAGTGCCGAGCGAGCGCCGCGCCGCTGCCATGCCGGACGTGCCAACGTTCAAGGAAGCCGGCATGAGCGATTTCATTATCACTGCCTGGAAAGGGGTCATGGTACCCGCCGGCACGCCACCGGACGTCGTCGCGAAACTACAGACAAGCATTGCAAAGATCATGAACAAGGCAGACATGAAAAAGCGCATGATCGAAATGGGAGCGGAACCCGCGGTCAACACGCCCGAGCAGTTCGGGACCATCATAAAAAATGAGACTGCATGGTGGGCTGCCTTGGTGAAGTCGACTGGCACCAAGGTCGAATAAGCACCTTGCCGCCCGCTTAAAACCATTTCCTTGCATCAGGTATCGATCATGTCAACTCATCAAACTACGTCCCCCTCCGACATGGCATCGCTGCGCTCACGACTGCAGCATTTCATTGAGACAGAGGCAATACCTCGCGAGGATCTGTCTCTCGCCCATGATGTCGAGCGGCTCGATATTGTAATTCGGGAATTGCAGCGCAAGGCTCGAGCCGCGCAGTTGTATGCGCCACAGCTTCCCAGAGAACTTGGTGGGCTAGGGCTGAACTGGCAGGAGCGGGCCCCTGTCCTGGAGGAAGCGGGTAGGAGCTTCCTGGGCCCGGGAGCCCTGAATTGTGCCCCGCCCGACCAGCCGAACATGATCAATCTTCTTCGCAGCGGCACCGAGGATCAACAGAGACGCTATTTGATGCCGTTGATTGAGGGGCATATTCGCTCCTGTTTTGCAATGACTGAACCTGCACCTGGAGCAGGTTCTGATCCTTCCATGCTGAAGACGAGGGCGGTCAGGCGCGGCCAGGGCTGGCGCATCAATGGCCATAAATGGTTTATCAGCGGCGCCATCGGTGCAGCATTCGCCATTGTGCTTGCACAGACTGACGAGGGCGCGACATTGTTCATCGTCGATGCCGATCGGCCCGGTTATGAAGTCTTGCGCAACATCGGCAGCATGGACGGTTTCCAAATCGGTGGGCATGGTGAAATCAGATTGATCGATTGTGACGTGGAGAAGTCTGCCGTGCTGGGGGAAGTCGGCAAAGGATTCAGCTATGCGCAGGAGCGCCTGGAACCTGCCCGGCTGTCGCATTGCATGCGCTTCATAGGTCGTGCTTCGCGCGCAATGGAAATTGCGCAGCAGTACGCCATGCAGCGTAGCTCGTTCGGGCAAAAATTATCGGATTTGCAGCAGGTGCAGGCGATGGTGGCCGATTCCCACATTGACCTGCACGCCTGTCGCCTGATGAGCTTGAATTGTGCCGCAAAAATGGATGCGGGTGAATCCGTTAAGCATGACTCGGCGATGACCAAAATTTTTGTTTCAGAAGCGGTAAATCGCGTCGCCGACCGGGCCGTACAGATGATGGGGGCATTAGGAATTTCTGATGACACACCCGTGTCGATGATATTCCGTGAGCTGCGACCGTTTCGCATCTACGACGGCGCAAGTGAACTGCACCGCTCCACCATCGCCCGTAGGGTGTTTCGCGATGGCTTGCGCCCATAGCTGAGACACGAGCGATGCAAAAATGAAAGAGAGCAGTCAAAACCGGAGGCACCGCTAGGCTACGCATTGGCAATGATCGTCATTCTTTTTTTCTGTGAATGTTCGCCGTCGACCAGGCATGTCGCGCATTTCCAGCTCGCCGTTGAGCACTGCTACCCGAACTTGAACAAGAAGATGTGCCCCCTTATTCGTCCAACGCATCTGCCGCTTTTTCGCGCAACGCAAGCTGACGACTTCATTGACCGCCGATTCAGCGATGCTGCTGCTGATCGGCAGGCCGCGCCGATAACGCCATCCATAGTTGACCAGGTATTGGGCATTGGATTGGAGGTACCAGTACGTCCCGCGCAGATTCCACCAGAGCGCCCTACACGCTGGGTCCTCTGGCGCGAGACCAATCATGTCATGAACGCTTTTCAGTGTCGCCACTGCTTCGGAACCTTTGCCATGCCAGGTCAGCCATTTCGCCGACGCGATTTCCTCTTGTACTGAGCGACCGTTGGGTGCCGACAGATCAGGAAATTTCTGCGCCGATTGTTCGATTGCGCGAAATTTCATCGCGATGTGAAACCAGTCCAGAACCCGGGTCAATGGCCTTTGGGACCCGTCGACCGCCTTTTCAAATTCCCCTGCGCCGTCGGAGACGACGGTGATCTTTTGGTCCTGCGCAGCGCCTTGCTCCGACAGGAAATGGTCAAGGCGTGTCGCTGCCGACTTCACTTCCCGGTTGACGTAGCCATATACTTTGCAGCTGCCATCGCCACGAACCGCCCGGCCGGCGATGATGTTCACGTGCCGCCCAGTGGACGGAAGCTTTTTCGACGGGAAATACTGCGCAAGTTTGGTTTCGTCCTGTTCCTGTCGTGACGGGCGGTGGCGCAACCATGCGGAATCTACCGCTAGGGCGACAATCTTGACCTTGCTATCTGCGGGCGGATAGGCGCGTTCACCGCGAATGGCCCTTTCGGTTGCGTCGTCCAGTTCTTGACCGACTGCCCATACGCAGTTTCTGAGGCCAGAGATGGAGATCGCCTGATCGACCGGCAACGTCTCTTTCAAGAGCGCAGTGGCGACCGCATATGGCAGATGCGCCGCCCACTTGACCTGAAGGTATTCCAGTTCCGGGCTGAGACGTCCCGGTAGCGCGGCCGCAAGCGGGCTAAATGACTTGCTGCCTGTGTTTTGGCTGCACTTGCAGACACGCAGCTGAGGGCTGTCGATGGTCATCTTGCCAAAAACCGTTCGATATCGGATGGTATGCTTGGCTTTGATCGACAACGCTGCACCGCACTGCAGACAATGTCTGGAAGCGGTCACGAAATCGTGCGCTTGTGCGTTGACCAAAGCACGCTGCGCTTCGTACACCAGATTTTTGCCTTCAGCCAGGCTCAACCCCAACTGTTTCAATTCACCATCGGCGCGTTCAAATTCAGCCAATCGGATTGGTACACTACCGCCAGTATTGTTTTCAAGTCGTGCCTCAATGACCATCCGCATGATTGTCTCCTTTATTGTTATTAAGGCAATAAATGTATCCCCAAATTTGGCTGAACGGTTGCCTCCGGTTTTGACTGCTCTCCGGTGAAGTACGCTTGGATCGATACTCACCGCGACCAATACAGTGTCAGCCGGCTTTGCCAGGTGCTTAGCGTTTCGCGCAGGGGCTATTGCCAGTGGCGCAGCCGGTCACCGAGCGCACGGTCGCAGGCCAATTCCGCGCTGGATGCTGAAGTGGGGGCGATCCATCGCACCAACCATGGCCGCTATGGCCGTCCGCGCATCGTCGCGCTGCTGCGTGCGCAAGGCCAGCGTGTCAGTGCCGAGCGGGTGCGCCGCAGCTTGCAACGGCAGGGGCTGCGTCCGGTCTACAAGCGACCGTATCGGGTGACGACCAATTCTGCGCACAGCCTGCCGGTGGCGACCAACGTCCTGAATCGACGCTTCGATGGCTGGCGCCCGAATCAGGCCTGGGTCAGCGAGATCACATTCATAGCGACTGGTGAAGGATGGCTATATCTGGCGGCTATTCTGGACCTGGCTAGCCGGCGCATCGTCGGTAAGCGTCGTCTGAGCGCCGTCTGGACGAGGAGATCTGCCGGGGAGATGATTTGGTCGGTGTGACACATCTGGGTTGTGTCCACGATTGAGATCATGGACATAATGGATCAACCGGTCATTTCCCGTTCCGATACGAAGCATTACCGCCGGCATAGTGCTGCATTCAAGCTGGCGCTGGTGGAGCAGACTTTGCAGCCCGGCGCTTCTGTCGCCCGCATCGCACGCGAGCATGGCGTCAATGCCAACCAGGTGTTCGGCTGGCGCAAGCTATACCGCGAGGGCTTGCTGGACTCGTCCGCCGACGCGTCAGCGGCCATGCTGCCGGTCACGATCATGGCGACAGACTCACAGAACAGTGATTCATCTTGTCTCTCATCCCCGAAGCCGGAAACAGCAAACGTCCTTCGCCTCGAATGCGCTAAAGGCTGCCTCATCATCGAAGGCGTACCTGACAGCGGCATCCTCGACCGTGTGTTGGATCGCCTGCTGCGATGATCGGTTTGCCGGCGGGCACACGCGTGTGGCTGGCAGCCGGGTTTACTGACATGCGCAGCGGCTTCAACGGTCTGGCGGCAAAGGTGCAGACGGCACTGACCGAAGACCCGTATTCCGGTCATGTGTTCGTCTTCCGCGGCAAGCGCGGCGACCTCATTAAGGTCCTATGGTGGACCGGCGATGGCTTGTGCTTGCTGGCCAAGCGGCTCGAACGCGGCCGCTTCATCTGGCCCCAGGCCACCGAAGGCAGCGTCGCATTGACGCCAGCCCAACTCTCGATGCTGCTTGAGGGCATCGACTGGCGCCGTCCCGAGCGCACCCAGCGTCCGCTGTCGGCGTTATAGCTTGTAAACATCCTCGCACCTGCGTAAACTCCTTCGGCATGTCCTCGCCTGCCGACCTTCCCGACGATATTGCTGCTCTTAAGGCCTTGATTGCCGAGCGTGATACAGCACTGGCTCACAAGGACGTCGTCGTCTCCGAACTGCGCGAGCAACTCTCCACCCGCTCTGCCGAGATCGAACACCTGAAACTGTGGATCGCCAAATTGCAGCGCATGCAGTTTGGCCGCAAGTCGGAGAAGCTTGATACCCAGATTGCGCAACTGGAATTGCGGCTGGAGGATCTGCAGACCGATGAAGGTCAATCCGCCAGCGCAGCACAGCGGCAGAAGCGGCCGTTCCGCACTCCACAACGCAAGCCATTGCCGCCTCACCTGCCGCGCGAGGAGCAAGTGCATGTCCCGACAGAGCAAGCATGCCCGTCCTGTGGCGGCCATCTTAAGCACCTCGGCGAGGACGTGTCCGAGCAACTTGAGTATGTGCCGGCCAGCTTCCGGGTCATTCGTCATATCCGCCCGAAGCTGGCCTGCTCCTGCTGCGACTGCATCGTGCAGGCCGCTGCGCCCAGCCGGCCGATCGAGCGTGGCTTGCCTGGTCCTGGTTTGCTAGCCCATGTGCTGGTGGCCAAGTTTGCCGACCACCTGCCGCTTTACCGGCAGTCCGTCATTTACGCGCGTGAAGGCGTGGAACTCTCCAGGGCGCTGCTGGCGGACTGGGTCGGCGCCTGCAGTGACCTGCTCACTCCGTTGGTCGATGCCATTAACCGCCATGTCCGCGCTGCCGCCAAGCTGCATGCCGACGACACGCCGCTGCCGGTGCTGGCGCCCGGCTTGGGCAAGACGAAGACCGCCCGGTTGTGGACCTATGTGCGTGACGACCGACCCAGCGGCTCGCAGGATCCGCCGGCAGTCTGGTTTGCCTACACGCCAGACCGCAAGGGCGCCCACCCGCAGCAGCACCTGAAGAACTTCACAGGCATGCTGCAGGCCGACGGCTTTGCCGGCTTTAATGCGCTGTACGAGTCTGGCCGGATCCAAGAAGCGGCTTGCTGGGCGCATGCACGGCGCAAGTTCTATGAATTGGAACAGGCCCGGCCATCGCCGCTCACTGGCGAAGGGCTGCGGCGCATCGGCGCGTTGTATGCGATCGAAGAAACGATTCGGGGCAAGCTGCCGCAAGAACGGCTCCGAGTGCGCCAGGAACAAGCTCGGCCACTGCTCGATGCACTGGAAGGATGGCTACGCGAGACGGTCACCACACTGTCACGCAAATCCAATACGACAGCCGCCATCCTGTATGCCCTTAACCGCTGGCAGGCGTTGACGCGCTACTGCGATGATGGTGCCATTGAGATTGACAACTCGGCGGCGGAGCGTGCTCTGCGCGGGGTGGCCCTGGGCAGAAAGAACTTCCTGTTTGCTGGCGCGGACTCGGGCGGCGAGCGAGCGGCGGCGATGTACTCGCTCATTGGCACGGCCAAGTTAAATGGCATGGATCCCGAGGCCTACCTACGCCATGTGCTGGGTCGTATCGCTGAGCACCCTATTAACCGCATCAATGATCTCTTGCCGTGGAATGTCGCAGCCGATCTGCCCTCATTCATCGCTCACGCATAACCATCACATCAGCGTCAACCACGTCCTTCAGACGACGCTTACCATCGTCGGCTGGTCCATGTCGGAGCGGATGCAGTCTGATCTCGTCTGCCAGGCCTTGCTTAGCGCTTATTGGTCTCGCAAACCGGAAACAGGTCTGATATTGCATTCGGATCAAGGCAGTCAAGGCGGATTCAACCGGTCGTCGCAACACTAGATTGTTGGACAGATTTTAGGTACTCGTCCAGTGCTTCGGCCGGTGTCTTCCAGCCAAGCGTTTTCCGGGGCCTGGAATTCAGTGCATTAGCAACGGCCTAGAGCTCTCGCACACTCCAACGAGACAGGTCTGTACCCTTTGGGAAGTATTGCCGCAAGAGGCCGTTCGTATTCTCGTTCGTGCCCCGCTGCCATGGACTGTGCGGGTCGGCAAAGAACACCTGCACT
>Ga0308160_10001402_pt1 | contig 34065 bp, 27 predicted proteins | sample PhyFR1_FD_201036 | JGI IMG/M metagenome (GOLD analysis project Ga0308160, IMG submission 201036) | Phyllosphere microbial communities from UC Gill Tract Community Farm, Albany, California, United States - DLSLF.R1 | ecosystem: Host-associated > Plants > Phyllosphere > Unclassified | place: USA... | reverse complement strand
ACGCCGCGCGCACCGGCAGGTCGTAGCGGCGGTCGACGCTGAAGCCGTTGCCGTTCACCCGCACCCGCACCTTGGCCACGGTGTAGCCCTCCTGCGCCACCAGCGGGAAGCTGAGCGTGGCCTTGCCGTCCTTGCCGAGCTTGGCGCTGCGCGCGTTCTCGGCGATCGCCAGCGGGCCTTCGCCATCCACCTGCACCTTGAACTCGCCCGCTTGCCCGGTGAAGTTCTGCACGTCCAGGGTGACCGTGCTGCGGTCGCCCGGCGCCATCACCCGCGGCATGCTGGCCTCGGCCACGATCGGCGCGCGCACCAGCGTCTCCACGTCGCGATTGCCGTAGCGCTCATCCGAATACACCAGCGCCGAGACCCGCAGCGTGCCGTTGAAGTCCGGCACCGGCAGTTGCACCCGCGCATTGCCCTTGGCGTCGAGCTTCACCGAGCCGGAGAACAGGTCCACGGTCTGCACCCGCGCGGTCGGGCGCTTGGCCTGCGGCAACGCCGCCAATGCCATGTCGCCGCCGAAGCGCAGCTTGCCGGTACCGCCCTCGAAGCTCTCGATCACCCGGCCGTAGATGTCGTACGAGTCCACGCCCAGGCGCCGCTGCGCGAAGAACTGCGCGTTGGCATCGGGCACCGGGAAGCGGGTGATGTTGAGGATGCCCACGTCCACCGCGGAGATGGTCACGTGCGCCTGCTTGCCGGCCAGTTCCGGCACGCTGACCGTCACCGGCAGCGGCTGCTCCGGACGCATCTGCTTGGGCGCGACCAGGCCCACCGCCACGCGCCGGGTCTTGCGCTCCATCGGCACGAAGGCCACGCCGACCGCGCGTGCCGGGGTGATCTTGCTCGGCGCCGAACCGCCGCGGAACACCAGCGCGGTGACGTAGACGTCGTGGCGCTCCCAGTCCTTGGTCACCGGGATCTCGAAGCTGCTGCCCGGCTTCACGTCGATGTCCTGCACGTACAGCATCTTGTCGCTCTCGACCATCAGCACGCCCGGACCGGCATGCGGCGGGGTCAGGGTGACCTTGAGCGTGTCGCCGGCCTTGTAGCCGGTCTTGTCCAGCGCCAGCTTGACCTTGTCCGGGCGCGCGTCCAGGCCGCGGTTCTCGTCGTTCCAGCTCCAGCCGGCGCGGAACGGATAGCGCGTGGTCAGGCCGGTGGACGGATCGAACACATCCACGCGGTACTCGCCCCACTCCACCGGGAAATCGAACTTGGCCGCGGCGCTGCCGGCATCGACGGTGATGGTCTGCTTGTTCTCGAAGCGGCGGGTGAAATCGTAGTCCCAGCGGTTGTCGGCGAACGCCCAGTGGTAGTCGCGCAGCTCGCGCACCAGGGTCACCTTCAACCCCTTGGCCGGCTGGGGCTTGCCCTGCGCGTCCACCCGCATCAGCTCGAAGCGCGCGTTGGCGTTGGCATCGGCGCCGTCCTTGTCGTCGAACAGCGGGCGCACCCCGACCAGCGCCGGCGCCGGCCACAGCACGCGCTTGAGCGTGCGGGTCACGGTGCGGCCGCCGGTCTCGTACACGCTGGCCGAGACCAGCGCGGCGATGGTGCTGGTCGGCTTGGCTTCGTCCGGCAGCGCCAGGTCCTCGGCGATCTTGCCGTCGGCGCCGAACTCGGTATCGATCACGTCCTTGGCTTCGCGCGGCAGCTGCAGCGTCGAGTCGCCGAAGAAATAGCCGGGCAGCGACTCGACCGGATGCTGCTCGACCGCCACCGCCAGCTTGGCGGTGAAGCGGTTGCCGTCGGCCGGCGCGCCGTACAGATAGGCGGCGGTGGCCTGCAGCTTGAACGGCTCGCCCGGCTTGAGCGTCTTCTGCGCGCTGTCCAGGTCTAGCTTCATGCGCTCGGGCAGGAACTCCTCGATGCGCAGGGTCATGCCCTGCACCGCTTCCTTGCTGGACGGATCGGTGCGGAACTCCACCTGCCAGCGCCCGGTCGGCGCATCGGCGGGAATCAGCTGCTCGAAGCTGAAATAGCCCTGCTCGCCCGGCTGCAGGCGGGTCTCGCGGAAGATCTTGCCGTCGGGCTGCTTCAGCCGCAGGAACACCGGTTGCGCGCCCTTGCCGGTGGTGGCCACCGGCTTGCCGTCGTTGTCGCGCAGCAGCGCCGACACGCGCACCGTCTCGCCGGGGCGGTACAGGTCGCGGCCGGACCAGGCGAACACGTCGAACCAGGCGTTCTCGCGCCCGGCCACGGCGAACTCGCTCAGGTCCAGCGCCGGCTGGTTGAACGGCAGCATCGACAGGTCGGTGCCGCTGCGCGCCACCAGCACCTGGCCGGCGTCGAGCGTGTAGTTCAGCAGCGCGTTGCCGTTGGCGTCGGTCTCGCCTTTCAGGAACAGCTCGCCCTTGGCGTCGAGCACGCGCAGTTCCACCTTCTTCAACGGCTCGCCGCTCTGCAGCGAGGCGGTGTGCACGAACAGCTTGTCCTTGTAGGCGCGCGCGTGCAGGCCGATGTCGCTGACGGTGAAGAACGCGGTGTCGTATTCGTTCTCGAACCGGCCCGGGCGCTTCATCACCGCGAAGTACAGGCCCGGCGCCTGCAGCTCCTTGATGTCCTGGATCGGCAGATAGGTCAGCGCGCGCTCGTTCTTGTCGCCGCCGAGTACGAAGCGGTTGACGTAGACCGACTCGGCCAGCTGCGAAATCGGGGTGTGGTCGCTGTAGTCGCTGTCCATTTCCCAGCTGCCGCGGCGGCCGCCGCGCTGGTACTGGGCGAAGAACGCCGGCAGCGAACCTTCCTTGACCCGCATGAACTCCACGTCCACTTCCGGCACGTTGAGCGACACCACCGGCAGGCCGCGGCTCTCGCGCGCCGGCAGCACGCTGCCCTGCGAGGCGAAGCCGACCGCCGGCTCCAGTTCGCCGGTGTAGACCTTCTGCTTGAGCGGCTTGCCCAGGCGGCTGCCGTCGGCGGCGAGCAGGTCGGCGGAGATCAGCACGGTGTAGTCCTTGGCCGCCTCCACGTACGGATAGCGCAGGGTCTTGCCGTCGTCGGACAGCGACCAGGCGCTCTCGTCGGTGCCGACCTTCTCTTCGAAGCGCAGCAGCTTGTCGAAGTCCTGGGTGCCGACCAGCGGCCGCGAGAACTCCAGCGCCAGCGACAGCCCGTCGCCCTTCTGGTCGGGATAGGCGCGGACCAGGCCGAAGCCCTTCATCGCTTCCTTCTGGCCCTTGACCGGCTCGCCGCTGGCGTCGGGCAACTGCCCGGATTCGTTGCGCTTGCAGCCGCCCAGCGCCAAGGCCAGGCCCAGCAGCAGGAAGGTGCTCAACAGCCCCGCGCGCAGGAGGCGCCACTGCCGCTTCGAATCCGTGTGCATACGTTCGCTCCGTGAAAGTGGCGCGAGTATAGAACGCGAACGCGGCGGCCGGAGGGTCGGAATCGAGATTGCGTACGCGGCGTTCGCCGGCGCCTGGCAAGGCGGTTGGGGGCGATGGCGGGCGGGCGCTGCCGGACCGTGCAGGCGGCGATTTCTGCGCGTCGGTTGCGGGCGCTGTGGAAGCAGCTGATGAGGCCACAGGTTACCCAGCCCGGGTGCAGTCGGGACTGAAGTCCCTCCCACAGTGCACCCAGCGAATCGGCCGCAGGCCCCCTGTAGGAGCGGCTTCAGCCGCGACGAGCGAAGCCGCGGACGCGCCGTCGCCTCAGCGCAACAAGCGCTGCATGTACAGGGCGATCAGCCGTGGCCGGTCCAGCGCCAGGCAGACCTGGGCGTTGGCGGCGCCAGGCACCGCATGGCCGCCATCCGCCGAGCCGTCGACGGCCGCAGCGCCGTCCGCCGCGCTCGCGCCGGACGGCACTTCCCGCGTATATCCCCGATCGTCGACGGCGATGCGCAACGGTACGGTCGGGCATAGGCTCGGGTCGAGCAGCTGCGCCACCGGCACCACGTCGAACAGGGTCGGGGTGGCGCTGGCCCAGGGCTGGTCGGTATCGCGCCACTGGTAGTAGAGCTGGGTCAGCGCGTCAGTCAGCGGATCGCCATGCGCGAACAGCGCCACCCGCTCCGGTTCCTCCAGGGTCACCTGGGTCGCGTCCAGCGGCAGCATCACGATCGGCACGCCGGCGCCGAACACGCGCTGCGCGGCGCCGATGTCGGAGACGATGTTGTACTCCGGCGCCGGCGCGCTCGGCGGCCGGTAGCGCGACTTGCCGTAGCCCGCGCGCACCGACCCGCCCATCAGCACCACCTGCCTGAGCTGGGCGAAGCCCTGCGGGTCGCGCTGCAGCGCGCGCGCCGCGTCGGTCAGCGGCCCGAGCACCAGCAAAGTGACCTGCCCAGGATGACGCCGCGCCTGCGCCAGGATGAAATCCGCCGCGTCCGGCGCCTTGCGCGGCAGCGTGCCCTGCGCCGCCCAGCGCGCCTGGCTGAAAGGGATGGTGCTTGCGGTCTTGTAGCCGATCGCCAGCGGGATCTCGCTGCGCCCGGCCTGCCGCAACAACCGCTGCAGCAACTGCGCACGCAGTGCGGTGTCGCCCCAGGCCGAGGCGATGCCGAGCACGTCCAGTTCCGGGCTGCGCAGCAGCAGCGCCAGCGCGAACGCGTCGTCGATGTCGTCGCCGATGTCGGTGGACACCACCACCTTCTGCGCCGGCGGCGCGGCTGGAGGCGCTGCCGCGGCGACACCCGATGCCAAGGCCAGCAGCGCCAGCGCCGCCCACCGTTTCAGACTGCGCATGCGCGCCTCCCATAAAAAGAAACCGCCGGCATGATAGCCGGCGGTTCCTGGTTCATCGCAACGCGGACGCGCCGATCAGAAATTGGCGCGGAACTGAGCGCCGACGATGCGCGGATCGTTGATGAAGCCGGTGAGGTTGTTGAAGTCGATCGCACCGGTGGCGCGGATCTGGTTGGTGCAGTTGCGGCAGAACACCGACACCTCGTACGCGCCGGCGCCCCAGTTGTAGCCGATCTTGGCGCCGCCTTCGAGCAGCGGCTGGCCGACGAATTCGCGCGAGTCGTACAGGAAGAAATTGATCTCGCTGCGGTAGGACCAGTCGGTGTAGAAGAAGAACTCGGCGTCGTCGCCGACCGGGATGCCGTAGCGCAGCGTGGCGTTGCCCATCCACTTGGCCGCCTGCGGCAACACGTTGCCGTCGATGATGGCGTTGCCGGCGGCGTTGAGCGGATCGGTCACGGTGCAGGTGCGGCACACGCCGACCGACAGGGTCGGATCCTCGATGCGGGTCCAGTTGTAGGCGCCGCCCAGGGTGAAGCGCAGGTTCTGGGTGAGCAGCGCCTCGAAGTCGAACTCGGCGCCGCGCGCCTTGGATTTGTCGGCGTTGAGCAGGCGCACGTCGTTGGAGGTGCCGCCGACCGCGGTCAGCTGCTGGTTCTTCACCCGGAAATCGTAGATGTCGAAGCTGATCCGCGCGCGCTTGTCGAACAGGTCGGACTTGATGCCGATCTCGTACGAATCCACGGTCTCCGGCGCGGCCACGGTCAGCGGCGCGGTCGCCGACGGCACGCCGAAGCTGGCGCCGCGGAAACCGCGCGCGGCGCGGGCGTAGACGTTGACCGCGTCGTTGATGGTGTAGGTCGCGCTGAGGTCGCCGGTGACCTTGGAGTTGTCGGTGCTGCCGGTGGACGGCTCGAGCAGGGTGACGCGGTCCAGCGCCAGCACGTCGAAGGTCTTCTTGTCGTAGGTGTAGCGGATGCCGGCGCGCAGGTCCAGGCGATCGGTGGCCGCGTAGTTCAGCGAGCCGAACGCCGCCCACGAGGTGTTGCGCTGGCGGGTCAGCTGGTAGCTGCTGAGGGTGCCGCCGCCGAAGGTGTTGTAGGTGTAGTTCTCGCCTTCCACCGAATCGTGGAAGTAGTACAGGCCGGCCTGCCAGTTCACCGGGCCGGCGTACTGCGATTCGGCACGCAGCTCCTGCGAGTACTGGTCCAGGTTCTTGATGCCGCCGGCGGTTTCCACCGGGAACGCGATCACGCCCGGGCCGGACGGCGGCGCGAACACCGCGCCGTAGCCGCCGTCGATGTCGCCGCGGCTGTAGTACTTGCCGATGCCCTCGTAGCCGGTGATCGAGTGCAGCACGATGTCGCCCAGGTCCCAGGTCAGGTTGGCGCTGCCGCCATAGGTCTGCAGTTCCTGGGTGTTGCCGCCGTCGATGGAGGCCTTGTCCGGATCGAAGCCGTCGACCAGCTTGTTGCTGCCCGGCTGGAAGATGTTGGCGCGGAACAGCCGCGCGGTGCCGTCGAGATGCCGCGCATGCGCGTTGAACAGCGCGCTGAAGTCCTCGCCCGGCTGGAACAGCAGCTGCAGCCGTACCGCCGAGTCGGTGTAGCCCTCGAACGAGCGGTCGTCGACGGTGTTGTCGACCCAGTCGTCGCGGCGCTGGCCCAGCGCCGACACGCGCGCGGCCCACTTGTCGCCCATGGCGATGCTCAGGCCGGTTTCCATGGTCATGGTGCCGTAGGTGCCGTAGGACAGGCTGGCGTAGCCGTCGTTGGCGCCGATGCTCGGCTTGACCGAGTTGAACTTGACCACGCCGGCGGGGGTGTTGCGGCCGAACAGCGTGCCCTGCGGGCCGCGCAGCACTTCCAGGCCTTCCAGGTCGAAGATCGGGAAGCCCTTCAGGAACGCGTTCTCGGCGACCACGTCGTCGTACACCAGCGACACCGGCTGCGAGGCGTAGGTGTTGAAGTCGGTGTTGCCGTAGCCGCGGATGTAGAAGCGCGGGAACACGCGGCCGTTGGAGGATTCGACATTGAGGCTGGGCGCCTTGCCGGCCAGCACGCGCACGTCCGAGCCGCTGGTGGCGATCGCGTCCAGGTATTCCGGGCGCAGCACGCTGGCGGAGATCGGCACGTCCTTGGAGTCTTCCGAACGCCGTTCGGCGGTGACCTTGACCGCGTCCAGGCGGGCGACCCCGTCCGTGCTGTCCGCCTGCTGGGCGGCGGCGGAGAACGAGAGGGCGGAAACGACGGCTACGGCAAGTGCGCTGGTGCGCAGCGACCAACTGGCGGACATGGGGACTCCGGAGTGGAATGGGCAAGAGCGAATGCGCGCCGCCGGCAAGCGATGCCGCGCTGCACCATAATTAACATAAAATACACATATTGTGTATGCCCCGGTCACTTGAACGTGTTAAGGCTGCAAGTGCACGATGCGTCGCTCCATGTGCCCTGCATGTGCGTTTCCAGACGGACCCGGTCTATCAAAATCGCACTGCAAATTTCCTACTAGCCGGCGCCACTGCGGCCTCGGCCGTGCAACAGCGCGCGCCGCTGCGCCCAACCCGCCCTGTAAGAGCGGTTTCAGTCGCGATAGGAACTCCGGTTAGGACATGTCGCGGCTGAAGCCGCTCCTACAAAAACAAGATTCGGATTTGCGGCGCCACGGCCATGCGGCCCTGCGGCTGACGCTGCCGGCTCAGCAAATATCGCCCGGCACCCGCACCCAGCCCTCCATCAGCACCCGCGCGCTGCGGCTCATGATCGCCTTGGTGACGCTCCACTGGCCGTCCCCCTGCTGCTGCGCTTCGGCGCCGACGCGCAAGGTGCCCGAGGGATGGCCGAAGCGCACCGCCTGGCGCGCGCCGCCGCCGGCCGCACGGTTCACCAGCGTGCCCGGAATCGCCGCGGCGGTGCCGATCGCCACCGCAGCGGTGCCCATCATCGCGTGGTGCAGCTTGCCCATCGACATCGCCCGCACCAGCAGGTCGATGTCGGCGGCGGCGACCGGCTTGCCGCTGGAGGCCACGTAGTCGGCCGGCGGCGCGACGAAGGCCACCTTCGGCGTGTGCTGCCGGTTCGCCGCGTCTTCCAGGTTGGCGATCAGGCCCATGCGCAGCGCGCCGTACGCGCGGATCGTCTCGAACCTGGCCAGCGCCTGCGCATCGCCGTTGATCGCGTCCTGCAGCTCGGTGCCGCGGTAGCCCAGCGCCTGCGCGTCGAGGAAGATGGTCGGGATGCCGGCGTTGATCAGCGTCGCTTCGAAGCTGCCCACGCCCGGCACGTCCAGCGTATCGACCAGGTTGCCGGTGGGAAACATCGCCCCGTCCGCGCCGTCCTCGTCCGCGGCCGGATCGAGGAAGTCGAGCTGGATCTCGGCCGCCGGGAAGGTCACCCCGTCCAGTTCGAAATCGCCGCTCTCCTGCACCGCGCCGCCCACCATCGGCACCCGCGCGAGGATGGTCTTGCCGATGTTGGCCTGCCAGATCCGCACCGTGGCCATGCCGTCATGCGGAATGCGCGTCGCATCGACCAGGCCGGCGGCGATCGCGAACGGCCCCACTGCCGCCGACAGGTTGCCGCAGTTGCCGCTCCAATCGACGAACGGGCGGTCGATTGCCACCTGCCCGAACAGATAGTCCACGTCGTGATCGGCGCGCGCGCTCGGCGCCACGATCACCGTCTTGCTGGTGCTGGACGTCGCCCCGCCCATGCCGTCGATCTGCTTGGCATAGGGATCGGGACTGCCGATCACCCGCAGCAACAGCGCATCGCGCGCCGCGCCGGGCACCTGCGCGGCGGGCGGCAGATCCTGCAGGCGGAAGAACACGCCCTTGGAGGTGCCGCCGCGCATGTAGGTGGCGGGAATGCGGAGTTGGGGAATGGGGGACATGGCTTTTTTCCGATCGACGCGCAAGCGGCGAGTAGCTCAAGGGTTGGCGGGAATCTCGGCCTCGACCAGCTGCGCCAGCAGGGTCAGCGACTCCTGCCAGCCGAGATAGCAGAACTCCACCGGGATCTGTTCGGGGATGCCGTCCTGGACGATGTCCAGCTCGGTGCCGCAGGCCACCGTGCGCAGCTTGACCGTCACCATCATCTCGCCGGGCAGGCCAGGATTGTCGAAGCTATCGGTATGGCGGATCAGCTCGCCCGGCACCAGTTCCAGATAGGTGCCGCCGAAGGATTCGCTGGTGCCGGCGCCCAGGTTGGTGAAAGAAATTTTGAAACTGCCACCCACGCGCGCATCCAGTGCATGCACGGTGGCGGTATAGCCATGCGGCGGCAGCCATTTGGCCAGCGCCGCCGGCTCCAGGAACGCGCGGTAGATGCGCTCGGCCGGCGCGCGCAGGACGCGGTGCAGGCGGACGGTACCGGGATGGCCGTTGCTCATGGTGGTTTCCTCATTGGTGGACGGCGCGTGCAGGATGGCACGCACTCATGACACCGACGAATGGGTCAAGCCAGTTTCGACACTTCCAGAAAATCCTGCGCGAAACGCTGCAGCACGCCGCCGGCCTCGTAGATCGCCAGTTCCTCGGCGGTGTCCAGGCGGCAGGTCACCGGCACTTCCACGCGGGTACCGTCGGCGCGGGCGATGGACAGGGTCAACGTCGCGCCGGGGGTGCGCGCGCCGAGCACGTCGAACACCTCGCTGCCGTCGATGCCCAGGGTCTTGCGCGTGGTGCCGGGTCGGAATTCCAGCGGCAGCACGCCCATGCCGACCAGGTTGGTGCGGTGGATGCGCTCGAAGCCCTCGGCGACGATCGCCTCGACCCCGGCCAGGCGCACGCCCTTGGCCGCCCAGTCGCGCGAGGAGCCCTGCCCGTAGTCGGCGCCGGCGACGATCAGCAGCGGCTGCTTGCGCGCCATGTAGGTCTCGATCGCCTCCCACATGCGCACGACCTGCCCTTCCGGTTCCAGCCGGGTCAGCGAACCGCGCTGCGGCTGGCCATCGACCACGGCCATTTCGTTGAGCAGTTGCGGATTGGCAAAGGTGGCGCGCTGCGCGGTGAGGTGATCGCCGCGGTGGGTGGCGTAGGAATTGAAGTCCTCCTCCGGCACGCCCATCCGCGTCAGGTATTCGCCGGCGGCGCTGTCGGCCAGGATCGCGTTGGACGGCGACAGGTGGTCGGTGGTGATGTTGTCGCCGAGCACCGCCAGCGCGCGCATGCCGCGCAGCGTGCGTTCGCCGGCCAGCGCGCCTTCCCAGTACGGCGGGCGGCGGATATAGGTGCTTTGAGGACGCCATGCGTACAGCGGCGCCACCTGCGCGGCGGCCAGTCCGCTGCGCGCGAACATCGGCTCGTAGACCTGACGGAACTGCTCGGGCTTGACGCTGGCGGCGACGATCGCGTCGATTTCCGCGTCGCTGGGCCACAGGTCCTTCAGCGTCACCGGCTGGCCGTCCTTGTCCACGCCCAGCACGTCCTTCTCGATATCGAAACGGATGGTGCCGGCGATCGCGTACGCCACCACCAGCGGCGGCGAGGCCAGGAACGCCTGCTTGGCGTAGGGATGGATGCGCCCGTCGAAATTGCGGTTGCCCGACAACACCGCGGTGGCGTACAGGTCGCGGGCGATCACCTCCTGCTGGATCGCTGGATCCAATGCGCCGCTCATGCCGTTGCAGGTGGTGCAGGCAAAGCCGACGATACCGAAACCGAGCTGTTCAAGCTCCGCCAGCAGCCCGGATGCTTCCAGGTACAGCTGCACCGCCTTGGAGCCCGGCGCCAGCGAGGTCTTGACCCACGGCTTGCGCAGCAGCCCGCGTGCGTTGGCGTTGCGCGCCAGTAAACCGGCGGCGATGACGTTGCGCGGATTGCTGGTGTTGGTGCAGCTGGTGATCGCGGCGATGATCACCGCGCCGTCGGGCATCAGCCCCTGCGCCTGTTCGGCCTTGCCGGATGCCAACTTGGCCTCGTCGGCGATGCCGCGCGCGGCCAGCTCGCTGGTCGCCACGCGCTTGTGCGGATTGGACGGGCCGGCCATGTTGCGGGTCACGCTGGACAGGTCGAACTGCAGCACGCGTTCGTACTGCGCCGCGGCCAGATCGTCGGCCCACAGTCCCGCGGCCTTGGCATAGGTTTCCACCAGCGCGACCTGAGTGTCGTCGCGGCCGGTCAGGCGCAGGTAGTCGATGGTCTGCCGGTCGATCGCGAACATCGCCGCGGTGGCGCCGAACTCCGGAGTCATGTTGGAAATCGTCGCGCGATCACCCAGGGTCAGCGCCGCTGCGCCTTCGCCGTGGAACTCCAGGTAGGCGCCGACCACCTTCTGCGCGCGCAGGAATTCGGTCAGCGCCAGCACCAGATCGGTGGCGGTGATGCCCGGCTGCGGCCGTCCGCTCAATGCCACGCCGACGATGTCCGGCAGGCGCATCCACGATGCGCGCCCCAGCATCACGCTCTCCGCTTCCAACCCGCCGACGCCGATCGCCAGCACGCCCAGCGCATCCACGTGCGGAGTGTGGCTGTCGGTGCCCACGCAGGTATCGGGGAACGCCACGCCATCGCGCACCTGCACCACCGGCGACATCTTCTCCAGATTGATCTGGTGCATGATCCCGTTGCCCGGCGGGATCACATCGACGTTCTCGAACGCGCGCTTGGTCCAGTCGATGAAGTGGAAGCGGTCGGCGTTGCGGCGGTCTTCCACCGCGCGATTCTTGGCGAACGCGGCCTTGTCGAAGCCACCGAATTCCACCGCCAGCGAGTGGTCCACGATCAGCTGCGTCGGCACCACCGGATTGACCTGCGCCGGATCCCCGCCGCACTCGGCGATCGCATCGCGCAACCCGGCCAGGTCCACCAGCGCGGTCTGGCCGAGGATGTCGTGGCACACCACGCGCGCCGGGAACCACGGGAAATCCAGGTCGCGGCGGCGTTCGATCAGCTGCATCAGCGAGGCGTCCAGCGTGGCCGGATCGCAGCGCCGCACCAGGTTCTCGGCGAACACGCGCGAGGTGTACGGCAGCGCGGCATAGGCGCCGGGCCGGAGCGCATCGACCGCGCCGCGCGCGTCGAAGTAATCCAGCGAAGTGCCGGGCAGAGGTTTGCGGTAGTGGCTGTTCATGGCTGGCTACGGTAGAAGAAAGCGAAGAAGACCCCTTCTCCCATCGGGAGAAGGTGCCCCGAAGGGGCGGATGAGGGTACGGGCGAAGCCTCGTGCAAATTCGATCCTACATGCGGCGGATGAGGGTCCGAACGAAGCCTCGTGCAACCAAACAACACGAGGCTGCGCCCGTACCCTCACCCCCGCCCCCTCTCCCGATGGGAGAGGGGAGCAATCAACTGCGCCGGTCGATCGGCACGAACGTCTGATCCTCCGGCCCGGTGTAGTTCGCGCTGGGGCGGATGATCTTGCCGTCGATGCGCTGCTCGATGATGTGGGCGCTCCAGCCGGCGGTGCGTGCGATCACGAACAGCGGGGTGAACATCGCGGTCGGTACGCCCATCATGTGGTAGCTGACCGCGCTGAACCAATCCAGGTTCGGGAACATCTTCTTGATCTCCCACATCACCGCCTCCAGGCGCTCGGCGATGTCGTACATCTTGCGGCTGCCCTGCGCGTCGGACAGCTCGCGCGCCACGTCCTTGATCACCTGGTTGCGCGGATCGGACACCGTATACACCGGATGGCCGAAGCCGATGATCACTTCCTTGCGCTCGACCCGCGCGCGGATGTCCGCTTCCGCCTCGTCGGGCGTGTCGTAGCGCTTCTGCACCTCGAACGCGACCTCGTTGGCGCCGCCGTGCTTGGGCCCGCGCAGCGCGCCGATGCCGCCGGCGATGGCGCTGTGCATGTCGCTGCCGGTGCCGGCGATGACCCGGCAGGCGAAGGTGGAGGCGTTGAACTCGTGCTCGGCGTACAGGATCAGGCTGGTGTGCATCGCCTGCACCCATTCCTCGTGCGGCTTGAAACCGTGCAGCAGGTGCAGGAAATGGCCGCCGATCGAATCGTCGTCGGTCTCCACCTCGATGCGCTTGCCGTTGTGGCTGTAGTGGTACCAGTACAGCAGCATCGAGCCCAGCGAGGCCATCAGCTTGTCGGCGATGTCGCGCGCGCCGGGATGGTTGTGGTCGTCCTTCTCCGGCTGCACGCAGCCCAGCACCGACACGCCGGTGCGCATCACGTCCATCGGATGCGCCGACGGCGGCAGTTGCTCCAGCGCCGCCTTGACCGCGGCCGGCACGCCGCGCAGCGAACGCAGCTTGGCCTTGTAGCCGCGCAGCTCGCTGTTGCTGGGCAGCTTGCCGTGCACCAGCAGGTAGGCGATCTCCTCGAACTGGCTGCTGCGCGCCAGGTCCAGGATGTCGTAGCCGCGATAGTGCAGATCGTTGCCGCTGCGGCCCACCGTGCACAGCGCGGTGTTGCCGGCGGCGGTACCGGACAGGGCCACCGATTTCTTCGGCTTGAAGGCCGGAGCGGCCTGGCTGGCGTTGGTGTCGTTCATGCGTCGTCTCCCGGGTAGCGCGGTCGTGTAATCGATGCGGATCAGTGCGCGAGCGCGTCCGGCGACAGGCCGCCGGCGCGCTCGAGCAATTGCTGCAACATGGCGATCTGGCGGTTCTGCAGCTCGACCAGCGTCGCCCAGTCCTGCTCGCGCAGCTGGTTGAGCTTCTCGTGCACCTGCAGGATCTCCAGTTCGGATTTGATGTTCACTTCGTAGTCGTTCTGCGCGCGCAGGCGGTCCACCGCGGCCTGGCGGTTCTGGCTCATCATGATCACCGGCGCCTGGATCGCGGCCAGGCACGACAGGCACAGGTTGAGCAGGATGTAGGGATACGGATCGAAGCCGCCGCCCAGCACCACGCTATTGAGCACGATCCACAGCAGCAGGCACACGCCGAAAGAAATGATGAAACTCCAGCTGCCGCCGACTTCGGCCACGCGATCGGCGATGCGCTCGCCCAGCGAGCGGTCGCGGTCGGCCTGCTTGACGATGTCGCGCGCCACGTGGCGCTTGGCGATGAAACGCTCCACCACCTCGCGCTCGGCGTCGGGCAGTTTCTCCAGCTCGGTCTGCAACAGCTGCCGCGCGGTCTGGCGGCGGTCGATGCGGCCGTGCGGCGGCGCGGTGCCGGCTTGGGTGTTCATGGACATGCTCGAGCAGGGGAACCGGCGTGGATCATGCGCCCTTGCCGGCGAACAATGCGTCCAGGCGCTGCTCGAAGGCGTGGTAGCCGATGCGTTCGTACAGCTCCTCGCGGGTCTGCATCGTGTCCACCACGTTTTGCTGGTGGCCGTCGCGGCGGATCGCCGTGTACACCGCCTCGGCGGCCTTGTTGGCGGCACGGAACGCCGACAGCGGGAACAACTGGATTGCCACCCCGGCCTGGGCCAGTTCGTCGCGGGTGAACAGCGGGGTCTTGCCGAATTCGGTGATGTTGGCCAGCACCGGCACCTTCACCGCGTCGACGAAACGGCGATAGGTGTCCAGGTCGTAGGCGGCCTCGGCGAAGATGCCGTCGGCGCCGGCCTCCACGCAGGCGATGGCGCGTTCGATCGCCGCGTCCACGCCGTCCACCTGGATCGCGTCGGTGCGCGCGATCAGGAAGAACTCGGCATCGGTCTTGGCATCGGCGGCGGCCTTGACCCGGTCGGCCATCTCGGCCTGGCTCACGATCTCCTTGCCGGGGCGGTGGCCGCAGCGCTTGGCGCCGACCTGGTCCTCGATATGGCAGGCGGCCGCGCCGGCCTTGATCAGCGACTTGATGCTGCGCTCGATATTGAACGCGCTCGGGCCGAAGCCGGTATCGATGTCCACCAGCAGCGGCAGGTCGCAGACATCGGTGATGCGGCGCACGTCGATCAGCACGTCGTCGAGGGTGTTGATGCCCAGGTCCGGCAGGCCCAGCGACCCGGCGGCGACGCCGCCGCCGGACAGGTAGATCGCCCGGTAGCCGGCGCGTTGCGCCAGCAGCGCGTGGTTGGCGTTGATCGCACCGATCACCTGCAACGGCGATTCGGCGGCCAGCGCGGCGCGGAAACGGGCACCGGCGGAAACGTGCGACATGGCGAACTCCTGAGCGAGGCGGCGGCCCGCACGGCCGTTACGCGATGGACGCCAATCTGGCACCATCGCCCGGGCCGATCAATCTTGATTCAATGAATCAACCTATCAGCGGATCCCCATGTCCCCCGAACCCGATCGCAACCTGATCTCCGCCGCCGAGGCCTGCGCCCTGCTCGGCATCAGCAGCGCCACGCTGTACGCCTACGTGAGCCGCGGCCTGCTCGGTTCCCGCGCCGGTGCCGACCACCGCAGCCGCGCCTACCTGCGCACCGAAGTAGAGCGGCTGGCCCAGCGCAAGCGCGTCGGCCGCGGTGCCGCGCGCGGCGCCGCGCAGAGCCTGGACCGCGGCCTGCCGGTGCTGGAGACGCGCATCTCGCTGATCCGGCCCGACAGCCCCTACTACCGCGGGCGCTCGGCGGTGGCCGCGGTGCGCGAAGGCGCCGGCCTGGAGGACATCGCGCGGCTGCTGTGGGATTGCCTGGACGAAGACCCGTTCGCCGCGGCCGCGGTCGCGCCGTGGCCGCAACGGGTGGCGCCGCTGGCCGGCGACGCCACGCTGCCGCCGCTGGAGCGCGCCATGGCCTGCATTCCGCTGCTGGCCCTGGAACTGCGCCAACCGCTCAACGCCGCGCCGACGGTGCGCCGCGAGATCGCCGCCACCCTGCTGCGGCAGAACGCCGCGCTGCTGGTCGGCACCCAGCCGGACACCCGGCCGGTGCATCGCCTGATCGCCGACCGCTGGCGCCCCGGCGATGCCGACTTCGCCGAACTGGTGCGCGCCACCCTGGTGCTGTGCGCCGATCACGAACTCAACGTCTCCGCCTTCGCCGCGCGCGTGGTCGCCTCCACCGGCGCACCGCTGCATGCCACCGTCAGCGCCGGCCTGGCCGCGCTGTCCGGCCCGCGCCATGGCGGCGCCACCGCCCGCGCCCACGCCCTGCTGCGCGACGCGCAGGACGCCGCCGATCCGGCCGCCTTCGTCGCCGAACGCTGGCAGCGCGGCGACGACCTGCCCGGCTTCCACCACGCCCTCTACCCGGATGGCGACCCGCGCGCGGCCGAAGTGCTGCGCCTGCTGCGCGAGCGCTGCGGCCACCATCCACAGATGCGGCATGTGGAAACGGTGCTGGCCGCGGCACAGGACTGCAGCGGCCAGGCACCCAACATCGACGGCATGCTCGCGGCGATCTGCCTCATCCACGACCTGCCCGCCGCGCACGCCCTGGTCCTGTTCGCCGCCGCCCGGCTGTCCGGCTGGCTGGCGCATGCGCTGGAGCAGCAGGCGCTGGGCAAGCTGATCCGTCCACGGGCACGCTATGCCGGGGTGATGCCCGATGGTTCGGCGCCGGGCTGAGCGCGGCAGCTTGCGCAGCAGGCGCCGCACCGGAGGCGGCGTCCGAGTCCGCATTCCCTTCGGCGGCAACCCGCAGCGCTCCCTTCGCACTGCGGGGAAAGGCCTGAGCGAATTCAGTGAACCGCGTCGCCAAACTGTCCACAACGGTGTACAAATGTACACCATGGACACCCTCTCCCCACAGCGCGCCGCCATCCTCGCCTACGTCAATGACTGCGCCGAACAGGCCGGGCGGCCGCCGAGCCTGGCCGAGATCGCCGAACGCTTCGGCTTCGCCTCGCGCAATGCCGCGCGCAAGCACGTGCAGGCACTGGTCGAAGCCGGGCTGCTGGAGCATGTGCCGCAGCAGGCGCGCAGCCTGCGACCGGCGCAGGCACAGCCGCGCAGCGGGCTGCTGCGGCTGCCGGTGCTGGGCCGGGTCGCCGCCGGCGCGCCGATCGGCGCCGATATCGGCCTGGACCAGCAATTGCGGCTGGACCGCGCGCTGTTCGCGCTGCGCCCGGACTATCTGCTGCGCGTGCAGGGCGATTCGATGATCGACGACGGCATCCTCGACGGCGACCTGGTCGGGGTGCGCCGTGCCGCCGATGCGCGCAACGGGCAGATCGTGGTGGCGCGGCTGGACGGCGAACTCACCATCAAGCGCTACCGGCACGACGGCGAACGCATCCAACTGCTGCCGCGCAATCCGGCCTATGCACCGATCGTGGTGCAGCCGGGGCAGGACTTCGCCATCGAAGGCCATTACTGCGGGCTGATCCGGCAAGGCTGATGGCGGCCGTCGTCGCCCTCGATCGCCTGCTGGCCGAACGCCGGGTCTGGCGCGGCCAGCCGACCGCGCTGCCGCCCAGCGCGCAGCCCACCGGCCATGCCGCGCTCGACGCCGCGCTGCCGGCACGCGGCTGGCCGGAGATGGCGCTGACCGAACTGCTGCACGCCGCCGACGGCATCGGCGAACTGCAATTGCTATGGCCGACGCTGGCGCGGCTGTCGCAGGGCGGCGGCCGCATCGTCCTGGTCGATCCGCCCTATCTGCCCTACCCCGCTGCCTGGGAACAGGCCGGGGTGGCGCTGCCGCAGCTGCAGATCGTCCGCGCCGGTGCGGACGCGGCCTGGGCCGCCGAACAATGCCTGCGCTCAGGCAGTTGCGCGGCGGTGCTGTGCTGGCCGGCGCAGGCCAACGACAAGACCCTGCGCCGGCTGCAGGTGGCGGCCGAAACCGGGCGCGCGCTGGGCTTCGCCTACCGGCCGCTGAAAGCCGCGGCCAATCCGTCGCCGGCCGCGCTGCGCATCGCCATCGATGCCGCACCGGCGCAGCTGCGCGTGCTCAAGTGCCGCGGCGGCATGCCGCCGGCGCGTGCCATCGCGCTGGCCGCGCTGGCCGCGCCGTCATCGGCCTCGGCTTGAGCGCGCGCGCATGCGCTGGGCCTGCATCCTGCTGCCGCAACTGGCGCTCGACACGGTGTTGCGGCGCTGGCCGACGCCGGACGAACCGCTGGCGCTGCTCGCCGGCCCGCCGCAGCGGCGCACGCTGAAGGCGGTCAACGCCGCCGCGCGCGCGCGCGGCCTGCAGCCCGGCCAATCGCTGGCCACCGCGCAGGCGCTATGCGACCGCTTCGCCACCGCCCTGCACGATGCCGAGGAAAGCCGCCGCTGCCAGCAGTTCCTGGCGGCGTGGGCGTACCGCTTCAGCTCGCTGGTCAGCACCGACTATCCCGGCGCGTTGCTGCTGGAGATCGAGGCCAGTCTCGGTCTGTTCGGTCCCTGGCCGCGCTTCGAGGCGCGCCTGCGCGAGGAGCTGACCGCATTGGGCTTCCGCCACCGCATCGTGGTCGCGCCGCATCCGCTGGCCGCGCGCGTGCTGGCCAATGCGCACGACGGCATCGCCCTGCTCGACAACGCCGCGCTGCACGGCGCGCTGGGCCAATTGCCGATCGCCCGCGCCGGGCTGGAACCGGGCCTGGCCGATGCCTTCGCGCGGATGGGCCTGCGCAAATTGCAGCAACTGTTCGCGTTGCCGCGCAGCGGCCTGGCGCGGCGCTACCCGCCCGCGCTGCTGCAGCACCTGGATGCCTTGCGCGGGCAGGCGCCGCTACCGCTGCAGTACTACCTGCCGCCGGACCGCTTCGATGCGCGGCTGGAACTGGGCTATGCGGTGGAATCCAGCCAGGCCCTGCTGTTCCCGCTGCGCCGCCTGACTGCCGACCTGGCCGCGTTCCTAGCCGGGCGCGACGGCGGCGTGCAGCGCTTCCAACTGCATCTGGAACACGAAGGCCTGGAGGACAGCGTGGTGCCGGTGGGGCTGCTCGCCGCCGAGCGCGATGCGGCGATGCTGTTCGAACTGGCACGCGGCCGCCTGCAGCACGCCAGCGTGCCGGCGCCGGTGCAGGCCATGCGCCTGCGCGCCGACGAACTGCCGCCGTTCGTGCCCGCCGCGCGCGAACTGTTCGACGACCGCGCGCAGCAGGCGCTGCCCTGGGAACAGCTGCGCGAACGCCTGCGCGCACGCCTCGGCGACGACGCCGTGCACGGCCTGCGCGCGCATGCCGACCATCGCCCCGAACGGGCCTGGCGCGCCGAATCGGGCAAGCCGGCAGCGTCGGGCAAACCGGGCAAAGTCCCCGCGACCGCCGTCACCGAACTGCCGCGCCCAGGCTGGCTGCTGACCCGGCCGATCCCGCTGCGCGAGCGCGACCCCGAACGCCTGGCCGGCCCGGAACGCATCGAAAGCGGCTGGTGGGACGACGGCGACGTGCGCCGCGACTACTACATCGTGCGTACCCGCCAGGGGCAGCGCGCCTGGGTGTTCGCGCCGGCCGACGCGCCGGACGCGCTGATGCTGCACGGCTGGTTCGCATGAGCCACGGCCCGCCACGTCCGCGACTGCGCGCCGTGCCGACGCCGGCACAGGCGCCGGCCACGCCATCTGTCCCGGCGCGCGACGCCACGTCCACGCGCACGGCATTGCCCGACTACGCCGAACTGCACTGCCTGTCGAACTTCAGCTTCCAGCGCGGCGCCTCGCATGCGCAGGAACTGTTCGAACGCGCCGCACGGCACGGCTACCGTGCGCTGGCGATCACCGACGAATGCACCCTGGCCGGCATCGTGCGCGCCTGGCAGGCGGCCAGGGACACCGGCATGGCGCTGATCGTCGGCAGCGAGATACAGATCGAACACGGCCCCAAGCTGGTGCTGCTGGCCGAGACCCTGCATGGCTACCAGCAGCTATGCCGGCTGATCACCATGGCCCGCCGCCGCGCCAACAAGGGCACGTACCGCGCGCTGCGCGAGGATTTCGACGGCGACCTCGACGGCCTGCTGTGCCTGTGGCTGCCGCGCGACGACGATGGCGGCGACGCAAACGACGGCGCCTGGCTGCAGGCACGCTTCCCCCAACGCCTGTGGCTGGCGGTGGAACTGCTGCGCGGCCCAGACGACGACGCCCTGCTGCACGCGCGCCTGGAACTGGCCCGGCGCCTGCACCTGCCCGCCGTCGCCAGCGGCGACGTGCACATGCACGCGCGCGGCCGCCGCGCGTTGCAGGACACGCTGACCGCGATCCGCCAGCGCCTGCCGCTGAGCGAGGCCGGCGCGCACCTGTACGCCAACGGCGAGCGCCACCTGCGTCCGCGCACGACCCTGGCCACGCTGTATCCGCACGCGCTGCTGGCCGAGTCGGTGCGCATCGCGCAGCGCTGCAGCTTCGACCTCGGCCAATTGCGCTACCAGTATCCGCACGAACTGGTGCCACCCGGGCAGACACCGACGCAATGGCTGCGCGCGCTCACCGAACAAGGCGCCGCCGCGCGCTGGCCGCACGGCGTGCCGGAAAAAGCGCGGCGCCTGATCGAACACGAATTGGGCGTGATCCAGCGCCTGGGCTACGAGTCCTACTTCCTCACCGTCTACGACCTGGTGCGCTTCGCCAGGTCGCGCCACATCCTGTGCCAGGGCCGCGGCTCGGCGGCGAACTCGGCCGTGTGCTACGCATTGGGCATCACCGCGATCGACCCGGACCGCATCGGCATGCTGTTCGAGCGCTTCATCTCCGAAGAGCGCAAGGAACGGCCCGACATCGACGTCGATTTCGAGCACGACCGCCGCGAGGAAGTGATCCAGTACATCTTCAGCCACTACGGCCGCGAGCGCGCCGCGCTGACCACGGTGGCGATCCAGTACCACGGCCGCAGCGCGGTGCGCGACGTGGCGCGTGCGCTCGGCCTGCCCGGCGACAGCGTCGACGCGCTGGCTTCCACCCTGGGCCAGTGGGACGACGAAGTCCCGCCGCACGAACGCCTGCGCGAACGCGGCTTCGACCCGGACACCGCGCTGATGCGCCGGCTGCTGGCGTTGACGGGCGAACTCATCGGCTTTCCGCGGCACCTGTCGCAGCACCCCGGCGGCTTCGTGATCTCCGAGCATCCGCTGCACACGCTGGTGCCGGTGGAGAACGCGGCGATGGCCGAACGCACCGTGATCCAGTGGGACAAGGACGACCTGGAACTGGTCGGGTTGATGAAGGTGGACGTGCTCGCGCTGGGCATGCTCAGCGCGCTGCGGCGCACGCTGGACCTGCTGCGTGCGCACCGCGGCCGCGATCTGGACCTTGCCAGCATTCCCGCCGAAGACGACAAGACCTACCAGATGATCCAGCGCGCCGACACCATCGGCGTGTTCCAGATCGAATCGCGCGCGCAGATGGCGATGCTGCCGCGGCTGCGCCCGAAAGAGTTCTACGACCTGGTGATCCAGGTGGCGATCGTGCGTCCCGGCCCGATCCAGGGCGGCATGGTGCATCCCTACCTGCGCCGTCGCAACGAAGAAGAAGACGTCGACGATCTGCCGCCGGAACTGTTCAAGGTCTTCGAACGCACGCTCGGCGTGCCCTTGTTCCAGGAACAGGTAATGCAGTTGGCGATCGTCGCTGCCGACTACTTACCGGGCGAGGCCGACCAACTGCGCCGCTCGATGGCCGCCTGGAAGCGCCACGGCGGGCTGGAACCACACCGCGAGAAACTGACCAAGGGCATGCTGAAAAACGGCTACAGCGCCGAATTCGCCGCGCGCATCTTCGAACAGATCAAGGGCTTCGGCAGCTACGGCTTCCCCGAGAGCCACGCCGCCAGTTTCGCCCTGCTCACCTACGCCAGCTGCTGGCTCAAGTGCCATGAACCGGCGGCCTTCACCTGTGCGTTGATCAACAGCTGGCCGATGGGCTTCTACAGCCCCGACCAACTGCTGCAGGACGCGCGCCGCCACGGCCTGCAGGTGCGTCCGGTGGACGTGCGCTACAGCGACTGGGATTGCGGATTGGAAGCCTACAGTGCCGATCCGACGGTGCAGCCGGCGATCCGCCTGGGCCTGCGCATGGTCCGCGGCCTGGCCGAAGACGCCGCCTTGCGCCTGCAGCAGGCCCGCGCGCAGGCGCCGTTCCGCGATCTCGCCGACCTGTGCCATCGCGCCGCGCTCGACGACAAGGCGCGCGACAGCCTGGCCGACGCCGGCGCGCTGAAACCGTTGGCCGGACACCGCCACCGCGCACGCTGGGCGGTGGCCGGCGTCGAAGCGCAGCGTCCACTGTTCGAGCTGCTCGACGCCACGCCGGAACAACAGGTGGCCTTACCGCTGCCCAGCCTCGGCGAGGACATTCGTGCCGACTACGCGACCATCGGCACCACCCTCGGCAAACACCCGCTGACCTTGCTGCGCGCGCAACTGCGTGCGCGCCGCTTTCGCCACTCCGCCGAACTGCGCGCCCTTCCCCACGCCAGCGCGGTCGCCATCGCCGGCCTGGTGACCATGCGCCAGCGCCCGCAGACCGCCAGCGGCGTCACCTTCCTCACCCTCGAGGACGAACACGGCCTGGTCAACGTCGTGGTCTGGCGCCGCCTGGCCGAACGCCAGCGCCAGGCGCTGATCGAATCCAGGCTGCTGGCGGTGCGCGGCCGCATGGAAACCGCCGACGGCGTGCGCCACCTGATCGCCGGCCATCTCGAAGACCTGACCCCGCTGCTGCTCGGCCTGGACATTCGCAGCCGCGATTTCCATTAAGTCGGCAAGCGCAACCACGCATGCCTTGCGCGACGAACAGGTCACGGCAATTGCGACGGTGCCTGCGCCGCCTTGCCGCATGTCTGCGTCGCCCATTGCACCGCCTGGGCTTCGCTCAGGCCTTCGCGGTAGATGGTGGTAGCCAGTTCGCGCCTGGCCTTGCTCGACCCGATCGAACCGTTGCTGGCAATGTACGACAGCGGCCCGCCCAACTGGCGATATCTGGCCACGAGCTTGGCCGTCGCGGCCATGCTCGCGCAATCCACCGGTGCCGCCTGCACCGGTGCACCCAACATCAGCAAACACGAAAAGCCAAGCGCTGCGAGTGCTTTATTCATCACTGTTCCCAAGCGGAGACGAAGAACCGCTATCTCCATGCGGCCGCGCAGGATCGAGACGCTGCAACACAGCTGCACGTCACCGCAGCGACCGCACGGCATCGCCGCACACACGCCAACAGCATCGGCAAACAGGTCACAACAGCATCAGGCCGCACGTAGCGCCATCCACCCCATGCGGACAACGCCGTTGCAAGATAGCCACGACCAATGCCAGCGCCAGCCGCCTGGTGACGAAACCCCGGAGCGCTGGAGCGAAAAGCCGGATCCGCGGAACCAAGCGCGACCGCTACATCGTCTTTGGCTGCAGATCGCGCAGGCATGACCACGGCGACTTCGCAAACGACACTTCGTCCTGCGGCACGATTTGTGCCATGTCGCAGTATCCAAGGCACTGACGATCGCCAGCCTGCTATGGCGGCCTGGCAAGACTCCATTGACGTTGGCCTAAGATTGCTTCGCCGCAGACCTGTCGCGTCAGTCACACCGAGGCGCGCGTGTTCGGCGGCCACTCGACCGATCCATCACACCAAATCTTCTTGCCATGGCCACGAAAAAGAAGACATCTCCGTCCTGGATCGATGTCAAAGCCAAACTGATCGACTTCGACCGCACCGCAGTGCTCAACCTGCTACAGGACCTCTACGTCGCCAACAAGGACAACCAAGCTTTCCTGCATGCGCGCCTTCTGCTTGGCGACGATGCACTCAAGCCTTACAAGGTCATCATCGAGCGGTGGCTGTGGCCGGATGTATCCAGGAATCAGGACATTTCCTTAGCCAAAGCCACGAAAGCCATTGCGGACTACAAAAAGGCTTCAGGCACGCCCGAAGGCTTGGCAGAGCTGATGGTGTTCTATTGCGAACAGGCCGCAGGCTTCAGCAACGAGGTCGGCCTGGACGAGGGAAAATACTATGCCGCATTGCTGCGAATGTTCGAGCAGGCATTGAACACCATCGCCACCTTGCCGCTTGCGCAACGCCCGATGCCACGGTCGCGCCTGGATGTCGTTCGCCAGGCCTGCCGCAACATCGGCCATGGCGTGGGCGATGCCATGACCGATCTGCTCGCCGCGCAATAAGCCCGCCTGGGCTATAGCCAAGCGCTCAGGTGGATAGCGCCTTGAGCACGTGCTTGGGATCGTTCTTGATCGCGCGCAGCAACGCCTTGGCGGGGCCGGTCGGCGTCCGGCGACCTTGCTCCCAATTGCGCAACGTGCCGATCTGCACGTCGATCACTTGAGCGAACTTGGCCTGGGAGAGGCCGGTAGCCGCACGCACTTGCTTGACCTGGATCGCATCAACATGGAACTCGCGCGAAGGAGCGCGCTCGCCACGGACGATCTCGTCCATTTGCTGCACGCTTTCCATCAGCTCTTCGAAGAACTTGCTCATGACTACCTCCAATTCTCGATGATGCTCTTGAGCGCCTTGCGCTCGGCGTTCGTCAAATCACGCTGTTCGTTTTTGGGATAGATCATCAGCAATGCGATGTTGTCGATGGACACGAAATGGTAGTAGATGACACGGGCGCCACCTCGCTTGCCATGTCCCTTCGCCGCGACGCGCACCTTGCGGAGGCCACCGGTTCCTTCGATCAGATCTCCGACTTCTGGATTTTCCTGGAGCGACACCTGGAACTTGGCGTAGGTCTCGTCGTCCAGCAATTCCTTGACGCGCCGGGTGAATAGCGGGGTCTCGACGAAAATCATGAGCCATCCTATCCGCCTGGCCTGAAGTACGTCAATGGCGTACTTCAGGCACCCTGAACCGAACCCAGGATGGTCAGGACCCCGCTTGAGCTGCACAGGACAAAACGTCTACTGCTATCTATCCAACCCCGCCAGCAGCGTCTGCACACCCTTCCAGCCCCAGTACACCCGATGGCATGCGATCAGGCCGCGCGCATTGATGTCCATGACTTCCACCAGGTCGACCTGATCGCCCTCCGGCGTTTCTCGCGGATATTCCCAGATCACTTGGCGGTGGGACGCATGGCAACGGTCGGTGCGATACCAGCGGCCGAGGCCGTTTTCGGGCTGTGCGAAAGACGCCGCGAAGAACGCCCTGATCGCCTCGCGTCCGTACAGCCTCCCATCTTGCCGCCCTGCGGAAACCACGTACGCCAACGGCGTTTCCAGCATCGCGTCTTCCGCGTACAACGCCATCAGCGCGTCCAGATTCCGTTCGACGACGTTGCGATGCCATTGCTCGAAGATGCGGCGGGCATCGCCGTCCGATTCGTTCGACCGCGTTTCGATTTCGCTCATGCAAGACACTCCGCTGTAGTGCGCTGCAGTCTAGGAACATGCGCAGGCCGTCGATTCGATGCGTGTCGAAGCGTTCCGGCAGGGTGCGGTCTATGATGGCGGCGCCCGCCAGGAGTGCACACGATGCCGGTCGAACAGCCCAAGCTTGCCGCGACTGCGTTCCTCATCGCCGATCCCGCCCGCGCCGCCATGTTGATGGCGCTCATCGACGGGCGTGCACTGCCTGCCGGGGAACTCGCCTTCGCCGGCGGCGTCACCCCGCAGACGGCCAGTTCGCACCTGGCGAAACTGCTGGACGGCGGCTTGCTGGCGGTCGAGGTCCAGGGCCGCCACCGCTACTACCGGCTGGCCGGTTCGCACGTCGCGTTCGCACTGGAGAACCTGGCGACCCTCGCCGCACCCGCCGCACCGCGATGCCGGAAAGCCGGGCACAAGCAGCAATCGCTGAGCCTGGCCAGATGCTGTTACGACCATCTGGCCGGGCGACTGGGCGTGGCGGTGGCCGAAGCGCTGGAACGGCGTGCGCTGATCGCCAGGCAAGACGACAAGCGCTACGCGGTGTCCGCCGAGGGCGCCGCCTGGTTCTCGCGGATGGGCCTGGATGTGTCGCGCATCGCCCCGACCAAACGCGGCAGTGCGCGGCAGTGCCTGGACTGGACCGAACGCAAGCACCACCTCGCCGGTCCGCTCGGCGTCGAATTGCTTGCGCTGCTTTGCGCCAAGCGCTGGCTGCGCCGCAGCGACGGCTCGCGCGCGATCCACATCACCGACAGCGGGTGGGCTGGCTTGCACACGGAACTGGGAATCCGCAGGCTTGCCGACGACGAACTCGCGCTGGATCCCTAAGGCCCTTACGCGAGTGAAGCGTCCAGCGCATAACGGCGCTGGCAATGCTCGCAGAAGAACGCGCGCCGCTGCGCCTTGCCGAGTTGCTTGCGATAGGTCAGCAGATGGCCGTCGCGCGGACAGATGGTCTTGGTGTGTACCTGGTAGTGCTTCTTCAGCACGAAGGCCTTCTTCCAGGTATAGAAATCGAAGCTGTACTCGCGCGCCTGCGTCACCAACTCGGCCAGCTTGCGTGGCGGCAGCGCCCCCACTTCGCTTTCCGGATGCACGCGGATGCGATGCAACACCTCGTTCTTGATGATGTTGCCGACCCCGGCGAACACATCCTGGTCCAACAATGCATCGGCGGCCAGCGTGCGCGGCCGCAGGCGCAACTTGCGCCGCGCCTGCGCCGCATCCCAGTCCGGATTCATCACGTCGGCACGCCAGTCGTAGGCAGCGGCCAGCGCGCCTTCGATGAACTTGACCGAGCACGCGTAGAAGTTCAATTCCTCGCCCTTGGCGAACCCCAGGCTCAACCGCGGCGTCGCCTCCTTGCGCGCATTGATCCGGTAACTGCCGAACAGCAGGAAATGGATGCGCAGGCTGAACCCGTCGAACTCGATCAGGAAGTGCTTGCCCCAACTGCGCAGCGACAGGATCTTGCGGTTGCGCATCCGCTCCAGCTCCTGCTTGCTGTTGCCGGACACCCGCAACACCTTGCGGCCCGCGAACGCGGCCGCCTCTTCTTTCAGGATGACGATCGAAGGACCTTCGGGCATGGCCGCAGTATCGATAGCGGGCGTGAGCCGGCTGTGAGTCGATGCCAGCCAACACCCTCCCGATGTACAACGAGACGCCTACGCAAGCTGACGCTGCGAAGCTGGCCGGCCACAGACAAGAAAGAAGCTGAATCCGCCTTTTCCTGCCCATTACAATGGTACCAAAAAGTGGTACCTTAATTGCCCACCAGGACGACTTCACCGTGAAGGCAAAGCACGCCCGGACTCTGAAAGCCATCTACCACCGCCCGGTACTGGGAACGATCCGCTGGGCAGACATCGAGGCCCTATTGGTTTCTCTGGGAGCAGACGTGGAAGAGCGGGCAGGTTCACGTGTCGCCTTCATCTGGAACGAGCAGGTGTACGTCTTCCACCGCCCTCACCCAAGCCCGGACTCCGACAAAGGCGCGGTGGCAAGCGTGAAACGAATACTGGAATCCAATGGAGTGAAGCCATGAGCAAGATCAACATGCTGAAGATCGCTGGACATATCGCCGTGGTGTCCTACGACCCCGAGATCGAAATGTTCCGCGGCGAGTTCGTCGGCTTGAACGGCAGCGCTGATTTCTACGCAACCAGCGTGGAAGAATTGAAGCTTGAAGCGAGCAAGTCACTGGAGACGTTCTTGGCCGTGTGCCAGGAACGCGGCATCGATCCATTGCGCAAGTTCTCCGGAACGTTCAACGTGCGCATCGACAAAAAGCTTCACGAGACGGCGGCATTAATCGCGGCAGCGCGGGGAGTTAGCCTCAACACATTGGTGCAGGAAGCTATCGAGCACGAAGCCGACGCGGCCTAACGCCCACCTCGCCGCTGTGTCGTGATCGGGTTTAGAACCGGGTGTTTCGGGAGTCGTTCGTGCAAGCCGCTCCCCCAACGGGATGTGCCGTTCGCTGGAATCCGCACATATAGCTGCGAACACACTTACATGGCAAATACGAAAAAACCGGCTCAAGGCCGGTTCTGTCGCAGCACACTGATTGTATGGTGGGCGGTGCAGGGTTCGAACCTGCGACCCTTGCCGTGTGAAGGCAATGCTCTACCGCTGAGCTAACCGCCCGTGTCGCGAGCCGCACATTATAGGGCTGTCGTGGCTGGCGTCAACGGTCACCGCAGACGCCGTGCCGGCGCGGCCGCTACATGGTCTGGGTGGGCTTGTCGGCGTTGAGGGTGCCGGCCAGCTGGGTCTCGATCTTGTTACGGATGGTCTCGCCCTCGCTGTTGTCCGGCAGCTGCACGCCGATGCCGGCGGTGCGGTTGCCCTGGGCGCCCATCGGGGTCACCCAGATCACCTTGCCGGCCACCGGCAGGCGCTCGCTGGAATCGGGAAGGGTCAGCAGCAGGAACACTTCGTCGCCCAGGAAATAGCGCTTGGGCGTGGGCACGAAGATGCCGCCGTTCTTCACGAACGGCATGTACGCGTTGTACAGCGCCGCCTTGTCCTTCACCGCCAGCGACAGGATGCCCTGACGTCCGCTCATCGCACTCATCGTTGTCCCCCTCTCCGGACCGGGCGATCGCCATCGCGCCAGGCCAGCAACAGTTCCGCGATGGCCAGGTCGCCACGGACGGTGGTGCGCAGCAGGTCGCGGGTGCGATTGGCTGCGTCGAACCAAGTGGCCAGCTTGTGCAATCGCGCCGGGTCGGTCAAGCCGGCCTGCGAAGCCTGCGCCAGCGCCAGGTCGGCGGCATGGCCCAGGCGCTGCTCGGCGAGGCCGTCGGCGCTCCAGCGCTGCGCCGCCTCGACCGTTCCTAGCTTGCCGGCGGCGACCTGTTCCAGGTCCGCGGCCACCTGCCGGCGCAACTTCAGGCCGTCCTCGCGCAGCCACTGCGCGGCCAGGCCGGGGTGGCCGCGCGCGGCGGCCAGCGCTTCGCGCGCGGTCTTTTCCGGGAACTCCTGGGCCAGCAGCCAGGCGATCGCCTCGTCGGCCGGCGGCAGCTTGAATTCCAGGCGCTGGCAGCGGCTGCGGATGGTCGCCGGCAGCCGCGCCGGCTGCGCGCTGATCAGCCACAGGTAGCGGCCGGGCTGCGGCTCTTCCAGGGTCTTGAGCAGGGCGTTGCAGGCGGCGCGGTTGATCGCGTCGGCCGGGTCCACCACCACCACCTGGGCGATGCCGTACTGCGGGGTCAGCGACAGCTTCTGCGAGATCTCGCGCACCTGTTCGATGACGATCTCGGTGCGCAGCTTGTCGCCGGTGCGGTTGGGAATGAACGAGATCAGCTGCAGGTCGGGATGGGTGCCGGCGGCGATCAGCTGCGCGCTGCGCAGGTTCGCGGCCGGCTCGCCCTGGCCGAGCACGTGCGCGGCCAGCTTCAGCGCCACCGCGCGCTTGCCCAGGCCGTCCGGGCCGCAGATCAGCAGGCCGTGGCCGAGCCGGCCGGCGTCGAGCGCGGCCACGGTCTGCTCGTAGGCGCGCTGCTGCCAGGGCGCGAAGGGCAGCGTGTCGGTCGAAGCGGCGCTCATGGCGTGCGCTCCTGTTGCACCCAGGCGGCCAGCGCGGCGGCCACGTCGTGCGCCACCGCTTGCGGCGGCTGGCTGGCGTCGATGGTGCGGAAGCGCTGCGGGTCCTGCGCGGCGCGCTGGCGGAAGCCGGCCCGCACGCGCTGGAAGAAATCGTCCTGCTCGCTCTCGATCCGGTCCGGCCACAGGTCGCGGCCGCTGGTGCGGGCGCGGCCGATCTGCACGTCCAGGTCCAGCAGCAGGGTCAGGCCCGGCTGCAGGCCGACCGCGCGCCGCTCCAGGTCGGCGATCCAGGCGCGGTCCAGGCCGCGGCCCTCGCCCTGGTAGGCGTAGCTGGAGTCGGTGAAGCGGTCGCTGACCACGTAGGCGCCGCGCTGCAGCGCCGGGCGGATCACTTCGCGCACGTGCTGGGCGCGCGCGGCGAACACCAGCAGCAGTTCGGTCTCGGCCGCCAGCGGCTCGGCCGGCTGCAGTGCCGGCGCGTTGCCCAGCAGCAGCTCGCGGATGCGTTCGGCCAGCGGCGTGCCGCCGGGCTCGCGGGTCAGCACCACCTCGTGGCCCTGCGCCTGCAACCAGTCGCGGATCGCGTTGATCGCGGTGGTCTTGCCGGCGCCCTCGCCGCCTTCCAGGCTGACGAAGCGATGGTGGCGCAGCACGGCCTCGCTCATGGCGTCACCGCCGCGCCGCTGCGCGCGCGCAAGCGCTGCAGATAGCGCGCCACCGCCGCGGTGTGCTCAGCATAGCTGGCGGAAAATGCGTGCGCGCCGCTGCCGTCGCCGACCGCGACGAAGTACAGGCTGTCGCCGGGCGCCGGATTGGTCGCCGCGCGCAGCGCGTCGCGGCCGGGCATGGCGATCGGGGTCGGCGGCAGGCCGCTGCGGGTGTAGGTGTTGTACGGCGTATCGGTTTCCAGGTCGCGCTTGCGGATGTTGCCGTCGTAGGCGCTGCCGATGCCGTAGATCACGGTCGGATCGGTCTGCAGCTTCATGCCTTGCTGCAGGCGGCGCACGAACACGCCGGCGATCTGCGGACGCTCGGCGGCCAGGCCGGTTTCCTTCTCCACGATCGAGGCCAGGGTCAGCGCCTGCTCCGGCGACTGCAGCGGCAACTCGGCGGCGCGCGCGTCCCAGGCCTCGGCCAGCGCCTTGTCCATGGCCGCATGGGCGCGCTGCAGCACGTCCAGATCGCTGTCCTCGCGCTGGTACAGGTAGGTCTCCGGCAGGAAGCGGCCTTCCGGGTGTTGCCCGGGCTGGCCGAGCTTGGCCATCAGCTCGCTGTCGCTGAGATCGGTGGAGAGGTGGCGCAGCGGCGTGGCCGCGTTCAGCGCCGAACGCAGCTGGCGGATGTTCCAGCCTTCGACGATGGTGAAGCGGTAATGGATCACCTGGCCCTTGCGCATGCGCAGCAGCAGTTCGCGCGGGCTCAGCGCCGGCTGCAGCGCGTATTCGCCGACCTTGAGCTTGCCGGCGGCATCGAGCTGGCGTGCCAGCAACTGCCACTGCAGATTGCTGCCCTGCTCGACGCCGGCCGCGCGCAGCTTGCGCAGCACGCCGTTGAACGAATCGCCGCGCGCCACTTCCACGCTGGGTTGCGCCGCGTGCAGCGGCTGGTCGGAGAAGCCGCGATAGCCCTGCCACCACCACGCGCCGGCCGCAGCGGCCAGCAGCGCCAGCACCAGCAATGTCGCCAGCAGGGTCAGACACCCGCGTTTAGCCCAAGCCACGACCACCTCGAAGCGAATTCAACGGGGTGCAGGATACCGCGCGACCGGCATCGGCCGGTATCGCGACCGCGCCGCTCACGGTTCCAGCGCGCGCAGCAGGCCGCGCGCCTTGGCCCGGGTTTCGTCGAGTTCGCGCTCGGGCTGCGAATCGACCACGATGCCGGCGCCGGTGCGGAAATGCGCCTGCGCGCCGTCCACTTCTGCGGTGCGGATCAGGATGTTCAGGTCCATGTCGCCGTCGCGGTTGAGCCAGCCGAACGCGCCGGTGTAGGCGCCGCGCGGGGTCTGTTCCAGCTCGGCGATGATCTGCATGCAACGCACCTTGGGGCAGCCGGTGATGGTGCCGCCGGGGAAGGTGGCGCGGATCACCTCGCCGGGGCTGACCCCGGCGCGCAGCCGCCCGCGCACGTTGCTGACGATGTGGTGTACGTGGGCGTAGCTCTCCACCGTCATCAGCTCGTCGACCTCGACGCTGCCCGGCGCGCAGACCCGGCCCAGGTCGTTGCGCTCCAGGTCGATCAGCATCACGTGCTCGGCGCGTTCCTTGGGGTGCCCGACCAGCTCGCGGATGCGCGCGGCCTCGTCGTCGCCGGGCGCGCGCGGGCGGGTGCCGGCGATCGGCCGGGTCTCGACCACGTCGCCGCGCACCGACACCAGCCGTTCCGGCGAGGAACTGACCACGGCGCGGCCATGGCTGGCGAACAGGCCGGCGAACGGCGCCGGATTGGCGCGGCGCAGCTGCGCGTACAGCGCGGCCGGATCCAACGCTGCGGCGAAGCGCGCCGACCAGCGTCGCGACAGGTTGACCTGGAACACGTCGCCGGCGCGCAGGTAGTCGAGGATGCGGCGCACGCCGTCGACGAAGCGCTGCGGCGGGTCTTCATCGATCGCCAGCGGCGCGGTCCAGGCCGACAACGGCGCGGCGGCGGGCAGCGCCTGCAGATCGGCGAGCGCCGCGTCCAGCAGTGCCGCATGCGCGGTTTCCGCCAGCGCCACGCACTCGCCGCTGGCATGGTCGCGCAGCAGCGCGGCCGGGCAGCGCAATGCCAGCGCGACCGGCGCCGCCGCCTGCCCCTGCGGCAACTGCAGCACCGGCTCGACCTGCGCCGCCAGCTCGTAATCCAGCAGCAGCGCCCAGCCGCCGCGGAACGGCCAGCGCGGTTCGTCGCGCGCGCAGCGTTCGGCCTGCCAGCGCGCGTCCAGGGCGGCCAGGAAATCGCCGTCGACCGTGGCGCCGTCGAGATCGCGGGTGACGCCGTCGCGATCCAGGCGCAGGCCCTCGCCGCTGGCGATCAGCAGCAGGTCCCAGCGGCCCTGCGCGGTCCCCGACGCCGCCGATTCCAGCAGCAACGGATAGCGCTGCGGCGCCAGGCGGTGCAGCGCCAGCAGATCGGTGTCGGCCGGCAGGGGAACGGTACGCAGCATCGAAGACCCGGTGGAAGATGGAGGTGATGCGGACGCAGGCGGCGGTGCGCCGTTCACGTGCAAACGATCGGTGTCTGTGCAACTGCGCGCCGGCGGATGCATCCGGAGCAACGGCGCAGTCGCGGCGATCGCATCAACCGACGCCACCACCGCAGCATCGTGCCGGCCCACAGGCCGTTGGCTCGGCCCCGATCGCGGCTGCGACCGCCCTGACGTGGATCAGCGCTGTGCCAGCGCAAACGCTCAGGCATCAGCACGCAAGTCCGCTCGCCAAAAGCGAAGCGGACGCGCCGCCCGCCACAAGCGCCTTTCACGCACAAACGAACAAGCTCGAACAGGGGGCGAAAACGGAACGCTCTTGCCAATCCCGAATCCCGAATCCCCAATCCCGGCTCAATCACATCCGCTTGAACACCAACGTCCCGTTGGTCCCGCCGAAGCCGAACCCATTGGACATCGCCACGTCGATCTTCTTCTCGCGCGCCACGTTCGGCACATAGTCAAGATCGCAGCCTTCGCCCGGCTCGTGCAGGTTGATCGTCGGCGGGATGATGCCGGTGTGCAGCGCCATCACCGAGAAGATCGCCTCGGCACCGCCAGCCGCGCCGAGCAGATGGCCGGTCATCGACTTGGTCGAGCTGACCATCAACTTGTAGGCGTGCTCGCCGAGCGCGCGCTTCATCGCCATGGTCTCGGCCAGATCGCCCGGGGGTGTGGAGGTGCCGTGGGCGTTGAGGTAATCGATCTGCTCGGGGTTGAGCTTGGCGTCCTTCATCGCCGCGGCCATGCTGCGCGCGGCACCCTCGCCGTTCTCGCTCGGCGAGGTCATGTGGTAGGCATCGGAGCTGGCGCCGAAACCAACCAGCTCGGCGTAGATGCGCGCGCCGCGCGCCTTGGCGTGTTCGTACTCTTCCAGCACCAGTACGCCGGCACCGTCGCCAAGCACGAAACCGTCGCGGTCCTTGTCCCACGGCCGCGAGGCGGCGGCCGGGTCGTCGTTGCGGGTGGACATGGCCTTCATCGAGCAGAAGCCGCCCACCGAGGTCGGCGAAGAGCCGCGCTCGGCACCGCCGGCCAGCATCACGTCGGCGTCGCCGTACTGGATCATGCGCATCGCGGTGCCGATGGAATGGTTGGAGGTGGCGCAGGCCGAGACCGCGGAGAAGGTCGGCCCCTTCAGTCCCTTGAGCATGCTCACCTGGCCGGGGAGCATGTTGATGATGGTGCTGGGAACGTAGAACGGCGAGATCTTGCGCGCGCCGCCCTCGTGGAATTTGATGGTCTGCTCCTCGATGCCGAGCAGGCCGCCGATGCCGGAGCCGAGGATCGCGCCGATGCGTTCGGCATTGCTGTCGTCGATCACCAGGCCCGAATCGTCCAGCGCCATGAACGAGGCGCCGACGCCGTAGTGGATGAACGAATCCATCTTCCGGGCGTCTTTCGCCGGTACGAACTTGGTCGGATCGAAATCCTTGATCTCGCCGGCGATCTTGGTGGTGAACTGCGACGCATCGATCTGGGTGATCGGACCGATGCCGGAACGCCCGTTGACGATTCCATCCCAACTGCTGGCCAGGTCATTGCCCAACGGCGATACCAGGCCCATGCCGGTTACGACGACGCGACGGCTCATTGCGAAATCTCCTCGCCGCGGTACGCGCGGCGTTGACGCTGTAAAAACACAGGGCCGCAAGCGCGGCCCCATGGGATTGTCACGCGGACCGGACCCACGCAGGCGCCGATCGCGATCGAGAACGGAGCATCAGCTCTTGACGTGCGACTTGACGTAGTCGATGGCCTGCTGCACCGAGGTGATCTTCTCGGCTTCTTCGTCCGGAATTTCGCACTCGAACTCTTCTTCCAGCGCCATCACCAGCTCGACGGTGTCGAGCGAGTCGGCACCCAGGTCATCGACGAACGATGCGCTGTTGGTGACTTCTTCTTCCTTGACGCCGAGTTGCTCGACGACGATTTTCTTGACGCGTTCTTCGATGGTGCTCATTGGGATATCGCTCCAGATGGAGTAGTGGTGGTTCAAAAACGCCATCGGGCTGCGATGGCCGCGTTGGATAGTGTAGTGGAAACCGCCCGGCGCTTGCATCGCTGCACAAACGCCCATCGATCAGCCACTT
>Ga0308160_10001401_pt1 | contig 34105 bp, 54 predicted proteins | sample PhyFR1_FD_201036 | JGI IMG/M metagenome (GOLD analysis project Ga0308160, IMG submission 201036) | Phyllosphere microbial communities from UC Gill Tract Community Farm, Albany, California, United States - DLSLF.R1 | ecosystem: Host-associated > Plants > Phyllosphere > Unclassified | place: USA... | reverse complement strand
CCAGACGACAGTCTTGAGTCGCTCCTCGTCGCCCTGACCAGAGACGACGCAAGCCTCCACCGCGTCGACCCGCTCTTTAGCCAGCGCCCGCGAGCCCGCGAGCGACTTGGCCGGGTAGAGAGCCGGCAGCTGGGGATGAGACACGTGAGATATCCAATACTTGGCGTTCCAGTACTCCTCGCCTCCCTCTACCGAGGTCCATTGGAGAGCAAAGAGCGGCTAGGTCAGCCTCACGTTCACAGCGACAGCGAGCTCTGCGGTGACGGCGGCGGCTCCCAGGGACTGACCTGTCCGGTGAGCGATGGCATGCCAGAGATCGAAGATGCCCGACTGCTCGCCCTCATGCGCCTGAGCGCAGAGATGCGCGGCGTTCCAGTCGCTGTTGAGCAGATGGAGGCCGGGCTGAGCGGCGAGCGGGATCGAGCCGAGATCGAGAGGCTCAGGGAAGTGCTGCTGGGCCTTGCCGGGGCAGAGCGGGCCAGGCGACCGAGCGAAGAGGGACCGAAGCGGGCCGCTTAAGGAGGCAGACATTGTCTTGAGTCTGAAGGATGTGTGACACGAGGTTGCGAGCTGTCTGAGTGAGCGGTGGTCGAGGAAGGTGGCGAGGGCGAGCCGATGGTTGAGGCCGAGGAGGTGGTGACGCGGGTCGTCGGCCAGCTCCGGCGGGAGTCCGCTGCCGCCCTCCTCCTTCGACGGTTGCATAGCCTGGCGCGAGACCCTCCCTCATTCTTTGCCCGTGATCCTCTTACAGTCTAGACCAGAGGTCGCGATGCCACGAGAAATGCAGGCAGGGAAATGCAGGCAGGTGCACATAGTACAGGGTCGGGCCGTCGCTGGTCGGTCGGTGCGGCGGTGGTCGCACGCCTCGCTCACGGCCCTGCGCCGCTCTCACTCACCCGCCTGAGCAAAGGCGTCCGCTCGTTCGACACGCTCGAGATCTTGCGGCGCGCAACCGGCGGTGGACCGAAGCCGACCCGACCAAGCGAGCCGCCAGCGGCAGCGTTCAAAGTGCCGCCGGCGTCACTCGTCCCGCCGGGCGTGGCCACTGTCGCAGCCCGCGACCGGCCACCGACCGCCTTCTTGGACGGGCTCATTCCCTGAGCGCTTCGCGTGCGCGTCCCGGCTCGAGGCCGGCGTGCCGGTTGCGTCGGCGAGGCAGGCGAGACGGCGAAAGCAGGCGAGCGCATGTCGGGCAGCTTGCCTGCTCCCTTTGACGGCCGCAGGTAGCGGATCGACGACTGAAGCGTCATGAGAAAAGCGATCGAGGAGAAGATCTGTGTGCGATAAGATGTCGAGCGAATTGGATTAGCAGCGGACAGCTATGAGCGCAGGGCCACCACTGCACGCACCGCAAAGACGAGGGCGCTCCAGCGGATCGTGTGGATCTCGGTCTGATGCTCAAAGATGGCCCAAAGGACGTAGGTCTTCGGAAGGCCCGTCGACGTCAATATCTCTCCCTGGTACTCGCAGGTATTGCAGACTAGAGACGTACAATGACGGCCGTGCCTGCGAGGTCACCGATCTCCGAGGCGTAGGCGTAACCGATCGAGTTGAGCGTCTGGAGGGCGTTTCTCCGTCAGCTTCTTGCTATCCGAGGCGAAGCGGAGGTCTGCTTCAAGACGCACCAGGAAGAGCAGGGCGAGCCAAACAAAGATGCGCGTCCAGCCGCCGGCGTGCTCGCGGTGGACATCTTTGCCGAACGCCTGAACGAGCGAGAGAATCATCAAGACGAGGCTCCAGGCGTGCTGTGGTCGCCAGAGGATCAGCCCATGGTACGTAGATGCGCAAGTCGAAGAGGAACGCACGTAGAAGGAGAAAGGCATGTGGATGCAAGTCTCCTTGACGGCCCACTCGAACCGTGTCGGCTCGGGCACGATCCGCCGGCGGGTGCGGACGATGTAGAAGACCTTGGAGACGACCGCAAGGAGCGCGAGCGAGAGGAAGAACGAGAGTATGTACCACCGGCGGTACTGGAAGTAGAGGTAGGCCTGCGAGCGGAGGGGGTCGCAACCTACGTCAGTCGACATCGCGCGAACGGGATCTGTTCCATTGAAGGATCAAGGACGAACGGCGCTGATGAGACCGATGACCGCGAAGCGGTAGCCTATGCTCTCGATGACGAGCGAGCGCCTGCATCAGAGGAGCGACGAGCGTCCGTCCGGTCGTCAGTCTGCTGCTGGCGCGAGACAGGTATGTGCTGCGGGAGCGCGGCTGCGCGGCGGGCCCCGACTCACGCGCGCGGGATCCACTGGCAGACGGTGAAGCCGAGGAGGAGGAGATGGATGAGCGGCCTAAAGTCATGAAGGTGCGCAAAGGCGGGTCAGCTATTCAGACCCTCCACAGACTGCGAGCGGCGTGCTCCGAGGCGCACCAGACCCAGTAGGCGTACGGCCCTGGTGAGAGGTACGTCTCCTTGGCCGGCAGCTCGGGATGGTAGAAGAACTTGGGTTCGACCCGTCGGGTTGAGCGTCAGTGCGAGCGCCTTGCAACACGCTCGAGACAGGTCTTGAAGAGGCGACCGCTGCACGCACTGTGTTGTAGAGGTGGAAGGCGACGAGGCTCCAGTAGACGGCGACGTTGGCGAGCTTGAGGCCGAGGTGGTCCGGCAGGCGCGCCGGGACCGCCCGCATCTGCTCGCGGACGAGCCGGAGCCGGTCCATCGCTTGACCGGCACGGACTGAGAGTGAGGGATCAGACAGAATCGCGGCGACCAGCTTGCGCTCAGCTGAGGCCGTCGAGTCGAGTCGGAGACGGAGGTAGAGGAAGAACCCGGGACGGGCGAGGGTGAGGGTGAGAAGCGAGATCGTCGTTGACCCTCCGAGCGGCGCACCGTCGTCAGCCTCGTATCCGTCACCTCGTCCGGCTCCCATCGACTTGCCGTCCCATCGCAAGCCATCAAGACACCTTGTCAGACCTCGACCTACCTACAGGCAAAACATAACGGCCTTCATGTTTTCGGCGGAGAACGCCAAGCGCGAATTGCATGGCCACGGCGGCGAGCAATCGCTGAAGCTCGACGGCCGGGCGATCCCTTCAACGGGCGCCGACGACTCGTGCTCGAGGTCACCGCTCGCCCTGCCCGCACCTGACTCGACCGAAGGCGGGTCTCAGCAGGAGGGCGAGGCGCGTGTGCTCGAGGTCGGGGGCGAGAGCGTCAAGATCGACAAGCTCGGTCCTTTGATCGTCAACACGGACGGCGTGCGTCCTTGTATGTCTTCTCTCATCGCCTGCAGCGGCCCTGACGTTGCGTCTCGCTCCTCACGTCGTGGCCTTTGCAGACGCTCTCGCGCATCACCAATTGGCAAGAGCTGACACCGAGTGAGCAAGAGCGCATGATCCGGCTCGTCGTCAAGAAGCGCAACAAGTCGGTTCCTCGGCGCATCCCCAACCGTTCTCGTTGCCGGAAGCTGACCGCGCTGCGCGCGCCAGGACTCGCCTCGCCACCCAACAGCAGCGGCAGCAGCAATCGTCGGCGTCCGATGACTCTAGCGAGCCCCTCGCGCTGGCCGGTTCGGGCTCTGCGCAATCCTCAGAGGATCCGTCGGGCTCTGCGATGAGCCCAGTCCCGGCCAAGGGCGCCCCGCTCGGCGCTGGCGTCTCGAAGGAGGGCGACGTGGCTGATCCCCGAGGCGGGGATGAGTCGGCGCGGCGATCGGTCGAGGAGAAGGTGGTCGGCCTGATGGAGGAGGAGGCAGTGTGATGCATGGGCATGGCCCTGCTGCAAGAGTCTCTTCCGACTGTCGACTTACGCAACGTCGCCGCCTTCCTCGCGGTCAGGGGTCGGTCAGGATGCGTCGTAAAGGGCATGAAGTATGGGCAGAGAGGCTGAGCTATTCCGGGCTGCTGAGCGAAGCAAGGGCGTTGCTAATGGGAGGCAAGGGCGAGGCGAGAGGGAGTCATGTGCTGTAGGTGCAGGGTCTACTTCTTCTCGAGGAAGGCCTCGACGTCCTTCTCGATCGACGACGGGCCGGTGGCTATGGAGCAGGGCAAGTCAGCGACGTCGGTCGAGGGCTTGTCATCATGTCGAATCAGACGTACTCGAAGCGTAGCGCTTGACCTCGGAGGCGTCCGAGTTGACGAGGAACTTCTCAAAGTTCCACTTGATGCGAGTGAGGCCAAGGATGCCCGGCGCCGTCGACTTCAGGAACCGGAAGACTTCATTCGCATTGTCGCCGTTGACGTCGCTCTTCTTGGCAAGCGGGAAGGTCACGCCGTGGTTGACCTAAAGGCGACGAGACAGGGGGGTGAGGAAGCGTGAGCGACCGCATGGCGACGACGGGCAGGTCACGGCGCCGCTGGAGTCGCACCTGGCAGAAGGTCTCAATCTGCTCCTCCGACCCAGGCTCCTGTCCACCGAACTGGTTCTGTTGAAACGGACGTGCGAGCAACGGGTGTTAGCTTAGTGTCCAGACACAGCGAGGGGCAAAGGAAGGGTAGAGGGACGCACGCAGGGGAAACCAAGGACGACGAGGCCCTGGTCGTGGTACTTCTTGTGAAGCTGCTCGAGGCCGCTATACTGGCCGGTAAAGCCGCAGTTGCTGGCCGTGTTGACGATGAGGACCGTCTGCGTGCGTCGAAGGGCGATGGCGGTCCAGTCGTCGATTACAAAGGGGGGGGGGGCGAGCGTCAGTCAACGTCGAGCTCGACGCCTCTGGTCGGAGGCCTCTGCTCTCGTGCGACGTACCTTGCCGCGGAGCTCCGAAAAGTCGAGCGTCTTGCCCTTGAGCTCAGCCTTGAGGTCGTAGAACGACTTAATCTCGGGCGAGGGCGAGTTGGAGGGCGACATGGCGGCGGAGGTGATGGAGAAGGGTGCTCGGAGGGTCGGACGGAGGAGACTGGATGGCGGTTGGGCAAGCAGTAGCGGGCGGCGGACGAGGGACTGAATGACGGGCTTTGGCTTGGAGAAGAGAGAAGGAGGAGGAGGTGACGGTCGGGCAGAAGCAGACGAGCGAGCAACGGGTGGAGGAGAGAGGAGCGGGTGAGCGACGGAAGCACGACCACCCCCTCCCCGGCGATTGACGGCGACCGGGGCGTTCGTTCGCGTGCGTCAACGGAACCCCGCGGGGGAGCGAGGTCGGCTTCGGCCGAGCAGCCCGTCGGAGGCGGCGAGTCGGCGGCCGGCGACCTCGTGTCGGTCCCTCGTTGAAGGCTCAGACAGTCTGCCTGCCTTGGCCTGCTGCCCCCTCGCTGCTGCTGCTGCTGCTGCTGCTCGTCCTTCGTCTCCTCTGCTCTCAACTCCGGAGAGGTGACCAGACAAATCTCAGCCTGCTGATAGCTGACCAGGCGGCTCGCAGACTGACTCACCAACAGACGCCGCGTGCCCCTTCGGCAAACGAACGCGTCGGCGACTGACCCACGCCGGAGACCTGGATAGCCGGAGGCGGCGGGGGCAAGCACGACGACGTCTCGACGCACCGCTCAGTAGTCGAGAAGCGACTTGCAGGGCGCCGATCACGTTCACTCGCATTGACCGAGACTCCGCACTAGAAATCAAGGCGCTCATGATGCACGCGCGGCCTCGCGCAATCCCAGCTCAAAGTTCCAGCTCCGCAGGCGTGGCTTGCCGGACGACTGGACATAGGTGCTCATGTCGCCGACGTGCTGGAAGAGCGACGGCGTGTACTTGTAGCCCCGGCGAGAGCCTGCCGCACCGAGGTCGAAGAGGATGGCGTCCTGGCCCTTGACGTTATAGTCCACCGAGCGGCCGACGCCGTCGATGATGTCGACGAACTCGGCGAGGACTTGGCGCGCCGAGTCGCGCGAGAAAATGACCGACTGCATGCAGCACTCGCGTCCGGTCTTGAGCGTGAGACCTGGCTCAAGAGGATAGAGTGCGAGTTTGCCGCGCGACAGGTGGAGGCCGACAAAGGGCGCGAGCAAGAGGGCGGCGGCGACCGTATACACGACGTGCTGCGTGAGCATGCGCCGATGAGTCGCAGGCGTGAGAGAAGGCACCGACTTAGCCGATGAGTCGGCAGACGAGTCGGGTCGCTTTGGCAGCGTGCGATACACGAAGACGCCGAGAGATGCCAGCGAGAGTGCCAGAAGGGGGTAGAGCATGTGCGCGGTTACTGGAGCAAAAGTCACGTCAGCCCTCGGTCACTCACAGTGTGGCATGGATGAACGTACAAAGCCACGCGTCCTCGCTCGCCCAATACATGAAGGTCTCGGACGAGAAGAGCATGATAAACAGCCAGGTGCTGTCGTCTCCAAGTCGGGACAGGATCTCGGTCTGGAGGATCTGGTACCAGTCGGGCCGAGCGATCAGGTCGTCCTCCATCCAAAGGATGTGGTCCGCGGCCGTGTGCTCGAGGCACTGATCGAGGCCGGCGAGAAAGTCGTGGATGAACGGCCCGTGACGCGAGCGCGACTGTGAGAGGCGGCCGGCCTGCTGCTCAGCGAGCCACGATGTGAGCGCGGTCGTGCGCGAGTCGGCGGTCGCGCCAGAGTCGGCCAGGCGACCGATAAGACCGCTGCTCTCGGCCTGATCCAGCGCCGACTGTCCGTCGATGAGATAGAGGGCGATGTGCAGCTCGCTACGCTGCGCCGGGCTGAGCTCGGCCACGAGCGAGGTCAATGCGGCCGACAGGTAGTCGATGTTGCCGCTCCGAGCGCGTGTCGGCACCCCGATACATATCTTGGCTGAGGAGCTGGAAGGAAGTCGGCCCTCGGGCTGGCCAGCGCTGACGGCTTCGAGCGTCCGGTTGCGGAGACCATCCGACAAAGGGTATCGGAAACCGCCCGACCGGTCAAAGCTCGACAGCGGGTTTGCCCGGTGGGCGTAGGCGAGGCTGAGCAAATATGAGCCGAGGACGGCCACGTAGGCGGCCAGAGCTCGCCAGGGACCGAGCATCGCGCTGCCTGCACTTGGAGGCCGTGTCTGTCAGGCGGTCGAGTGTGATCTGTCAGGAGCTCGCCCGCTTGGAGGATGCTCAGAGGAGCCGAAGCGATGGACGGTTTGTTACAGCAACCAACGTCTGCGCGCGCGGCTGACCCGATCGGTCGAGCTCACCAAGGTCGCTGCGTCGGAGCTTGTCGAGCTGAGCCGGTGGCAGTCTATCAAGGGCTAGAGGTAGCTAGAGGGCCGTTTGGGGAAAGGAAAGAGGAAGGGAGGGCAAGCCGGCGAGGTTTGGCCTGCAGCTGGACATGCAGCGGGGGCTCGGCGCTTGCGACCCACCGGAGCCGAGCGGAGCCCCGGCTCCGTGAGCGCCTCTTTTCGCGCGTCGGTCCCGACCTTACGACTACCGCTCACTGAACGGCCAACTGCATGCTGGTGGGAAGAAGGCTTGTCGGATATATGTGCAGAGGAAAGGTAGTGGTTTGGACCTAGAATAAGCCCCCGAGCAGGACGGGCTCGTGCAGGGCGCGCACGGCCTCAAGCAGGGCAGCGTCCTGTGCGCTGTGAGGCTGCGACGAGGTCGACGATGGGTCCGATTTCCCGGCGCCTGGGAAGGTGCGGTCCTCGGAGCGGCAGACGGTGCCCTCGGCAGGCAGGGTTCCATTGACAAGGTAGGCGCTGATTGCCTTGGCAGCGCAGAGCGACGGCTCGGAGGGCGAGCAATGACCGCGCGCTTCCTGGACGAGGAGCGTCCCAGACTCGGGGCCGAAGCCGTCAGCCATTCGCTCCGCAGACGCCAGGGGGGTCACCCTGTGGCATAGCACGACGGGTCAGAGATGCGGCTGTCTCGACAGCAGGCGATCGCACGTACGGGTCAAGGGTGTTGCCGACCCAAAGGATCTTGTTGCGGGTCTTGCGCAGGCCGTCCTTGACCGTCCAGGGCCCAGAGTAGCGCTCGAACGGCCGATCGGTCCACTGCAAGGTATCACACCGCGTCAGCGGGCAGCTCCCTCTGAGACATCGGTTGAAGGCGCACACTGCGGCAGGTAAGCATAAGCTGGGTCCAAACAGGTGCCGTAAACGAGCGTTCGCGGAGCTATGAAAGGGGACACAGGAAGGAGGAGAGTCAATTGACGAGCGAGAAGGGGATCGCTGGGGATTGCTTGGATTGGACGCACCTCGTCCGATCTCCGCAGGAGCTCTTTCAAATCTTGGGTCTCGGAGCTTTCGTCCGAGCAGAGGATAGCGTTCAGCGGCTGAGCGCTGCTCCCAGCCACGCGGCGGTGGAAGACGTTGTCGGAGAGGCCAACGCGCTTGGGATGCTTCCCGTTGACCTCCTGGGGCAAAGGAAGCAACTCCCGCGCCAGCGTCCCGTTGCCATTGATGGCGCCCGAAAGAGCGTCGGCGACAACGGCCCAGCCTTGGGGGCTGTAGAGCGCTTGGAAGATCTGAGGGCGTCACGAGGTCAGCACAGAGCACGAGCGAGACGCAAGAGAAAGCGCTGCACGCACGATGAGATGGACCTCGGTCGCGGTCAGCAGGCCCGGGCCGTATCTGGAAGCGGCGACACCGAGTGGTCGCTCCCAGAGAGTCTCGATGAGGCCGTTGACCTTGCGCTCGATGTCGGCCGCCGCGTCCAGCTCTGAAAGACCGCTGTCTGCTGACGGAGCGAGCGCGCAGCGAGGGGAGCCGGCGAGGGCGCACGACCGGTAGAACTCTGCCAGGACTGCGTTGGTGTCGGTCATCGAGCTCCAGCCCCACTTCTCCAGACCTCCTGTGTAGTCGCCAGCGTCTGGTCCTCGGACGACACGGAATGCGTCAGCAAAGGGCCTGACCTTCTGCCAATGGGCGACGCAAACGCACGCGAGACGCCATCGAGAACCACACGACCCACCCGGTCAGGGAACATCGCGCTGAACGTCGCGCCGAGGATCGTGCCTGAAAGGTGCAGAGCAGGCGAGGTTTAGCGCACACAGCTGTCGGACCAAGGGAGAGAGGGCGGCGCACCGTAAGAGAAGCCCCAGTAAGCCATCTGGGGTCCATCGCCAAGGGCGTCGACGAGCGCAGCCATGTCGCGGGCGACAAAGGCCGTGCTAACGGCGCGGCGTTGCTTCTCCGGGACGTGTTGGCGGATGCCGTCGTTGATGAGCTCGGCCAGCGCATCATGGTGGTGCAAGCCGCGAAGCTGCTCCTTGAACTGAAGCAAGAGGGATGACAGGCGCGAGTTAGTGGCGAACACTGAGCGGTGGAGCAGCCGCAGTCGGCCGTACGACTGCCGGGTCGCTGAGGTTGGCCCGTCGCGTCGGAAGTTGCGAAAAGTCGATCCGGTGCTCGAGCCCAAAGAGCTCGGCCTGCCACGAGTCGTCAAAGGCCTGCATGAGAGGCGACGTCATGTTGACGCCCCTACAACCCGGCGACGAACGAGACCGGGCAGACAGTCAGCCGACGGGAGGGTGACCGCCGAGGCAAGCGGGCCCATGAATCGGCCGCACCTCGGATCGAAGCTGTGCAAGCGAATCGAACAGACGCATCAGCACGAGCTCTCTTGTTAGAGGTTGAGAAGAGACGACGCACCCTACAATGTCGTACCGGCCCTCGACGATGGTCGCGAGCGCGGGCCCCATGCGCTGAACTACATAGTTGCCCGAGCCGCCGGGCCCGCCCGGGTTGACGAGCAGCGAGCCTTGACGTTTCCCCTCCTCGGCAGGGAACATCTTTAGGAACAGCTCGGCGTCCTCGCCCTTGACCGGCTCGAGCGGGTTGAGCGGGACGATGAGCGATGAGCAGAAGAGCGAGGGCGCGTCGGCGCAAGGCAGCCAGCTGATGGTGGCGTTCGGCGTCCGCTTGACGCCCTTGTGACCGTGACGGCCGTGATGAGGGTGCCGATGGTGCTTGGCGCAGGCTGGGAGGACGTCGTCGATCCATCGAGAGCTGAGCGAGCTCAAGATGAGCAACATGCCGAGGCCGGCGCCGAGGAGCCAGCTCGAGGCGCGATGGCCGCCAGCCCGACGCCGGCCGTGGCTAGGCGATGCGGGACCGGCAGGCGGGGGGAGAAGCGGCTTCTCGTCCATGACAGCAGGCTGAAGTGGGTGGTAGTGATGATCAGAGAGGCCCTTCGGGAGCTCTAGGTGAGCCAAGACTAGCGATGGAGGTCAGGAGCGAGGCTGAAGGGGAGAGGGTTCGGAGCGAGGCCGACGAGGACGCCGCGCGGAGCGACAGTCGTGCTGCGGACGATCGTCGGGTCGATCTCGCGCCGCAGCAGAGTTCAATAGGGCACGAGACGCTTTCGACAGAGGGCAGGCGACAGTGGCTCGCTTCATGTTCAACGTCGGCCATCCTCGCAGGGCGACATGTTATCTGCTGCCCCCCGGGGTCAGATCTCGTCCTCCGGGTCGTCGTGCGCCCAGCCGGCCTTATCCTTGAGGTCATCGGGCGCCGGCCCGCCTCGGCCGGTGTGGTTCGGGTCGCCTCTCCCAGGCCGCCAGCCCCAGGCCTTCTGCTTCTCGGCGCTCAGCTGGAGAGAAGAGGCGAATCGAGGGCGAGTCAGCCCATGGGGAGCGGAGGAAAACGAGCGAAAGAGGCCTGCACGGCGCGACGCACCTTGCCTTCGAGCAGGTCGGCGACCTGGCTGCCGACGAACGGAATCGTGTTGAAGCTGTGCCCGCTGTCGCCGGTCGCGAGGAAGAGATGCGCCCATCGGGGGTCCTCACAGAAGAGCCATTCGGCGTCGGCAGTGTCTTTGACCGGGCACGAAATCGTATGGTCAGCCTGCCGTTCAACCAGAAGAGGTGGGTGTGGTCGGAGCGCACCGGTGCACCAGCACATCTTGGCCTTCACGAGCTCCCGGCCGACGAGGTCGGGCAGTAGCGTGGCGATCAGCCGCTTGATGTCGTCGAAGCCCTCGTCCGGCATCGTGTCCGACTCGTGGACGGCATGGCTCCGCGGGACGCTGATCTGCTCCGGCTTGTCGGCGCCGTAAGGCTGGTGCTCGATGATGCGCGTGTAGCCCGCAAACTCCTGGAAGAGGAAGGCCAGATCAGTCGCATAGCCACATGCGAAAGTGCAGGGAAGCAGTAGGACGGACGTTGCACAGCTTCATCTTGCCGTCGCTTGAGGCCTCGAAGAAAAAGCCAAGCTGGTCGTCGTAGAGGACGGGCATCTGCTTGTAGCGTTCGATCTCGTCCGGCGTGAGCTCGAGATGCGCGAGGACCCAGGCCTGGCGGGCGTAAGTCGAGGGTCAGCAGCCGCGTCGTCGGAGAAGAAGCGACAAGGCGCTAGACAACGTGTCGCACCTTGCTGACGCACTGGCCCTCCAAGTCGATTAAGGTCGGGGTCCAAGCCCCGCAGGCGAGGATTACCCTGTCGGCAAGTCGGACAGTGCCGTCCTCGCACTCGGCACCGATGCAGGTCGTTCGGTCGATCGAGACGATTGGTTTCTTGAACTTGCCGGCTCTAACGAGCAGTGCGGTCAGCAAAAAACGTCAGAGGGTCGACAGGGCGAGCTGAGGACGAGGGCGGGGACGCACTTGCCCCAGACCGTCTTGACGCCCAGCCGCTCGAGCTCCCGACCGACCGAATCGATCGTGTCAACCGCAGCAACCCAGCCGCCGTCGGGGACCCAGTAGGCCTCCCAGCCCTGCAAGAATACGCGTAGAAAAGCGGTCAGTAAAGGTCGAAAAGGCAGGAGCAGTGGGGGGAGACGCACGTCAATGTTGGCATTGGCCAGCTGCGGCATCTTCTCGACGATCTTTTCCCGCGAGTCGAGGTACTCATACGTCTTGCCGACCTCAGGGTTGCGCCGGACGAGATCCTTGAACGTCCGCCGAAGGTCGGCGATGCGTTTGGGCGAGCCGTGAGCCGTCGTGATCTGGGCGCGACATATGAGCCCTCGGTCAGCATGGCTGACGCTGCAAGCTCGAGCGTCCGAGCCACCAGACTCACCCGGCCGACCTCGTGGTAGTACGGCGCGAAGACGGGATCCTCGCGCCATCCCTTCATGATGTCGTCTGAGTGAGAGAGCACAAGGAGCAAGTCGCGGGGGAGGAGATCAATCAGCTGGGAGCCGAGAGCCGAGCGCGCGGCCGGCGGACGCACCTGCCAGCTTGCCTCGCCAACCCGTTCGAGAGCCGCCGCCGGCGATCTTGTTGCGGTCGTTCTGGAAACAATATCGGGTGGCACGTCAGCCCTGGGTTGCTTGGACTGGACGGAGGCACCGAGAGACGCACGCCGGCCGACTGGCGCGAGGGGATCTCAAACTCGTCGAGGACGGTGATGTCCGTGTAGCCTCGGCGGGCGAGGTGGAGCGCCGTCGAGCTGCCCATCGTGCCCCCGCCGCCAAAGATGAGGATCTTTGCGTCCTTCTCCAGCGCCGGAGGCTTGGTCTCGACGGCAGGCCTTGTCTTGACGTCCATCGGGAAGGCCGGCGAGTAAGCGAGGGGGTCCTTGCGGTCGGCGCAGGCCGCCGGCGCAGCGGACCCGGCAGTGACGGCGGACGACGAGGGGTAGAGCAGGCCTTCGAGCGTCTTCTTGACGCTCGAGAGGCACGACGTCGGTGGCGACGGCGGTGATGACTGGGACATCCGGGTTAGAGGGCAGATGGTGGGTGAGAGGGAAGGAGAGAAGGCAGGGCCGGAGGGGTCTTGCGACCTCCCCTTCTCTCCGAGCGGAATGCCGTCCCGGCCGTGCTAAGCTCGTCCTCGGCCCGCTCTCGTCTATCCGCTACCCCCTTTCGACCATCTCTCCCTCTCAAGCTTGGTCACGCTCGTCGACCAGCGGGCAGCCCTCTCACAGCTAGCCACCCGCTCGCCGATGGACGCGCCAACATCGAACGGGCCACCGGCGTCGCTGCTATCGCCTCCTTCCGCCGGCCTGAGCTCGACGCAACGCGCAGCTCACCCGCCGGCGGCCGTCACCATCGCCTGTCTGCCAGAGGAGCTCCTCGTCGAAATCGCAAGACACCTCGTCCCACCGTCCCAAAACCCGCTCGACATCCTGCTCTATGGGCCTGGTCCTCATCCGGACCAGAGATTCAGCAACAACGACGACGACGACGGATGGCAGGAGCCAATCCTGCCGGCCCGCACCGCAAGGATGAAGCGCGCGCAGGCGCTGACGGCCGCCCGGCAATTGGGCGCCCTGCGGCTGGTCGACCGCCGATGGGAGAGGGCTGCAACGAGCCTCCTGTTCAGATGTGGGCAGCTCGGGACGTCGGAGCGCGTCGCCTGGCTCTCTGCCCGTCCGAGACTGGCTCAGGCCACTCAGTGCGTGGGGCTCGCTTTCGTCTGGCGCAAGTGATTGTAGAGGGCCGAGCGACTGACGTACCTTCTCGCCGGCCGGCTACAGGCAAGTCACCATCTTCACGAGCGCTCTGCGAGACGTCCCGTCTCAAGAGACCGACCGGTTCGGCTCGGGCGCGGTCCTGCAAGCGCTCGTCCGCGACATGTCGGCCCTGCGTGCGCTCGCGATTCAAGGCCCCCTGCCGGCCGCCGTTACCAACAGCCTGAGCGACCCGCTGACGGGCCGGCAGCTCCACATCGATACTCTCGAGAGGGTCTCTCTTGTTTGCGCGTGGTCCGTCTATCACCGGCTTGGAGGCTTTCGTTCCACGACGTCGTCTTGCTGAGCCGCACGGGCGCCCACCGCTTTGCCTGCGCTAGGTCTCCCCTGGACGACCCGAGCATCACTCGTCACGGTCCAGCGATCCTCCGCTTGCCTCCGATCCTCGGCTTCCTCAAGCTGCATCCTCACCTCCAGACGGTCCACATCTCGGGCTGCCAGCTCGCACCGGCACAGCTCGGCTTTGCGCTCGGCACCCTGGCCGACGCCGGCATTCGTTTACGGATCCTCTCGATCGAGGTCAGCAGCCGCCTCGCCCAGGGCTTCGAGGACGTTGTCGTCAACCGCCTCCAGTGCCTCGTCGAGTGCGCCCGCACGATGGGCACCTCGCTCGAGTGCATCCGACTCTTTGGCGAGCACACCGAGTTGAGAGCCGCAGCGCTGCATGGAGACGTCGTGCGTACCCCTCCAACTCTCCTTTTGTCCTCTCGACTCGTCTGCTGACAAACTCGCCTCATGCAGATGACGCTCGTCCCGGGGCTGGCGGCGCTGACGTCCCTCTGCCGGCTCAATCTCGGTCTCGTTGCCTTGGACGCTGCGTCGCCTCTCTTGGCGACGCTCGTCCGGACGGAGCTTCTGCCCGTGTGCCGCGCGCTGCTGCCGAGCCAGGTCTATTGGACGGAGGAGAAGGTCGGCCACATCTCACTCGTTAACCCCTTCTCCCATCGACTGGGCCGGACCTGGGTGTCGGCCGCTACCCTCGCGGCACAAGCTTGATCTCGACTCGGACGCCGGCCCGGCCAGCCTGCAACGCAGCTGTGACGACGATCAGCCAGGATGCAGTCGGACAGGTTCGGTCGGGCCTCTGTCAGCCGCGCCATCTGATTCGATCGCCAGCCGATTTCGCTCGCCTCCGACGGCCGCGACCCATGCGACGCCAGCTCGACGCTCGCTCCCGCCTCCTCTTCGACAGCCATCTTGCCACTCTTCCCCTCCCCTCCGGTTTGGCTTGTGACGCCCGATCCTGCCCCTTCTTCGCATGCCTCGCGCTTCTAGCAGTTCTCCCGGAGAAGACGCCGCGCTCCTCCCCTCCTCGGCCTCCGACAACATGCCTTCGGACGTCGCCGGCTCAGCCTCGTCCAAGCGGGAGGGCCGGAAGGGCGACTCGCTCGCGCTCGCCAGCCTCGTCCTCGGCCTCGGTCTCTTTGTTGGCGGGACCGGCTGGATCATCGCCTACGAGAACTGGAGCTCGCTCGGCTCGCCCTTCTCCTTCCACCCGAGCGGACAGAGCCTCGGCATTGCCCTGCTCGTCATCGGTGCGTCGCGTCTCCCTCATCTGCAGACTGATGTCATCCTGCACGGCCCGCTGACCGGGAGTCGATGCTCCGCAGCTATCGGACAACTCCAGCCGACGGCGACACCGTCCTCGAAGGGTGCGACCTCCTCCAGCGTCCGCTCTGCATTGCCTTTGCCGCGAGGCAGATGCCTCTGTTGCGCAGCCGCTGACCCGTTATCCGTCCCGCTCCGCAACCTCTCGCAGCCAAGGGCCTAAAGCATCACCAATCGCTCGTCCTCATGCTCTCCCTTCCTGCTCTCGCCATCGGCTCGAGCGCGATGTACTACAACAAGGCAAAGAATGGCGCCCCTCACTTCACGGTCCGTCCCCAAAACCCTGACCTTCGTTCTCCTTGCCCATCGCGTCGACTCTGGGCTGACTTGATCTGTCTGCGCCTCGTCTATGAAGACCTGGCACGCCTGGTTCGGCCTCGCTACAATGGGCGTCTTCTTCCTCCAGATCGCCTTCGGTCTGGCGACTGTCACGCCGGCGCTGGCCGGCGTCTTCGGCGGCCCCGCCAAGGCCAAGAGCCTGTACAAGTATCACCGGGCGCTCGGCTACGCCCTCGTCGCCTCGCTTCTCTTCACCGCTCATCTCGGCGGCGCGCATTCGACATGGTCGCTCTCGCCGGCAGTCTCCTCGGGAGCTCGCATCACCGCTTTCTGGGTCGGCCTGCCGCGTGAGTCTCACCGCGACCTTGGCTGTCCGGAACGACGCCTCTGACGTCTGACCGATCACGGATTGTTCTTGCTTCTCCAGTCATCGCCGTCGGCCTTTACGCGCGCCTGCGGCCGTCCAAGCTCGGTCTCTGAGAGACCGTTTAGCCGCTCCCTGTCCTAGTTTCTCCTGCCCTTCTCGATGTCTTCATGATCACCATCCGTTCGCAAGCATCGCACGAGAAGTTCGACAGGCTTCGTAGCACGAGAGGGGGTTGGTGCGGCGACCGGTGCAGCGACGCGCGCGTCGCGGCAGCCCTGTCGCGCTGCATGGCCTGCGCGGCCGCGGCCAGAAGTCCTGCGGCGCACCTTCCTTGTCCCCGTGCCAGCCGCCGACAGCACCGCACGGACTTTCGACCTCGGCCGACGAGATGGAGGACCGGCATGACGACGACGACGACGGCTTCGGCGCCGGCTCGCACGACGCTCCCGCCGACGGTGACCTTGATCCGGCGCTCGATCCGTCGCTCGTTGACAGCCCCGGCGGCGAGGACAACGGCAGCGCCGCCCGCCATGCGTCGCAGCTGCCGTCGGCGTCGGCCGCGCATGAGCTCGCCGACGCCCTCGACGACGGTACCGGCCATGGCTCGCTCGACGACGGCTCGTCCTCGCACACGCTTCCTCAGGCCTTCTGGGATGCATTGCCCCTCGGCGATTCGATGGTGCGTCTGCGTCTCTCTCGCCTTGCTCTAACATGCGGCCCGCGGGCGCCGAAACGGAAGCTGACCTTGGCCCTACATTCCTCCGCCATAGCACGACCAGGGCCGGCAGACGAGCTCAAGCTCGCACACACCTACGATGGAGGATCTGCATGCCGTCATGTCGCACGTGTAAGGCACTTCGCTGGTCGGAGCAGCAGACTGGCTTAGCGTCTCGAGCGCAAGCTGACTCCGAGTCCCTGTCCGCGCGCGCGAAGCTCGGACCCTCATCCGTACGGTCACCCGGACGATTCTGCGCACTACGACCTCTTCGGCCATTCGCAACCTGACTCTGCCGGGGCGATCCAGCATGGGCACGCTCAAGATCAGTCGCAGCTGCCTGAGGGCCAAGCGCTTCAGCAGCAGGACCAGCCGCCGTCGCAACAGCAACAGACGTCGCAACAGCCGACGCCGCCGTTGCCGCTGCGACATCAGCCGAACCAGCAGGAGGAACAGAGGCAGCAGCCGAACCTATCGCAGCCGCATCTCTACGTCCCGGCGCCGATGAGCGGACTCGACCTGCTGCACAACGTGCTCGTCCCGCAACCGTCTCGGTCGCCCGAAGCGTCGAAGCCGAGCCGAAAGGAGACGCACGTACGTCTTGCCTTGCGCTCGCCTCTTCTCCCTCGAGCAGTCAACATCAAATCTAGAGACCCTGACCTCACGACGTGTTCCCACACAGAAAATGGTCGAGCGCAAGCGACGCGAGGTCATTGCGAAGGGCATCAACGAGATCTCCGAGCTCTTGCCCGAGCCCGAGAAGAACAAATCGCTCATTCTCGGCAAGGCGGTCGACTACATCCGCCAGCTTCAGAAGACGGCCATCGCCGACCACGAAAAGTGGGCGATGGAGCGGACGATGATGACCCAGGCGATGGCCGACTTGCGGGCGATGCTCGCTGACGAGCGGGGCAAGCGCCGCGAGCTCGAGCAGACACTGCACGGCATCGGTCGGAGCGCCGGTCTCAGCGGCTACGGCGACATTGTGCTCGATCAATTACCGCCGGACGACGCTGGCGATGCTGCCAGCCCAGACGCCGGCAAGCGAGGCCCGGACGACGAGGGTACCTCCGACCAAGACCGGCCACCCAAGCGATCGTGTCTCGTCTGATCTTCCGCCCTTCGTCCCCTTTCACGACTCTCTTTACGACCCTTTCCTCGCCGTTTTCTGGGGCTTGCACATCCATGTTGTACACGATCGTCCTTGACGATGCGGGCCAACCTGCCTGCCGTCCCAGTCGATGGTCAGGCGCGTTGCTATTGGTCCCTGTCAAGCATTCAGCGCTCTTGATCCTTCATTCACATCCATCCTGAACATCCCACGCCCATGCATGGAGCCGCCGCGAGTGGGGTCGGATGGATTGAGCACCCTGCGAGACGACGACGTCGACGCCAGGCATGTGAGAAAGCCTTTCGCCGCCGCCCGCGCAGCAAGCGCGCGCCCGCGAGACCGGGCCTTGGGCCCCCCGGCGGGAACGGGGCGAAAGCAGCAGCTGCCTCGACGCCCTCCGACCAACAACCCAACCGACCCTTCGAAGCACCGCCGGACGCCGCTCGAGCCCATCCGACCTCAGCTCTAGACGACCCCCACTCTGGCAGCTACGAAGCAGTCCGGCCGTCAGACATAACCGCCCCACCCAGCCCGTCCCCTGACGAGCAACAGCTCCCGCGCCTCCCGTTCCCCACGCCTCTACCGTTCTCCTCGGCACCTCTTCAAAGCGTGCGCTCTCCTTCAGCAAGCGGAGAGGGCATCCAGCCTCGATTGTGCGGGATGCCATCCGCCGCTGCCGCCCAGCATGACTTCCTAGGTGAGCAATCCACTCAAATCGCAGCCCTCCTCTCGAACGCCGTCGGCAGGCGACGCGCGGACCAGCAAGCCCAGCGGCCCGGTGACTGCCGCCAGAGCTCAGTGTCTGGCTGATCTGCCAGAGAGCAGACCAGCTGTCGTCTATGCTAAAGATTCCGGATGGCTGGCGGGGCTGAGCGGACGGCGCCTTGTCGAGTCGCCAGCTGACCCGACGTTTCGTCTGTCCCGCGCCCAAGCAGCACCAGCTCTCACGCCGGACCAGCTCGCCCAGCAGGAGCTCGTCGACCTGATCAACGACTCGCGCAACCTGTACGAGGTCCTCGGCGTCGAGCGCTGGGCCGACGGCGCCGAGATGCGCCGGAGCTACATGCAACGCTGTCGGAGCGTCCACCCAGAGTGCGTCCCAGCTCGGCGCCCGCCGGGACGCGTCATGAGGGAAGCGGAGCCCGGGGCTGACCGACCTTCCCTTCTGAATCCCTGCGCGACTGCCAGCAAGTTCCCCAAGGGCCATGAGAGCGCGACGACGGCGTTTCAGAAGCTGTCCTATGCCTATTCGGTCCTTTCAAAGCCGGCATCCAAGCGGCAGTATGACGCCTCGCCATCGTCGCTCTACTCGAACCTCGAAGGTTCGGCCCTCAACCCGTTCAACTTCTCGTGGCAAGGCGAGGACGGCGACCAGGCTGTCGCCGATACCAATGCCCAGGAGACCTTCACCCAGGTCCTGCTGTCCATCTGGACCGATTTTATCGACGGCGACTTCCAGGCCATCCGCGTCATCATCAGTGCGTCTCCGCCTGCCAGCCGCTCGCTATGCGGCACACGAGCCACGGTCTCCGCACTGACCGTCAGCCTCCTGGCCGGACTCGCAGGCGGTCTAAACCTCGGGCCCGATACCGTCGAGTCGATGGAAGGCGTCTTCCGGCGGCTCCGCGACCTCATGCTCTCTGGCCAGCGCTACACGCGGGTCGTACAGTTCGAGATCATTCGGCTGTACGAGATCCAGCAGGCGCTTCGGGCGCTTCGGTGGCTCGACATCCGCGGCCGGATGCGGCTCGGCTTGCAGCTGACGCGCGTCGTCGTCTTGGTGTACGTTCCGCAGCAAATATCCGACTCGAAAGCACGCAGATGAGCTGACTGCCGCCGATGCCCCTTCGCCCATCCCGTGATCGACAGTCCGCTCAAGATCGACCAGGCGATGCAGGACGAGGCCGAGGACGAGTTTGTCGCCGAGCAAAAGCGCATCTTCACGCGCGAGACGACCGCTGCAATCAAGGAGGAAGAGATCCTGCATGACGGCATGTCTTTCCCGTCGCCGGCGCCGGAGGAGAGCTTCGCCACGGACGCCTTGCGAGCGCAGACAGCTCCTCGCGTCAAACGGCCGAGTCTGCGCAACCACCGGCGTCGGGCGAGCGCGATCGAATGGAAGCCGCCGGACGAGAGCGCGATCAAGCAGCGGCGGGCCAAGGCCGGCCTGCTGGGCTCGAAGCTGCATGCAACGCTGTGAGTGGCGTCGACCGGGAGGTCCGCACCGGCCGCGAAGCTGATCCTCGCCTTCTTCGTCCCGTCGCGTGCGCAGGTCGCTGACGGCGTCAGCGCTCGAGACAGGCGAGACTTGGCTCGGCGGTGAGCCGATCCAAGCCTGAAGCCCGATGGTGCGTCGCTCTGTCCGATTTGGTCTGCTCGAGGATAGCTGACATTCATGATAGCTGACATTCACGCCATCCCTCGCCCTGCGCGAGCAGCCCTCAGCTCTTAATCACGATACCTGACGGCTGTCTTACCGGTTGTCTTCCTCCCTCTGCTCTCTTTCTTTCATTACGACCTTACGACCCCCCATGCGCTTCCCGTCTTTGCCCGCGACTCTCGTCTCTCTCTCTCTTCCCTCCCCTAGAGCAGCGTCTCCCGTTGTCCTTTCTCCTCTGCCGTCCGCACACGCATACACACTACCGACGTGCCCTTAGCCCTGCTTCCTTCGCGGCCCCAGCGCCCGCTTTTCTTGTACCTCCAGATCCTCCCCCGATCTGATCCATGTTGTCCGTGACGGCCCTCGAACGACAGCCTGAGGGGGACGCCATCCTTGCGGCCTGCGTGGAGTGATATCTCAAGAGCCATGTACAAGATCCTCCGCCGCGCACGCCTCTCTCTCGCGCGGCAGCCAAAAGAACGCAGACCGCCACAGGAGCCCCTCTAGACGAGCTTCTTGTAGCCGCTCTCGCGCTCGCGGCCGGCGAGCAGGCCGACGACGGGCGGCTGCTCCTGGCGCTTGCCGTCGACCGTCTGCTCGTCGACCTTGAGCCGCTTGTCTGCGTCGGCGACCGCCCGCTTGGCGTCCGACGCCTCGCTCTTGACGCGCTCGAGGCCGTCCTTCGCCTCGGCCTTGGCGTGCTCGAGCGATGACTCGACGGCCGAGGCTGCCCGGTTGGCCTTGCTCTCGGCCGAGGCGAACGCCGAACGCGCCTTGTCCTCACCGGCCTGGAAGAGCGCCTTGCCCTCGCGGCCGAGCTCGGCCGCCTTGGACTCGACGGTGTGAGCGGCCGAGCTGGCCGCCTGCTGAGCATCGTGCGCGAGCTTGCCAGCCTTAGCCTGAGCCTCGGATGCGAGCGACGAGGCCTCGGAAGAGAGGTGCGAGGCCTCGGCCCGCGTCGCCGACGCTGCCCGCTCGGCCTGCTGGCGCGCGCTGCGGGCAGCCTCCGCCGTCGCGTCCTCCGCCCGGTGAGCGGCACGGGCACCCTCGTTCGAGAGCTGGGCCGCCTCCGAGCGGGCGCTGGAGGCCGCCGAGGCAGCCTTGTCCTGCGCCGACTCGGCAACGTCGGCCGCCTTGGCGCGGACGGCACGAGCGGCACCGGCAGCCTTGTCCTGAGCCTCGTGGGCGAGCGCCTTTGCCTTGTCGCCAGCCGTCTGGGCGAGCGAGCGGGCGTCGGCACCGTTGTCAAGACCACGGACGACCCGGCTGGCCTCGGCCTGCGCCTCGCCAGCCGCAGACTTGGCCTTGTCGCCGGCCGTCCGGGCAAGCGAGCCGCCGTTGTCGAGGCCACGGACAACCCGGTTGGCCTCGGCCTGGGCCTGGTCGGCCGCCGAGCTGGCCGAAGCCTTCGCGGCATCGACCGCCTCGCCGGCCTTGCGCTTGCCAGCGTCGACCGTCTGGCCGAGCTTGCGCTCGCCTGCCTCGACCGCGTCGGCCGTCGCGCCGACGGCACGGGCGGCGTTGTGGTCGGCTGAGTGAAGGGCCTCCTCGGCCTTGCGCTTGAGGCCAGCGAGGCCCGAGCCGACAGCCGTCTTGGCTTGGTCGGCGGCGTCGGCAGCAGCCTGGCCGGCGTCGCTCGCCTTGGCGGCGCGGACGCCGTCGGCGACCTTGTCCTCAACCTTGGTGAGACCCCGAGCGGCAGCGGCGTCGAGCTGCTCGGTCGTCGAGGCCGGCCCGCCAACGCGCCGGTAAATGGGCACGTCGAGCGTCTGGACCGGCGAGGCCGCCGTCGTCGTCCCCGGTGCCGGAATCGGCGTACCAGGCAGCGTCGAGGCCGTCGTCGGTGTCTGCGCGAAAAGCGGGACGGTCGCGTGGTCGACCGGCTTCGCCGAGATGGCGACGCGCTCGTGCGAGGGCGCCGGCTCCGACTCGTGGCCGTGGTGGCCAACCTCGGGCCGGCGCGAGAACGAGCTCTCAAACGCCTGGTAGAGCTGGAGGCCCGTCTGGCGCTCGACAAACGAGACGGTCTTGCCGACCGAGCCGGCGACCGAGTCGCGCGTGTCGTGCAGCCAGTCCTCGGCGTGCTCAAACGTGTCGTCGAGCCGGTGCCGGAGCGCGGCCGCCTGGCCGTGGAACTCGGGTGCGCGGACGGCCGTCGTCGCCGAGACCTCGCGCGAGAGGTTGGCCGCCAGCTTGGGGAGGAAATAAGGGAGCGAGATAAGGAAGAAAGCCGGAGGGGCGATCATCCGGAGGAGGAAGGTGCCTGAGCGGCCGGGGGGGCAGCGTAAGTCATCGAGAGAAACGGCATGCCGGTGCGGCGAGGTCAGCTAGCAAGAATGGGACACGAAGAGCTGCGGGTGTTGGCGGAAGGTGGACGCACGGTTGCGGGCGACGAGCGAGCCGGCCAGCGTCGAGACACCGACCCAAGCGATCCCCGGCGTGAGCGGCTCGTCGGCCGGGACGACCCGCTTGACGTGAGCTGTACCGAGCAGCAGCGAGCCAGCACAGAATCAGTGGTCCAGCCTAAATCGAAAGAGACACTCAAGACGCGACGGACCGGCAACCCTCCGCTCGATGGCGATCCACTTGCTGACAACCTTCTGCGTCTCGTCCCGGACCGAGCGGAAGACTGACGTCGTCTGCTCGCGGGCGACGGCGATGTGCGACTCGAGGTCGGACGACGTCTCGACCAGGACGATCTCGGGTTGCGGAGCCGGGTAGATCGGCAGCTGAAGGCGTCGACGGACGGAGTCGGCCAGAAGGCAGCAGCAAAGGGGACGAGAGGCAGGCGAGAGAGAAGACGGCGCAATAAGGGCGAGGGGTCGAGCGCGGAGCGTCAGCCCGCCGGCTCTTCTCGGCTTTGGCATCTCGTCGAGGCCGGGCCAGGACTCGCGAACGAGCTGAGCTGCCAGGACGACGGGCGACGGAGACGGACCTTCTCGCGCTTGAGGTAGGCCTCCATCAGGATTGGCCGACGCTGGTTGAGGGCGAGGTAGCCGCCGCCGGCCGACAGGGCGATGGCGGAGCCCAAGGCGACCTGGCGTGCGAGCGCGTGCGGGACGGAGCGGGAAGGAAGAAGTAGGCAGATAATCGTCAGCAAGAAAGTCGGACACAGGAGAGCAGGAGCGAGAGCGGCGCACCTTTTTGGCGTAGGGCTGCATGAGCCTGGAGAACGGAAAGGAAGGAGAAGGAGGAGGGAGCGGCGGGGAGGAGGTCGAGAGGGCGTCGGTCGCTCGAGAGCATGCATCATGGGCGCCGCCGTCGGGCGCGCAGGCGATAGATGAATTGCCAGATGATTTCGGCCCGGGCGCGCGAGACTCATTCCCGCGCTCGCAACGCGTCGACGCGTCGACTCGCTCGTCCTCCTCACCTCCTGCCATCACCCGCCGACCACCCGCCCCAGCCATGTCGGTCAGTCCTCGTAGAAGGAGCTCGCTCGGCTTTGCGTCCTCCCGTACTGACCCTGAGTTCCCTTGCGGCGGCCGCGCGCGCAGATTGTAAACATTCGCAACATTGAGTGTCCGTCGTCGTCGCCCTCTCGCGAAGCCTGGCCGGCTCATCATGCTGACATCTCCTCATCCGGCAGTCCTCAACAACCCGGCCAAGTTTACCGACCCTTACCGGATCAACATCGAATTTGAGTCGATAGCCGAGCTCCAGGATGGTCCGTCCCTGGCTCTCGCAACGCCGCGGTCTGATCATCTCCCTCGCGTTGGTCCGAGGTCGCTGATCGAGCTTCCCTCAACCGATCCTGTCCCCTCCTCTGGCCCTCGATCTCATCCGGGTTGGCTGACGTAGACCTCGAGTGGCGATTGACCTATGTCGGTAGCGCGGCTAGCGACGAATTTGACCAGGAGCTCGACTCGGTCATGGTGCGTGCCGCGATCGAACCGGCGCACGTCAGGACCAGCAGTGCGCGACCGCTGACGTCTCGTCTCGCAGGTCGGACCCGTCCCCGTCGGCAACAACACGTTCGAGTTCAACGCCGACCCGCCGGAGCTCAAGCGGCTGCCGGCGGCCGACAGCACGACGTCGCCGCTCGGCCCGCCCGTGGCCGACCTGATCGGCGTCACCGTCATCATCCTCTCGGCGCTCTACAAGGACAAGGAGTTTGTCCGCGTCGGCTACTATGTGGCCTCCAACTGGGAGACGAGCGACTACGGGACCGAGGTCGAGGAGGGCCGCATCACGGGCGAGCTCGACAAGATCGTCCGGACCGTTGAGATTGGCCAGCCGCGCGTCACCCGGTTCGCCAACTCCTGGTGCGCTATCCCCTTTGCATGCCCAATGCCTCCTTGCCTGCCCGACTGACCACATTTTGGTGTCCGCTCCGTTGTCTTGTCGGCTCCATCCAGGGACAACCCGGACGACGATGTCCCGACCGCGTCCACCTCTGGCTCATCTGCCGCAGCGGTCCCGACCTCGTTCGCTAGCTCGTCCGCCCCGGTCGACCCTCTGTCTTCGGCCCTCCCTCCCCCGCTCTCGGCCGCGCCCCTCTCGCCTCCGCCAAGGTCGACGGCCTCCGAGCCCGCCGCAGAGAGCAGCGCAGGAGCGAAAGAGTCGGACGCTGCCCACCCGCTCGCGGCCGCGGCCGAGGAGGAGGACCGGCTCGGGAAGGAGGCGTCTGGCGATATTGGTCGGGGCGAGGAGGCTGGCGAGGGGCTCGCGACGACGGGCGGCGCGGCCCTGAACGAGTCGTGAGGGAGGGAGCTCGAACGAATGCACTCATGACCACCTTACGGATCACCACGAAGCCGCCACGACAAGCAGTGCACTGCGCATCTAAGACTCAAGCCGTCCGCCCGACGCAGCCGCTGGCAGGTCGTCCTCCTGCTGACCGCCGGCATCGTTTCCATCCGCCGCCGCCGCTGTCGTCGTTTCCTCCTGCTTGTATGCGTCGAGCGTTGGAAGATCGCCCGTCTCGACTCGCTCGGGCAGCTCGCGCGCTCCCTCATCACCGCTCTCTCCTACAGCAAACAGTTCGCTCTCGCTCGACCCTGCTCGGAGCGGTGCCAGCGCCGGTCGGTCCATCGCAGGCGGCGAGAGAAGAATGGCCGTCGGCGGCCGCACCGTCGTCGACGGTCCCTGGGCCGTCAGGAAGGATGCGATCGACACCTCGTCGTCGTCCTCGGGCGGAGTTCCGGCGGCCCACTTGTGATCGGCCAGCCGGATGCGACCTTGCGGGCTGCCTCTTAGTGTGCGATGCCGCATGCTGGGCGCGTCCGATGTGTACGACAGGTGAGCTAGTGCAGTTGGGTGCCTGTAGTGACGGACGGAAGCAGCGCCGACGGCGGTACGACGCACCGGTAGGCGAGGCCCTCGCTGAGAGCACGACCTCTCCGGACAAGCAGGAAGCCGAGGGCGAGTGAGATTGCCACCCAGGGCACGACGAGCGAGCACCAGTCGTCCCCGACGTGGGTTGAGCGACCTGAGGGAAGGCGGCGAGGCGAGGTGTCGTTAGTGGAAGTCGGGCCAACACATCGGCCAGAGGTACGCACCATCGTCGTCTGCAATCAGGTCAGAGAGGGGTCACAAATTAGCAGAGTGTCATGCCGTCTCGAACTGCTGTCAGGACGCACCAGAAGTCATCGGCCGAGCTAGCTGGCGTCCTGGGGAGGGTCGTCGTTGGAAGCAGCCTTCGAATCGTGCCAGCGTCCGACGCTCCTCGTCGGCCGACCATCATCACTCGATCTGACCATCTCATCTCTGACGGCCGCTTCAGTTTCCTCTGGAAGGGTCTCTGCCGCAAGGTAGCCAGGAAGAATGTGCAGCCTCCCTCGAGACATCCTCCTTATCATCAGGGACCTCATCCCGCCGACTGCATCGGGTCTCGAGACGCACGTCAATCTAAGTACGAGCTCGCCCCTGATCCGCGAACAGGTGCGCCTCTCTCCTCCCCCCCTTTCAGCCCTCTGCCCACCAGGACTGATCGGCTGGACGGCCTTCGTGACTCTACGCTTCAGCTCTACGATCGACCGGCCATCTGGCAACGGCTTGTGACCCAAGTGGGTTTCTCGCTCTCCCGCCGGCGACTCACCAACCCCGCCGGCGATGCCCGACCGGCCGACACCCCTGCCGAGTGGCTCTTACTTGCCCAGGAGATCGCCGCCGGCATCGGCGCTCGCATGGAAGAGGGTCAGACGGACGCAGTCCAGGTCACTGGTGTCGAGGCCGGTAGTGAGGGAGTCGAGGCTCGCCTCTTTTGGGGTCCGGTCACGCCGTGCGCACTCAGGTGGCTCGGTGCGTCCTCGAGCCGGCGCCCGTTACCTTCCCTGCCCGACTGACCTTCCGCGTCGCAACGTCTTTCACGCCGTCTCAGACCAGCGGAAATTCGAGCGGCCTCTCTCTGCGGACCAGGTCCGCCGGTCGGGTGCTCGGCTGGAGATAAACCCGTACACCGCACCAGCGACCGACACGACCGATGGCCTGCTGCGACTTCCCGCTCTCGCGAAGGAGCGCCGTGTCGTCGAGGACGGCGAGAAACCGAGCGCGGGTGGGTGGGACGGCAACCTTCTGGGGCATTACCCAGTGATCGCGCATTCGGTGCGTTACGCTGATGCCATCGGCGAGGTGGACCTGACTGACCGACCTCTTGCCCTCCCGCAGTTTGCGACCTGTCCGCCCGTGACAGTGCGTCTCGTAGGGGCACGCCTCCCTGGTGTGTCGCAGCAATACTGATCCTTCATCGGCCCGATTTGTCCAACCAGGAGCTACAGCTTTGGCTCGGACCGACGCGCGTCGTCAATCCCTCCGGCGTGACGGTCTGGGACGTCCGACAGGCGGTCTTGCGAGCGCCGCGGGCGAGGTGCGTCGCTCCGAGAGTCGTCACAAAGATAGCTACTCAGGCTGACTCGATTGTGGACGCCCGTGATCGCTCTCGCAGCGCCCTGGTCTGCTTTCTCGACATCCCGCCATACAAGGCGGGTTCGAGCTCGGGAGGCTCGGTCCTTGTCGGCCCGGGACCGCCAGAGTGGGTTCTGGCGCACGAGTGAGCCCCCCCCCCCCGCCTACTTCGGACCAGCATCTCGCTGCCCTCTGCCCTGTCATCCGTTCTGACGTGCCACCCAGCCGCCTGCTTGCGGCCGGGACGATCACCTCGCAGGCCTGGGCGCAGGAGGAGCCCGGGTCGGTCACGCTCGGCGAGGCGCGCGGCCTCACGATCTGGACGGGAGGCGCCGCCCCCAACTGAGAAAGCTCGATGACGATGGGACAAGGGAGACTCATACAACAATCCGTGAGGAGACACGGCCTCGGCCTCTACGACCGGGCAGCAAGGGCACGCATCAGGCAAGACTCGAAGCGACGAGCTGGGGCGTGCCAGAGAGGCCGCGCGTGATGTAGGACACGCCGCCGGTCGTCGGATCGCGGGTCCGCGCGTTGCCGAAGCCGTACAGGAAGTTGCTGTAGAGGGGCAGAGGCGTCGGTCAGCAATCGCAGAGGTCGCTGATGAACGAGTTTTGAGGCTTTGCGTGGCCGCACCGGTAGAACTCGTCCTCGATCCGGTCGTCAAAGAAGACTTTGCGCATCTTGAAGAAGGTGGCCGCCGTCAGGAGCGAGTCGGAGCCGGCCTGGTGCTGCGTGCCGATCCGGGTCACCTGGAAGTCGTGGAAGGCGAGGTCAGCCGTCGGACGAGCTTCAAGAGATGGCGTTGTCGGCGACGCACCTGGAGCGAGTCGGCCACCTCCTGCAGGCCGCCCTTCAGGCTCTTGCATGAGCGCATGATGTGCTTGATGTCGTAGATGTTGGGGAACCAAAGCTCGAGCAGCTCGAGGAAGCTCTCTTCGGACGCCGGCAGCGGCTGGGCCGTCAGCAGCTTGACGAGGTAGCCAAAGTCATAGCCACTGTTAGCGCAGGAGGAGGTCAGTCGTTCCGCCGGAGCGTGCGTGCATCAACGGGGGACGGAAGAGGGGCGCTCACGAGTGGAACGAGATCCACTTGATGTCCTTGAAGAGGACGAGGCCGCTCGTAATGAGGAGCTCGCCAAAGTATGCGACGTCGATGCCGCGGAGGGCGAGCTCGCCAAAGTCGATGCCAGAGTGCTCGAGCAGCTCGATCGAGTCGGGCGCGTACATGTCCTCGCCCGTGTTAAACTTGAAGTTGAACTGCCAGGTGCACTTGTCGGGCAGGTTGCCGTCCTCGTCCGAGAGCGTCACCCCGAGCTGGATCAGCTTGAGTAGGTCAACGTTGCAGCGCATCGTCTGGTAGTGGTAATCGGCCCCCGTCTTGCTGCGAAGGAGGCGGTGTGGCAGGGGCACGGTCGGCTGATGCGTAGGCAAAGAACGGGCCAGAGGAGAAGCCTGCTTACAAGGCACCTATCGGCCGGGCGACGAGCCCCGGAAATTCGGTGTCCTAGAGCGAAGGGTTGGTCGGTGGGGGAAGGGGGGGGGGGATCGTCAGTTGGTCGCTAAGATGCAGGAGGCTGGACGGTCGAGCTAGCCAGCCCCGGCCAGACGAGGAGCTCGCAGACGGCGGGCACTGTGGAAGCACGCACCCTGTCAGTGCGGAGGCGGAGAGCGATAGTGCGAGTCAGTAGAGGGTACCCAGGGAGCGACTCGTTAGCTGTGAGAGAGGAGCGACGCACATTGAGACGACCGGGTACTGCCCGAGCGCCTCGCGCAGGGCGACGAGCTCGGCGTCAAGGTTGTCGGCCCACACTTCGCGGATTCGGGACGCCATCACGGGAGGCAGCGGGCCAGCAGTAGCGACGTAATCCAGGTCCGAGAGATAATATGGTGCGGGAAGAGCGAGTGCTGTGGAAGCTGAAGGAGAGAAGCAGGCTGAGGTTGGGGAGGAGCGAGGTGAAGGTACGGGGCCAAGGTCGGTCAGGCTGCCGGCCGGCCGTTTTCGAGACGGCCCGTCGAAGCGTCGCTCGAAGCCCCTTGACCGCCACTCGTCCCTCTCTCGCCTCACGCTTTCCCTTTTCTGCGCGGAGCCAGCTCGCAGGACCGCTGCTCCCATGCTCCGCTCAGCGCGCCCAAGGCGGGTGTCGGCGTGCTGCTGCTGCGGCGGCCCCTCGGCTGGGGCCAGCCGACGGTCGTACGCTCTCCCACCGCCGCCGCCGACAGCGACGCCGCCCGAGCCGACGACACTACCGCCGCCGCCAGCTTCGCTGCCTGGCAGCCCACGGCAGCCCCGCAAGGCGCCTGATGCAGCGCCCGACTTTGGTTCGCGACCGTCGCCCTTCATCGCCGACGAAGCCGACAAGTCGCTCGGCGTCCCACCGAAGATCGCGCCGCTGAGCGCCCGGCTAACCTACGCGGCAAGGCAGCAGGCAGAGTCAGCGGAAGGCCGCGTCAAAGAGACGGTCTCTAAGGCTGTGTCTTTGGCGCTACCGCCTTCGTCGTTCCAGGACCTGCTGTCGCGGGCTCGGGCGCACCTGGCCGATCCGGAGCTCGCTCAACCTGACCCGCACGCCGCCCACTCAGAGGTCGGCCGGGCATTCGTCGGCGAGCTGCGCGACGCCGACGGCAACGTCGTCGAGGGCCGCCGGCTCGCCAACCTCGCGCTCAGGCTCGGGGCGATCGGTCTCATCAAGCGCGAGATGGGCGCCGTCGAGAAGATCTCGTTCCTGCCGGTGCGTCCCTGTCGCTCTCGTGTTGGGTCGATCGTCCCGGGGAGCTGACCTCCGAAACTCACCCTCGCAGGATGCGGATTCGCCCTCACCGACTCTGCCCGTTCGCGACCGCTTCAACCTCACGCTGGCGTCGGTGCCCCCGCTCCCGCCGCCAACACCGTTGCGCTCGCACCCGCTCACGCGGGACCTGCTGTACCTGCCGCCGCAGCCCGGCTACGCCTTTGCGCTCCAGCTGCCGCGCTGGTCGCACGAGTCGAGCCGAGCTGTCGGTGGACCGAGCCTCGAGGAGGTTGTCCTGCTTGGCACCGGTCACGACGGCGATAATACCGGAGACGTTCACCTGATCGACCGCTACCTCCCGTTAAGCGAGCTTGTCGACAGGGAGCGGACAAAGGGCGACGCTCTCGTGCCTGCGCCGGACGTCCAGCCGCAATCATTGGCCGACGGCCCCGACGCACCCAACGGCAGCCTCGATGCTAAGGGTGAGAAAAACATCGCCATGCCTTCACCTGCGCCGTCAGAAGCCACATCGTCCTCCTCGACCGGATCGAAGGGCGAAGCTGCAGACGGCGAACTCAGCGAGGGGGCCGAGGAGGCGCGTGAGCGGGCGATCCAGCGCTCGCTCGCCTTCACGGTCGTCCTGACGCCCCTCTCGGCGGCGGCCGTCCGACCTGCCTCGGCGGCCTATCCGCCCTCGCTCACGTTTGCGCACCCTTACGAGCCGATCACCAATGCGACCCACTTCCGGGCGTTTGAGACGCGGCTCTGGCCCGCGCTCCGGACGTTTGCCGGCTTCGGGGGCGGCCTCGACCGCGCTCGGAGCGCGATGATCCGCCGGCTCGGCGCAGAGACGGTCACGGGCTCGGTCGAGGAGGAGCGGCGCAAGATGCGCGACGACCTCGCGGCCGGCGGCGGCCGACCGGCCTGGAAGGGAGGGCCAGAGCGGTCGGACGCGCCGCACCTCGAGGCCCCGAGGGTGAGCTTCCTCGCGCCGAGAACGCCGCCCGCTCGGTCGGCAGCGCCGACGCCGGCGCCGAAAGCCGGTCCTCCGCCCTCGCTGTCGGCGTTCCGCCTCAAGCCGCAGCAGCCGGCGCCGGCGCCGGCGCCGCCCTCGCCGGCCGGCGACCGGCCGTCGGCCACCCCTGTCGAGTCGGCGCCGGCGCCACCGCCGCCGCCGGTCACGCCGTCCGTCTCGAAGCGGGACCTGAACGAATCGACCTATGACCTGCCTGCGTCGCCGCCGTCGACGGCCGAGCCCATCGCGTCCGTCGTGACGGCGACGGCGACGGAGGACGACGACAACAACAACAACGCCGGCGGCAGCAGCAGCAGCAGCAGCAAGCGCGGTGGACCGAGCTCGCTCGATCATCTGTACGAGGAGCGGCCGCCTGTCCGGCCTTACCTTTCGGTTCCGTCGCTGGTGGCCGAGGAGGCCGAGGCGGCAGCGACGGCCGCGACCGCGACCCGGGCCGCAGACGCCAGCGCCAGCAGCCCTCCAGGCCAGGCGGCGGGAGCGAGCGCCCGTCAGCCCGCGTCGGCCGAGCGGTCGACCGCATCCGAGCAGGAGGCGCCGAAGCCGACGGCGACACCGGCGATCCCGGCGACGACGACGACGACGACGACGCCATCGGCCGGCCTGGCGTCAGCAACGTCCTGGCTCTCGAAGCTCATGAGCGGCGGCAGTGGCGGCGGCGGCGGGCGCGGATCGCCATGAAACCTGTCTAGCGAAAGCGATGTCCCTCCTGTCGCAAACCGCGCGGTCTGCTGAGCGCTCTGGGCTTATCACACCACCCGTTTCCTTTCGCGCCGGAAAGCGACGAGGGCCGTTCTGACCCCCGTTTGACCTGCGCACGATCACGTTTGATCTCTCCCCTCCTTAAAACCCAGTCCCCTCCCCGCGCTTGATTGCCGAGCGCATGAGAGGCGACCTCAACCCCTTTCCGACGCGGGCTGTTCACGACCATCGAAGAACAGAGGGGGGCGACCCCTCGCGTGTTCTGCCTCTTAACCCCCATCCCTCGCTCGCTCGCCCGCCCCCGTTTCGTGTCCGTTCTTCAGAGGGCGATCGTCCGACCCTCCGCTGAGGACCGGATGGCGGCCTCGATGATCTCGATCGTCAGCTGGGCCTGGCGCGGGCTAACGATGAGCTTGGCCGGGTCGGCCGAGCGGATGGCGTCGGCGACGTTTCGGAACCAGGCTGAGCCGAGGGGAAGGGGTGAGGGTGGAGGGTCGTCAGTGCGAGAGCAAAAGGGGGGAAGTCGACGGGCAAGGCCGGAGGGGGTGAGGAAGGGGGGTGGGGGGGGGACCGACAAATGTACGAGCCCTTCTCGGTCGGGACCTTCTCCCCGCCTTCGGCCGTGTAGAGCGTGCCCTCGAGCGCCTCGCTCTCGACCCCGAAGCGCTCGTCGGTCACCCCGACCGCGCCCGGCTCCGGCCGGCCGGTCGGCCCATAGGTCCCGCCCTTGACGAGCTGGGCCTCCTGGGGGTCGATCCCGTGCTTGACGAAGGTGGCAGCCGTCCCGCGGAGGACAAAGCGGACCTGCGGGCTCTGGTGCGAGAGCATCGACGCTTGGAGGGTGACGAGCAGGGGGAGGCTGCGGTTGGCCGTCGTCGGCGAGGCAGGGTAGGTCACTGGCGGCGACGGCGGCGGCGGCGCGTGTAGAACGAGCGTCAGGGAGCTGTCCAACCAGCAAGCGAGAGCGAGGGACCCGGGCGAGACAGGCGCGGGGGAGGAAATGGGGGGGGGGGGGCGGACGCACGTCGGATCTGGAAGTGGTCGGCGACGTCCGCATGGCCGATCGCCCTCGCGTTGCGCACGACGGCCTGGACCGTCTCGGGCTTTCCAAAGAGGTCGACGGCCTGGTCGACGAGGTGGGCGCCGAGGTCGAAGGCGTGGCCGGTCCCTGGCGAGGGTGCGTCCTTCCACGCCCGGGGACCGGTGTTGAGCGCATTCTTGAAGCGGTCAAAGTGCGACTGCCGACAAGCGCGCGGGGAGCCGAGGGGAGGAGGTGAAGCGCAGATGAGCGCCTGAAAACGGACGACCGGCCCCCGACGAGGGACGGGGGCGCGCCGGTGGGGAAAGCGAGACCTACGTCAAACTCGGAGAGCTCGCCGAGCTTGCCCTGTGCGAGCAGGCTCTTGACCGTCAGGAAGTCTGACGTGCCGGAGCGCCCCCCCGCGCGCGGTCCAGAGATCTGTCAGTCGGAGGAGGGAGAAGGGGGAGAGCGCGACACCGAGCGAACCGACTGACCGCTATCCCACCGCCTGTTCTGGAACGTGGCGAGGACGAGGTTCTTGCTCTCGGCCAGGGCGACGAGCTCGTGCGCTTCGGCCGCGGTCGGGACGAGCGGCTTCTCGACGATGACGTGTTTCCCGGCGAGGAGGCTGGCCTGGCGGCGGCGGCGCGGGGTGGGTGGCGAGGGCGCGTCAGCAAGAGGTTCAAAGGCGGCGGCGGCGGATCCGACGTCGGGGTGAACGGACCTTGGCCATCGCCGCATGCGTCTCGGGGAACGTCGTCACGAGGACGAGCTCGACCTCGCCGTCGGCCAGCGCCTCCTCGAGCGTCGTCACCACCTTGAGCCGCTCGCCGCCGGCCGAAGGGCCGAACTTGGTGCGGGCGACCGACTCGGTCGGCGTCGCCCGGCGCTCGACGACGGTGTGGAGGCGGAAGAGGTCCGGGAGGGCGAAGAGGAAGGGCGCGTGGAAGACCCTGCGGGGCGGGCGGGCGGGCCAGGGGCAGGGGCGGGGGTCAGGGTGCGCGAAGGAGGGCGAAGAGGGCGGAAGGCGCGATGACGACGACGGACTGGGCCGACATGCCCGTGCCGACGAGGGCGACGCGGATCGGCGAGGAGGAGGAAGGCATTCCGGCAGGGAAGGGGGGGAGGAGAGCTGATGGGGTGCGGAGCGAAGCGAGCGAGCCGACCGACCGACTAAGCCGCCGGCAGGGAGGGGAGCCGCCTGCCCGCCCGCGCGTGCCCGGGATCGCCGGCCGGCCGTTGCTAGGGACCGGGCGAGGCGACCCTCCGCCGGGTCGCTAAGGGGGCTCACGACCAACCGCCGACGCCGACGGGCGCCCCTCCCGCTCCGCTCGGCCCGCTCGCGCCGCACCCCCGTCGCCCCCCCCCCCCTTACACGACCCATCCGCCCCTTCGAACCCGTTTTCGTCGCCGATGGTCGCCGTCCGACTCCTCGCCCGCCCGACCCGATCGCCCCGGCCTCGGCCGCTCCCTCTCCTCCTTCGGCCGCTCGGCTCCCGGCCGTCGTCGGCCGGCGCCTCGCCGACGGCCGATCCGATCGGCCACTGCCGGACGCTGACGCGGACGCACGACCCTGACGCCTTCCTCGCCTCCTACTTCTACCCGGCCGGCCGGCCGAGGGAGGCCTTCTGGGCCTATCGGGCGCTCAACGTCAGTCGCTCGCAGCTTCCTGCCGCCGGCGGCGGGGAGGAGCGGGGCCGGCGGCAGTCAAGGGCCGCCCACGTCACGCTCAGGGCGATGGCCCCGGGCAGGGCGCAGGCCAACAGGGAGCAGCAGCAGAAGCAGCGGTGGACTGACCCCCCCCCCCTTCTCACCTCTTCCGGCTGGCAGCTCGAGCTCGCGACGATCGCCGAGGGCGCGACGAATGCCCAGCTCGGGTCGATCAAGCTCCGCTGGTGGAAGGATGTCGTCCGCGACATCTCGGCCGTCCGTCCTCCCTCCTCCGCCGCCGCCTTCCTTCAACCACAGCCCCTCCCCCTCTGGCCTCGGCTAGCTGACACCGATCCTCGCTGGCCCCCCTCCCCTCAGGGCAAAGCGCCCCCGGCCCATCCGATCGCCCAGGCGCTCTCGCTCACCGCGACCGAGCAGACGGCCGACCTGACGGCCTACTACTGGGCGCAGCTGATCGAGGCGAGGGTCAG
>Ga0308160_10001400_pt1 | contig 34129 bp, 41 predicted proteins | sample PhyFR1_FD_201036 | JGI IMG/M metagenome (GOLD analysis project Ga0308160, IMG submission 201036) | Phyllosphere microbial communities from UC Gill Tract Community Farm, Albany, California, United States - DLSLF.R1 | ecosystem: Host-associated > Plants > Phyllosphere > Unclassified | place: USA... | reverse complement strand
GATCCCGGATCTACCCCACTTTGAATGATCAAGCACGTTTGTTCCTTTATCTACTTCGAGTGGTTATTATTCATATAGCCTTGGCTAGTTTCAGCTCCTATGTCTTCTCTATCATACTTGCAACACGCTTACTATACTATAAACTTGACTTTGGTCAGTTGATTGCTTACACGGACTAGACAAAGGCGACAGCAGTCACTGTGAACAGGGAGATCAATATCAAGTCGCGTCGCGTCTGATATTATCGCAAACTATATCGCCAGTGGCCACTATCACGAGACTCCTTCGAGCAACCATGTCACCGCCCCTCTACTTGACGGTACCGGTCCCATTATATACCACAATGATAGTATACTATCACATCCTAGCCCCCCACTTCAAGACGGAGAAACAACGTGCCTACCTCCTCTCGACGTTATCGGCGAGCGTAATGTCATGTCTATCACTACCGTTTCTATGGCTGTACATAGCACGCGGATTTGAGGGGATGTATGCTACTGGACAGGAAGGGTGGATGGGTGTATGGGCGGAAATGGGGGTGATCATGTTTGGCGTTTACCTATTTGGTGAGTCCCCCTTCTGTGCTTCTGTGATATGTGCTGACTGTATAGCTGATGTGAGTATCTGTCCTGGAGGGGATCGTGGGGCTGATGATAGCTATCACTTGGGTATTTCAAGTATCCTTCCCAAATTGGCTTATTGACGGGATGGGTGCATCACACGTAAGTTCAATCTTGTACGCACCTGGCTCGAGGCTAATGAAAGGGTCTACATCGCTCTAATGGTATACTGCCTCTGGTCCAGACAATCTCCCATCTTCCTGACATGCGCCGTAATGGAGGTAAGCCCACAACACCCCCTGTAGATAAGAGTTAACGCCCAGATCCCCACCCTCGATCTAGCATTATCAAACCTCTTCCCCTCTATCCGAAACGATTTCCGATTCCTCACTTCCTTCTTCCTCATTCGAATATTGTATAATGCTGTACTCCTTATCGACTGCTTACGTCCGTCCTCAAGAGCTATCGTCGGCGGATCATGGGTCCCAGCTGCATCGCTCTTCCTCGCTGGATGTTTACATGTCTCTTGGTTCCAAGGTGGAGTGATTGGATATCTGAAACGTCAGAGAAAACAGAATACCAAGGTCAAAGAGGATCCAGTCGAGGTGTTGAAAGACCCGGAACCCTTCGAAATTAGTCCAACAGGTACACCGGATGATTCACCGCTCGTCACGCCGTATACACCATCAATCACGCCCATGTCACTTCGAGACTCATACCTGCCCACCCTCGCTATTCCTTCATTATCCCTGCCGGCCCTCCCATCCTTCCCGACGACGGATAGGAACTTCGGGTTCAAAGACGCAGTCAAGTCCAGATGGGAGGAAAGGAGGGTGGTGCTGGGAGGAGTGAATCTGAATTTACAGCAGGGGGCAATGAATCTGAGGAGACGATTTGGGAGTGTACCTAATGAGGAAGATGTTCATAACGACTAGCTATACATGCATATCACGACCCATGACTAGACACCTGTAAGTAAGGTTACGAGTATGATCAGTCATGCAGGTCACGTGATTTGCGAGACGCGAATCAACTGGATCATTATTGGCGACGCATTTCAGTAGAAATATCATATCTTGACCATTCATCTACCTTGACCGGACCACTATCTAGACTCCGTCCCGGTATCTAGCAGTCAAGATGTCCCTGTCGACAAGGACCGTCACGGGCCTAGCGCTTCTGCTCGCTATATCAGGTATGTCCACTTTCAATCTATTTAAAGATCCCTTGTGCTGGGCATCTTGTCCACCTCGACCCCACCTCGAAGTGTTGAGCTGACCACAAGTCGAGGCTCATGAGCATCATCATGCAGAGGATATCGATCAGACTGTCCCGTTTGATGCGAAGATATATATACATGTAGGCCTATAGCTGGGACATGGCTAATGGCAGATATCAATCATGACTGCTTTATGGAGTATAAGTTTCCCAATTGGAATGGTCCTTGGTCTTTCCAAGTAAGCTTCTTTATATCTTGCACAGGACTACAAGCTGATAAGGTAGGTCGAAATACCATGTCCCACTGCAGATCATCAATACTGTCGTCTTCTACTTTGCCCGTCATTTCGGGCATCATCATGGAGGACGTCAATTCCCAGCATCAGTCCACGGAATCATGGGCAGTATAGTGACCTGGATAGTCTTCATCGTATGTCTCCATATATGCTTACAAGAAGGAAAGGCTGATGATCAGCAAGTGTTAATAGGTATATTCCTTAAATTACATATCATGGAGAAGACGATACGACGCTATATCGTCCCAATCCATTCCATTCTCGGCAAGATCTTCCCTCTGGTCGGCTGGACTCGTGAGTAGTCTTCACTCGAGTCACTGTGGATTTAGGCTGATATTAGAAATGTTAATGGGCGTCGCTACAGCTCTAAACTTCTGCAGGGGAGGTGAACTAGGTCAATGCCTAGCTCATTATATCATGGGATCGGCTTTCATCGCTTATGCCGTCTTACTGGTTATCATGCTCAACTTCGGAGGCAACTGGTTACAGAGAATGGGATGTAGTCAGGAAATACTGGATAGTACCGTTATTATGATCTGGGTAAGTTCTGATTAATATTGGGTAAGGAATGAGCTGATGGTAGGGTATTATCAATACGTTTACTATGCACCAAGGGGGACCTTGGTCGAATAAGGATATGCAACATACCATGCTTGTAAGCTCCCTACCATGTTGAGCAGACACGAGCTTACAACCAGGGCGTATTATGGTGGGCAGGTGGATTACTAGGTATTTTCCTAAGCAGAGGTGGAAGGCGGTCCTTCGTTCCAGCAGTCATGTACGTCCCTTTACATCTCAAATGGTCAAATGCTGAAGATTAGTATAATCATGACAGGATGGGGAATGAGTGCACATGAACAACACCTCATGATCTCTAGCAAAATCCATGGGTTATTCGGTTACGCCTTGATTGCCGCTGGGGTGATGAGGTTGATTGAGATCTGTTTCGTGCTTAATGATAATGCCACGCCGCATGGGGTTGTCAGGATATTCCAGCACTTACCTCCATATGTGAGTAGTAATGAATATATTCTGTATCATGCTGATCATACAGCTTCTTGTTCTTGGAGGGTACGTCCAACTCTCGTGGTGAAGGCAAGGTTGACCATCTAGAACACTCTTCATGTCCGCAACAGATGAAGAGATGCACAACGCCCATGAGTGAGTCTAGTATCTACAGCAGTCTGTACAAGATATTAACAAAAAGCCTCGGGATCGATCACGTCACATACGCCCTGTTCGATTTCTCCCTATCATTCCTAATCTACTTGGTAATAACATTCCTAGTCCACCTATATCAATCAACAGGTATAATCGCCTCCTCGAAACAAACAAGCGAGGAAGAGGGGTATACTAAACTCGATCGAGATGCACCTCTTGCTGAGGCTTATGAATTGACGGAACAGGATTTGGGGGATAGTGATGAGGATGCTGTCAAGGTCGGGGGTGTTGATGGGGATGATTGGGCGGATCCGGGTAGGAGGGAGATAAAGGGGGTTCGTCTATGATGACATTATGGATAAGAGGGAAATGGGGAGGTTCGGTGTATGATGATATTGTGCTGGATGACCTGTATGTACCAATGTCTACGAAACTACGAAACTATGAAGTATGAAAGGATGATGTAGGTATGCTGTGAAAGAGAATTTGCCAAAAGGGAAGAATGACTATCCATTCAACCAATGCGGGCGATAACCTTTGTGATACAATGTGGAGCTGGAGTGATAGTCACTTCTCCCCCAGAATGAGGTCTTCTCACCGTCACATTATCTCATCATGTCCTGCCATGGATTTCAGGCAACGCCGCAGTCAGCATCGACCAAACCCTCTCTTTACTCCCAGGAGACGACCGGCGAGTTGCCAACTCAATCTGCGATCGACCCCCTGGGTCAGCTCGAAACGTCAACGTCGTTCAAAGTGACTAAAGGTCAAAAGAAAGCCCGTGTGAAGAAAATTACAGCGGCGCAGTGGCATGACAGGGATATCCGAGCTTCCCTCCGAGATTCCTTCCGACCGGACCTGCTCAAGCTGGAGCGACGAGAGGGAGGCTCGGCCTGGTTGAAGTCGTTGGCGGAGAGGTTTGACGATCAGATTACAAGGACAAAGGGTTGGTGTGAAAAGCTTGGTTACATTCCTGGCGAGCACATGGAGTTCGCGAGTGAAATCCATCACTGGGAGGAGAACCCCAACACTCACTGTATGACAATTCATATCACTGGTGGGCCAACAGAAGACAACGCAGATGTTCAGGTATGTCATGCTTATTCAGGATGAGGAGCACGCCTAACCTCAACACAGTCTCAACAGCAAAAAGGGGCGATGACAGGCCGGAGTTCAGTATGGCTGAAGGGCACTACGGAGCTTGACACCGACACCGGCGCATGGATAGGGAAAGCAGAGATGAAAATCTTCACGCCAGAGGAGCTCCGAAAATTGACCCCAGCCGGGTGGCGACCTGCCTGACTTGCTCGAGCTGGAAACCGGGGCGTGGACGCAGTGACCTGATAATTGATCTGTGTCTTGCCAATCGTGTACATGCTCCGTTATCTGTACATATGCTGTGGTGCGATACTTGAGTGACATGAACTAAGATCAAGGCGGTTTCTTCGACTACTGTAATGAGCGCTCTGGCTGACGTCGCCATGGAAAGCCGTAGAGGATGTGCGTTTCCCGTACAATCCTTTCAATGTAAAGGGATCCTTTCAGTCGGTCTTCAAAATGTAGCCCCTTGCCGTATATGTCTAGAAGACTGAACTCACTCTGTTCCTCACACGACGCCTAGAAAAAGTAAATCTGATCTGGCTTCAGGGTCGACCTCGGACAAGTCTAAGTCTGACATGGTGGAAACCGCTGCGGCGGCGAGATTGACTGGTAAATCAAGGAGGCCGCACAGAGGCAAGAAACCAGACACATCGACTCCCGGGCCCTCCTCTCAGACAAGTGAGCCCCAGACAGGTTCAGAAATGGCTGCCACGAGACCAACAGAAACGCCCAACGAGACCGTTCGCCGACGTATCCTTTTGAGCGCAGACGATACACTGGCTACTATCTGTGCCAAGCCATGGGTGACGGATAAGACCCTGATGGACCGCCACGGTGAGGCAATCAGGAGTGTGATCTCCGAATACAGCAAAGATTGGAAGCAGTCACTGATCCCTTTTGAAGACTGAGATTCATATCACTTTGGAGCCGATGCCAATCTCGACCATGAGAAATACGGGGTCCGCATCGTACCTTGCTCTGCGGAGTCCTTCAAACAGGTGCGCTAATTTTCGTATCTCTGGTCCCGATACTCACGCTATGCAGATCACTCCAGACACCCCCTGCCGCCATGGGACGGCACTGGGATCCTCGCTACAAATAAAATGAAGCTCGATTTTGAGACTCAAAAATGGCTTGCTGAACCGACTTTGCTTTTAGGGTTTGCAAGGGAAATCAAAACGGCTTTAGATGACTTTTGGAACGGTCATCACATTGAAGGTTTTATCAACACATTCGGCCCGGCTGAGGTTTGTGCAAGCGTTGCTCAATTAAGGAGTAGGATCCGTGCATGGAGGAGGCAGAATATGACACAGGGTGATGATTTTGTTGCTAACAGTGCTGTTGCTTGCGGATATGTCGATAGTGTGCCATATGGATTGATTGGGGAACATTCCTGGTGGGGAAGCGAACGCCCGCCAGAGAGCGATCGGTGGTTCCATTCATGGCTGCACAATGGGCTTGGCATCGGAGTTATGGGATGTTGTGCTTTTCAATCACACAACCCCGCGTTCCAGTGGCGACTGATCCCGCTGATTTTGCATGTGAGCTTTCTGCCCATGATCCTTTGATCGTATATGACGTGCTCGCAGCTACGCACCTTTTTGCTCGCCTTCTTGAACGTCATAGCTACACTGTCTGTTCAACGCAAGGCTGGTCATCCTGCCTTCGTATCTTCACCACTCACTTCGCATAACCAGTACAATGCCAAACTCTAAATCGACCACCGTCACGCCTTCAACACCTTGCAAGGTAAGAAAACCGAGAGCTCCACATGCTGTCCCATATGAATACCGACCGAAGCCGGAAAGAACCGTTGAGAACAGTACGGAAGGGAAGGATTCAGCTGCAGTGTCTCACGTAAGTCCAGCATGGGATGATGCGACCAAGGAATGCTCCCTGGAAGATCGAGCACGATGGTACAATACCATGACCATCCTGAAAGTCACCGAAGCAATGACGAGGGCCCTCGATCAACTCACTCTGGCTCAGGCCACGAATATTCCAGCTGTTTCAGAGGCTATAACGGATGGAATGGAAGCGCACAAACAAGAGCTCACCAAAACGATTGACGAGCGGCCAAACTGGAATGCTCTCTTACAACTCCCTCCAGACCAACATCCGTCATCGTTCAACATCTCAGCTTGGGCACACCCTGAGACTGCAAGTTACTGTCCGGACTCAGTGGCGATATTGCTCAAAGCTGTCCCAGTCGGGTCTGAACAGCAGGTAGGTCCACTTCTCTGTTTTCATGTTATTATCACGTCTGACCTCAAGGACAGCCAATTTCAAAGATGTAATTCCATTCTTGCGACGGCACAGCTGAGATACGACCAGTCTCAACGGTATGTGTCGTGGGTCACAGTAAATACTGGACCCGCTCGCTGGACCGAACAAGGTATGGACCAATTTTGGCTTTCTCGGGTCGGCGTGCCCCCTCAGACATATTCTTCAAAGAGTGATATCCAGTGACCGGGCTTTTTGCATGGGTTGGGTGGATCATGGATGAAATGACTGATGTCGGAAGGCAAAGTACAATAGTATGCTGCGATGTGCTATATGTATTGAATGAGGCGGAGACTTTCTCGACAGTGAGCCGGGCTGTTCTCAAGGAAAGGGCGCCAAACCTGAAGCTCCACCTGTTTGATAACACAGAGTCAATAGACCGCTAAAGTCCCCAACAGTAAAGAGTTGGAGCCTGATCCTTTCACTGATGGGCCGATGGCACCGAGGCTGGTGTCCGCTCCTGAGATCAAAGGTGGACATAATTACCTTTCATTGAGGTGGGGCCATGTAATCAGTTGACTTGTCCAGTAATCTGGGAGATTGCCCTTTTGTCCCCCAAATCCATAATCCCGCTCGCATTTACCCATCTATACTTCGTGTCGAGCGTCATCCCTTGCCCATTCCTAGTCATGCCGTGAGTGTACAGGTGGAAGAACACAATAAGCCAATTGACAATACAGAGACACTGTCACGTATAATTCAGAGTCCGATTCGGACGACGGGAGCAGGATTTCAATAACCCCAGTGGATCCGATTGAGCATTTGACCGAACTTCTCGATGAAAGCCTGATGAAGACGCTAGCGACCACCGTCAATACCATGAAACCTCCGACGGTCAGCCCAGACTGCTTATTTAAAGCTCTGCACGCAGCGCACAAGTCTCAGATTCGATCAGTACTGGACCGATCAGGATTTCTCCGTCGAACGGAGCTCGCCAACTGGGAAGGATCCTGTACCAGTACTATGGATCGAAGCTGCACCGAGATAGAGTGTGTTGTGACGTACAAGATCAAAGTTCATACTAAGCGAGAAGTGAGTCAAGCGGTATCACTTTGATCGAAGATAATTAGCTTACAGAATAGCCGAGCAGGGCAATCGATTTGGACTATGTCGTAATTGAGTCTCGGGCTAGTCTAGTCTTCATGTCGGATGCGAGGGGCAAGAGGACATGCGATTGGAGGGTCAGAATCCCTACCCAACAGAGCTCCTCAGGAGTAACAGGCAGCAGAAGGACCGAGCGAGCGGGAGCCAGAGCATGATGTCAATGTATGCCGATCAACAGTCCTGGTGTACTCATTCATGTCCGGTTACGTCAATCTCGTTGACAACGTCTGTATGTATTTGACCAAGCAAATTGTCTGCCTACCACAACTCGCACTGATCCTCCTTGGGAGGATTCATCTATGATCAGCCCTTTGTCCACACTTTGCAAAACAGAACTCACCCTTGACCCAGCCTTACATCCGAAAGCCTTATGGAAAACATCCAAATTCCTCAAAGTGCCAGTAGCTCTCCAGAACGGGGGAGAGTGTGGATCAGTCCTAATCCTACTGACGGCAGTAGCGGGTCGAGTGAGCTGTGCCCAGATCCTAGCGAAGGAGAGGAAGAAGAGTTGTTCCGGGGTGTAGTCTAGTCCTGGAAGTCGGAGCTCTTTGGCGGTTGATGATTTCGAGACGGACTTCCAGGCGGTGTAGGCTTGAGCTAGACCCGAGTCACCGATATCTATTATTAGCTTCATGTTTGTTCGAGGATCCATTGGGACTTACTCTCGCCATTGGTGAGCTAGACGGATCAGCAGTCGTTCGCGCAGTATACGTGGTTACTTACATTGCCGTTGACGAAGACCTTCTTTCCCTCACCATCCAGAACGTAGTACTTGCTGTACTGCCTGGCGATACACTGAGCTCGCTCATCGAAGGCCTTGACAGTTGAGTTGGTCCACCAATCTCTCAGTCGTCCTGCACCGTAAGCTTGAACCAAGACAGCGCCAGTAAGCTTACCATGCTCATCATACTGGGCTCCAGTGTTATCGAACGCATGGGTCAACTCGTGCGCAGCCACGGCACCGAAAGCACCGTATTTGAGATGATCGGGCCATTCGTAGCTGTAGAATGGCGATTGTAGTATACCAGCTGGGAATACAATCTCGCCATCAGGTGGAGAGTAGTAGGCATTGACGGTTTGGGGGTACATTTCCCATGAACCTCGGTCGCGCTGCCTGCCCAATCCAGCCCAGGCCCGTTGCTCCTCGAGGAGAGAGGTACTGAGGATACTGCCAAAGAAGTCGTCCGACGAAACGGGAACTCGAGCGTACCACCTCTGAAGAGATTCTGGGTCGGTAGTGTTGGGTGTGAGAGGGTAGCCGACTTTGGGAATCATCGCCTTGGCCTTCTTCTGCGCGGCCTTGTAAGAAGGCTCGTCCATCCAGGAGATGTGAGGCAATTTGTCGTAGAAGGCGTCGACAATGGCTATTATTGTTCAGCTGGATTTCTTACCGCAGAGAAGACAGCTTACCGTTGATAATGTTGGTTCCATCCTCCTTGGCCTCTGCGGAGAAAGCCTCTCGGACATATTCTCGACCAGCGATGTAGCCGACAACTCCATCTACCGCAGTCAGACAGAAGTCCGGCCTGTTCTCCTCTGTACCCTTCTTGATACCCTTCAGGGCATCTCCGAGCCTCTTGGTGGCTTGCTGAATGCCCACCTTGGGACCCAAAGCGGCCGAGTACGAAAAGCCAAGTCGAGTCGCAAAGTAGCCGGATAACACGTAGTCAGGTGTGTCGGCCACTAACTTGGAGACAGACTTGAGGTAGGGAGGATGGGTGACGGTGATGTTCGCAGGGAAATGCTGAATGTTGAAGGTGGATAGGTAAGATCGAAGATCGACGATTGGGAGGTGCTTATCGACCTTTTCGGTAGGGTAGGGATTGTAGGCATAATGGGGGTTCGTGACGTATTCGGGATCGGCACCGGCCCTGATGAGCTCTCGCTCAAACTGGACGACTTTGACTGCCAATCGCGCCATTCGGGTCTCGAGGGGTTCCTCGGTCTTGTTGTCAGGTGATCCATCTCCAGGAGCAGGCTTGGGCTTGTCGTCTCCGGGCCAAGGCCATGGCCAGCCCTTTTGCTCGACCTCGACTGCCTCAGCAATGATATCACCGATAATGTCGCGCTTGTCCTTGTCTCGGTGATCCTTAACGTGGCTGGCGATATCGACGAGAACGTCGGTGACAACAGAGGTGTAAAGGTCGAGAATAGGTTTCTCCTCGTAGTATTCCTTGGAAGGTAGACCACCGCTGGTCTGGTAGAACCAGAGAGATTGGACTTGCGAGTCCTCTCCTCCAGCATCACCTTCCACGTTCATGCTGAATAGTGCGGAAATACCTGTATGGTCAGCAAAGTCGCTTCATTGTCTATGATAGTGGACATACCTCGAGAATGGAGATATGCGAGTGTCTTGGTCAATTTGGCCGATCGCTCCTTGTCAATCTTGACCATGGTCTCAACATCGGCATCGAGCTCGTAGGTTGGCTTCTCTTCGGTAGGTCGTCCAAAGGCTCGACTTTTCTGAATCGCCGCGACAGACTCGGCTCGGTGTCGGAGATCCTCGGATACCGTGTACGATTCGTCCCAGGTTCCAGCCCAATCAGCCTGCATATCGGCGACTTCAGCATCAGGAGCGGGAATCAAATCGAAAGGTTCAAAGATGTCGAGTAGATGCTTGACCAGGGGCTCCAATGGCTTCAATCCGAGATCGTTGAGGGTGTCCTGAATTATCAGCTGATCTCGCAGCCATTGCTTCGGTACACGTACCGTGTCCATGCAGCTAGTGTAGACCGCCTTGAGCTTGTGCAAGTTGTCCTCCTCGGCGGTGGGAGCCACTTTGGCATCGTTGGGGATGGAATTGATGATCTTGAGCAAGATCCGCTGGGAATTCAGTACTACGCCCATGACCGAGGATACTGACATACCTTGTTGTTATCGGAGACTTGGTTGAAAGAGCCGAGCAGACCTCGATCCTCTGGGATAGAATGGGTGCTTTGCCACCCACCAGCTGGGTGCGTCAGCATCGATCTACTTTCTCGAGGTGCATGGACGTACTAGCATATTGGTAGAAGTCATCACAAGGGTCGACGGAGGTGTTTAAGTTGGATAAGATCTCGGCCGAGAGCTTGACGCATTCGGCGGTTAAGCAGACCTCCTCGCGAAGTCAGCTTGTTCCCAGATGTCAATCAACACAGCTTACATGTTGGGGCTTTCCAGTGGGTTCACTAGAGACAGTGGTAGTTCGTGTAGCATATTCAGTGGTAGTCGATACCCCATGTCCATGACCTCCACTATCGTGTCGGCCCTTCTCGTTCTTGTAGTTCTTCTCAGCAGATGCAAAGAGTCCGATGAAAGTAGACATCAAGATCAAGAGGACGATGGAGAACCCTGCGAGTAGCTTCTCGAGATTGGTGAGTCTTCGAGGGGGGTGCACGAGCGTAGATAGGAGAGATCGGTCTTCGTTGTCATGATTGAGGAGGGGAGCGCCCTCTGTCAAGTCAGCGCCGATCACATCGAGGATAGCACTACTACTCACCCTCATCTGTAGATCTGCGTGGCTCAGCCATATCGTATATCCCACCTCTTGATTAGTGTATCGAGTTGAGGGGATAGCTTGGTGAGATGAGAGAGTGAGTGGGTGACACGCGTTGGGGGACCGGCCATAGCCGATAGTCTGGAATCTTAAATACTCCTTCCTCTTAAAGGATGACGTTTCGTCGCGACCTACAGCACCCCCTATCCTCGCTAGCATTCACTTCGAACAACATCATCTGAGCATCATGTCCGGACAGCAAAAAGAGTGAGCAGGACTGGTTGATACTTTTAGGTCATGCTTTGCTCATTTAGATAGCCAAGCAACTACCTTTACCCCTATTCACCCTTTCAATATGGAGGACCCTAAATCTTGGTAGGTCAAAGCTTTGACTGCAGTCCAAGCCAGCTGACGTTCTTCAGGTCCTCCACGATTGGTAAGTGGTAATACAAAAAGTCGGGAGCTTATACTGACTGGCGAGGACAGATGAACTGGGACGAGTGAGTCTTCGGAATTATTCTCTGACGGACCTTGTTGACGTTTAGTGACAAGATTGTCTTCTCAAAGCGATCTCTTCTTGAGTTCTTCAAGTACGGCAGGAGATCTAGCATCCGCTGGAATAATGCGCTGGGATAATGCTGATACTCAGGTCTTGTCAGATTACTGTCAACACCAACTTCACGGAAATCTCCAAGCTCCCTAGTAAGCAGTCCCCACTTCACTCGACATCAATCTGATCAATCAGAGTACGCTACCTTCGGAAAGTTCTCTGAGGCTGCTACTGAGGCCGCTGTCGCCGACTTGGTCGATGTAAGTCTATTTCCCAATTGATCTGATTTCACTGACACATTAGGCCGAGATCGCCGACCCCTCCCACGACAATGAAGTAAAGCCAACCCACTCTACCGTTCCTCGACCATCTCGAAGGGTCCGAGAAGCTCCAGGTGGAAAGGACTCAATCAACATCTCTGAGGAAGGGTACGAAGAGACGGATGCTTTGTCAATCGCTCCTCCTCGAAACGGCGGATCCGGAGTAGACGTGGAGCTCGAGAGAATGGAGAAAATGAGATTACACGTCGAGCCTGTAGTTGATGGTGGAGCTACCATTGAGGATGAACCCAAGGATAACTCGTGAGCTCATTGGTCTACATCAATGCCGAGCTGATGGTGTAGAAGCGCTCAGCCAGAACGAGCGTCAAACCCTCCTCCAGGCTTCAGACCCACTCGAAAGGTCCGAGAGGGTAAGTCGTACTCTGTTGTGCCTTTCAGATAAGTAGCTAACGTGTCAGGTCCCGGAGGAGCCTCTACCATGGGTCAGACTCGTATGTCTGCTCTACGAATTTGAGGGTTGAAGCTGACATTTAGTCTTTGGTGACGAGACCGATGCCGACAGGGAGCAGGCAAGGAACTCTGCCAGCGCAGGAAGGAAGAAGCAGCAGGCTCACCAGGTATGTCGCCTCTTGTATCTCTGGGCATCAGCTAACTGTGGCAGCAAACCAGCGGTTTCTGGTAGAGTCGTTTTCTATTGCAGATTAGATCATACAATTGACTAGACACATATATGCATCACGCCTCTCTCTAGACGCGGCTGATTTCTGTCCTCTTGCGGCTGACTGCGAAGATAAAGAGGCTTGTCTGCCACCGCCCTAACTTACTCTACGCCACCACTATAATACTGTACAAAAAGGTTCCGGTTTCAGTAACGTGGAGGTTACCCTGAGTTGTCCACTTTACCCACTTGATAAAGCTGTGATACCTGTACTATCGAGTGACATTTTATACTTCACTACATCGCCCGTAGTACCACCAGATACCCCATATACTCTCTACTTGACACCACTATTCTACCGTCCCCACGAAGAGAATGGATAGAATCACTCAAAACCCAACAGAGCTGCTGCGGTAAGCGCCTTCAAACATTTATCCGAGCGTTATCTGACAACCAGGCTCGCCAACATGTAAGGACTACATACCGTACGGAGACTTGAGCCGGACTGACGAGTAGGGCTGTAGGAGGAGTAGTAATCGCAGGAGGTGTGGGATCAATCATTCATCTCACTTTCTCAAGTATCATTATTGGCGTGTATGAGATTTTGTGAGTTCGAGGGTATCGATGGGCTGCGGAGCTGATGATGGAGGGCTGGAGCTATCACTATCTTCCTCGAGATCAGGGCACCTACGGACCAACAAAAGGAAGTCATTCATCGATATGCCAGTTTCATGCATTCCTTCATTGGGCGAGGTGTCTGTAAGTGCATTCATCTATCACAGTGGACGAGCTGACGAGACAGTTTACCTCCTCCTCGGTGTTTTGATGCTCAAGTAGGTCCTACACTCTCGATAAGGTTGAAGCTGATGATGATAGCTATTACACCATCCTATACGTCTGCGGTACTATCGTCGGAGTGGCTGGACTGATCTTTATCGGTCTCCATTTCTTCCCTATGTTTGAACCTCCTTCGTATGTCCCAATACCTGTCAGCCTGGTGGAAGCTGATGAGCAGGACAATGCAGCCTCCAAATAGCGATCCGGAGTCGCAGCCGGTATGGCAAGGCCCGACCGAGTGATTAATATGGAGATATCTTGACTAGACGGATGTAGTGGGGACCTCATGCACCTTAAGCATAGGGGCATCATTCCAGCGTGACTGACCTTGATTCGATTTTGAACAATCTTGGACAATAATCATTGATTTCACACGTCCAAAATGATACTCATCGCAGGACATACAGCCTTGATGAACCCTTTCCACGACGTATTTGCATTCCATAACCCGCGGCATCCTGTAAGGTATCGAAGGAAGGTGCCAAGTGAAAGGATCTCTGCATCCGTTGATCGCTCGAATGCCCCGGTGCTAGTGAGAAGGATGTCTCTCGTCTTCCGTCTCACAAATCTCATCATTTACTGCAGACCTTCGACCAACAACTCGGCCCATCGTACGTTAGTTCACACACTCGCCGCATAATCCTCGATACGACATGCCTACTGTAGTCCCCAAAGCCATTTATCACGAAACTCATAGCCTTCATGAGCTGGAGAACTTCGTCGACGACGCTTTCAGTGAATTTCAGGCATCAGTCGCTACCCAAATCGAGACCTGCAGGACTATTCGTAGGAAGGCCAGCGTAAGGGAACGGCCACACTCCAAATTCCTTCCAGACGAAAAGCATATGACGGAGCTGGCAAACACAATCGAGGGCTGGAAAGAACAGGCCGATGAATGGACTTCGAGAATGTCAGAAAAGCTAGGCGGTAAAGACACCGAAATCCAGCAGGTCCAATGCGTTGCAACGGAGACGATCAACGCGTTCGATTTCGCCTGGCAGCTGATGATTACAGAACTCCTTACAGAAGGCTCAGTCAAGTCCGTAAGTGAAAGCAGATAATGATGGTCTCTCCCTCTTCCTTGTCAAGTAATTCGATGCTGACTGCGGTAGGGGACTGCGCCGCTTCCCAGAGAATACGTCACCAAGACATTCAAGATCAAGCAAGACCCTGAGGACATCAACAAATGGAGTACTGGCAATTGGGAAGATGACAAGTGGACTGTGGTGAGTTGATGATCAGCGGACGACAGGGCTTCGCGATACATCACGGACCAAGTCACGGATCTCTACGAAAGTCTTGAATGGCCGAACTGCAAATTTGGGATTTGACGATCGTCTAAAAGCTTGATAATGCAGCTTCGTGTAGCTCACACTTGCATCAGGGCTACCTTTCCAGATGCGTGTTCACAGACGGTATCATACATGTCTCAGCAATCCTGAATATCATGGCCAGTATGTCTGGGGTAATCGCCGAGGCCCAGTGGGCTTTATGCAGGTGGGACGATTCGAATGATGAATACTGGAACGCCCTTGGGCGTACAGGAATAGGCTGTCGTCCTGTCGTCCTTTGTTGGGACTGACTCCGCGATGTCACCCAGAGTGAACGCTCTTTTTATACCCAATCCCCTTTTCGGGCGTCACGGCGTGAGAACTGAACATTGTCACAGCATGCTCACCTTTGATCCTGTCCGCTTAAATGTTTGACCGACCTGAAAATGAGCGGAGGTGACGCAGGATATTGACTACATTTATCTGGCCGCAATCGATGCACCCTTTCTCTTATTATTCTCTAGCTTTCTTTTCTGACCGATTTTTACTATCTACAGTGTAAGGTTACCGCTACAGCGACCTCAAACCAGCCATACTTCACCCCAGTGTCCGTAAGTATCAATCCTCACGACTGGATCCAGTCTACTGAGCTTCGAACAGTATGCCAATCTCATACTGACGCTGACAGCTACACCAAACATGTCGTCAGCATCAACGTACCAGATGAGTCGAAGCCGCACCAAGCTCGCCGATGCAGCAACCTACGCGGTTAACCACTTCAGGAACTCGACTGGACTCCGTGACCGGGTCTCGGTGGCCAGGTCTACAGCCAATTCGGATCGATCTAGGGCGGAGCGAATCCGTTCTCAAAGCCCTACACGGCGGTTCACCACTTTGCAAGAAGAATCTGATCCACGTCCCCTCTATCCCAGCAGTCAAGAATTCCCAGACTCCGTCAATAGCGAGTTTACTAGGCTGACGAGGAGAGCTCAGCAAACCTTGATTGACGCGAAACCGGACATTGATGCGGATGAACACCTGGCGGAGGCCCTCAAGCAAATCAAGCTGCAGTCTGATCAGATCCTGAGAGTGATGGGCTATGATAAGTCCTACGCCGAGCCAGTCGTGATCTCCGAATGCTGGCTCAGCCCTCCCGACACCCATAATCATGTTTCGCGAGAAGTTTCTCTCTACTTCTCGAAGAATTCAGTCTTGCATACACCGCCCGCTACTGAAGACGTGAGTCAAGTTCATAATTTCATCTCTCGTTGGTCGCTTCGGCTGAGACTTGGTAGAATCTGCGACCCATTGAGCAGCAAATCGCACTGCTCCCAGTTTTGACTACCGTCCCGATCAGCTACGACGCACAAGGATGGAAGGCTGGGCCCGTGAGAGCTAGAGTCGCTCCCCAATGGCAGGTTGAGCGAGACCGTCGCACTTGGCACAGAGCTCCGTAACGACGGAGACAGTGTATGGAATATCGCAATCCATGAGTATGAGGAAGCGTGACTATGTGTATTGTTGTTTAAACTCCATGCAACGCTTACGAGGGGCTTCCTGCACAAGTGTCTTGCCCTGCATGTGCTCTACACGTTTTGATTGTGAGTCTCAACTATATGCCGAAAGGCAATCATATGCTTGCTATGTACAGGAAGAGCTGGCCCTGATGACCTGGATCTCCTGCTATTAAGATCGCAGCTGAATGGACCGCTATGTATGTATCAGGGTACTTATCTTGCTACACCAATGCAACATACTTGGCGTCTGTATTCTGGCCCTGTATTCCGCCGTACTGATGAAGCGACCCTCAAGCACGCTAAGGATGAACCTTACTCATGAATCTCTTGTTCGCTCTGAGATCGGAGGGGTGCTTGCCCCACGTAAGCATATCACATCGAACAGCATATCCCACCACATGCTACACTCCTGTACAGTGAGGTATGTCTCCGTAAAAAGAAGACCCGTGCACCGTCCACTAAGACATGAAAGGGCCACAGTCCTTTGGAGCCAAAATTTCAGGGTTTATGCCGGGTGACCCGAGGTCTGGGTATAGTTCAAGAGACGTAGGCGGCCAGGCAGAGGGTTTTCTGCGCGTTTTGTATATTCTTGCCTTTCATCCATTCTCCTTTGCCACCAGTGGAGTCCACATCAGGGGGACTATAAGACTCTTGGGGCGAGTCAGAGTTCTTCTTTCTTACTTTTCACCTCACAAGTCGATACTTGCGAGTTTGCCGCCGGTTCAGTACAGACAGTATCAAAGCCTCAACCACACGTACCTCAAATTTACCCAGAATATGCCGCCCGCCACTCGTAACCAAATAGCCAGTGGGACTAGTACTGCCATGCCCTCATTGCTATCCAACCCCTTTCATGAACAAGTGGATATGGCTGCGACTCACTTGGGTGGTGCCGATCATAACTCGGCGCCCGAGCTCACGAACAAGATCTGCAAGCTGTTTTTGTCAAATCACCCCGGGCGCAATCGATCATGGAATTCGAGCACGCAACATAATATCCAGGCTAACATGACATTTGACGATGAAGACGGCGAAGTCAGGCGATGTGTCATTCAAGAGATCAAGTGGAAGCCGCAACATGTCGGTGAAGAGGTAGGCCTTTGTAATGTGAGCGTACGCTGAGGTCACTAGGCCACTTGTTGGGTGGACACTGTGCGGCAGGCGGTAGTGGTCGTTGACAAAAACCAGAAGGCCGAGCTGAAAGAGCCCTTCACCACCAGTCACATCTCAGGTACGTCGTATAGTCCGAGCTTCCATTTCCAGCTGATGTCGTGTAGGGGTGGCAGGAGCTCTTCGGAAACTACAAAGAGCCACCATTTCGCCCATTTCCAACTTCTCTGTCAGCCATGGTGGCGAGGGTGCCAATAGTTTGCAAAAAGAGCTTGAGTATCATATTGGGTCTCAAATCCCACAGATTGCTCGCTCGATTGATGATGGAGGCCTCACTCGAACTCCGACCTGTACATATACAGGCTTCCATCAAAATGGTTCCGATCAAGGTGGACATGCGACTTTCACTTTTGGTGCTGCCAATGGCCGCGAGCATTCTGAAGTAGGTAACAGTGCTTCGGCTCTGAGCCTTCTATCCAAAGGTACTGCCAAGCTGATGATAGGCTGGTGGCACAGTCAAGGGTACGATCGAAATCTCGCCTCGCCTCGATGGATCGTGGAATGTGTTACCCATGACCTTGGACTGCACGCCTCCTGTGCCCGCAAAAGACACGATTGAATCTCAGTCCAATTATAGGGATCTCGCCTACCGAGTAGACCAGAGCGTTCACTGGTCACTGGGTGAACTCAGAGGATTGCCCTCTGCAGTCAGCAGAAGCTTCATTGACAAGTTTAGCGAAAAGCTGCCGAAACTGGGCGGGCTTCTCGACATCTCCCCCCATAGGCCGAATGATGTGAGATGGTCTCCTGAGACGGAAGTGACTCAAGAGGGAGGCCAGCAGGTCAGAGTTCGCATGCAGAACATGGACGCAGTGAGTGGCAGCAGCCAGTGACAGCGTGCGCTATCTGAAACATCAGGATCCAGACGGCAAATACCCCGTCCGCGTGAGGCTGCGGCCCGTCCGTGGTCGTGATGGCTTGGATGCAATTGTAGATGTGTCTACAGCTCCCGACGATGCCATCGCTCGAGACAACGAAAGCGGATGGACGGAATTGTGACGAAAGCTGACAAGCATCTTTACGAGCGGGCAAGAAGGAGGACAGTGGTTCAGATATGGCTGGCGGGATTGTGGGTCAGAGTAGGCATGTGAATAGAGGCGATTAGCAAGGGTCGAAATCTGTGCATATGACTTCAGGAGTTTATCATGGCTGTACTAAATCTGCGGAAACAGTTTGCGGTATCATTCAACTAATCTTGTCCCGCTCACGCCTCAAGCCTTCCCGAAGAAAGTCAAGTTCTATAAAATCAGCGCAGACCACAATTACAAACAGAAAACGTACTTCCGGATGAGGGCAGTATCGCCACCACGCCGAGAGCTTGGGACCCCAAACTAGCTACAGAATCAGCAGTGCTCGCTCGGCAAAAGTATGGGTACTTACCGGAAGCAATACCCACCTGACGATCCATGGCAAAGCGAGCAATTGGGGAATGATCTTTGCCGGGCAAGCAGCTACCTATCAGTCTATCCTCAACGGATGTCCAGAGGACCTACAGCAAGTGGAGCAAAGAAACCACTCCGGCCCATGAGCCTTCAAGACTTCCTGCAGTCCCACATTGATCCTCTCCAGATTCTCCTTCCCAATCTTTTCAATATTCTCTTTACTAAGCGTCTGGATCTCGTTTACCATATGTCTCCCGAATTGCTCAAATACTTCTTCAAGGTGCGTCCTGAATAATTTGGGATTGAACGGGGCTCTGGCATCAAGATTCGGGTACTTGTTGTACACGTCGATCAGTTCTTCGGAGGGTTCGGGGACTGGAGAAAGAGGTGGGGTAGGCTTGAGGCTCTGTCGACAATATCGGACGTAGAGCATCGCTGCTTCGAGGTTCTGGTCGAAGGTGTGGTGATCAACGGCGTTCTGGCTCCATAGATCCCGACCATCAGTCTGAGAGAGGTGTATCAGGGGGTAGAACTTACGGCGCCAGCAGCTTCGGCCATTTTGTTATGATAGACAGTCTCTGATCTCTGTCAGCTGAGGACCTACGGCGGGCGCAGATCACTCACCTTCCGTATGATGATGCTTGTACACCTATACATCAGCTTATGTGCATAGCTACCGCAACAGCCCACATTGTAAAGAGCAACCTCGGCGAAACCGAGGTAGTTGGCCAGATCATCATGCTCAACAGCATAATCCGCAAACTACAATCAGCCTCACCTGCAATATGCACATACGAGATACATCCTCTCATACATCCCCATGAAAACCAGATGGATATTCGCCATGTCCCATCTTGGACCTTCAGACCAGAGTTCCTACGCATCAGCACCGACCACAATCGACGGCCTACAGGTTTATCGCCCGCTGCAACCTTGGAGAGAGCTGCGATGTACTCTAACCAGAGGGCTGAGCCGAATGGAGTACCTTCTGCACTGGGGACTGGGTGAGGTGCCATCTCTGATAGAATGAGTATGATGTTCAAGTTCAGATTGGTGTGTGTTGGTCTGCTCGGCCAACGAGGGCAACGCTAAGTGTCTTTTGGGAAGTTTAGATCCTCTCGCCGGATGACCGGATCTCCGCTTCGGCGTTTACCAGCGCTCGATCACTTGGCCATATTTGTCCACACCGGAATTATTGAGCTGTATCATGATCATCATATGGTCCATACTGGGGACAAGACCGAGATCAAGATGCTTTCCAGTGCAGCCACACTGGAACCGAGGGTAAGGTAGAGTTAGCTTTGTTATCTAATCAACTCGGATAAATCATGACATCATCATCTGACATAACCAAGAATCTAGATTATATAATGATGACCACTGACCATGCCTTCTTACGACTATCAACATCACTACCATGCCCTCATCCACTGAAGATACGACCACCCAAGCCCAGCACGGAGTATACGGTACAGCCGCGTATGATGTAGCAGGTGCAGCTCAAATGAGGTATGTCCCACAGCTGTCACGCATAGATACGAGGCTGACAGCAGTTTCGCACCCATCAACCGGATCCACCAACATCTCTGCGGATTACATATCTATGCTCACGATCCTGAGAGGGCAGTGGAAGCACACCACTTCTGTACCCACCTCACACCTGATATGCACCAATGTGTAATCTACGATTCTCCAGGACCTAAAGCTCGATTAATTGGTATGTCCCCCTCAAGATGGAGCTGATGGTAGGAATTGAATATGTCATCACTGAGAAACTCTTCGAAGGGCTGCCTGCGGATGAAAAGAAGTATTGGCATAGTCATAAACACGAGGTTGAATCTGGGATGCTGAAACTCGGATTGAAATCCCTTGTTCCAAGTGAGCTGTCTTTATTGCTCGAAAGAGCCGGACTGAGCTGACGATAGGCATGGTGGATGATATGTCGGAACGACCAGCGATGCTAGAGTTACACAGGACATACGGGAAGACTATACATACCTGGTGCGTCATCTCCGATGATCTCGTTACGGAGGTTGATCAGTAGGCAATATGATAAACACCCAGAACTACCGCTTGGCCCACCCCAGTTGATGATGTCCCTCACAGACGACTCTATCATAGAGAAGCACAAATCCACCCTAGAGGGAATGGATAAGAAGGTAGGAGTATCAAGTCAGGCAAAAAGGGAGTTGAGAGCTGGATATCTACCCAAAGAAAACATGGAGAGGCCAGTAGCGGAAGGGGCAGACTCAGGACTAGAGCAGCGTTTGCAGTTTGAGCTCAAGCCTCAAAAGCCGTAGCTGTGGTAATTATAGCAGGTTTGGATATGTATAGAAAGTTGGTTTGCATCGTGACTGCAGTAGTCCTTACTATACAAGCGTATAGAGCCTGAGACTGCGATCCTCACTGCTGCTCGCCAACATTAGTCCATCCTTAGCCGGTCTGAATGCGAGTCGATTGATGGTGGAGCAGTGGCCATCACTACAGGTCAGCCTAATGACACAAATGACCTGAGGGAACTCACCTGGACTCGATCTCATGGACCAACTTGGTCTCCAGAACATCCACCTTAGCTTCAATAGAATGTAGAGAGATCGCCCCACTCTCAGTTCCAATCGCTAGTAGAGGTCCGGCAGCCGTGGAGGTGATATCGACAGCAGTGGCGCTCTCAGTCATTTTGAGGGTACAAACGGCGGTCCATTCTTGGTTCGGGTTCTGTTTCCAGAGCTTGACCGACTTGTCTCTTGAGACAGTAGCGAAGAAGGATCCATCGGGGGACCAACAACAGTCGAGAACCATTCTCGAGTGTGCTCTTTCATCTCGTGCCAGTGGTTCGAAGCCTTCTCGTTAGCGATTAACCTTAGTAGTAAAGGGGACATACCTTCAGCAGAAGTAGGTTTTCTAGAGAACAGTCGCCATCCACGATCCCTCGAACAGGTGAGGATCAACTTGTCATCTGGGCTGAAAGCGATTCGGGTAATCGATAATGAATGGCCGGCAAGTGGTTCCCCGACGGCGTCCCATGTTTCGGTGGATTGGATTCTGACGACGGCATGGTCTGCGTTGCTAGCTCGACAAGCTGTTGCGATGAGTTTGCCATCATGAGATGCCGCTATTGTGACCAGCTGACTGGTTAGCTGCTGCTCAGGCACAGCTGGGAAAGATAGCCTACCTCATATCCGTGTCCATAGACCTTTTCAACTTCTGGCCAAAGAGTCGTCGTCGATAATTCTTCTTCGGTCGGTAGAGCTGTGAATGCTTTGGATACAGAGTCGATGGCAGGATTGGCGACATGCGGAACAGGTACGTCGGAGACCTCGGCAGCTTTCCCAAGTGCCCGATTCGATAATCCCAGGGGAGGGACAGTAGCGCCTTTCGGTCGTGACGAGCTGTCTTGTGTACTTGTCGATACACCCAATGCTTGGAGTGAATCGACGAATCCACCGGGAGCATCGAAGACTCGAGTCACCTTCTCGTCACCTGTACTGGCGAATCTGTAGGGCGAGATGAAAGCTGCGTCGGTCATGTCGTAGCCGTGGATCTGAGGACGAGCGATTTCTGCCCATAGCGAGTGAGACTCGACAACGGTGGGGGCGTGCATACGTGATGTCTGATCGGCACTGCTTGTCAGCTCATACAGTGTCACTAGGTTGAAGCCAGCTTACCCGACTGAAAGTAGGTAATCCCCATTTGGAGCCCACACACAGCTTTCCACGGATCCAAAATGTCCACTCAATCCACTCCTAGGTTCCCATACACCTTGCTCCACTTCTGTCCACCTCTCGAGACCACCATTCCAGCCAGTAGCCATGATACTTTTCCCATCCGTACTCCACATGGGTGCGTGGAACCCTAAGCCTCTTCCGGCCGTAGCTCCAAATCGCTGTTCTGGGACCCAGATTCCATCTTTCGCTGTCGAGTTTGATGATGGTGTCCAGAGGATTATCGAGTTATCGGATGATGTGGAGAGGAGAAGTGGCTCGGTAGGCGATGGAGACCACGTGATGTTTGTTACGCCTGCTTCGTGACCCATTAGGAGGGCTTCTAGGGTGATGTTGTATCGTGATGGCCCATCCTGGGAATCTATTGACAGGACATGCGCTTTTGTCGAGATCTGTACACTCCCTCCAGCCTCTCCTGCCAATTTCCTCTCGAATTCATCCAGTATATCCAATCCTCCATCTCCTTGAGTGACCGCTTCATCGGCGTCTCGCTCGTTGATCCGGGATATACGCCATAGTCGGATGTAGTTATCCTGAGATCCGGATGCTAGGAGGAGATCCGTTGATTCGGCAGAAGCAGAGGGATATGTGGTAATGGATAGACATCTGACCCAGTCTTCATGGCCTTCTAGCGAGAGGGCGTGGATGAACTGGCCATTTGTAAAGGTGTATATTCGTATACGGCGGTCTGTCAGGCCGGCAATAAGAATTGGAGCTATACTGTCAGTTCAGTCCAACTTGACCTGTGATATAGCGTACCTGAACTCCCAGGTAGACTAGCGACTTGCAGATCCAGCGGTAATTTCCCCTTCAAGTCTATCGTCTGCTTCACTTCTGGCTTGCCTGCAGAGAGATCCCAGAGCTTGATCAATCCATCCGAACCTCCGGTGAGGATATGGCCAGCTAGAGGTCCAGATCCTGCTGGGGCACCTAAAGCTGATATCGAGCCCTTGTGAGCTTGGATTGATGTGCTCGAGTACTGCAGTATCAGCCTGATTCCCAACGCGAATAGCCAAGCTTACCTGATCATTGTCCGTCGTCCACAGTCGCACCTCTCCCACCGAGTCACCGCTAACGAGCTGATATGGCTCATTGCCCTCTTCAAGAGATTTGACAGTAGTGACCTGCCCAGCATGCCCTTTAAGTGTGCGCTTTACACCTCGAGACGAGCTCTTCACAAATCAGCAAGTGTCCGAGTGGAGGAGCTGAAGACATACCTCAGAATCCCATAACGCGACATATCTTCCTGCTCCAAACGCCACCTGGCCATTGGCTGAGCATACTGCGCAGCTGCTCGACCTGTTGGCTCCGACCGAGATGTATTCTGCCGAGGCTTTCATTATCGTTAATGAATATTCAGTTGTCAACGGTCACCAACTTTTGATACATGACCTGTATCACGTGGACAGATCTCTCACGGTATAATACTGTACCTCTTGGGTGGCGGGAAAAGTCTCTCCTAGATGAGGCAAAATGAGTCTATCAATATTGATGCATGGCGGTTTCCAGCTCTACCTCATCTCCTCGGTCAGAGGCCTCTGTCTGTACTAGCGTCTCTTGTTTACGGTTAAAAATCCTTTGACTGTTACCGTTAGTGAAGGGGTAAAGAATAGCCCCCGATTGGCTAGCGGTGTTTTTGGTTCCGTCAACACACAAATCGGTTACTCGTTTTCCTCATCGACCGACCTCATACACATCATCATCCTTTATTCCCCATCTAACCTTTTACAACGATAGCCATGCTACAAATCAACTCCCTCCTCAAGTTCTCGGCTGTATGCCCCTTCCTCGGACACTCGACCACTTCATCCCTTCGAAATGCCGCCTCAACAAACATCCTCACTACAACCGCTATGAAATGCCCGATGATGGGTCCCAAGCTCGCCCAGATCTCTCACGCTAGGACTTACGCTAGCGTTGCTGGCACCCAAGAAGTCGAGGCGATCCACAAGGTAGGTTCTTCTGTGATGTGATATGATCGGGATCGAGCTGATTGTACAGCAAAAGGACATCCCTTTCGATCCTCGAGGCGCACCTTCTGGAAAATGCCCTCACGCCAAGGCTGCTAGGGAAGCTGCTGCTATCGCTCAGCGAGAAGCCGATGCAAAGATGGCTGCTTCCAAGCCATCTGCATCATCGCACATGGCCCCTGGATCTTTCAATTACCAGTCTTTCTACGAGGTCGAATTGGAGAAGAAGCACCAGGACAAGTGAGCTTTTATTCCATCACCAATATTATAAAGCTTATGAGTAGATCGTACCGATACTTTAATAACATCAATCGATTGGCCGCCAAGTTTCCGGTAGCCCATACTGCCAACACCAAGGATGAAGTCGATGTCTGGTGCGCGAACGATTACCTTGGAATGGGCAGGAACCCAGTCGTCCTAGACACCATGAAGTGAGTCAACTCATACCTAGATCAGAGTCCGACTAACATCAGGCGAACGCTCAACAAGTACGGAGCTGGAGCTGGTGGAACTAGAAACATTGCCGGTAACGGTGCCCTCCACCTTGCACTAGAGGACGAACTGGCCGGTCTACACCGAAAGCAGGCCGCTCTTGTCTTTTCATCATGCTACGTCGCCAACGACGCTTGTCTCGCTACCCTCGGAGCGAAACTTCCTGGTTGTGTCATCTTTTCCGACGCCTCCAACCACGCCTCGATGATTCAAGGTATCAAGCACTCTGGCGCCAAGAAGATTATCTGGAAACACAACGACATGGCCGATCTTGAGGCCAAGCTCCAGACTGTTCCCAAGGAGACTCCCAAGATTATCGCTTTCGAGAGTGTCTACTCGATGTGTGGCAGTGTTGCCCCTATCGAGGCCATCTGCGATCTGGCCGATAAATACGGCGCCATCACTTTCAACGATGAAGTCCACGCTGTTGGCATGTACGGACCAACTGGTGCTGGTGTTGCCGAGCATCTCGATTACGAGGCTCACGATGCCACTCGATCTTCTACCGAAGCTATCCCTCGATCCATCATGGACCGAATCGATATCTTTACTGGTACCCTTGGTAAAGCTTACGGTGTCGTCGGTGGATACATTGCTGGATCTGCCGATTTGGTGGATCTTGTTCGATCATACGCTCCCGGATTCATCTTCACTACCTCGCTCCCACCTGCCATTGTAGCCGGTGCTCAGACTGCCATTGCTTACCAGCGAGAATGCATGGACGATCGACGACTCCAGCAGATCAACACTCGAGAAGTCAAGCGAAGACTCGGTGAACTCGGTATCCCCGTCGTACCCAACCCATCGCACATTGTCCCCGTCCTCGTCGGTGATGCCGCCCTCGCCAAGGAAGCTTCCGACATGTTGCTCTCGAAGCACCACATCTACGTTCAATCCATCAACTTCCCGACCGTTGCTCGAGGTGAAGAGAGGCTCCGAATCACCCCGACCCCAGGCCACAACAATGAACAGATTGAACATCTCCTCTCATCTGTCGATGCTGTATTCACCAAGCTCAACTTGAAGCGAACTGCCGATTGGGCCGCTATCGGTGGTCGAGCCGGTGTCGGCATGCCCGTCGAGGTCAAGCCCGAGCCTATTTGGACCGACAAGCAGCTCGGTTTGGAAGATGGTACCGCACCTATCAGCTTGACTGCTGGGAAACAGGGAGGAGTCATGGGCGATGCAGTCAAGATTGCCGAGCAAAGGTTAACTCATTTGCTCGGTCCTGGACCTGTTGTGGAGTCCTCTGCTACTAGTTCTGCTTAAGCTTCTATAGTCTTGCTAGCTGTTGATTTAAATGATGTATATCTTGCAAGCTCATCACATGCGTCACCACAATCTGCGATCTCGGTAGTTGCAACCCCGGATTCGCCACTGTGGGACTCCAATCTGATGACGGGAACGTGTACGAGTCGAAGGTGCACTGTGTAATCTTGACTCCTATACTTCTTATCCATATACACAAGTGGTATTCGACTCGTTCGGTACCGTCCTTTCACTATCTAGCAACGCGCAACATTTCTCGAAAAGCATTATTATCACATCATCCTTCCATTGTACCGATCACACATCAACCAAGATCGAGAAATGACCTCGACATTGAAATCATTCCAAGCGGAGATCGAGAGGATCTCACACGTTAAACATGCCGAGGCTATCAAACAGGCAAAAGAGGCTCATGCAGCTGCTGAGCTTGCAAAACACCATGGAAAGAAAGTTGTAGTTAAAGATGAGAGTGAGGCAGAGGTGGTGGAGGTTGATGAGGGGGTTACATTAGAGGTGAGTCTTGGTCGGTGGCTTGCTTAATCATGACGTTACTTTGGCACCGTCGTATCAGTCATGTAAGTGGGCTAACATCATAGGAGGCGATCACGTCCGAGGACCAGGAGAAAGCCGGTAAACTGCAATCACGCTTAGCGTCCTCCTTATTCAAAGGCCATGGAGAGGTCATGATCCCCTTAGGAGCCCATCCAATACCGAAAGACCTCTACAATCCCCAGCCCGACATCAAACCCCAGTTCACCGGTATTGAACTTTCTCAAACCCAATTGAACGAGGCAGTCAAAAGGTTAAAGACAGCTTGCGAGTCCTTACAAGCCGAGTTGAACGAGTTGTACCGGACCATAAATGGGGAGAAATGTTATGGGTGTTGGTTAGTCCGCTTGACCCCTAGGGGTGTGGAGGAGATTATGGAGGTTAGAGTGGCTGTTGTTGGGAATGTCGACGCTGGAAAAAGCACGACGTTGGGAGTGTTGACCAGGGGATCGTTGGACGATGGTCGAGGAAAGGTCAGTCCCTCAAATTGACTGTCGAAGCAAGAACTGATGGAAGGCCCGAGTAGCATTATTCCGCCATCCACACGAAATTGAGACTGGGCGAACGTCCTCGGTCGGAGGAGAGATATTAGGTTTCTCACCAACCGGCCAACCGGTCATCCCAACTTCACATACCGACGGCATGGACCCACATCATCCTTTAGCTACTGCAAAAAGGGAGAAATTAGGCTGGGAGGAGATTTGCAAGAGAGCAGCGAAAGTTGTCAGCTTTATCGATTTGGCAGGACATGAGAGGTGAGTCCTTCTACTTGGTATGGAGAGGAGGGCTGATGAAAGGTACTTGAAGACGACGTTGTACGGTCTAAGCGGGTGTGCACCCGACTATGTAATGCTCATGGTGGGCGGTAATGCAGGTATGATAGGGATGTCAAAGGTCAGTCACTACCTTCATTGTGGTGATTAGGGCTGATGAGAAGGAGCATTTAGGAGTAGCAATGGCTTTAAACGTCCCAGTCGCAATATGCGTAACCAAGATCGATATGACTCCTCCAAATATCCTCGAGCAGACTATAAATATGTTGGTCAAAGTCTTGAAGAGTCCGGGATCTAGGTTAGTCCACCCATCAACCTAGGGAGAAGCGCTAATGGATAGACGTATACCGGTCTTTGTCGAGAACGCACAACAGGCAGTAGACTGCGCTAGGTTCTTGGGTCATCCATTGGAGGGTGCAAGTTCTGGCAGGTACGTCCCATCCCGCTCGTATCATGGCAGTATGGCTGATGACAGATTATGCCCGATATTCATGGTGTCCAACGTTACCGGCGAGAAATTACCACTATTAAGACAATTCTTGAACGTGCTCCCCTCGTCCCAGATGGACGACAAATACGTCGTCGACGCCCCATTCGAGTTCCAGATAAGCGATGTTTTCTCCGTTCCATTCGTTGGGACCGTCGTCGTATGTCTCCCCCTCTTCTTCGCCTCATATGACTGACATTCAGAGCGGGGTCATCACAGCTGGAAGAGTCGATGGTGAGCTGCCGCGTCCATGTCTTGGAACATAGCTGATATCTAGCAAATGACCCGGTCTTATTAGGTCCCGACTCTGTCGGGCAATTCATCCCTTCAGCAATAAAGACCATTCAACGTAAAAGAGCACCGGTCATGTCTGCCGAGGCGGGTCAGAGTGTTTCGTAAGCTTAATCTTGTCGAGCGGTGGGATGAGCTGATGAGAAGGTTCGCGTTGAAACGTATAAAGAGGACTCAGGTTCGTAAGGGTATGGTGTTGGTTGCTAGGACCGAGACTCCTCCTAAGGGTATGTGAACACTAAGTTCTGACGAAGATGAAATCAGGAAAACCGGGCTGACAAATAGCGGTGAAGAGGTTCGAGTGTATGGTCATGGTCCTCCACCATTCATCGACGATACAGCCGAAATACCAAGCAATGATGCACTGCGGTGCTATCCGCGTATGTCCATTCGTTCCCTTTTATTTGGAAAGAAAGCTGACATCACAGCAAACAGTAAAGATAGTCTCCCTCGACCACCCATCCGGTTTAATAAGGACTGGAGATAGGGCAAAGGTGGTATTCGAGTTCCTTAGTCATTCCGAGTTTGTCAAAGAGGGCCAATATATCCTTTTGAGGGAGGCTAAGACGAAAGTTTTGGGGATCGTTACTAAGGTCTTACCTTAACTGAGCTCTGTCTGGTAATTTGTTCATTCTGCATCTGTATGATCGAGTCATTGTAGCATTTGTACGATTCTCATCATGTCATCGTATTATCTCTATCAATCACCTTGAAAAGAATAGACTCCTTTGGAGTTCTGAGAAGAACCAAGTGGGAGCAGTATTGTGCATGATTCGGATTATACTTTAAAATCACCCCACGGCACCTAGAACAAGGCCTTACCCAGCCAATCCCTAAATGCCAAACATTCCTCTCCCTCATCCTCATCAAACCCATGTTCAGCCCCTTCCCTGACTTCCACCTCCAACCCTTCCTCCCCATAAACTTTCTTCAAAGCTTCAACAGTCTTATCAAACTTCTGAACAGCAGAATCATCATCCCCATAAATCAAATACATTGGTTTCTGTACTTCCTTCTTCGAGTTGGAATTGGAGAGCATATCGCATCGTTGTACGATTGAAAGTGATTCGGGGGTTGGTCGGAATGAATCGTTCCCTCTTCCTATTGACCTCTGAGCCTTGAAGAGGAGGGAGGGGAAGAGGGAATGTTGGAGCATGTAGGGGTAGAGAATCGATCGTGGGCCTCCTGAGGGGGTTGTTGCTATTGGTGCTGCTTTTGGGTCTATGTGGGGTTTGGCCTCTGCGTGTGATACCCTGTGGGTCAGCTTCGAGCTTTGTAGAGGGAAGAGTGGGTTGTATCGACGGAAAACAGCTTGGGGGAACTTACGTTTTACCATGGAATGGTACGGGATTGGTTTCGGTCGACCAGAATTCATCCGTCAAGTCGGTGATAGGGTAGAAAGGCGCAATACACTTGATCCCCTTTTCACTATCTCCGCGATACCCACCCACAGCCTCCTCACTCGCCGATTTGGGTACAGTCAATCCAGCGATCATCGCGAGGTACCCACCCGCCGATCCACCTGATAAACAAATTCGGTTCGTATCGATCTGATATTCTTTTTTGCCCTCTTTGATTAACCTCTTGTTGAGATATAATTGGACGAAAGAGAGGAGTGTGGTGATATCGGATAGGATATCGATGATTGGTACTTGGGGTGCTAAGCGGTAGTTTGGCGATAGGACCGCTACATTGCCTTTGGGGAATGTATGGGCTGGCAGTCGACGGAAGTGGGGTGGGAGGTTTTCTTTATTTCCTTGGAGAAGTCCACCGCCGTGAAACCAGATGATCAGTGGTATAGGCGTCGAGGGGGGTGATGGAGGTAGGTAAAGGTCGAATTCAATAGCTAGCGGTTCCGAATCGAAAGTAGCCGCAGGACAAGTTTTATAAGTCCACGTTAAATCTGGTAATGGGATCCCAGATATATTTCCAGCTGGTTTCTTTGATTTCTCCTCTCCCTCCACTTCCCTCGATCCAGCAGTTTCCATACCAGCAGCTTTCCTATGAATGGCACTGACTGTCCTAGGCTGTCCTCCTCCGCCTCCTAATCCGATCCCACATCCTTCTAGCTCGATCTTGAGGGTATCTGAGATATCTCCGTCCGTGCCCCTCAGTCGAGCATTCCCATTGAGAACCAAAGTAGCCAATTCGGGCATATCATCTATCCCTGCTCCAATCACATCCAGATCGATTATTCCAGTCAAAGAGTTCCTCTCCAGATTCAAGATTCGCATATTCATCAACCTAGATGGTAATTTCAAGCCTTTCAGACCATCGTTGGTGAGCCGATTATGACCGAGGTTGAGAGTTCGGAGTGAAGGCCAAACGGTGAGCGGTGAACGGCCTTTTGCTCTTGAGAATGAGGTCGAGAGGAATCCGGCGCCGTAAGACAACCCTTCTTCTGATGGTGCGATGGGTTGGGCGAGGTCGATGGACGTAAGGGCGTTGTGTGAGAGGTCTAGGACTTGAAGGGCGGGGAGGAGGAGGACAGCACCGGGTACTTCGGAGAATGCGTTGTGTCTGTGTGTCAGCTCGATTTGAGATTTGGGAGATGGCATACGATAGATCGATACTGCCCAGCTTGAGGAGGTCGGCAAAACTATCAGGTAGACTCTTGAGCCCATTTGCCCGTAGCTACCATCAGCAATCTGCTCCTGAATGTAGTTTGAGGGGCATACATCAATACTCCTCAATCCCCCAAAAGCTCCAATCTCCCTCTCGAGCTCCAAAATCCGATTATCAGCAACCTTGAACGCCGTCAATTCCTCTGGATCCACCCATGTTTCCCTAGTCGGTTGATTAAAGACTGCTTCCTTACTTTCTTCCCGCGGTGCGCCCCCAAGTGGTCGGATCGTACTCTCCTTAGGTCTGGGAGGGGATGGAGGGCGCGTAAGTGTCTTGACGTCCATTCCACCAATCATGATATATACATCAGGTGGAATCCTTTGTAGGTTCAATCCCGAGATATCAAGTTTACCTACCGTCAGCACAACATCAAGGTGGGGGGACATACCACTCCGAACAGCTTTCTTGATTTGCCCAGAAGTAGTTCGTTCCTCATTCAAAGAATCGTCCGAAGGTACATGTCGAGCTGGATGACCCTTGATGGGAGTCGCTGTCTTTCGCGCTTCTGCCCGCTTTGCAGCTATCTGTTCGCGTAGAGTGCTCATTGTGGCTGTGAAATCAAGTGGTAGTATAGAAAGATGTTTGTTCTGCATTGACTTCGACGCGCTTGACTTTTCCCCGCGGAAGGCGGAATCGGGATACCCTTCTGATAGCTCTTCCTCGACGTTACTGGACATGTACCTGCAGCTCACAATAGCAACTTGGAGCCTCACAGGCGCACACTATCCACTTTGCCGATACATATCCGCCCCTTGCGCTTGGGCACAGCAAAATTTTGGCTGACATGTGGACATGACGCTTGTTCAGGAACGAAGTATTGTGTGGATTGTTGAGTGAAGGCGAGAATGATCATTGATTGACACGACCAGGAAGGTATAAGATAAAGGATGCATGCTTTCATCACGATACTCTCACTAATCTTAACAACTGAACATGTTCTCAACACAGACTACGAAGGATCAGCTCGAAGTAGTCCTCGAGAGGATCCAGTCGAGGCAGTACTTCCTGGTTGTGGTTCAGCACCTCCTCTCTGAGCTGCGCAATCCTGCACGAAGATCATCTTATTCCTCTTCTTCTGGAAGCATTGATTCAACGCCGACTACTCCACCTACTCTATCCACCACTACTGTACGTCGCCTCTCATTAAATCAGACTAGAGCTGATGTACAGACCCTCGCCACTCTTCTTGATGATGGCAAGAAACGCAAACGCTCAATCACCCATTTCGAAGGTATCCCCCTCTCACTCATTCGCCCCGAGATTAAAGCTCCGACAAATAGAAGAGTGGCGACATCACGTAGAATGAGGGAACTGGAGAGGACAATGGCCAAATTATGCTGTGAGAGCAGTGAGGATATGGTATGTCACTTCCCTTTCTGCACGGCTGTTGCTGATGATAGGCCAACACGGATGACGAAAGCGAAGACGAAAGCGACGATGACGACATTGTTATTATCATATGACTCTATGTTTCCTACTGTACAATTACATGCTACAAGACCTATTGTATACAACCGTTCCAGACGATGCAAAAGATATACGACATTTTCGGTTTCTAATACAGCCTCGCGCGCTTATCATCTCCTCCAGTCCCAAAACTGTTTCCCCTCTTTAGTTCCTCTGCAGACTCGGGAGATGGCATGTACCCATCCCCACCCCCTGCTGTTGGCCATGTGAATCCCGTGTCGTCCCCTTCTTTGACTGCCTCCCTGCCCATGCCGTACAAGTGATCCAGCATCCCATTTCCATTCCCATTTTGTGCTGGAGAGAGTCCAGAGGCAGCTGGTCTTTGATTACTCGTACTCCTTCCCGCTGATGGCCAAGCGAAACCACCCTGGTCGAGATCTTCCTGTGGAGTTCCGGAAGAATGATGATGCGAGTTTGACGATGATCCTTGTTGCGGTGTGGGTACGACTCCAGCACCCTGACCTCCTGCAAACAATTGATCCAGTAAGCCCGAGTCGTCCACTGGTATACCCAGTTCAGCAAGTTGATGGCGTTGTCGTTCAAGTAGGATCCGCTGTTGACGCTGATGATTTTGTTGGAGCTGATACTCGGCGTAACGCGACAGCATATCTGGATCCCATTGCATGTTGTTTGGCATAAAGGTGTTGGCTGGAGGCTGCGAGGAAGGTGGGTAGGCGTTTGGGTATGGGTTGGATTGAGCTTGGGGTGGGTAGGATGATTGGCCATAGTTTGAATACGAAGGTTGAAGGGGTTGATCACGGTAGGGTTGGTTGGGGTACTGGAGTCGAGCGGACGACTGAGGTGGGTAGTTGGGTGTTTGGTGGAGGTTCATTGCGTATTGCATCGACACGTTGTCCTGTATGTCAGCCAATTCCCCTGAGACTGTGACGACTTACGGAAGCATGCCTCGTACGTCCATGACCGACATCCGGTTTGTCCTCATCCTCATCACTACTAGCCTGAGAGGTAAGACCCTCGATGAACCCCCGCCGTTCCGACGTAGTCCTCTTTCTACGCTTTGACCGCTCGTAATCGCCTCGAGTAGGTTGACGTGACTTGAAGCTTTCCTTGCCCTTGAGACTCTTGCCCGGACCAGGTGGTCCACCTTGTTTTCCTGGTTTTGTACTCGCTCGTCGGTCCGTCTCGTCGTCATCGTCGTCATCATCCTCACCCGCAGCTGCCATGGCAGCAAATTCGGGTGCTCGACGCCGTTCAATCATCCCCTCGTACTATCATCAGCTCAGTCTGAGGCACGAGATGGTGACTCACGTCGAGGTAGCGATCAAACTCGCTATCCAGATCCTTGCTGGAAAACTCGTAGGGTTTACCATTATTGGAAAAGATGAGAATCGAGACATCCGCTGCACATAGGACCGAAAGTTCCCATGCCTTTTTCATCAAACCGGCTTTACGCTACGAGTCAGTCCTAAACTGCGGGGAAGTAGGACTGGGAGCGTACCTTTAAGAAAGTGACGTTCCGATTGCGTTCATCCTAGTACAAGATTAGATAAAGTCTGGCTTGGCTGATGCAGAATGAGGAATGCCAAGAACGAGACTCACTATAAGAGGTCTAATTTCGATCTTTTTCCTACCCATCTTTGCTTATTTTGTCGCTAGATT
>Ga0308160_10001398_pt1 | contig 34145 bp, 14 predicted proteins | sample PhyFR1_FD_201036 | JGI IMG/M metagenome (GOLD analysis project Ga0308160, IMG submission 201036) | Phyllosphere microbial communities from UC Gill Tract Community Farm, Albany, California, United States - DLSLF.R1 | ecosystem: Host-associated > Plants > Phyllosphere > Unclassified | place: USA... | reverse complement strand
CGCCGGGCGGGCATCTGCAGCGGGTATTCGCCGCCGATCTGGCGGCCGGCGCCGGCACGGCGCCGGGCAAGGATTTCTGGATCGACCGCATGCTCGCGCGCAGCGGTACCGGCGGTGGGTTCGACGACGACAACAACTGGTTGTTCAGCCGCGGCCGCGCCGCGTACATGTACACCCACCAGCCGCAGCAGCCGGGTTTCGTCGGCGATGTCGCCTATGCGCACAAGACCGGCCACGATGCGCTGTTCCGGTTGCAGGCGGAGATCGACGGCAAGCCGCTGCACCTGGTCGAGGACAGCGCGCAGCGGCGGCAGACGCCGAGCTACTTCAGCAGCGTCTACGCCGATGCCGGCGCCGGCGTGCGGCTGCGCCTGGTCAAGTTCATCAGCGAGCAGAACGTGGCGGTGGCCGAGGCCACGCTGTCCAGCAGCGACGGCGTGGCGCGCACGCTGACCCTGCGTGCGATCTCGCCGATGGCCACGCATGCCGACGGCGCCGAGCTCACCGGCGCGTTCGCCACCCACAACGCGATCACCACGGTCTTTCCGCGCCTGTCGGGCGACGGCTTCGCGGTCGAGGGCGGTTCCATCGCGCGCCGCGTGGCGCTGCCGGCGAGCGGCGAAGCGGCCACGCTGAAGGTGCAGCTCGGGCTGGTCACGCACGAACTGCCGGCGTCGCCGAGCGAATACCGGCGCATCGCCGCGCAGTCGCCGCAGCAGGCGTACCGCGAGCACGTGGTCGCCTACAACCGCTGGTGGGCCGACAACCTGCCGTACCTGGACACGCCCGAGGACAACATCGACAAGACGTTGTTCTATCGCTGGTGGCTGCTCCGCTTCAATTTCCTCGACGCCGCGGTGCCCGGCAACGACTACCAGTTCCCGGTGGCGATCGAAGGCGTGCTCGGCTACGACAATGCGATCGTGCTGACCACCGGCATGTTCATCGACGACCTCAAGTACCTGCGCGATCCCAGCTACGCCTACGGCTCGTGGCTGGGCGCCGGCGAGACCGCCGGCGGCGGCAAGTACGTGGACAATCCCGGCGCGCCGGAGAACTGGTCCAATTCCTACGCCCAATACCTCAGCGCCGCCGCCTGGCGCGCCTACCAGCTGCACGGCGGGCCGCCGGCGGTGGCAGCGCAACTGGCGCGCTACGCCAGTGCCGACGTGGACGCGCTGTTGCGCGCCTACGACCGCAACGGCAATGGCCTGATCGAATACGACTGGGCGGCGATGACCGGCAACGACGCCGATGCGGTGTCCTTCGACTGGGCCAAGCAGCACGGTCAGATTCGCATGGACCGCAGCGAGAGCGCCTACGTCTACGCCAATGCGCTGGCTGCGGCGCAGGCCGCGCAGCTCGCCGGCGATGCGGCCACCGCGGTGCGCATGCAGGCGCTGGCGGCGAAGATCCGCAGCGCCGTGCTCGCCGTGCTGTGGCAGGACCACAGCGCCACCGCCGACGGCATGGGCCTGCACGGCGACCTGCTCAAGCAGCGCCAGGCCGATGGCGCGCGACTGCCGGTGGACTGGAAGGAGACCAACAACTACTACCCGTTCAGCGTCGGCCTGATGCCGAAGCAGGGCGATGCCGACTACGATCCGAAGTACGTGCGCGCGCTGCGCCTGTTCGCCGATACGCGGCAGTACCCGATCTTCCCGTTCTATACCGCCAACCAGGCCGACCGGCAGGCGCGCGGCGCCGGCGGCAGCAACAATTTCTCGGTGATCAACTCCACCGTCGCCTTCCGCCTGCTTGGCAGCGCGCTGCGCGACTATCCCAGTCCATACCTGGACGCGGGCAGCTACCGCAAGCTGCTGTACTGGAACGCGTGGGCGCACTACATCGACGGCGACAACCGCTATCCGGACCAGAACGAGTTCTGGGCGCAGGGCAGCGCCGCCGACGGTGGCAGCATCGGCTACCGCTCGTGGATCCACCACACCCAGCTTGGCGCAACCAACTTCACCGTGATCGAGGACGCGATGGGCCTGCGTCCGCGCAGCGACGCGCAGATCGAGCTGTATCCAATCGACATCGGTTGGGATCATTTCGCCGCCGACGCGGTGCGCTACCGCGATCGCGACCTGTCCATCGTCTGGGACCGCGACGGCCGCCACTACGGCGGCGCGGTGCCCAAGGGCTATTCGCTGTATCTGGACGGGAAGCTGGCGTTCACCGTCGATCGCCTGGCGCATGTGCTCTACGACCCGGCCAGCGGCCGCGTGCAAGCGCTGCCGGATGCGGTCAATGCGGATGCCGCGCAGTTGCGTGTGCTCGGTTCGAAGGCCATCGCCGTGCAGACGCCGGCGCAGGTGCGCTTCGCCGCCGATGCGCGGATCACCGCGGTGCTGGCCGACGCCGGCGTGGACACCACGCTGCCGGCGACCGCGCACAACCTCGCGCAGGGCGCGGCGGTGAGCGCCAGCTATGCCGCCGACGGTTTCCCGGCCAGCGCGGTGGTGGACGGCAGCACCGCCAACGAACCGTTCTGGGGCACAGCCGGGTCGCCGTCGCGCAGCGACTGGATCGAACTCGACCTGGGCCGGCCGCAACTGCTGGACGACGTGCGCCTGTACTTCTACCGCAGCTCCTCGCCGCCCGGGGAGCAGCATGGCTTTGCTTCCGGCACCCGCGCCGGCTACGCGCCGCCGTGGCTGTACCTGCTGCAGTATTTCGACGGGCATGCGTGGAAGGCCGTGCCCGGCCAGGTGCGCGATGCGCCGATCGCGCAGGGCAATCGCAACCGCGTGCGCTTCCCCGCGTTGCGCGTGCAGCGGCTGCGCGTGCTGGTGACCCATGCCGGCGCGCTGCGCACCGGGATCAAGGAAATCCAGGCCTATGCCAGCGGCGCGCGGGTGCCGGCGGCTGAGTCCAATCGGGCGCCGCAGGTCGAGGCCTGGCAGCAGGACGGTGTCGGCGGCGGCGCGCTGCGTGTCGTTGGCCGCGTCGGCGACGACGCGCTGCCGAACGGCAGCTTGGCGCTGCATTGGAGCGTGCTGCAGGCGCCGCCGGGCGGCGCGGCGATCTTCGAGGAACCGCAGGCGGCGAGCAGCAGCGTGCGCTTCACCGCGCCCGGTGCCTACACGCTGCGCTTGCAGGCCGACGATGGCGCGTTGCAAGGCCATGCCGACGTGGCCGTGGTCGCCGCGCCGACGCCGGCGGGGCAGGGCCTGGAAGTGCAGGGCGAGGCCGAGGCCAGCGCGCAGGTCACCGCCGGCCATCACCGGCTGCAGGCGCTCAACGACGGGCTGCTGCCCGCGCCGGATCAGGTGCCGTCCGCGGATCGCCGCTGGGGCAGCTGGGGTCGCGCGCAACCGGCTTCGGTGTGGGTGCAGTACCAATGGCGGCAACCGCAGCGCTTGAACGGCGCCGCCGTCTACTTCTGGGACGACCAACCCAATGGCGGGGTGGCGCCGCCGCGCGCGTGGAAGCTGCAATACCGCGATGGCGAGCAGTGGCGCGACATCGCGGTGCGCGGCGGCTATCCGGTTGCCGCGCGCGGCGAAGCCAGCCGCGTGGCGTTCGCAGCGGTGACCACCAGCGCGTTGCGTGCGGTGCTGGATACCGCCGTGCAGGGCGACGGCCATGCCGCGGTCGGCATCGACGAATGGCAGGTGTTCGCCGAGCGCGCCGATGCGGTCGAGCCGATCGACGTGCGGGTGGCGCCGGGCGAGACGCCGGCGCTGCCGCAGCGCATCGCCGCTTACTTCGCCGACGGCAGCTGGGATTGGCTGGGCGTGCGCTGGTCGCAGCTCGACGCGTCGTCGCTGGCCGGCGAAGGCCGCGTGCAGGTGCAGGGCCTGGCCGATGGCGGTTTGCCGGTGACGGCCAGCATCTGGGTGCGCGCCACCGCGCCGGGCCAGATCAACACGGTGCAGGCACCGCCGCCGCTGCACGTGCGTGCCGGGCAGGTGCCGGCGCTGCCGGCCTTCGTCGGCGTGCAGTACAACGACGGCTCGCGCGAACGGGTGCCGGTGCAATGGCCGCCGTTGGCGCCGGCCGCGTATGCGGCGCCGGGTACCAGCAGCATCGTCGGCAGCGCGCAGGGGCGTGGCGGCAGCGGGCAGTTGCCGGTGCGGCTGCAGATCGTGGTCGACGCGGCGGTGGCGCCATGAGCCTGCGCCGCGCCGCGCGTGTTGCCCCGCGCATCGTTGCCTGCCTGCTGTTGGCGCTTGCCGTTGCCGCAGCGCAGGCTGCACCGTTGTCCGCGCGCAGCGTGCACAGCGCCGGCAATCCGATCCTGGCCGACGGCCGCGACTATTCCGCCGATCCGGCGCCGCTGGTCGCCGACGGCAAGCTGTACATCATCGCCGGCCGCGACGAAGCGCCGCCCGACGTCAACGACTTCGTGATCCAGCGCTGGCAGATGCTGGCGACCGACGATGTCGGCAGCGGCAACTGGACCCACTATCCGGCGCTGCTGCGTCCGGAACAGGTCTTCGCCTGGGCCGCCGCGGGCCGCGCCTATGCCGCGCAGATCGTGCAGGGACCGGACCGGCGCTACTACCTGTACGCGCCGGTGGAGGAAAAGCACTCGCCCAACGCCGATCCGTTCGCGATCGGCGTGGCGGTCGCCGATAGCCCGCTGGGGCCGTGGCGCGATGCGCATCCGCAAGGGCCGATCCTGTCGCAGTCGCTGCCGGTGAAGAACACGATCCAGAACATCGACCCGACCGTGCTGGTCGACGACGACGGCCGCGTGTACCTGTACTGGGGCACCTTCGGCAAGCTGTTCGGGATCGAACTGGAACGCGACATGGTCACGCCCAAGGGCGCGGCGGTGGCGGTGACCACGCTGGACGGCTATTTCGAGGCGCCGTGGCTGTTCAAGCGCAACGGCACCTACTACATGGCCTACGCCGGCAACCGCGCAGGGCCGGATTCGGACTGCACGCCGACGCTGTATCACGCCTGCATCGCCTACGGCAGCGCGCCGTCGCCGCTGGGGCCGTGGACCTACCGCGGGGTGATCCTGCCGCCGGTGTCCTCCACCACCTCGCATTCGGGCATTGTGCAGTTCAAGGGCCAGTGGTATCTGGTCTATCACACCGCCGATGCCAAGGGCGGCGGCCACTTCCGCCGCAGCGTGGCGATCGACCGGCTGGACTGGGACGACACGCAACAGCCGGCGCGGATTCGCCCGGTGCTGGCCACGCGCGCGCCGCAGCCGCCGCAGCCGGTGCAGCGCAACGTGGCCCGCTACGCATCCGCCAGCGCTTCCAACGGCCCGGACATCCCGCATCAATACTGGATCGCCGCGCTCAACGATGGCGTGGTCAAGCGCAATCCGCTGCCGCCGCAGATGTGGGGCAGCTGGACCGCGCACAATCCGCCGCAGCAGTGGATCCAGTACAGCTGGGCGCAGCCGGTGACGCTGCAGCGCAGCCGCATCGTGTTCTGGGCCGACCATGCGCCCGGCGCCAACGAAGGCGTGGCGCCGCCGGCGCACTGGCATCTTGAGTACCGCAAGGACGGGCAGTGGCTGCCGCTGGCAAAGGCGAAGAGCGGCGCGGTTGCCGACCAGGTGCAGACGCTGCGTTTCGCGCCGGTGACCACGCGCTGCGTACGCGCGGTGTTCGATGCCTCCGGCGGCGACGGCCGCTATGCCGCGCTGGCGGTGCAGGAATGGGAAATGTGGGCCACGCGCGCGGAGCGCCTGGCCCAGGCCGGCGTTGCGGATGCGCAGCGCTGCGACACGCTTTGATGCATTGGGTGATTGACGGATGAAGACGGATCGAAACGGGCGGCGCGGCGCCGCGCTGGGCGCACTGCTGCTCGCATTGGCGGCGCTGGCACCCTGCGCGCTGGCCGCGCCGAGCGCGCACGACTATCAGCGCGCGCAGGCGCTGAGCCAACGCTACGAGGCATTGGTCGACCGCCAGCCGTCGCAGCCGGTGTGGTTGGACGCCGGGCATTTCCTGTATCGGCGTACGCTGGCGCGCAGCGGCGCCGCACCGGCGATCGAGTACCGCCGGGTCGGGGTCGCCGACGGCCGCAACGAACCTGCGTTCGATCACGCGCGGCTGGCGGCGGCGATGTCCGCGGCCAGCGGCAAGCCGGTCGATGCGGCGGCGTTGCGGTTGGACGAGGTGAAGCTGGACGCGCAGCGGCTGGTGTTCGAGCGCGATCGCGTGCGCTGGCAGTGCGATCTGCCGCAGTACCGCTGCACGCGCACCGAGATGGGCGCTTTGCCGCCCGATTCCTACGACATGAGCATCCCGTTGAAGCAGGGTCCGGCGTATGCGCAGGCGTCGCCGGACGGCAAGTGGCGGGCCTGGGTCGAGGCCGGCAACGTGGTGGTCGCGCCGGCCGCTGGCGGCAGCCCGGTCGCGCTCAGCCATGATGGCAGCACCGCCGAGTATTACGGGGCGGACAGCATCGCCTGGTCGCCGGATTCCACGCGGCTGGTCGCCTACCGCATCAAGCCGGCACCGTTGCGCACGGTGCACTACATCGAGTCGGCGCCGCCGGACCAGTTGCAGCCCAAGCTGCACCAGCAGATTTACGCCAAGCCCGGCGATCCGCTGCCGGTGCTGCAGCCGGTGCTGTTCGACCTGGCCTCGCGGCAGGCGAAGGCAGTGCCGGCAGCGCTGTTCCCGAATGCGTTCGCGCTGAGCTGGCCGCAGTGGCGCAGCGACGGCAGCGGCTTCACCTTCGAGTACAACGAACGCGGCCACCAGCGCTACCGGGTGATCGAGGCGGATGGACGCAGCGCGCAGGCGCGCACGCTGATCGAGGAAACCTCGTCGACCTTCATCGAGTATTCCGATCTCAGCGGCACCCACGAGAATGGCGGCAAACGCTATCGCCACGATTTCGCCGATGGCGCGCATACCCTGTGGGCGTCCGAGCGCGACGGCTGGGAGCAGTTGTACCTGTACGACACGCGCAGCGGCGGCGCTCCGCGCCAAGTCACGCGTGGCGAGTGGGTGGTGCGCAAGGTCGAGCGCGTCGACGAGGCCGCGCAGCAGATCTACTTCATCGCCTCGGGCATGACCCCCGGCGAGGATCCGTACTACCGTCACGCCTATCGCATCGGCGTGGATGGCAGCGGGCTGACCGCGCTGACCCCGGCGCAGGCCGATCACGAGGTGGTGCTGTCGCCCGACGGACGCTGGCTGCTCGACCTGTATTCGCGGGTGGACCTGGGGCCGGTGCTGGAATTGCGCCGCAGCGACGACGGCGCGCTGGTGCGGCAGGTCGAGCGCACCGACCTGAGCCGGCTACTCGCGGCCGGCTGGCTGCCGCCGCTGCCGTTCCACACGCCCGGCCGCGACGGCAAGACCGAGATCTGGGGCGTGATCCATCGGCCGCAGGCGCAAGCCGACGGGCAGCGCTACCGCGTGGTCGAGAACATCTACGCCGGGCCGCACGGCTCGTTCGTGCCCAAGACCTTCAGCGCGCGCGTGCCGGCGCTGACCGCGCTCGGCTTCGCCGTGGCGCAGATCGACGGCATGGGCACCAACAACCGTTCGCGCGCGTTCCACGACGTGGCTTGGCGTAACCTCAAAGACGCCGGTTTCCCTGATCGCATCGCCTGGCATCGCGCCGTGGCGGCGCAGTATCCGTGGTACGCGATCGAGCAGGGCGTGGGCATCTACGGCACCTCCGCCGGCGGCCAGAGCGCGCTCGGCGCGTTGCTGTTCCATCCGGAGTTCTACGTCGCCGCGGTGGCCAATTCCGGCTGCCACGACAACCGCATGGACAAGATCTGGTGGAACGAGCAATGGATGGGCTGGCCGGTCGGGCCGTGGTATTCGGCCTCGTCCAATGTCGACAACGCCGCGCGCCTGCAGGGGCATCTGCTGCTGGTGACCGGCGACATGGACCACAACGTCGATCCGGCCAGCACCTTCCAGGTCGCCGATCGGCTGATCAAGGCCGGCAAGGATTTCGATCTGCTGGTAGTGCCGGGCGGCGACCACGGCGCCGGCGGCGACTACGGCCGGCGCCGCTTGGCGGACTTCTTCGTGCGTTGGTTGCAGCAGGCGCCGACGCCGGACTGGAACCGGCAGGCGGTGGCATCGGCGCCCGTCGCGCACTGAGGGTTGCGCGCGTGCCTGCGTGAGGTGGCGCGCGGCGTGTGGCTGTCGCTGCGACACATCGCAACATATCGACAGATTTCCACATCAAAGGCGACGTTTTTCCACAAGACGCTGACCCTGCCGACGTGAAACTCTGCAGTTGCGGTACGCAGCGACGCGCAACGGTTTTTTTCCGGGGCGCGGAGATGCGCAACGGTTTTCCGATGCGCGACACGCGCACCGCATTCTGCGCCGTGCGGGGATGCACGGCCTCCATCGATCGATGCGGGTTCTCGTTGCCATGCGTAGCGCGGGCGCGGCGTCGTGCGGCCTGGATTTTGCGTGCAGGCCGCTCAACCGAGAGACAACCCATGCGCGACATTCGTTTGCCTTCCTCCCCTCCGGCCTCCGCCTGTCGCGATCGACGCGGACACGGGCGCACGCTGCTGTGCGCTGCGATCGGCATGGCGCTGCTCGCGGCGCTGCCGGCGGCGGCGCAGGAAGCGGCTACCGTGCGCGACCCCGCCACCGCGGCGGCCGATGGCAGCGACAGCGCTGCCGACGCCAAGACCCTGGACAGCGTGGTCGTCACCGGTTCGCGCATTCGCCGCAACGATGCGCTGGACGGCCCCACGCCGCTGACCGTGATCGGTGCCGAGCAGATCCGCGCGGCCGGTTATACCGAGATCGCCGATGTGGTCAACCAGCTGCCGAGCCTGGCGCTGACCCAGACCAGCCAGACCAGCAACCTGGCCGGCAATCCCGGCATCAACGCGCTGGACCTGCGCGGCATGGGCACCCAGCGCACCCTGGTGCTGGTCGACGGCCGCCGCCAGGTGCCGGCGATCCCGGGCACCTCGGCGGTGGACGTGAGCAATATTCCGTCCAGCCTGGTCGAACGCGTGGAAGTCATCACCGGCGGCGCCTCGGCGCTGTACGGCGCCGACGCGGTCACCGGCGTGGCCAACTTCATCCTGAAGAAGGATTTCCAGGGCCTGGACGCCAGCGCACGCTACGGCATCTCCAGCCGCGGCGACATGCGCAGCAGCAGCGTCGATGCGCTGTTCGGGCACAACTTTGCCGACAACCGCGGCAATGTCACCGTCTACGGTTTCTACGAGCGTGAGCCCGATTCGGTGTCCGGCCAGGACCGGCCGTGGACTGCCACCGGCTACCCGATGTACACGCGCAACAACCGCAACCAGCGCTACTGGATCTCCGACAACAACCGCAACATCAACAACGCCGAGGACGCGCAGCTCATCCTCGGCGGCCGCCACTATGCGATGACCGCCGATGGCCAGCTGCGCGCGCCGGTGCTCGGCCCGGGCGGCTACGTCAACAGCGTGCCGCTGAGCCTGGCCGATCCATCCACCGCGCTGGGCAGCCTGCTCACCGACGGCGGCGAGTACGGCGGCCGCTACGACTCGTGGTACCTGGCGGTGCCGTCGGATCGTTTCGCCAGCCGCGCCACGCTCAACTTCGATTTCAGCGACAGCCTGCGCTTCTTCGCCAACGTCGGTTATTCGCGTACCACCTCGCAATCGGCGTGGCGCGCGCTGAGCGCGTTCGGCAGCGAGGCGGTGCCGGCCGACAGCCCGTTCATCACCGACGAAATGCGCGCGGCCAACGGCGGCACGATCACCGACGGGGTCTATTTCGCGCGGCACTTCGACGACGAACTGGGGCAGGGCGGCAGCCAGTACCGGCGCCAGCTGCTGCAGGGCGTGGTCGGCCTGGAAGGCGACTTCAGCCTGGGCGGGCGCGCCTGGAACTACAGCGCGTACTACTCCTATGGCCGCACCGAGCAGCGCAACCGCGACATCGATACGGTGTCCTACAAGCGCTATTACCTTGCGGTGGATTCCACCGCCGCCGCCGACGGCAGCGCGGTCTGCCGCAGCACGCTCACCGACCCGGGCAATGGCTGCGTGCCGTTGAATCCGTTCAAGCGCCTGACCGCGCAGGAGATCGGCTACCTGCGCTACACCTCGGACTGGGCCACCACCACCATGACCCAGCAGGTGCTGTCGGCCTACGCCTCCGGCGGCATCTTCGACCTGCCCGGCGGCGAGGCGCAGATCGCGTTCGGCGGCGAGTACCGCAAGGAGCGCAACGACATCGGCGCGATCGCCCAGTACGATCCGGCCAATCCGGCCTACAACGCCAGCCTGGGCACCACCCAGCTGCCGCTGGTCGGCCAGTACGACGTCAAGGAACTCTACAGCGAGCTGCACCTGCCGCTGCTGGCCGACAAGCTGTTCGCGCAGCGCCTGGGCGTGGACGCGGCGGTGCGCGTGTCCGACTACAACACCGCCGGCCGCACCGTCACCAACAAGTTCGGCATCGACTGGGCGCCGATCCAGGACATCACCCTGCGCGGCACCTACGGCAAGGCGGTGCGCGCGCCCAACATCGGCGAGCTGTACACCGCCAGCAGCATCGGCGGCATGTGGGTCACCGATCCGTGCAACACCTACAACCAGCGCTACCGCACCGACCGCACCCAGTACACCGCGGCCAACTGCGCGCAGCTCAATCCGTCGGACAAGAGCACCTACTGGCTGTACCGCGACATCATCACCAAGGGCAACCTGGACCTGGCCAACGAAACCGCCAAGACCCGCACCGTCGGCATCGTGCTGCGCCCGCGTTTCCTGAAGGATTTCTCGCTGTCGGTGGACTACTACAACATCGACCTGCGCGGCGCGATCGATTCGTTCCCGGCGCAGACCATCATCAACAAGTGCGTGGACGCGCCGACCCTGGACAACCAGTTCTGCTCCTTCGTCAGCCGCGATGCCGACGGCAACCTGCTCAACGCGGTCACCCAGAAGCTCAACCTGTCGCGCTACCTGACCCGCGGCGTCGACTTCTTCGCGCAGTACCGCTACGACCTGGCAGAGCGCTGGGGCCAGAATGCCGGCGCGCTGTCGTTCGACCTGAACTACACCCACCTGATCCGCCAGGACTACACCCTGGATCCGGACCAGCCGGAGGAGGTCACCCGCTTCGCCGGCGTGTTCGGCTCGCCGTCCTGGAAGGGCGTGCTGCGCGGCACCTGGTCCAATGCGCATGCCGGCGCGACCTGGTCGCTGCGCCACTTCTCCAAGATGCGCAGCAGCACCCAGATCACCGATACCGAGTACCAGAAGGTGTGGACCGGCAACGTGTTCTACAGCGACGTGTCCGGCTACTACCGGCTCAAGTCGGGGCTGGAAGTGTTCGGCGGGGTCAGCAACCTGTTCGATCGCGCGCCGCCGCGGGTGCCGGGGGCGGAGGCGGGTGGCGCCAATTTCGAGCTGGGCTACCACGCCGGCGTGTACGACGTGATCGGGCGCATGTACTACGGCGGGATCCGCCTGGCGCTGTGAAGGCCAGACGCGATTCGGCACAAATCCGCATGTTCGCGCAGCCGTGGCGACAAGACGCGATGACGTATCGATGACACAGTGGCGACAGGCCGCCCGTTCGTGGCCGCGGTCGGGCCTGCGCCTGCCGCCGCCAAGCGCAAAGGAGCAAGCAATGCCGTCTCGCATTTCCTCTCGGTTCCCCGTGGCCATCCCTTCGCGCGGTGCCCGATGAACGCGCGCTGCGGACACGTCCACAGCGCGCACTGCGCGCATAGCGCGTCCGCGGACGCCGATGTGGCGGCGCTGGATCCGTCGCGACGCCGGTTCCTGCAATGGAGCGCGCTCGCGGTGGCCGCGGGACTGCTGCGCTTCCCGCTGGATGCCGCCGCGTCCAGCGCCGGCGCCGTGCAGGCGCTGCCGCTGAAGCAGGTCACGCTCAAGCCGTCGTTGTTCCTGGATTCGCTGCAGACCAATCGCCGCTATCTGCTGGAACTGGAACCGGACCGCCTGCTGCACAACTTCCTGCAGTACGCCGGCCTGCCGCCCAAGGGCGAGGTGTACGGCGGCTGGGAGGGCGACACCATCGCCGGGCACACGCTCGGCCACTACCTCAGCGCGCTGGCCAAGATGCATGCGCAGACCCGCGATGCGGCGCTGCGCCAGCGCATCGATTACATCGTCGCCGAGCTGGCGCGTGCGCAGGCCAAGGACGCGGACGGCTATGTCGGCGGGCTCACCCGCAAGAACGACAAGGGCGCCATCGACACCGGCAAGGTGGTGTTCGAGGAAGTGCGCCGCGGCATCATCAAGGGCAGCAAGTTCAATCTCAACGGCAGCTGGTCGCCGCTGTACACGGTGCACAAGCTGTTCGCCGGCCTGCTCGATGCGCACGAACTGGCCGGCAACGCGCAGGCACTGCAGGTGCTGCTGCCGCTGGCCGGCTATCTGGGCGGGGTGTTCGACGCGCTCGACCACGCGCAGATGCAGACCCTGCTGGACACCGAGTTCGGCGGCCTCAACGAGTCCTACATCGAACTGGGCGCGCGCACCGGCGATCCGCGCTGGATCGCGCTGGGCAAGCGTCTGCGCCACGAGAAGGTGATCGATCCGGCCGCGGCCGGGCGCGACGAGCTGCCGCACATCCATGCCAATACCCAGGTGCCCAAGTTCATCGGCGAGGCACGCCAGTTCGAGGTCGCCGGCGATGCCGACGCGGCGGCGGCGGCGCGTTTCTTCTGGGAGACGGTGACCGGCCACTACAGCTATGTCATCGGTGGCAATGCCGACCGCGAGTATTTCCAGGAACCGGACACCATCGCCGCGTTCCTGACCGAGCAGACCTGCGAGCACTGCAACAGCTACAACATGCTCAAGCTGACCCGGCACCTGTACCAGTGGACGCCGCAGGCGCGCTATTTCGACTACTACGAGCGCACCCTGCACAACCACACGATGGCCGCGCAGCATCCGGCCACCGGCATGTTCACCTACATGACGCCGATGATCAGCGGCGGCGAGCGCGGCTTCTCCGACAAGTTCGATTCGTTCTGGTGCTGCGTCGGCAGCGGCATGGAGGCGCACGCGCAGTTCGGCGACTCGATCTACTGGCAGGACGCGTCCTCGCTCTACGTCAACCTGTACATCCCCTCGACCCTGGACTGGCCCGAGCGCGACCTGGCGCTGGAGCTGGACAGCGGCGTGCCCGACAACGGCAAGGTGCGGCTGCAACTGCGCCGCGCCGGCGCGCGCACGCCGCGGCGCCTGCTGCTGCGGCTACCGGCCTGGTGCCAGGGCGGCTACACGCTGCGCGTCAACGGCAAGACCCAGCGCGGCACGGCCGCCGACGGCTACCTGGCGCTGGAGCGGCAGTGGCGCAGCGGCGACGTGATCGAGCTGGACCTGGCGATGCCGCTGCGCCTGGAGCATGCCGCCGGCGACGCCGACACGGTGGTGGTGATGCGCGGTCCGCTGGCGCTGGCCGCCGATCTGGGCCCGATCGCCGAGCCCTACGATGCGCCGGACCCGGCGCTGGTGGCCGCGGCCGATCCGTTGGCAGGGTTCGTCGAGTTGCCGCAGTCCGGGCATTTCCTGGCCGCCGCCACGCAGCCGCCGGGGCTGACCTTCGTGCCGTTCTATGCGCAGTACGAACGCCGCAGCGCGCTGTACTTCAAGCGCCTGGCGCCGGCGCAGTGGGCGCAGGAAGCGGCGCGGCGCGCGCGCCAGCAGGCCGAGCGCGCCGCGCTGCAGGCCACCGCCGTGGACATGATCCAGTTCGGCGACGAGGCCTCCGAGCAGGCGCACAAGCTGCGCAGCGATACCTCCTTCGGCGGCGCCTACCGCCGCCAGCAATGCCGCGACGTACGCGGCAAGGGCTTCGTCGAGTTCCAGATGAAAGGCAGCGCGCAGCCGCTGGCGTTGCGCCTGCGTTTCTGGGGCAGCGACAAGGGCCGCTTCAACATCCTGATCGACGGCAAGCTGGCGGTGGAAGTGCAGGTGGACCGCAGCCAGGTCATCGACTTCGTCGATCGCGACTACGCGTTGCCGCCGGCGCTGACCGGCGCCAAGCAGCTGACCTTCCGCATCGAGCCGCAGCACGGCGATACCGCCGGACCGCTGTTCGGCGGCTGGTTGATCCCGGCCGCGAGCGCATGACGGCAGCGCACGCACGCGGCGCTGGCGTCGCGCCCCGGCAGGAGCCATCGATGGCGCCGTGCTCGCGCTTCGCTTCTCCCGCCCGCCGCTGGCTGTGGCGTGGCCTGTTCGCGCTCGCAGTGACCGGCAGTGGCGGCTGCGCGCATGCGCCGCCGCCGGCCGCGATCGTGGCGCCGGCCAGCCCGTTGCACGGCATCTGGGTGATCGCGCAGGGGCCGTCGTTTCCCGGTCCGCGCTACCTGCGCATCGTCCAGCGCGAGGGCCAGGCGCAGGGCAGCATCACCACCGATTGGTACGGCGACGTGCCGATGCAGCAACTGCGCATCGACGGCGACGTGGCCCATTTCCAGATCGACAACGGCAATCCGCGGCTGCCGGCGCAGCCGTGGACCGCGACCCTGGAGCACGGCCAGCTGCACGTGGCCGGCCGCATCTGGGACGAGCAGGTCGATGTGCGCGCACGCCGCGGCAGCGAGGCCGACGCGGCACGGCTGGCGTTTCCGGTCGCACCGCTGCCGGACTACGCAGCGCTACCGAGCGATGGCCTGGCGCGGACCCCACCGCTGGGCTGGAGCAGCTGGAACCGCTTCGCCGAGCATATCGACGACGCCACCGTACGCCGCGTCGCCGACGCCATGGTCGCCTCCGGGTTGCGCGATGCCGGCTACGTCTACGTCAACATCGACGACGGCTGGCAGGGCCAGCGCGACCGCGACGGCGTGCTGCAGCCGAACGCGCGTTTTCCCGACATGCGCGCGCTGGCCGATTACGTGCATGGCAAGGGCCTGAAGCTGGGCCTGTACAGCTCGCCCGGGCCCAAGACCTGCGCCGGCTACACCGGCAGCTACGGCCATGTCGAACAGGACGCGCGCACCTGGGCCGGCTGGGGCGTGGACTACGTCAAGTACGACCTGTGCTCCGGCGAAGGCATCTTCCGCGAACCGCAACAGGTGCGCCGCGCCTACCTGCAGATGGGCCAGGCGCTGCGCGCGACCGGGCGGCCGATCGTCTACAGCCTGTGCCAGTACGGCCGCGACCATGTCGGCCAATGGGGGCGCGAGGTCGGCGGCCACCTGTGGCGCACCACCGGCGACATCGAGGACAGCTACGCGAAGATGGCCTCGATCGGTTTCGACCGCAACGGCGATCCCGCCGACGCCGGGCCGGGCGGCTGGAACGATCCGGACATGCTCGAGGTCGGCAACGGCGGCATGAGTGTGGACGAGTACCGCACACACCTGGCGCTGTGGGCGCTGTCGGCGGCGCCGTTGCTGCTCGGCAACGACCTGCGGCAGATGACGCCGGCGACGCTGGCGCTGCTGCGCAACCGCGACGTGCTGGCGATCGACCAGGATGCACTGGGCGTGCAGGGCAGGGCGGTGCGCAAGGACGGCGCGATCGAGATCTGGCGCAAGCCGCTGGCCGATGGCGGCGTCGCGCTCGGCGTGTTCAATCGCGATGCGCAGCCGCATCGAGTGGCGCTGTCGGCGGAGGATGCAGGCACCGCGCTGCGCGGACGCCGCTGGCGCGATCTGTGGCGCGGCGGCAGCCGGCCTGCCGGCGAGCTGCGCAGTGTGCAGGTCGCGGCGCATGGCGTGGTGTTGCTGCGGCTGTCGCCGCCGGCTGCTGCGCGCCGGCATTGAGTTCGACGGGAGGGCGAAGGACGCGCCATTACGCGCGTGGTTCGTTCTGCCTGTTTCGTGCGTGGCGTTGCTTGGCGATATATCGCAGCCATTGCCATAGTTCGACGACATTGTGCCGAGTTGCACGCAGCGAAGCGCCGGCGTGCACCGACTGCTTGGCTGAATGGAAAGCAACGGGCATGCATGCCGGTCGGTCGCCCAATCGCGCCGCTGTGTCGCGACCATGCGTTATTCCGCATGCAGAACCGCTAATTGCGACAAGACGCCGGCCGTGGTTCCGGGCACATTGTGATCGCATCGTTAAAACGTGATGACCTTTTGTTTTCCGGCCAATGGCCGGTGTGCGGGACAGGATCCGCCACCGCCCTTCGCCACCCACCGCAGGACCGGGGATCTGCGCACGCGCTGCGTGCGAAGGACAACCAGCATCCCCGAGATTGTGTCCGGCCTTGTTGAGGCCGCGGCGCAGGATGCGTATCACCGGCGTCGCTGTGCAGCGTCGCCCTCATTGCATGTTCCGTCGCTGGCGCAGGCCGGCGTGGAGCCGTTCGGCCCATCGTTTTCGCTTACGCCACGTGTCGCCATCGCTCAGGAGATCTCCATGTCGTTCCCGCACGCACCCCATCCTTCCCATCGCCGCGCACCGGTGCAACAGCCGCTGGCATTGGCCGTGGTCGCCGCATTGTCGCTGGGCAGCTCCTGGTCGGCGCTGGCACAGGAGGCGAGCGCGGACGACGGCAAGACCCAGACCCTGGACAGCATCGTGGTCACCGGCTCGCGCCTGCGCCGCGTCGATACCGAGACCGCCAATCCGGTGGTGACGATCAACCGCGCGCAGATCGAGGCGACCGGCAAGGCCACGCTCGGCGATCTGGTGCAGGAACTGCCGTCCATCGCCGGCAACGCGACCAATCCCAACACCAACAATGGCGGCGGCACCGGCGCCTCGACCATTTCGCTGCGCGGCCTGAGCGACAAGCGCACGCTGATCCTGGTCAACGGCACGCGCCTGGCCAGCAACGACGTCAATGCGATTCCGGCGACGATGATCGAGCGGGTGGAAGTGCTCAGCGACGGCGCCTCGGCGGTGTACGGCTCGGACGCGATCGGCGGCGTGGTCAACTTCATCCTGCGCAAGGGCTTCGACGGCATCGAGGCCAGCACCGACTTCGGCACCAGTTCGCGCAGCGACGGCAACCGTCGCAACTTCTCGCTGACCGCGGGCAAGACCAGCGAGCGCGGCAGCATCGTCGCCGGCCTGTCCTACCACAACATCGATCCGGTCTCGGCCGGCGAGCGCGGCTATTCCAAGGATGCGCTGTCGCTAATCGACGGCGTGCCGGTGAAGCAGGGGTCCTCGGCCACGCCGACCGGCAGCATCAGCTTCGACGAAGGTTCCGCCCAGTCCAAGGCGCTGGCGGCGAGCAACGGCTGCTCGCGGGTCACCTTCAACGGCGGCAGCGGCAGCCCGACCAATGCCGGCCAGTACCACTGCTACAACGCCTCCGCCGACTCCTACAACTACCAGCCGTACAACCTGCTGCAGACCCCGCAGGAACGCACCAACGCCTTCGTGATCGGCAGCTTCCGCTTCAACGATCACCTGGAAGGCTACGTCAACACCTACTTCAGCAAGACCACTTCGTCCTCGATCATCGCGCCGATTCCGATCTTCGCCAACGGCGACAATTTCCTGGTCTCCGCCGACAGCTACTACAACCCGTTCGGCGTCAACTTCGGCACCGACCGCAGCACCGGCACCTCGTACAACAGCTTCAACAGCCGCGCCACGGTGCTGGGCAACCGCCGCTACGAGTACAACACCTACAATTTCCAGATCAATCCCGGCCTGCGCGGCAGCTTCGGCGACAGCTCCTGGCAATGGGACGCCAGCGTCAACTACGGCAAGGTCAAGCAGAAGTCGATCAACCAAGGCTTCCTCGACTACGCCGGCTTCAACGCCGCGGTGGGTCCGTCGTTCCTGGACAGCGACGGCACGGTCAAGTGCGGCAGCGCCGGCGCGGCGATCGCCGGCTGCACCCCGATCGACGTGTTCAACCTCAACAGCGCCAGCAACAAGGCCGCGCTGGAAGCGCTGGTGGTCAACCCGATCGTCACCAGCGTCTACACGGTCAAGCAGTTCGAGGCCAACGCCAACGGCAACCTGTTCGACCTGCCGGCTGGCACGGTGAGCCTGGCCGCGGGCGTGTCCTACCGCAAGGAAAGCACCTCCACCGCCGCAGACCCGCTGTGGACCGGCGACGAGAACGGCATGTGCGGTGTGATCGAATTCTGCGCCACCGTGCTCGGCGGCAGCTTCAGCGTCAAGGAAGCCTATGCCGAGGCGCTGTTCCCGCTGCTGGCCGACCTGCCGCTGGTGCATTCGCTGAACCTGACCATCGGCAGCCGCTTCTCCGACTACGACACCGTCGGCAGCAAGACCAACAGCAAGGTCTCGCTGGAGTACCGTCCGATCGAGAACCTGCTGTTGCGCGGCACGGTGTCGCAGGTGTTCCGCGCGCCGAACATCAACGAACTGTATTCCGGCGTGGTCGGCGATTCGGCTACGGTCAACGATCCGTGCAACGGCTACACCGGCGGCCACGAGGGCGCCTGCGTCAACGTGCCCACCGACGGCAGCTATCAGCAGGCCGACAACCAGGTCGGCGCCAAGGCGTCCGGTGCGGTGGTCGCCGGCTACCAGCTCAAGCCGGAGACCGGCAAGTCCTACGATTTCGGCGTGGTCTACGATCCGGGCTGGCTGGATGGCCTGTCGATGAGCGCGGACCTGTGGAAGATCAACCTGCAGGACACCATCACCCAGGTGTCGGCGCAGACCGTGTTCAACCAGTGCTACGCCAACTCGGGCAGCGCGTTCTGCGCGCTGATCCACCGCAACGACAACGGCACCATCAACTACGTCGCCGAGCCCACCGTGAACCTCGGCAAGCTGTGGGCCAGCGGCGCCGACTTCAGCCTCAACTACCGCCTGCCGGACACCGCCTGGGGCAGCTTCAACGCCGGCCTCAACGGCACCTACACGATCCGCTACGACGTCAACCCGGACAGCACCGACCCGAACACCGTCACCATCCACAACGCCGGCAAGTACACCCAGGCCTACGGCAACTTCCCGCGCTTGCGCGCGCTGGGCACCCTGGGCTGGAACCTCGGCAGCTGGAGCGCCAACTACCGCATGCGCTACATCGGCGCCACCGAGATCGGCAGTGCCGACGCACGGCAGAACCTGTCGGCCGACGTCGGCGAGGCCAGCGTGGTGCGTGGCATCGGTGCCTACGTCTACCACAGCGCGCAGGTCGGCTATCAGTTCGCGCAGTGGCGCACCCGTGTCGAGTTCGGCGTTGACAACCTCACCGACAAGCAGCCGCCGCTGTACTACGCCAACAACGTCGGCAACGCCAACACCGACGTGGCCACCTACGATCTGCTCGGCCGCTACTACTGGGCGCGGGCGACGGTGAAGTTCTAAGCCTGCGTTAGGCCAGTCCGAACCGGGGCGTTGCGGATGTCGTTCCCGATCGGCGTCTGCACGCGTGCCTCGATGTAGTGGCGCGCGATGCTGGCGGCAGCCCTTATATGGCTGCCGCTGGCGCCGGGCAGATCCCCCTGGGGTGTTGTGGAACGATCGCTACGGTGTGGCGATCAACGCTCATGGCGCCGGCCTGCCGCGTGACCGTGGCGGCGCCGACTATTGGTTCGGCGAGTGCAAGGTTGCCGGTACATCTGCGACTGCAGGAATCCGGACAATCCCTTCGATGGGCGTTATGTCTGGTTGTCCTTGACGCTGGACGGCCACGGCTTTCGGATCGATTGGTGCGACGCCTTGTTGCCTGCGCAGCCGTGACCTCGGGCGCCGCCTGGCGCTCGCGCTGCAGCCGCGCTGCGCCGGCCTACTCCAGCAACTTCAGCAGATCCCGGTGCAGGTCTTGCGGAATCCGCACGCCCTCGCTGAGGCTGCGCGCGCGCGCCTGATAGCGGCGTTGCGAGGGTAGTCGCGCACCGGTGTCCTGGTAGGCGGCGAAGAACGCTTCGGCGCGCGCCATGTGCCCGGCCCACTCCGCACCGAGGAACCGCACCGGATCCAGGGCCAGGATCAACTCGCCGTGGTACGGGGAGGCGCCGGCGCCTGCGTCGTGCACCAGCGATTCGGCGCTGGTGAGGTCGCCGATCAGCGGCCCGGCGATCAATTCGATCATGGCGGACAGCGCCGACCCCTTGTGTCCGCCGAAGGTCAGCATCGCACCACCGCCGCCGGCGACCACGTTCGGATCGGTGGTCGGCTTGCCGGTGGCGTCCACGCCCCAGCCTTCGGGAATCGGCAGACCGGCGCGGCGGTGCAATTCGATCTCGCCGCGCGCCACCGCGCTGGTGGCGAAATCGAACACGAATGGAAGCGCGTCCACGCGCGGCCAGCCGAACGCGAGCGGGTTGGTTCCCAGCAACGGCGTGTGGCCGCCGGCCGGCGTGACCCAGGCATGGCTGGGATTGCAGATCAGCGCGACCAACCCGGCTTCGGTGATGCGTTCGACTTCCGGCCATAGCGCGGAGAAATGCACGCAATGGTTGATCGCCAGCGCCGCCAGTCCATTGTCGCGCGCCTTTTCGATCAGCGACGGCAGGCCACGCTCGAATGCCAGCAGCGAAAAACCGCCGCATGCATCGACGCGAACGATCCCGGGTGCCTGATCGTGCACGACCGGCTCCGCATCGCCCACGACCTTGCCGTTGCGCAGCGTCGCCACGCATCCCAGGGTCCGGTACAGCCCATGCGATGCGCAGCCGTCGCGTTCGCCCGCGACGATCGTGGTGGTGAGGGTCCGCACATGCGCCGGGCCGAAGCCGGCATGGCGCAGGATACGTTCGACCAACGCGGCGGCTTGGTCCAGGGACAGTGCGACGGTATCGCTGGCATTCATCGGAAAAGCACGAAAGAGAGTGACCCGGATTCTCGCCCGTGCCGCGCTTCGTGAAAACCCTGGGGTTGCCAGGTACCGAGTCGCTTGACCCGCGTGCCGGTTAGGCATCGCGCCACACGCGACGCCGACATACTTAGGTGACGTTGTAATGACTCGGCTATGGGCGAATTGCGCAGCGACCAAGCTGACGGTGTCGAACGCTTCAGGAGACGATACCGCCTGTCGGGTGCCGAAAAATTTTGTTGACAGCTATCCCTGAATTAGTCCGATAATTCGACAAGGCCGGGATCCGGCCCGCAGGGGGTTTTCCGTTCAACTCATTGCCTCGTGCCTTGGCGCGATGGATTCGTATTCCGTTTTTTACGATTTTCGTTATCGCGATACTTGCGGTTGGGAGTCTCGCGATCGTTCAGGGAATTTGGCCCGCAACGGGCTGAAAGGGAAGAGGCAAACGATGGTCGGAATACGGCTGGTGATCGGCATGCTGCTGCTGTGCCTGGGTGCGCGTGCGCATGCGGCGGACGAGGTGGCGCCTTACGAAGAATACGAGAAGAAGATCAAGGCATCGCAGGTTGTCGGTCCGTTGAAGGACGACATCTTCGGCGAGAACATCAGCCTGTATGACATGAGTGTTGGCTTCCATGCCACCGATGTGGACGTGCCGGGCAACAACGCGCTGCCGGTGACGGTCGGGCGCGAATTCAAGGTGATGAACCGGCGCCAGGAATATGTTGCCAAGGGATTCGGTGACTGGGAAATCGATACGCCGCGCGTGTATGGCGAGTTCCTGGCCGACAAGGGGTGGGTGACCACCAGCGCCTCGCCCACTGCGCGGTGCTCGATCCCAAGCAGGCCCAATGCTGCGGTCACGATCAACGGGAGCACCTATCCCAGTACGGCAGACGATATATGGCATGGCTACTACCTGCATGTTCCAGGCGCTGGCGAGCAGGAATTGCTGGTCGACAACCAGACGAAGACGCCGCGGCCGACCGATGGCGTCACGCGCCCCTGGGTCACGAAGGAAGGCTGGCGACTTGGTTGCCTGAGTAGCGTCAGTAACTATGCGGGCGAGGGCTTTGTGGCCATCTCCCCAAGTGGGGTTAAGTACTACTTCGATTACGCGGTTTCTACGCCCATTAAAAGCTACAAGCAGCCTTATCCTGGAGGAGTCGCAAATCAGTTCTACTACGCGGCGCGCGCGCGCGTTGCGCTCATGGCCAGCCGTGTCGAGGATCGCTTCGGCAACTGGGTGACTTATAGCTATACCGACGGCAAGCTAACCTCGGTGCAATCCAACGATGGCCGCGCGATCACGCTGACCTACAACGGCGATCTGATCAGCAGCATCCAAGCCAACGGCCAGACGTGGAACTACGGCTACGAACTCAGCACGGCCTACCCGACGCCTCAGGGTGCCTATCGTCTGAAGACCGTCACCCAGCCCGACGGGTCGCAATGGACATACAGCATCGTCAGCGGCAGCATGCTGCCTACACGCGAACCGCCAGCCGGTGGCGGCGCTAGCAATTGCGTCTCCGAACCGGATCCGATGAACGGCGCTGTATCCCTACAGGTCACCCATCCCTCCGGTGCCACCGGTCTGTTCGCGTTCGAGTACCAGCGCCAGTACCGCACTCATACGCCCGCTGGTCGATGCGATGTGCCTTTTGGCCAAGAGCCGCCAACTCCTTACGTGCCAAGCTATTTCGACAACTATGCTCTCAAGTCGAAGACCGTGACCGGACCGGGTCTTGCGCAGCAGGTCTGGCATTACTTGGCTGGCGATGGAACGACTCAGCTCTACAAGACGGGCAAAGCGACCGATCCTTGCCCGACCTGTAGGCCGAGCAAAACAGCCAAGGTTGTCGATCCCGACGGTACAGCCACGGCTTACGAGTTCGGGATGATGTACGGTCTCAACGACGGCCGCCTGCTGAGTACCACGGCGCTGGACGCCAACGGCAACACGGTGTCCAAGACCAGCAATACCTACTTCGCCGATGGCGACGTGGCCGCGCAGCCATTCCCGGCAGAAATGGGTCAATCCCTGCTCGGCATCCCCAATCCGTTGACCAACGTGTTGCGTCCGCTGCGCAGCAAGGTGGTACAGCAGGAAGGCATTAGCTACACGTGGACGGCGAACGGCTTCGATGCGTTCGCGCGTACGCTCAGCGTCACCCGCGCCAGCCCTTGGAACTCGCGCACGGATGTGGCCGAGTATTATGACGACCTTGGCAAGTGGATCGTCGGCCAGAGCACCAAGAGCACCAACAGCGATACCGGATTGGTGGTGTCGCAGACTAGCTACGACACCAACGCGATGCCGTCGCAGCGCTGGTCGTTCGGCAAGCTGCGCCTGACCCTGGGCTACAACAGCGACGGCACGCTGGCCACGGTGAAGGACGGTAACAACAACACGACCACCGTCTCGAGCTGGAAACGTGGCGTCCCGCAGTCGATCCGCTATGCCGACGGCAGCACCGAGTCGGCCACGGTCAACGACAGCGGCTGGATCACCTCGACCACCGACGAGAACGGCTACACCACCACCTATGGCTACGACACGATGGGACGGCTGGCGAGCATCGCCTATCCGGCCAACGACAACGTGGCCTGGAACACTACGACGCAGGCGTTCGAGCAGGTCAACGGCAGCGAATACGGGTTGGACGCCGGCCATTGGCGGCAAACCGTGGCCACCGGCAACGGACGCAAGCTGACCTATTTCGATGCGCTGTGGCGCCCGCTGCTCACGCGCGAGTTCGAAGTCGGCAACGAAGCCAGTACCCAGCGCTTCCAGAAGTTCGCCTACGACTACGACGGCCGCACCACCTTCAGTTCCTACCCGGGAACCAGCGATACGCTGAGCACGGGCACCTGGAGCGAGTACGACGCGCTGGGGCGCGCAACCTCGGTATCGCAGGACAGCGAACTGGGCTTGCTGACCACGCGCACCGAATATCTGCCCAACAACCAGACTCGCGTGACCAATCCGCGCGGCCAGCAGACGGTGAGCGGTTTCCAGATATTCGATCAGCCGGATTACGCCAAGCCGGTGTGGATCATGCATCCGGAAGGCGCCAATACCGATATCACGCTTGATGTGTTCGGTAAGCCGACGTCGATTCGCCGCCGCAATGCCGACAGTTCGCTGTCGGTCACGCGCAGCTACGTCTACGACGGCTATCAGCAGCTGTGCAAGACCATCGAGCCTGAAACCGGCGCCACGGTGATGGACTACGATGCGGCCGGCAACCTGGCCTGGTCGGCCAGCGGGCAGAGCTATACGGCGACCTCATCGTGCAACAGCGCCGACGTCGCTGCCAGCGTCAAGGTCGGCAGAAGTTACGACGCGCGCAACCGTCTGGCCACGCTGGCGTTCCCGGACGGCGTCGGCAACCAGTCCTTCGTCTACGCCGCCGACGGCCTGCCCGCGCAGGTCACCACCAACAACAGCAACGGCGGCAACGCCGTGGTCAACGCGTACACGTACAACAAGCGCCGCCTGCTGTTGAGCGAGAGCATGACCCAGCCGGGGTCCAGCGCGCTGAGCATCGGTTATGCCTATACGGCCAACGGCCATCCGGCCGGCGTCACCTATCCCTCGGGCCTGGCGTTGAACTACGCGCCCAACGCACTAGGCCAGGCCACCCAGGCCAACGGCTATGCGCTCGGCGTCGGCTATTACCCGAACGGGGCGATCAAGCAGTTCACCTACGGCAACGGCATCGTGCACACGATGGCGCAGAACGCCCGCCAGCTGCCGGCGCGCAGCAGCGACAGCGGCGCCAGCAATCCGCTGGACCTGGGTTACACCTACGACGCCAATGGCAACGTCGGCGGCATCACCGACTACGCGCGTGGTCGGCAGACCCGCAGCATGAGCTATGACGGGCTGGATCGCCTGTCCACCACGCAGTCGGCGATGTTCGGCGGCGACAACCTGGCGCGCTATAGCTACAACGTGCTCGACGACCTGACCGCGGTCAAGGTTGGCGGCGGTCGCGACTACAGCTATTTCTACAACGCCAACCGGCAGCTGCTGAGCGTCAACAACAGCTCCGACAGTTCGGCGGTGATCGGCCTGAGCTACGACGCGCAGGGCAACCTGTTCAACAAGAACGGCCTCCACTATCTGTTCGACAAGGGCAACCGCCTGCGCGAGGTCACCGGCGTGGAGACCTACCGCTACGATGCGCAGGGCCGCCGGGTGCTGGCCAACAGTCCGAGCCTGGGCAACATCGTCTCGCTGTATGGGCAGGACGGCGTGCTGCGTTACCAGCGCGACGAACGCGTCGGCAAGATCACCGAGTACGTGTACCTGGGCGGCAGCCTGCTGGCCAAGGTCAGCAACCTGCCGACGCTGACCTCACCCAGCGTAACCGTACCCGGCTACAGCAGTTCCGGTAGTTACACCGTGCAGTGGTCGGCGGTGGCCTCGGCCAACCGTTACGAACTGCAGGAACAGGCCACCGCTGGCAACTGGACCGCGCTTTACTCCGGCACCGCGACCAGCCAGGCGGTCTCCGGCAAGCCTGCCGGTAACTACGGCTATCGCGCCCGCGCTTGCCTGGGCAGCTACTGCGGCGGATGGAGCGCCACCGGCACCACAGTGGTGCAGTTCGCGCCCAGCGATGCGCCGAGCATCAGCGTGCCCGGCACCGGCGTGGTCGGCAACTACACCATCAGCTGGGGCACGGTCACCGGCGCAGCCAGTTACTCGCTGGAAGAGAGCGCCAACGGCGGCAGCTGGAGCGTGTCCTACAGCGGCAGCGCGCAGAGCAATGCCTATAGCGGCAAGGCCGCGGGCAGCTATGCCTACCGCGTGCGCGGCTGCAACCCGGCCGGCTGTGGGCCGTACTCGGGCACCGGGACGGTGCAGGCGGTGTACGCCCCAGGGTCGGCGCCGTCGTTGAGTGCGCCTGCGACCAACACCAGCGGCAGCTACACGCTCAGCTGGAGTACGGTTGCCAGCACCGTCAGCTATAACCTGGAAGAGAGCAGCAACGGTGGCAGCAGCTGGAGCGGGATTGCGTCGGTGGGCGGAACCAGTGCAGGTGTCAGTGGTCGCGGTGCCGGCACCTACCTGTACCGAATCAAGGCCTGCAACGCGGCAGGCTGTGGGCCGTACTCGGGCAATGCCTCCACCCAGGTAATCTTCGCCCCCACCGGCGCGCCCAGCCTGAGCACCCCGGCTAGCGCCGGCGTCAACGGCTACACGGTGAGTTGGAGCGGCGTGGCCACTGCCAGCAGCTACACGTTGGAAGAGAGCGCCAATGGCGGCGGCTGGACGGCTACTCAGAACGCCAATGCCACCAGCCAGGCGTTCTCCGGCAAGGGCAACGGCAGCTACGCCTACCGCAGCAAGGCCTGCAACGTCGCCGGCTGCGGGCCGTACTCCAATACGCAGACCACGGTGGTGGATACCTCGCCCCCGGCGACGCCTGCGTTCAATTCACCCAGCTACCGCTATCTCAGCGGCGGCACGGGGAAATACTACCTGGACTGGACCGCCAGGGCGCGCGCGACACGTTATGAAGTGACCGGCGCGGTCAGCTACTCCGGCCCCAACACCATCGTCACGTTGAACAAGACGGGCAGCGGCAACAGCGTTCAGGTCCGCGCCTGCAACGAGAACGGCTGCTCGGCCTGGTCCGCCGCCTTCACTCCTCCGCTCGAGGGAGGGCCGAACCAATGAGCATCGGATACGAGATGAAAGGAATCGCCAAGCCCTTGACCAAGCTACTGTGGCTGCTGATCTTCGCACTACCGCTGCACGCCGTGGCCGAGACGGTGGAGTACATCCACACCGACGCCCTCGGCACCCCGATCGCCGTCACCGACGCCAGCGGCAACCTGATCGAGACCAGCGAGTACGAGCCGTATGGCAAGCTGCTCAATCGCCCGGTGACCGATGGACCCGGGTTCACCGGGCATGTGCAGGATGCGGCTACTGGCCTGACGTATATGCAGCAGCGGTACTATGATCCGGTAATTGGACGATTCTTGTCAGTTGATCCGGTTGCAATAAATTCAAAATCTGGGAATAACTTCAATCGCTATGGTTACGGGAGTAATAATCCTTATAGGTTTTTCGATCCGGATGGAAGATGCGTGGGATCTCATATTTCTGATAGCGATGGGAGGTGTCCTGGCTCTGACAGTTACACTACAACGCCTAGGGCAGAATCAAAAGATCCTAATTCCCAGCGGCAACCTTCGGTCATGGGGAACTGGCAGCAACCGGCCAAATGGGGGGATTGGTACGGCCGCCCACTGACAAGAAATGAAAAAGATGCAGCGGAGGATGAATTCCCAAATATTGATGCTGATTCAATTAAGATAGATTATGATGCTTGGGGCGCTGCTTATACGCCTGCCAATACAATCCATTTCCCTGGCAACATGGAGTCATGCAAGGATTTTATTTCATGTGACGGGGGGGCGCATGGTGGCTGGTTCATTCACGAACTAACGCATGTCTGGCAATATCAGAATGGGGTAAGTCCTGTCGTTGGGCATATATTCAGCAAGGATATATTTAATAACGGGAAATATTTCGACTTTAAGGGCTACCTAAATACGCGTGATCCCAGTAAGCTGAGTACGGAGAAGCAGGCGGATTGGCATATGTACAATTATATGTGTAGGAATGGGCAAATGAATGGGTGCTGATATGGTTAAGGTAAGGTTTGCTTTGCTCTTTATTGCGCTCTTGGTCGCAGGATGTTCACATGGAGATAAATTGTGTCGAGATATTAACGTTGAAGATGTTGGAGTGGTTGAATTAAAGCGCGAGATGATTTTTTTTCCAATAGATGGAGGGCGAGGACCTGCTGCTCCAGCTATAGGAATTCTACTCAATGTTCAAAGTTTTCCTCCTGATCTGACTAAGGATGTCCTTAGGTTATCATTGTGGCCTAAATATAATAAAAATGAAACTGGGGATTGTAAAAAGAGTGTTTTGATGAAGGAAAAGGTTATTTCCTGCAATGAAAATCTTGATGAAGTAGATATGACTCTGCTTGTTCAGTATAGATATCCAGTCGTTGAGATGAATGAAATTAATTATGAATCAACATCGCGAAAACTTGCTGAAATTATTGATTTTTCTAAAATTGGATGCAAAAAATAATTCGCCAGCTGTCGAGTTGACAAGATGTATTGAGCGCTGGGTGGCGGGTGCTGATGTGGAGCTTCAATAGGTCGTTTCGGCTGAGTGCAAGTCGGGAAAAGGCGGCTGGCTAGCTAATGTGGATTAGATGATGGCAATTTTAGTGATGTAGCCAGTCGGCCAGTGCATCTTGTCGTCATCGTGGTGCATTCGACGCCAGGCCATGCCATCTTTCGCATCCATTACCTGCGACCGCGAACATGGATCAACTTTCACACCGAAGCCCTCGGCGCACCGTGCGTGTGCGTGCAGCCATCAAAAATTTAAATATGGTCTGCGGCATGCATTTCCTTTGATGCGCGCGCGGCCTTATGTCGCGAGACTACCTTCACACGTGCTGCAGCGATACCGCAGTCGTATGATTCTCTCGTGCGAAGCGGGCCGCATATGCGCACATCGATGGATATATAGATGTCCGCGCCGTGCGTCAACTATTGCGTACACCAGCGGTTGCCATCGCGGCTGCGCGCCGGCCCCGATGCGCAACAGGTTCCGGACGTCGCGTCGCCTGTTCCATAAGCTGCCACCTAGGCCCAGAACAACGAAGCCGGCAGGTCGCCGGCTTCGTTGTTCCACATATTGCTTGCCACAACTTACGCCGACAGCTCTAGCAATAACTTGTTGAGCCTACGCACGTAGGCCGCCGGATCCTTCAGGCTGTCGCCAGCAGCCAGCGCAGCCTGGTCGAACAGCACCCGCGCCAAATCGCCGAAGCGCTCGCCGTCGGCTTCCGCGTCCAGCTTCTCGATCAGCGGATGCGCCGGGTTGAACTCGAACACCGGCTTGCTCTCCGGCAGTTTCTGCCCGCTGGCTTCCAGGATCTGCCGCATCTGCAGGCCCAGGTCGCCCTGGCCGATGGCCAGGATCGCCGGCGAATCGGTCAGGCGGTGCGACACGCGCACTTCCGACACGTCCTCGCCCAGCGCCTGCTGGATGCGCTCGACCAGGCCCTGCTTGGCCTTGGCCGCTTCTTCCATGGCCTGCTTTTCTTCGTCGCTGTCGAGCTTGCCCAGGTCCAGATCGCCGCGCGCCACGTCGACGAAGGACTTGCCGTCGAACTCGGTGAGGTAGCTCATCAGCCACTCGTCGATGCGGTCGGTGAGCAGCAGCACTTCGATGCCCTTCTTGCGGAACACTTCCAGGTGCGGGCTGTCCTTGATCTGCGCGTAGCTTTCGCCGCTCAGGTAGTACAGCTTGTCCTGGCCGTCCTTCATCCGCGCCACGTAGTCGGCCAGCGCCACGCTGTGCTCGGCGTCGCCGCTGTGGGTGGAGGCGAAGCGCAGCAGGCCGGCGATCTTCTCGCGGTTGGCGAAGTCCTCGGCCGGGCCTTCCTTCAGCACCTGGCCGAAATTCTTCCACACGCTCTTGTAGCGCTCGGGTTCGTCCTTGGCCAGCTTCTCCAGCATGTCCAGCGCACGCTTGGTCAGCGCCGACTTCATCGAGTCGATCACCGGGCCGGACTGCAGGATCTCGCGCGACACGTTCAGCGGCAGGTCGCTGGAATCGACGATGCCCTTGACGAAGCGCAAGTACAGCGGCAGGAACTGTTCGGCCTGGTCCATGATGAAGACGCGCTGCACGTACAGCTTGAGCCCGCGCGAGGCGTCGCGCTGGTACAGGTCGAACGGCGCGCGCCCGGGCACGTACAGCAGCGAGGTGTAGTCGAGCTTGCCCTCGACCTTGTTGTGGCTCCACGCCACCGGGTTCTCGTGGTCGTGCGCGATGTGCTTGTACAGCTCCTGGTATTCCTCGTCCTTGATCTCGGTGCGCGGCCGCGTCCACAGCGCGCTGGCGCGGTTGACGGTTTCCCATTCCGGGGTTTCCGGCTTGTCCTTGTCCTCGCCGTGGTGTTCCTTGGGCAGTTCGATCGGCAGCGCGATGTGGTCGGAATACTTGCGCACGATGCCGCGCAGTTTCCAGCCGTCGGCGAAGCTGTCCTCGCCTTCCTTCAGCTGCAGCACGATGCGGGTGCCGCGCTCGGGCTTGTCGATGGTGGCGACCTCGAACTCGCCTTCGCCGCGCGAGGACCAGTGCACGCCCTCGCTGGCCGGCAGCCCGGCGCGGCGGCTGTACACGTCGACCTGGTCGGCGACGATGAAGGCGCTGTAGAAGCCCACGCCGAATTGGCCGATCAGGTGCGAATCCTTCTTCTGGTCGCCGGACAGGTGCTTGAGGAAATCGGAGGTGCCGGACTTGGCGATGGTGCCCAGGTGCGAGACGATCTCCTCGCGGCTCATGCCGATGCCGTTGTCGTCGATGGTGACGGTGCCGGCGTCCTTGTCGAAGCCGATGCGGATGCGCAGCTGCGCATCGCCATCCAGCAGCTCGGGCTTGACCAGCGCCTCGAAGCGCAGCTTGTCGGCCGCGTCGGAGGCATTGGAGATCAGCTCGCGCAGGAAGATCTCTTTATTGGAATACAGCGAATGGATCATCAGCTGCAGCAGCTGTTTGACCTCGGTCTGAAAGCCCAGGGTTTCTTTTTGGGTTTCCACGCTCATCGGTGCTTGCTCCATGGGTGATGGCTGGCCGCGCGGAGGAGGGCGCGACTCTGCCAGCGGACATGGTGGCGGCGGAGCCCGGCTTCAAGCGCCAGGCGGCGCGCGCGGGCGCCGTGGCACTGGTCTATCATCCTGGCCCCGTTCCGTGCCGCCGCCGTCGATGCCGATCCCGTGCCCGTTGCCTTCCGATTCCCGGCCATCGCGAGGCCGCCGATGAGCCGCGCTGGCGCGGGCCAGGTACGCATCATCGGCGGGCGCTGGCGCAACACGCGGCTGCCGGTGCCGGACCTGCCGGGGCTGCGCCCAACCTCCGACCGGGTCCGCGAGACCCTGTTCAACTGGCTGCTGCCGGCGCTGCCCGGCGCGCGCGTGCTGGACCTGTTCGCCGGCAGCGGCGCGCTCGGCCTGGAGGCGGTGTCGCGCGGCGCGTCCTCGGCCTGCCTGGTCGAACGCGATCCGGCGCTGGCCGCCGGCCTGCGCGCCAGCGTCGCCAGGCTGCAGGCGCAGGCGCAGATCCAGGTGGTGCAGGACGACGCGTTGCGCTGGCTGCAGGCGCCGGGCACCGACGCCCCGGCCGACATCGCCTTCGTCGACCCGCCGTTCGCCGACGGGCTGTGGGACGCGGTGCTGCAGCGGCTGCCGGCGCGGCTGGCGGCCGACGCCTGGCTGTACCTGGAGTCGCCGGCGGGGCAGGCGCCGGCCGTGCCGGCGCAGTGGGCGCTGTACCGCGAGGGCGGCAGCCGCGAGGTCCGCGCTGCCCTGTACCGGCGCACCGCTGCTACACTTCCCGGCGACCTTCACGCGGTATCCAACGCATGACCGTGGCCCACAGCCGCATCGCCGTCTACCCCGGGACCTTCGATCCGATCACCAACGGTCACATCGACCTGGTCAACCGGGCCGCGCCGCTGTTCGAGCAGGTGGTGGTGGGCGTGGCGCAGAGCCCGTCCAAGGGGCCGACGCTGCCGCTGGAATTGCGCGTGAACCTGGCCCGCGAGGCGCTGGCCGGGCACCGCAACGTGGAGGTGATCGGCTTCGACACGCTGCTGGCGCATTTCGTGCGCTCGGTCGGCGGCGGGGTGCTGCTGCGCGGCCTGCGCGCGGTGTCGGATTTCGAATACGAGTTCCAGATGGCGAGCATGAACCGGCATCTGATCCCGGAGGTGGAGACGCTGTTCCTCACCCCGGCCGAGCAACACAGTTTCATTTCGTCGTCGCTGGTGCGCGAGATCGCGCGGCTGGGCGGGGACGTGTCCGGCTTCGTGCCGCCGTCGGTGGTGCAGGCGCTGGTCCAGGCCCGCCAAGCCGCGGCGCAGCGCTGAGCCGTCCGTCATTCACATACAAACAAGGGAGCCATCCATGAAGAACACCGTACGCGTGCTGCTGATCGCCTCGCTGGCACTGGGCTTCACCGCCTGCAAGAAGGAAGAGGCCGCCGCGCCCGCCGCCGACGCGCAGCCGGCGCTGACCGCGCCGTCCAAGGACGACGATGCCGGCTGGAAGAAGTACCTGCAGGAAGTGGCGCTGCAGAACATGGGCACCATCACCAACAGCCCGTTCCTGTACTACCTGCCGCCGGAGTCGGATGCGGATTTCCAGGCCAAGTACGATCGCCAGGTCGAAAGCGCCACCACCGCCATCGGTCGCGGCATCCAGCCGGGCAACATGCTGGCGTTCGGCTCCTCGGCCTCGGCCAAGATGGCCGACCTGATCGCCGCCGCCTTCGCCAAGGTCGAGCCGAACACGATGAAGGGCGTGCGCGTGGTCTACATCGGCAACGCCGCCGACAACGCGCGCGTGCAGACCGTGATCCAGCCGACCGGCGCCGAGTACATCTTCGTCGAAGCGAAGTAAGCGCCATAGCGCCGGCGTGCCTGCATGGGCACGCCGGCCGACGCAGTGCCAGCTTCGGCTGGCTTGCGGCCGCGACCGTCCGGCCATCGCCGGCAGCGTCTCCATGTAGCCAGCGGCATCCATTGTCCAATCCAGTTCCTGCGCGCGCCTAGGTCCAGCAGGGCGGCAGCTGCGTTCCCTGGGACGCCACAAGCAACTGCCATAGGCATCCGCGCCGCCGGTCCGGCCTTCTGGCGCATCAAGCCGTCGCCTGCGCGACGCAGCGTCCCGCCGGACGTGACCGCGATGCCGGGGCCGCCGCGCCCGATCCGGTAAGATGGCGCGGTTAGTGCCGAATCCAGCGAAATGTCCCTCAAGATCAACGAGCTCTGCGTCAACTGCGACGTCTGCGAGCCGGCCTGCCCGAACCAGGCCATCGCGATGGGCGAGACGATCTATGTGATCGATCCGGCCCGCTGTACCGAATGCGTCGGCCATTTCGACGAGCCGCAGTGCGTGGTGGTGTGCCCGGTCGAATGCATCGACCCGGATCCGGCGATCCCGGAGAGCCACGACCAGTTGCTGGCCAAGCTGCTGCAACTGCAGCGCGATCATCCCGAGTTTTACCGACAGGAGCCCCCCGCCGCATGAGAACCCTCGTCCGCCGTGTCCTGCTGCTCGCCCTGGTCCTGACGCCGTCGGCGTGGGCCGAGGCGCCGGTCGCTGCCGCTGTCGCGCATCCGACCGGCGCCGCCGTCGCCAGCGGCCACCGCCTGGCCACCGAGGCCGGCCTGCAGATCCTGCGCGAGGGCGGCAATGCGTTCGACGCGGCGGTGGCGGTGTCCTCGACGCTGGCGGTGGTCGAGCCGATCAGCTCCGGCCTGGGTGGCGGCGGCTTCTTCCTGCTGCACGACGCCAAGACCGGCAAGGACGTGATGCTGGACGCGCGCGAAGTCGCGCCGGAATCGGCGAGCGCCGACAAGTTCCTGGATGCCAAGGGCGCGCTGGACCGCGACCGCTCGGTCAACGGCCCGTGGTCGGCCGGCATTCCCGGCCTGCCGGCGGCGCTGGTGGAACTGGCGACCAAGCACGGCAAGCTGCCGCTGCAGCAGTCGCTGGCGCCGGCGATCCGCATCGCCCGCGACGGCTTCCCGGTGTACCGGCGCATGGCCGAGGGTTACCAGTCGCGGCGCAAGGTGATGGAGCGCTATCCCGGCACTCGCGAGGTGTATCTGCGCAACGGCAAGCCGATCGCCGAAGGCGACCTGTTCAAGCAGCCGGAACTGGCCAACACGCTGCAGTTGCTGGGCACCAAGGGCTTCGACGGGTTCTACCGCGGCGCCACCGCCAAGAAGCTGCTGGCCGGGGTCAAGCAGGCCGGTGGCCACTGGACTGCCGAGGAACTGGCCGGCTACACGGTCAAGCAGCGAACGCCGATCCGCTTCGACTACAAGGGCTGGACCATCACCACCGCGCCGCCGCCGTCGTCCGGCGGCATCGCCCTGGCCAGCATGCTGCAGATCCTGGAAGGCTACGACCTGAAGGCGATGGACCCGGTACACCGCACCCACCTGGTGGTGGAAGCGATGCGCCGCGCCTACCGCGACCGCACCTTCTTCCTCGGCGATCCGGATTTCACCGCGGTGCCGCAGCGCGTGCTGCTGAGCAAGGACTATGCGCTCGGCCTGCGCTCGACCATCAATCCGGAAAAGGCCACGCCCAGCGACCTGCTGTCGGGCCAGCCGACGCCGCTGGAAGACGACGAGACCACCCACTTCTCGATCATCGACGGCGAGGGCAACCGGGTCGGCGCGACCCAGACCGTGAACCTGCTGTTCGGCTCCGGGCTGATCCCCAAGGGCACCGGTGTGCTGCTCAACGACGAGATGGACGATTTCGCGCTCAAGCCCGGCACGCCCAACGCGTTCGGGGTGATGGGCTACGCCGCCAACGCGCCCAAGCCGGGCAAGCGCCCGCTCAGCTCGATGACGCCGACCTTCATGGAGAACGCCGACAAGACCA
>Ga0308160_10001397_pt1 | contig 34155 bp, 19 predicted proteins | sample PhyFR1_FD_201036 | JGI IMG/M metagenome (GOLD analysis project Ga0308160, IMG submission 201036) | Phyllosphere microbial communities from UC Gill Tract Community Farm, Albany, California, United States - DLSLF.R1 | ecosystem: Host-associated > Plants > Phyllosphere > Unclassified | place: USA... | reverse complement strand
GGCTGCCCTCGCTGTACGGCATCGACAAGCCGGTCTACACCGACATCCGCATCAAGGCCCAGCTCAACAACAGCTACGACAGCTCGATCCTGTACACCGACTGGTTCCTCGACGGCGTGGTCAAGCGGCTGAAGGACGGCGCGCAGCCGGCCGCCATGCTGTACGTGGCCGACCACGGCCAGACCCTGTACGACCACAGCTGCCGCCTCGCCTTCCACGGCCACAATACCCAGTACGAATTCCACGTGCCGGCCTTTGCCTGGTATTCGGATGCCTACGCCGAGCGCCACCCCGACAAGGTCGAGCAGCTGCGCCGCCACCGCAAGGCGAAGCTGGCCACCGAAAACGTGTTCCACACCCTGCTCGACCTGGCCGACGTGCACTATCCCGGCGAACGCCTCGAATGGAGCTTCGTCAACCCGCGGTTCAAGCAGCACAAGCGCTACGTCGACAGCTACGGCTGGACCGACTACGACAACGCCACCATCAAGGGCGAATGCCACGAAGTGATCGCCAGGGGCAAGCCGCTGAGCCGGGCGAACTAGCCTGGCAGCCTGTGTGTTGCCTGGCTTATGCGTTGCTCATAGGTAACAATATTTGCCTAAACTTAACTCTGTCCTTCCGACCCTTGGGTCCGGTCCCTACAATACGCGCTGCCGGTCTGGCAACAACTGCCGACCCACCTCATCAACGTAGCAATCCGGTGCCGCATCGCGCCGGTGTAAAGGACCATTACCATGGCTGTATCCCAGTTCCTCCGCGGGAACTTCATCGCCGCCTGCTTTGCCGCGGCCTCGTTCGGTCTGCCGGCGGCCGCTTCGGCCGCCCCGGGCCCGGCGTCCGATTCGCCGCTCCAGGTCATCGGCTTCGCCAGCATCGTGGCCGGACGCACCTTCGACTCACCGACCCAGGCAGACTATGTCGGCCAAAGCACTATCCGTGGACGCAACTGCCCCTGCTATGTTGCCGACTGGACCAACGGCGGCGTGTACGATGGCGACCTCTCGCTCTCTCCGGAATCGCGTGCGGGCATCCAGTTCACCTACACCGCGACCAGGGACCTGCACTTCGTGGCGCAGATCGTTACCCGCGGCAGCCAGCCCAAGCCGTCCGTGCAATGGGCCTACGCTTCCTACGCCGTGGACAGCCACTGGGAAGTCCAGCTCGGCCGCAAGCGTATCCCGCTCTACTATTATTCCGACTTCCAGGACGTGGGCACGGCCTACCCCTGGATCGGCACGCCGCCGGAGCTCTATGGCTGGGAAGTGACGAACTACAACGGCGCCAGTGTCCGCTACAAGAACAAGGTGGCCGGCGTCAACCTCGTCACCAGCATCTTCGGCGGCGCCGAGACGGCGCACGATTCGCCGTATTACGCCCTGTATAACCCGGGCCAGACCAGGGTCCGCTGGCGCGACATGATCGGCGCCGACCTCGAGGGCAGCCGCGGTCCGCTGACCGTGCGCGCCGTGTACATGCAGGCAAACGTCGACACCTACAACGCGACGGCGGAAATCGACGATTCGGCACGCCTGCGAGCCTACGGGGTGGCGGCAAACCTCGACTTCGATGACTGGTTCGTGTTGGCCGAAGCGACCCGGCTGACCCGTACCTACGATGCCTACCGCATCTCGGGGCCGGCACTCACGGTTGGCGCCGGTTATCGCTGGGGCAACTGGACGCCCTTCGTCAATCTCAGCCGTTACAACGAGAACAGTACCGACCGGGACTGGTACGATCCTTCGCCGTACAAGCGCGCTTCCTTCACCTTGCGCTACGACATCGATGGACGCAGCAGCGTCAAGGTGCAGGTCGACCGTTTCCTCGACACGGCGCGCAACATGGGCGACAACGCCAAAGTCGTCCGCGTTTCCTACGACCTCACCTTCTGAGCGGGACAAACATGAAAGTCAAAATGTGCGCACTCGCGCTGTCGATGGGTCTCGTGCTGGCCGGCAACGTCCGCGCCGAGCTCGTCGTCGTAGCCAACAAGGCAAGCCAGGTAGCCAAGCTGAGTGCCGAACAGGTGTCAGACTGCTATCTCGGCAAATCGACCGATTTCCTCCCGGTCGACCAGGAAAAGAGTTCACCCTTGCGGCACGATTTCCTCGAAAAAGTCGCATCGAAAAAAGAGGCACAGTACGAGGCGCTATGGGCCAAGCTGGAGTTTTCCGGCAAGGGTATCCGTCCAAAGGCCCTGCCGTCCGACGCCGCCGTGAAAAAAGCCGTCGCCGCCGACCCCAATGCGATTGGCTATATCGACAAGGCGGCCGTCGACCCCACCGTGAAGGTGGTGTTCACTCTTCCCTGACCGGTGTGTGCGGCCGCATGTTGCAGGCCCCAGCCGTTCCCGACCGGGCTCCGTGCCCGGTTTTTTTCGTCACTATGCATGGAAGCTATTTCTCAAAACCGGGCTCTGACCCCGGTTTGACGCTGTTCATCGCCTAGGTTAGTTCGCAAACAGACAACATCCAATTGTCGAAGAATACTGGTCCGTCCACCCAGACCGATCCTTTCCGAAAGCGAGCACGCAATGAAACGTCCTCTCATGGCCCTGCTGTGCCTGGCCGCCGCCGGCGCCTGGGCCCAGCAAGGCGACGGTACCCGGTACAGCGCCGAAAACAATATCTTCAAGCCCGACAAGGTCGAACCCACGCCGCAGCGCATGGGCGGCATCAAGGCGCCGCCGGGCTTCACGGTGACGCCCTTCGCCACCGGCCTGAAGAACGCCCGCATCATCGCCGTGGCCCCCAATGGCAACGTGTATGTCAGCCGGCGCGACCAGGGTGACGTGGTGCTGCTGCGCGACGCCAACGGCGACGGCCGCGCCGACGGCCAGCCGGAAATCGTGGCCAGCCGCGCCGGCGCCCACGGCCTGGCGATCCGCGACAACAAGCTGTACCTGGTGACGGTGAAAGAACTGTTCGTGGCCGACATCCAGCCCGACGGCCGCCTCGGCGCGCTGAAGATGCTCGTCGGCGACCTGCCCGACGCTGGCCAGCATGCCAACCGCACCATCGCCTTCGGCCCGGACGGCATGCTCTACCTGAGCGTCGGCAGCACCTGCAATGCCTGCAACGAAACCAACCAGGAAAACGCGACGCTGCTGCGCCTCACCCCCGACGGCACCAGCCGCACCATCGTCGCCGGCGGCCTGCGCAACACCATCGGCTTCGACTGGCAGCCGCAGACCGGCGAGCTGTGGGGCTTCGACCACGGCATCGACTTCCTCGGCGACGAGGAGCCGCCCGAAGAACTCAACAAGATCGAACAGGGTAAACAGTATGGCTGGCCCCATGTGTATGGCGCCGGCCGCATCTACCCGCAAAGCACCCCGATCGGCGAGATCGGCAAGGAGGACTGGAAGGCGCATAGCACGCCGATGGTGCTGGGCTACGCGGCCCACGCAGCGCCGATGCAGCTGGTGTTTTACAATGGCACGGGCTTCCCGGCCGAATACCAGGGCGATGCCTTCGTCACCATGCGCGGTTCGTGGAACCGCAAGGCGCCATCCGGCTACGAGATCGTGCGTGTGCGTTTCCAGAACGGCCAGGCGCGCTCGATCGAGCCTTTCGTGACCGGCTTCCTCACCGACGGCAGCAAGACCCACATCGCGCGCCCGGTCGGGCTGGCGATGGCGAAGGATGGTGCGCTGCTGATGGCGGACGATGCGAACGGGGTGATCTACCGCGTGGCCTACACTGGTAACGCAGCGCGTGCCACGGCCGAACTGAAAGCGCCGGCCGGCCCGATGCAGCAGCAGGCGAACAAGGGCAGCGGCGTGCCGATCGCCTTCACCCGCGCGCAGACCCAGGCCCAGGGCACGCTCACTGTCAGCTCGTCCAGCTTCGTCCGGGGCGGCGAGATCCCGGCCAAATACAGCGAATATGCGGACGGCGTTTCGCCCTCGCTGAGCTGGACCGCGGTGCCGAACGCAAAGTCATACGCGATCATCATGGAAGACCCGGACGCCAAACCGGTCACGCCGGTGGTGCACTGGCTGGCCTGGAACATTCCGGCCACCCTCACCCACCTGCCCGAGGGCGTGCAGGAACAGCCGCGCCTGACCGATCCGGACGGCGTGCTGCAGGGCCGCACCACGCACGGCTCGATGGGCTGGTACGGACCGCATCCGCCGGTGGGCGACAAGCCGCATCGCTATCACTTCCAAGTGGTTGCGCTGGACAAGATGCTGGACGTGCCCTGGGGTGCGGAGCGCGACCAGCTGCTGGAGGCGATGCAGGGCCACGTGCTGGCCAAGGGGGAGCTGGTCGGGACGTTTGCGCAGAAGCAGAAGCCGCAGAAGTAATCTGCACGATCAATAACGCCGCCCTGGCGAAGGCCGGGGCGGCGTTACATTGGCTGGCGCACCGCATCCTCCAGCAAATCCGCCCCGACATCCGCCACCCGCTGCCGCGCCAGCCACCCCGCCACCCGTCCCGCCTTGTCCTGCACCGCCGCCCCGAACCCGTGATCGGCCAGCAGCGCAATCCCGTTGGTCCTTCCCAGCACGCCCGGTTCCAGCCGCAGCACCCCATCTTCGCCCAGCCCGACCCGCCACGGCGCCAGCCGGTGCGCCAGCAAGGGCCCCAGCACCAGGTTATGCGAAGACACCACCACCAGGGCCTGGCGCGCCAGTTCGTCCACGACCGCGGCTGCGGCCGATACCGCTTCCTCGTGGTTGGTGCCGCGGAAGATCTCGTCGATCAGGCAGACCACCGGCTGCCCGCCGCCGGCGGCCGCCAGCAGTTCGCGCGCACGCCCCAGTTCGGCGATGTACAGGCTTTGCCCGCCAAGCAGCGAATCCTCGTTGTGCATGCTGGCGACGACCGGCACCGCCGGCAGGCTGGCGCTGCGCGCGTAGCAGAAGCCGAAGGCGCGCGCCGCCGCCAGGTTCAGGCCCAGCGTGCGCAGGAAGGTGCTTTTTCCCACGCCGTTCTGGCCCGACAGGAAGGCGCCCTTGCCGTCCAGCGCGATCGACAGTGGGCTGGCGCCGTCGACCAGCGGGTGCACGCCGTCCTGCAATGCCAGCGAGCGCGCATCGCAGCGACTGGCCCAGCACCATGACGGCGTGGCCAGCAGGTGGCGCGCCAGCGCGACGTCGGCCTCCAGGTTTGCGCACAGTTCGTAGCATTCGCACAGGAAGGCACGCTGTCCGAACGCCAGGCGCGTGCTCTTGAACCAATGCCGGACGTTGGCCAGCATGAACCAGTGCAGGTACTCCTTCGCCAGCGCCAGGGCGGCGAGGGGCGACGGCTTCAGGCGCCGGCTGATCCAGCCCGCCAGCCTGCCGCGCCCCGTAAAATCGCCGGCCAGCGGATGCGCGCTGCCATCCAGCAGCGAGCACACGCGCAGCATCATCTGCAGCGCCCCGCCCAGCCGGATCCACTCTTCCATGCGTTCGCGGTAGCGCATCTGCGGCGCCACCAGCAGAACCATGGCAATGGCGGTGCCGATCCACGCAGCCGGCGACAGCAGCAGCGCCGCCGCAATCGATGCCGCCAGCAGCAGCGGAATCAGGAACCAGACCCGCAGCCAACCCGGTGGCAGCGGCGCCAGGGTACCCGAAGCGGCCGGATCGAACAGCAGCTCCGCCACCTCGATGTCGGCATGGCGCAGCGCACGCAGGCCGTGGTGCAGCCGTTCCAGGCGCGCCGGGTCGGCCAGCAGGGTCTCGATGCGGGCGCGCCGCAGCGCGACTTCGTCATCGCCGGCGCCGTTGCGCAGGCGCCGGTACAGCACCTGGCGGCCGAAGATGCTGGTGTCGACGGACAGGCGCTCGCTGTAGCGCTCGAGCAGCAGGTCGCGCCAGGTAGGGCCGTCCAGCGTGGCTGCCTTGTCATGTGGCGTGAGGCGCTGCAGCTGCGCGACGTCGGTGGGCGCGAACGGATAATCGTGCGGCTCGGGCTCGGCCGCCGTCATCAGCGCAGCCATGCGTGCCAGCAGCGGGCGCCACGATCCGGCCAGGCGAAACACGGTAAAAGACATAGACGCTTTCCCGGCCGGGCCGGATAGTGATGCCGGGAAATTATGAACGGTTTCCGGAATATCAAGAGAGCGCTGGCAAAGAGTGTCCGGCCTGTCCGTCCGGCGGCCGGACGGACAGTGGCGGACGGCGCGTCCGTATCCCCGACTTCCAATGAAATCAATGACTTGCTGATCTGGCACGGTTCCTGCAAATACCGCCGTGTCCAAACCCGATCGTCCACCCCATGATTCGCGACACCTCACAACAAGACGCCCTCATCGCTCCGCTGCCCGGCGCCAAAGTCCGGCGCGGCGCCGTCTGGATCGGCGCCGCCGTCGCCCTGCTGGCCGTCTGCGCCTATCTGCTGACGGCCTGGCGCGGCAGCGAAGCCTCGGTCAGCGCGGCGCGCCTGCGCATCGCCGACGTCACCCGCGGCACGCTGGTGCGCGATGCATCCGTCAACGGCCGCGTGGTGGCCGCCGTCAGCCCGACCCTGTATGCCAGGGCGCCGTCCACCGTCAACCTGAAGGTCGCGGCCGGCGACACGGTCAAGAAGGACCAGGTGCTGGCCGTGCTGGAATCGCCCGACCTGTCCGATGCCCTGAAACGCGAAGTCTCGACTTACGAGCAGCTGAAGGCGGAAGTGGCGCGCCAGCAGATCCTGGCGCGAAAACAGAAACTGCTGGCGCAGAAGGAAGCCGACACCGCCGAGATCGACCGCCTGTCGGCCCAGCGCACGCTGGAACGCTACCAGAGCGTGGGTGAACTCGGCATCATCGCCAAGATCGATTTTCAAAAGGCCAAGGATGCCGTGCAATCGAGCGAGATCCGCGCCAGGCACGCGGCCCAGGCGGCGGCGCTCGAAGGCGACGACGTCCAGCTGGCCCTGAAGACCAAGGCCAGCGAGCTGGAACGGGCGCGCCTGGCGATGGCGGAGGCTCAGCGCCGCGTCGAGGAGTTGACCGTGCGCGCCCCGGTCGACGGCTTCATCGGCACCCTGAACGTGCAGAACCGGATGGTGGTCGCCGCCAACGCGCCGCTGATGACGCTGGTCGACCTGTCCCGGCTCGAGATCGAGATCGAGGTGCCGGAAACCTACGTGTCCGACCTCGGCCTCGGCATGAGCGCCGAAGTCCAGTTGCCTTCCGGGACCGCGACCGGCAAGCTGTCGGCGCTGTCGCCGGAAGTGGTGCGCGGCATGGTGCTGGCACGGGTCCGCTTTGACGGTGACCAGCCGAAAGGCCTGCGCCAGAGCCAGCGCGTCACCGCGCGCCTGCTGGTCGAGGAAAAGCCGAACGTGCTGATGCTGCCGCGCGGTCCCTTCGTCGAAAGCGAGGGCGGACGCTACGCCTACGTGGTGCGCGGCGGCATCGCCACCCGCACCCCGATCCGGATCGGCGCCACCAGCATCTCGGCGGTCGAGATCCAGTCGGGCCTGCAGCAGGGCGACAAGGTGGTGGTCGCCGGTACCGACGCTTTCAATAACGCCAGCCGCATCTCGATCAATAACTGAGCAATCAATCACTGAACACTGAAAGGACACAGCCATGCTGCGCATGACCAACCTGAGCAAGGTGTACCGCACCCACATGATCGAGACCCACGCGCTGCGCGGTTTCGAGATCGACGTCCGCGAAGGCGAATTCGTCACCGTCACCGGTCCGTCCGGCTCGGGTAAAACCAGCTTCCTCAACATCGCCGGCCTGCTCGAGGAATTCACGGCGGGCGACTACATCCTCGACGGCGTCAACGTGAAGGGCCTGGACGACAACGCCCGTTCGCGCCTGCGCAACGAAAAGCTCGGCTTCATCTTCCAGGGTTTTAATCTGATCCCGGACCTGAGCCTGTTCGACAACGTCGACGTGCCGCTGCGCTACCGCGGCTTCAACGCGTCCGAGCGCAAGCGGCGCATCGACGATGCGCTGACCAAGGTCGGCCTGGCCTCGCGCATGAAGCACTACCCGGCCGAGCTGTCCGGCGGCCAGCAGCAGCGCGTGGCGATCGCGCGCGCGCTGGCCGGCTCGCCGAAACTCCTCCTGGCCGACGAACCGACCGGCAACCTCGACACCCAGATGGCGCGCGGCGTGATGGAGCTGCTGGAAGAGATCAACGCCGCCGGCACCACCATCCTGATGGTGACCCACGACCCCGAGCTGGCGGTGCGCACCACGCGCAACGTCCACATCATCGACGGCCAGGTGTCGGACCTGGTGCGCAAGACGCCGTCGCTGGCCCAGACCCCGGTTACCGCCTGAGGAGCCCAGAACCATGTTCGGCTATTACTTCAAGCTCGGCCTGCGCAGCCTGCGCCGCAACCCGCTGCTGACCGCGCTGATGGTGCTGACCCTCGCGGTCGGCGTCGCCGCCAGCGTCTCGACCCTGACCATCCTGCACATGATGTCGGGCGACCCGATTCCGGAAAAGAGCAACCGCCTGCTGGTCCCGCGCTTCGACAACGGCCCGCTCGACGGCTGGGCGCCAGGCGACGAACCAAGCGACGTGCAGATGAGCTACCCGGATGTCGCCAACCTCCTGAAAAGCGGCCAGGGCGAGCGCCGTACCGCGCTGTTCGGGATCGCCGGGCCGCTCGAGCCGCCGCGCAAGGACATGCCGGCCTTTATCTCGTCCGGCATGGCGCCCACGCGCGACTTCTTCGCCATGTTCGACGTGCCCTTCCTCCATGGCCAGGCCTGGACCGAGGCCGACGATGCACGCGCCGCCGATGTGGTGGTGCTCGGCCGCGCGATGGCCGAACAGCTGTTCGGCGACGCCGACCCGGTCGGCAAGCAGGTGCGCCTGATGGGGTCTCCGTTCACCGTGGCCGGCGTGATCGACCACTGGAACCCGCGCCCGCGCTACTACAAGCTGGTCGGCGGCAATACCTTCGGCGATGCCGACGACTTCTTCATCCCCTTCGCCACCGCGATCCGCCACGAAGCCGACAACAACGGCGGCATGAACTGCAGCTCGAAGCGCGAACCCGGCTATGCCGGTCTGCTGGCATCGGAGTGCACCTGGCTGCAGTTCTGGTTCGAGACCCGCTCTGCGACCGACCGCCGCGACCTGCAGGCCTGGCTGGACAACTACGCCGGCGAACAGCGCAAGCTCGGGCGCTTCAAGCGCAACGTGCCGGCCCGCCTGTACGACGTGATGGAATGGATGGAGGAACTGAAAATCGTCGACAACGACAACAAGCTGTCGGTGTGGCTGGCATTCGGCTTCCTGACGCTGTGCCTCGTGAACACCATCGGCCTGCTGCTGGCCAAGTTCTCGGTGCGCGCATCCGAGATCGGCGTGCGCCGCGCGCTGGGCGCCTCGCGCCGCGAGATCTTCCGCCAGTTCCTGATCGAGACCGGCGTGGTCGGCCTGGCCGGCGGCGTGCTCGGGCTGGTGCTCTCTTTCGGTGCGCTGGCGCTGATCGGCATGCAGGGCAAGGAAGTCGCGGCGATGGCGCGCATGGACTGGCAGATGCTGACCATGACCTTCGTGCTGTCGGTGGCCGCGGCGGTGCTGGCCGGCCTGCTGCCGACCTGGCGCGCCTGTCAGGTGACGCCGGCCATCCAGCTCAAATCACAGTAATCCTTTCATAAAGAGAGACGTCATGGAAATCCGTCCCATCCTGTCCGCGCTGCTGCGCAACAAGACCGGCCCGCTCCTGGTGGCGCTGCAGGTCGCGCTCAGCCTGGCGATCCTGGCCAATGCCGTGTACATCGTCAACGAGCGACGCGCCGTGATCGCACGGCCATCCGGCATCGCCGACGAACATGCGACCTTCTACATCACGGCGCGCAACCTGAACAGCGACGGCCCCGAGCAGCGCCTGGCCACCTTCAAGCGCGAAGCCGAACTGCTGCGCGCGGTGCAGGGCGTGGCCTCGGTGGCCAACGTGTCGCAGATGCCGCTGTCGCGCAGCGGCTGGAACACCAGCATCCTGCTCGACCAGCGCCAGCAGCGCGAAAACGCGAGCGCCTCGATGTACCTGTCGTCCGATTCACTGGTCAGCACCTTTGGCCTGCGCCTGGTCGAGGGGCGCGACTTCCTGCCGCAGGAACTGGTCGACCTCGACGAGAAGACCCAGGACCGGGCGCCCGACCAGGTCATCCTCACCAAGGCGCTGGCCGACAAGTTGTGGCCAGGCGCATCCGCGATCGGCAAGTCCATCTACTTCGGCCGCAGCGTGGAAGGCATGAGCAGCCGGGTGGTCGGCGTGGTCGAGCGCCTGCAGTCGCAGAGCGCGCCGATCGAGGAAAAGGCCGAGTGGTCGGTCATCATCCCGGCGCGCCGCTATGGCGACACGGCCGCCATGTATGCGATCCGCACCGAACCGGGCCAGCGCGACCGCGTGATGAAGGAAGCGGAAAGCGCGCTGCGCAAGTCCTCCGCCACGCCGATGATCCTGGAGATGCGCACCGTCGACCAGGACCGCCAGACCCGCTACCGCAGCGACGTCGCGCTGCAGTGGATGCTGGTCACGGTCAGCCTGCTGATGCTCCTGATTACCTGCTCCGGCATCGTCGGCATGGCCAGCCTGTGGGTGACGCAGCGCCGCAAGCAGATCGGCGTGCGGCGCGCACTCGGCGCCCGCCGCATCGACATCCTGCGCTACTTCATCACGGAGAACGTGATGATCACCAGCGCCGGCGTGTTCGGCGGGGTGGCGCTGGGCCTGGCGCTGAACCAGCTGCTGGTCAGCAAGCTGGAGATGGCGCGCCTGCCGGCCGGTTACCTGGTGGGTGGTGCGCTGCTGTTCTGGCTGATCGGCGTGATCGCCGCCTACGGCCCGGCATGGAAGGCAACCAGCATCTCGCCGGCCACGGCCACGCGCAGCGTCTGATGATATGCTAGCAAGATGCCTACCGTTCTGATCATCGATGACAACGCCGCCGTCGGCATCGCGCTCGACGTCCTGTTCTCGCTGCACGACATCGCGGCCCTGCACGCGGCCTCGCCCGAGGAGGGCCTGGCCCTGCTCGCACGCCAGCCGGTCGACCTGGTGATCCAGGACATGAACTTCACGGCCGACACCACCTCCGGCGAAGAGGGCGTGGCGCTGTTCCGCGCGATCCGCAAGGAATACCCGGACCTGCCGGTGATCCTGCTGACCGCCTGGACCCACCTCGACGCGGCGGTCGACTTGATAAAAGCCGGCGCCGCCGACTACTTGTCGAAACCCTGGAACGACGAGCGCCTGCTGGCGACGGTCACCAACCTGATCGAACTGGGGCAGGCCAACCGCGCGCTGAACCAGCGCCTGCAGCGCGAGCGCCGCGCCAGGCGCGAGCTGGAACAGAATTTCGATTTGCGCGGCCTGGTGTGGGCCGATCCGGCCACCGAACGCGTGCTCAGCCTGGCCTGCCAGGTGGCGCGCGCCGACGTGCCGGTATTGATTACCGGCCCCAACGGCACCGGCAAGGAACGCATCGCCGAAATCATCCAGGCTAATTCGGCGGTGAAGGATGGCCCCTTCGTGGTGCTGAATTGCGGTGCCCTGCCCTCGGAACTGATCGAGGCCGAGCTGTTCGGCGCCGATGCCGGCGCCTACACCGGGGCCTCGAAGGCGCGCGAGGGCAAGTTCGAGGCGGCCGACGGCGGCACGCTGTTCCTTGACGAGATCGGCAACCTGCCGCTGGCCGGGCAGATGAAACTGCTGCGGGTGCTGGAAACCGGCCGCTTCGAGCGCCTCGGCTCGAACCGCGAACGGCAAGTGAAGGTACGGGTCATCAGCGCTACCAATGCGGATTTGCAAACGATGATCCGCCAGGGGACCTTCCGCGAAGACCTGTTCTACCGCCTCAACGTGATCGAACTGAAGCTGCCGCCGCTGGCGGCGCGGCCGGGCGACATCCTGCCGCTGGCGCGCAGCTTCCTCGCCGCCGGCAAGCGCCTCGACCCGAGTGCGGAAAGCGCGCTGGCGGCGCACGCCTGGCCCGGCAACGTGCGCGAGCTGAAAAACGTGATGGCGCGCGCTTCGCTGCTGGCCCGGGACGAGACCATCAAGCCGCTCGATCTCGGCCTGCCGGCGGCCGCCGTCGCCAGCATCGATGCCGAGCCGGACCGCGATGCCATCGCCGCGGCGCTGGCGCGCGCCGGCGGTGTCGTCGCCCAGGCGGCGGCAGAACTCGGGCTGTCGCGCCAGGCGCTGTACCGGCGCATGGAACGCCTCGGCATCGCGCGCCCGGCATGAGTGCGGCATGAGCGCACCCGCGGGCCCGCGGCGCGTGGGCTTTTCCAGGCGCTGGCGCCTTTCGCTGGTCACGCGCTGGTCGGCGCTGGTCGCCACCCTGCTGACGCTCGGCATCGGGATCGCGCTGGCGCTCGACCACCTGTTGCCGGGCCGGCCGCTGATCGTGCTCGGCGCCTGCCTGCTGTGCGTGGTGCCGCTCGCGGTCATCACGCTGCGCGCCCAGGTGCAGCCGATCCTGTCGCTGTTCCGCGCGCTGGAAGGTACCGTCACGAGCTACCGCGACGGCGATTTTTCGTTCAGCCTGCACTGGCCGCACAACGACGAACTGTCCGACCTGGTTGCGTCCCACAACGCGCTCGGCCAGGTGCTGCGCGAACAGCGCCTCGGCCTGGTCCAGCGCGAACTGCTGCTCGACACCATGGTGCAGAACACGCCGGTGGCGATGCTGCTGGTGGCGGACACGCCGGGCGGCATCCGCACCATCGTCTACGCCAACGTGGCGGCGCGCCAGCTGCTGGCGGAAGGCCGCAAGCTGGAAGGCCACGCCTTACAAGCGGTGCTGGAGACGGCGGCGCCGGCCCTCAATGAAGCGCTGGCGCGCGGCGGCGACGGCCTGTTTTCCGCCGGCGAAGGCGAGGATGAAGAGGTGTATCACCTGGCCCGCCGCGACTTCAGCCTGAACGGGCGGCGCCACGAACTGCTGCTGCTGCGCCAGCTGACCGCCGAACTGCGGCGCCAGGAAGTGCAGACCTGGAAGAAGGTCATCCGCGTCATCAGCCACGAGTTGAATAATTCGCTGGCGCCGCTGGCCTCGCTCGCGCACTCCGGTGCGGAACTGGTGCGGCGCGGCCAGACCGAGCGTTTGCCGCAGATCCTGGAAACCATCGGCGAGCGCACGCGCCACCTCGAGACCTTCATCCTTGGCTACGCGCGCTTCGCCAAGCTGCCGACGCCGCGCCTGGAACGCTGCGCCTGGGACGCCCTCGTGGCGCGGCTGGCGTCGCAGGTCGCCTTCCGCCTCGACGGCGGGCTGCCGCTGGAGCCGGCCCAGATCGACGTCGCCCAGATGGAGCAGGCTTTATTGAACCTGCTGAAGAACGCCCACGAATCCGGCTCGCGCGCCGAAGACGTCGAGCTGCACATCCGCCGTGTGCAGAATGTCGTGCGCATCGACGTGCTGGACCGCGGCAGCGGCATGAACGACGCCGTGCTGACCAACGCACTGGTGCCCTTCTATTCCACCAAGCGCAGCGGCACCGGCCTGGGCCTGGCGCTGGCGCGCGAGATCGCCGAAGCGCATGGCGGACGGATCACGCTGAACAACCGCGAGGGCGGCGGGCTGGCGGTGACGCTGATCTTGCCGCAGGGCTGAGCGGGTACAATCTACTCATGTCCTCACGTAACGATCCCCGCTTTTCCCAGCCCGGCCACCCGCCCGCCACCATCACCGAATTCGAAGGCGTCCGCTCGCTCCACCTCGGCACCTCCTGGGTGCAGGGCGCGATGCGCCTGGCCCGCCCGGATGCGATCGAGCTCGAATATGTGCAGATGATGATGATGTGGATGCTGTTCGTGCCACAGCCGCGCCGCATCGTCCAGCTGGGCCTCGGCAGCGCGGCGCTCACCAAGTTCTGCTACCAGAAATTCCCCGGCGCCCGCGTGACGGCGGCCGAGCTGAATCCGAACGTGATCGCGGTCTGCCGCGATTATTTCGGCCTGCCGCCGAACGACGCACGCCTCGACGTGCGCGAGATGGATGCCCTCGACTTCGTCATGGACCCGGGCAACCACGGCACGGTCGACGTGCTGGAGGTCGATTTGTACGACGAGGAAGCGCGCGGCCCGGTGCTGGACACGCCCGAGTTTTATCAAGCCTGCTGCGATTGCCTCAGCCCGGATGGCGTCATGACCGCCAACGTGTTCGGCGACTTCATCAACTACGACAAGAACTTGCAGGCGATGGAACAGGCCTTCGATGCCGTGGTCTGGCTGCCCGAGGTCCACGACGCCAACATCGTGGTGGTCGCCTTCAAGCAGTCGCCCCAGCTCGACTTCGCACTGCTGTACGAGCGCGCCGCCGACATCAAGCGGCGCTACAACCTGCCGGCCAAGAACTGGGTCAACGGCTTGAAGGAATGGATGCGCGATCATCTGGCGTGAGCGCCACCCGCCTGCCTGTTGTGTAAAACGCACACACACGCCAGCACCAGGACCACCGGCCGCCTTGCCGGTTGTGGCCGCTCAATTCCCTCTGCATCAGCACGCGCAAGATGGCTGAGTCTCTAACCGAGCTCAGCCTTGAGGGAAATGATCATGGACAAGAATTTCCGACATACATTGCTCGCCTCCGCCGTGCTGGCGGCGTGCGCTCCGGCCGCGGCCCAGCAGGCGGATGACGATGTCGCCATCGCGGGCAAGGTGGTCGTGGTGGGTTCGCGCAGCGCCCCCAAAAGCGCGCTCGACACCGCCGTCCCGGTCGCCGTGATCGGCCAGAAGGAACTGCAGGCCACCGGCACTGCGGAACTCGGCAAGGCGCTGCAGGCCCTCGATCCCTCGTTCAACTTCAGCACCATCTTCATCAGCGACGGCACCGACATCATCCGCCCCGCCACCCTGCGCGGCCTCGGCCCGGACCAGTTGCTGGTGCTGGTCAACGGCAAGCGCCGCCACCAGCAGGCACTGGTGAACGTGCAGCAGACCATCGGGCGCGGCTCGGCCGGCACCGACATCAATGCGATCCCGGTCTGGGCCATCGATCACATCGAGATCCTGCGCGACGGCGCCAGCGCCCAGTACGGGTCGGACGCGATCGCCGGCGTGATCAACATCGTGCTCAAGGGCGGCGCCAACATCGACCGCATGGGCGTGCTGGCCAGCACCACGAGCGAAGGCGACGGGCGCACTTTCAGCCTCGGCGAGAACCACAGTTTCGCATTGGGCCGCTCCGGCGGCTACCTGACGCTGACGGCCGAGGGCCGCCGCCGCGGCGAGACCAACCGCGCCGGCCTCGACACCCTGCGCACGGATCCGCCGCGCGTGACCCAGCGCATCGGCGACTCGCTGGCCGCGGACAGCCACCTGTGGTTCAACAGCGCGCTGCCCGTGGGCGACAAAGGCGAACTGTATGCCTTCGGCGGCTTCTCGCGCCGCATCGGCGACGCCGCAGGCTTCTTCCGCCCGCGCGAGGACGGCCGCAACGTGCCGGCCGTGTATCCGGACGGCTTCCTGCCCAGCATCCGCACCAACGTCAAGGATGCCTCGCTGGCGCTCGGCTACCGGCACAATCTGCCCAGGAGCTGGCAGCTGGACGCCAGCATCAACCACGGCTTCAGCCAGCTCGGCTTTTTCGAGTACAACTCGATCAACGTCAGCTACTGGTACGAGCCGACCTGCGGCTGCCACAACGCCCACGAATCGCCGACCGGCGGCGACACCGGCAAGCTGCGCTTCACCCAGACCACGGCCAACCTCGACCTGCGCGGGCCGGTGTCCGTGTTCGGCCGCACCGTGCAGCTGGCCACCGGGATGGAGTACCGGCGCGACGGCTACAAGATCGTGGCCGGCGACCCGGTCACTTACCAGTACGGCCGCACCAACAATCCCGCCATCCCGATCTACGACCAGAACGGCAACATCGCGCAGGCCGGCATACAGGGCTTCCCCGGCTACACGCCGGCGACCGAGGTCGATGCGGCGCGCCACAACACCGCCGTCTACCTCGACGCCGAACATAAGCTCATCCAATCGCTCACGCTCGGCGCGGCACTGCGCCATGAACGCTATTCGGACTTCGGCGCCACCACCACCGGCAAACTGACGCTGCGCTACGACCCGAGCCGCACGCTGGGCCTGCGCGCCAGCGCCTCGACCGGTTTCCGTGCACCCGGCGTGCAGCAGAAGTACTACAGTTCGGTCTCGACCAACCTGAACGCGGCCGGCGTGCTGACCGAGACCCTCACCGCGCGCGAAGGCAGCGCCGTCACCCGCGCGCTCGGGATCGCACCGCTGAAGCAAGAGACTTCGCGCAGCGCCAGCCTCGGCCTGGTACTGCGCCCTGCCCCCGGCTTCTCGATCACGGCGGATGCCTGGCGCACCCGCATCGCGGACCGCATCGTCTTTTCCAGCACGATCGCCCCCGAGGCCGGTCCCTGCCCCACACCCGCCAGCTGCCCGATCCGCGCGATACTCGATCCGCTGCGCGTCGGCCAGGCGCAGTTCTTCACGAATGCAATCGGCACCACCACCGACGGGCTCGACCTGGTGGCGGAAAAGACGCTGCGCGACGTGGGCGGCGGCGCGCTGGTGCTGTCCGGCCAGCTCGGTTTCAACCGCACGGCCGTGAACGCGCGCCATTCCTCGTCGCCGCTGCTGTCCGGCAGCCAGCTGTTCGACGATGCCCAGGTCACGCTGATCGAACGCGGCCAGCCGCGCCGGCACCACGTGCTGGTGGCCGACTACACGCGCGGCGCCTGGAACCTCAACGCGCGCGCCAATCACTATGGCGAAGTGGCGGGCCAGGGTTTTACGGCACCCTACGTCCAGACCTGGGCGGCCAGGTGGCTGATGGACCTGTCGCTGCGCTATGCGATCAACCGGCACTTCAGCATCGGCGCCGGGGTCGACAATGTGTTCGATACCTACCCGAGCCGCTGGGACCCGGTGAAGGCGGCGCCGTTCCCGCAGATGGGCTTCACGCACTGCTGGGAAACCTGCCCGTTCGGGCTCAATGGGCGCTCGCTGTATGCGAAGGTGGATTACAGGTTCTGAGATAGTTCCCGTCTACCCGTCGAGCATATCTGAGCTAACGCAACCTCACCGCGCCCACCACTGGCATCGTCAAGCTTCGTCATCCGCCCATCTGACGGAGCTCAAAACATGAATGTGCTAATGGTTGGCGCCGGTAACGCCGGCTGCGCGCTGGGGGCCTTGCTGGCGCTGGACGGCCACCGGGTCACCCTGCTCAAGACGTCCCACGCCCTGCACGACGACAATTTCGACACGGTACGCGAAACGAAGACGATCACCGTCGTCAGCCGCCCCGAAGGCGGCGTCACGCGCCGGGCGCGGCTGGCGCTGGCCACGCGCGACGTCGCCGAAGCCTTCGCCACCGCCCCGGACGTCGTGATCGTCACCACCCAGACCCAGTATCACCCGCAAGTGGCGAGCCTGCTCGGCCCCTGGCTCGACGGGCGCCAACTGGTGCTGCTGGCCCCGGGGAACATGGGCTCATGCTACTTCCTGCCGTGGCAGGACGATGCCGGCTTCCTGCTGGCCGAGGGCGAAAGCCTGCCCTACGATGCGCGCCTGACTGCGCCGGGCGTGGTCGACGTCCTGTTCCGCAACGTGCGCAACGCGCTCGCCTTCGTGCCGCGTGCGCGCGCCGGCGAAGGGCTGGAACGCGCTGCGCGCCTGTTCCCGACCTATGTGGCGACGCGCCGCAACGTGGTCGAGTCGGCGCTGCACAACCCGAACCTGATCGTGCACACGATCGGCACCCTGCTCTCGGCCAGCCGCATCGAATACGCGCAGGGCGAATTCTGGATGTACCGCGAAGCCTTCACGCCCTCGGTGCTGCGCCTGCTGGCGCGGCTCGATGCGGAAAAGAATGCGGTGATCGAAGCCACCGGCGGCACGCCCTCGCCCTACTTCGACGAATGCCGTTTCCGCAACGAGGAAGACCTGTCACAGCCGGGCCTGGAAGTGTTCCGCCGCTACGCGCGCGAAGGCGGGCCGAAAGGCCCAAGCCGCCTCGATACCCGTTTCATTACCGAAGACGTGCCGATGGGACTGGCGCTGATGGCCTCGATCGGGCGCCTGATGGGCGTGCCGACACCGGTGGCCAACGCCCTGATCGTGATCGCCGGCGGCCTGCTCGAACGCGACTTCGCACAGGAAGGACGCACCCTGTCCAGCCTCGGGCTCGGCCACCTGTCGGCCGGCGAATTCCATCGGCTCGTGAACGGATAAATGGTGGCTGCGCACGGCTGGCTGGCGGCGCGCCTCGGTGCCGGCTATTACGCCTGGCGCCGGTTCGTGCCCGCGCGCCTGCTCTACCACCCCGACTTCTTCCGCGTGCAGGCGCTGCTGGCGCAGGACGCCGCCGGGGTCGCAGGGGAAGCGCGGCGGCGCCTGCGCCGGGTGCTGGTGCAGGCGCTCGAGCACGTGCCCTGGTACCGGCGCAGCGTCGGGATCGGGCCGCGCGAGGCGGCGCACGAGCCGCTGGACCAGGTGCTGGCCTGCTTCCCTTATCTCACCAAGGACGAGGTGATGGCGCAGCAGCGCGACTTCCTCGACCGCCGCGCCGACCCGGATAAACTGCTGTACGCGACCAGCGGCGGCTCGTCCGGCCAGGGCATCGGCATGTGGCGCAGCAAGCGCCTGGCCGACATCGAAAAAGCCTTCTTTACGCACGAATGGGGCAGGTTCGGTTTTTCCTTCGACAAGTCGCGCATCCTGCGCATCGGCGCCGATGCCCGCCGCCTGGCGCACGAGCCGCCGGCACGCGTGGCCGGCAACCGTCTGATGCTGTCGCCCTACCACATCGACGAGCACCACCGCGGCGCGATCCTGGACGCCATCCGGCGCTTCCGCCCGGCCTGTGTGCACGCCTACCCGAGTTCCGCCGCGGCGCTGGCCGAACTGCTGCATGCCGGCAGCCTGGACGGTGTGGACCTGCAGGTGCGGGCCGTGCTGCTGGCCTCGGAACCGGCCACGCCGGCGCAGCTGGCTGCCATCCGCGCGTTGTTCCGCTGCCCGGTCTCGCTCAACTACGGCCTGTCGGAACGCACCAATCTCGCGTTTGCCGACCACGGCGAAGACGGCTTGGGCGGCTACCGCTTCCAGCCGCTGTATGGCTGGTCCGAGAACCGCATCGACGAGGACCGCTGCGAGATCGTCGGCACCTCGCTGTGGAACGACGTGATGCCGCTGATCCGTTATCGCACCGGTGACTACGGCCGCATCGACGCCCACGGGCGCTGCGCCGCGATCGACGGCCGCGGCCAGGACTTCCTGGTCGACCGCGCCGGCCACCGCATTCCCGGCCTGGCCATCGTCATCGACGAAGTGACCTGGGACTTCGTGCGCCTGTACCAAGTGCGCCAGCGCCGGCCCGGCGCGATCACGCTGGCCGTGGTGCCGCGCCATGGTACCCTCAGCGCCGACCAGCGCGCCTTCGTGCTGGACGCCCAGCGGCGGCGCTGGGGCGGCTTCTTCGACATCGCGCTGCAGGAAGAAAGCGACATCCCGCTGGCACCGAACGGCAAGCGCAAGCTGGTGGTCAGCGCGCTGTGACAATCCGCGCATTTTCGGCAGGGACGGCGCGTGTATGCTGCCCTATCCGGAAACCAGAAGGAAGCCATGAAGATTGTCCGCATCGCCGCCGCCGTCCTCGCCTGCGCCTGCGCCGGCTTCGCCGCCCACGCCCAGGAAGCCGACCAAGCCATGCCGGCGCCAAGCGGCGTGCCGGCCGCGCCCAGCAAGGCGACCGCCCCGCCCACCGTCCCTGCCGCGTCGCCCGCCGTCGAAAACTCGGTCGTCAAGATTTTCTCGAGCCTGCGCCGTCCCGATCCCTATAAACCCTGGACCAAGGCGACGCCCCAGGACGTCACCGGTTCCGGCGTCGTCATCGAAGGCAAGCGCATCCTCACCAATGCCCACGTGGTCGGCTATGCCAGCCAGGTCCAGGTGCAGGCCAGCCAGGACGGCGACAAGATCGGCGCCACCGTGGTCGCGATCGCCCCCGGCATCGACCTGGCGGTGCTGAAACTCGACGACGAATCCTTCTTCGACAAGCACAAGCCGGTGCCGCGCGCCAGCGTGCTGCCGGACGTGCGCGAAGCCGTGATGGCCTATGGTTATCCGCTGGGCGGCAACTCGCTGTCGATCACCAAGGGCATCGTGTCGCGCGTCGAATTCGTGCCCTACTTTGGCGGCAACGCCGGCCTGCGCGTGCAGATCGATGCCCCGATCAACCCCGGCAACAGCGGCGGCCCCGTCATCGCCGGCGACAAGATGATTGGCCTGGCCTACCTGGTGGCGGCCAACGCGCAGAACATCGGCTACGTGATCCCGAACGAGGAAGTGGAACTGTTCCTGCGCGACGTCGCCGACGGCCGCTACGACGGCAAGCCGCAGCTGGTGGACGACATCCAGACCCTGGAAAACCCGGTGCTGCGCCAGTACCTGAAGCTCGACAAGTCGGTCGAGGGCGCCGTGGTGCACCGTCCCGCGCGCAGCGACGCGGCCTACCCGTTGAAGGAATGGGACATCATCACCCGTATCGGCGAGTACCCGGTCGACAACCAGGCGATGGTCAAGCTGGGCCCGAACCTGCGCGTGCGCTTCCAGTACCGCGTGCAGCAGGTGGCCCGGGACGGCAAGGTGCCGCTGACCGTCGTCCGCGCCGGCAAGACGCTGCAGGTGCAGGTCCCGGTCGGCAACCGCCGCGGCATGCTGATCCCGAGCCTGGAAGGCAGCTACCCGTCGTACTTCGTGTATGGCCCGATCGTATTCTCGCGCGCCACCGGCGAATACCTGTCGGGCCTGATGACCAACGTGGCGGCCGTGAATGCGCTCAGCTTCAACGGCAGCCCGCTGGTGACGCGCCGCGGCGACGAGCCCGACGCCCAGCACGAGGAACTGGTGGTGATCAGCTCCCCCTTCTTCCCGCACAAGCTGGTGGCCGGCTATTCCAACCGCTTCGGCGCCGTGGTGGAATCGGTCAACGGCGTGCCGGTGCGCAGCCTGCGCCACCTGGTGGCGCTGCTGCGCGACCAGAAGGACGAGCTGATCGTGCTGCGCTTCGCCCAGCGCGCCGGCGAAACCATGGTCCTGCCGCGCCAGGCCATGCTGGACGCGACCGAAGGCGTCTTGTCGGACAACGGCATCCGCTCCCAGGGTTCGCCGGACATGATGGAAGTCTGGAACGGCAAGAAGATCTGAGCGGATGACACTGCTTACTGGCTCTTCTTCACCGGCGTGAAATTCAGATCCTGGAAGTCGTAGCTGAAATCCGTCTCCGTCGAAATCGGCTGCATCTTCATGCGCTCGATGCTCCCGTCCGGATTCAGCGCAAACGTCACATACGCATCCGCATTGAAGTTACGCTCCTTCCAGCGCACGATGAAGGTGTCGTGCTGGAAGTGTTCGAGTTCCCCGGTCAGGTCCGGCGTGCGCGCGAACGACAGGACCTGCTTGCCGCCCGCGTGCTTGATGGTGGCGATGCCGTACCAGGGGTCCTGGTAGTCGCCGTCGTAGGCGGTGCGTGCCAGCGAGGGTTGCGATTTCGCGGCGCGTGCGGCCTTGGTGGTGGCCAGGCGCGCCTGTTCCTTGGCGTGGTTCTCGCTCTCGACCGCGGCCACGGCGCCGATCCAGTCCGGCGCGTTCGGGGTGCCCAGGTAGTGATCGACCAGCTGGTACTGCAGCGCGTTGATCGAACCGCCGCTTTCGGCATTGGTGAGAATCGCGATGCCCAGCTTCGCTTCCGGCACCAGCACCACCTTCGAATAGAAGCCCTGCAGCGCGCCGCTGTGCAGCGCCATCAGCTTGCCCTGCCAGTCGCGCAGCTGGAAGCCGAGGCCGTAGGCGGCGAAGTGGGCCTTGGTACCGGCCAGCTTCGGATTCGGCGTGCTGATACGCATCGGCGTCTGCGCGGTCCACATTTCCTGCGCCTGCCTGGCGCTGAACAAACGGGTTTCGGTACCTTTGACGCCAGCATCGGCACTCGTGCCGCTGCTGGTGTCAAGCTTCCCTTGTGCCAGCAGCACGTTCATCCAGCGCGCGATGTCCTCGGCATTGGTGTTGATGCCGACCGCGCCGACCGCGTTCGGCACCGGCATCGCTTTCACTGCGGCGATCTTGCCGTCGATCTTGCTGTGCGCGTTGGCGACGTTCGGGTTGCCGGCGTTTTCCGCCAGGCTGGTGGTGGTCGTGGTCATGCCGACCGGGCCGAGGATGCGCTCGTGGATGGTCTCGCCCCAGGTCTTGCCGGACTTCGCCGCGATGATCTTGCCGGCCACGATGTAGAGCAGGTTGTCGTAGGCGTAGCTGCTGCGGAAGCTGGTGCTCGGCGCGATGAAGCGCAGCTTGTGGATGATCTCGTCGGTGCTGAAGTTCGTGGTCGGCCACCACAGCAGGTCGCCGGCGCCGAGGCCCAGGCCGCTGCGGTGGGTCAGCAGGTCGCGTACCGTCATCTCGTGGGTGACGTAGGCGTCGTACATCTGGAAATCGGGCAGGTGCTTGGTGACCGGATCGTCCCAGGCCAGCTTGCCTTCGTCGACCAGCATCGCCAGCGCGGCGGCTGTGAAGGCTTTCGAATTCGACGCGACCTCGAACAGGGTCTTCGCATCGACCTTCTCCGGAGAACCCAGCTTGCGCACGCCGAAGCCCTGGGCCGCGATGACCTTGCCGTCCTTGACGACGGCGATGGCGATGCCGGGCACGTCGAACAGTTTCATGGCGCGGGTGACGTCGGCTTCCAGGTTGTAGGCGGCGGCCGTCGTCACGGCACTGGAGGCGGAAGCGGTGGCTGGAGCGGGGACGGCTGCCGGCGCCTGGGCGAAGGCGGTGCCGGACAAGGCGAAGACGATGGCTGCTGCGATGCGGGTCATGGATTGCACGTTCGGTTTCCTCGGACAATGGGCGCGAGCAGGATAGCACTTTTCGCCGTCTCTGCTATGATCCGGCCTTTGCCCGGCCTTCCAGAATGGACGCCTTCCTCGTTTCCACCGGCATCGTCGCCCTCGCCGAAATCGGCGACAAGACCCAGCTGCTCGCCTTTTTGCTCGCCGCGCGCTTCCGCCGCCCGCTCCCGATCGTGCTCGGCATCTTTGTCGCCACCATCGCCAACCATGCCTTTGCGGCCGCGGTCGGCGCGCTGGTCGGCAAGCTGCTCGGGCCCGACGTGATGCGCTGGGTGCTGGGCATCGCCTTCATCGCAATGGCGGCCTGGATCATGGTGCCCGACGATATCGACGGCGACGAGGCACCGGCGGCCCGCTTCGGCGTATTTCTCACGACCGTGCTGGCCTTTTTCATGGCCGAGATGGGCGACAAGACCCAGGTCGCGACGGTGGCGCTGGCGGCGCGCTATTCGTCGGCGGTGTGGGTCGTGGCCGGGACCACGCTGGGCATGATGCTGGCGAATGTGCCGGCGGTGTATTTCGGGGACCGCATCGCGGGCAAGGCGCCTTTAAAACTGGTGCACGGGATTGCGGCGGTGATATTCGTAGTGCTGGGCGTTGCCACTTTGCTGGGTGCCGGCCGCAATCTCGGATTCTGAACTAACGCGCCATCGCCGGCGCCACCTGGTTCACCCACACCGGCGCCGACCACAGGATATTCCCATCGTCCTGCGTCACCTTCACATAATAGAAGTGCTGCCCCGGCGCCGGCGTGATGGCCACCTCCGCCGCCCCCGCCACCTGCGTCACCGTGCCGTTCCGCCCCGGCACACCCTCCATCACCGCCACCGACGCCACCCGTTTACCCGCATCGCTGGCGTAATGCGTCGTGAGGGTCAGCGGCCCGCTGTTGTCGAAGCGCTCGCCCATCAGATGGCCGTTGGCGGTGAACACCAGCTGCGCATGCTTGTCCATGGTCGCGAACACGCGGCGCGCGCGCAGGGCGTCGACGAAGCTGTCGCGCGTCAGCGGCACGCCGTTCGGGACCAGCACGGCGGTGCGGTTGGTGTAGGACGCGCCCCAGTTGGCGCAGTGGTTGTCCTGGTTGCTGCTGAAGGCCACATGGTAGCCCGCTTCCAGCGCCTTGTTGCAGGCCTGCTCGAAGTTGCTGCGGCGGGTCTCGCTTTCCTTGTCGTTGGTCGAGAAGGCCGAGGTGTTCAGCACTTCGCACAGGGCCATCGCAGCATCGCCCTCGGGCGTATAGCCGAGCGCGACGCCGTTCACCATGAACTGGCCGCCCGTGGACGGGTGGTTGAACTGGCCGATCCAGCCGCGTGACTGCATCAGCGTGTACAGCGCGCCGTAATCGCTGCGCGCGGTCGCGGTGTCGGCCAGCAGGTCGCCGCGGGCGTTCTTTTCCCAGCCCAGCAATTCGTCGCTGTTGAAGATGTTCAGGTGGCCGCCCTTGCTGATGACGCCCCACTCCATGCCGTACATTGCCAGGAAATCGGAGTGGGACGCATTGAAGGCGCGCGCCGTCTCCAGGCCCGATTGATACAGGGCTTTCGCCGCGGCCGGGTCGGCTTCGGTGTTGGTGCCGTCGGAACCGTCGTACATGTGGTTGTGTTCCGAGACCATCAACAGGTCCAGCCCGCGGTCGCGCGCATACGGCCAGGCGGCGTCGGGGCCGTAGGGGGCGGTCTGCGGTTCCTGCGCACCCTTGCAGTTGTCGAGCGCCGCGCCGCCGTCGCTGTGGCTGGTCTGGCTGTGCAGGTTGCCGTAGTAGACCGTGTACGGCAGCGCGGATGGAGCCGGCGCCGCGCTCAAGCCGGAACGCGAGGTCGGCAAGGGCGCAAACGACGGCATCACCGGCGCCGGCAGCTGGCCGACGCCGATGTCCCAGGCCTGCTCGACCGCATCGTCCTTGCCGCCACCGTCGGCAACGGCACGCATGCGCACGCGGTAGACGCCGGGCGCCGGCGCCCGGCCATTCAATCGCCCCTGCCAGCGCACGGTGATGTCGCGTGGCTGGCCGGCAAGCAGCAGGCTGCCCTGCCAGCGCTGCACGGTGCGGCCGCCGGGCGCCACCAGTTCCAGCTGCCAGCGTGCGCCCAGGCGTTTCTGCAGCCCGGGATAGTCGAAGGAGAGCGTGAAGCTGCGCGCGTCCGGCTGGCCGCGGTGCGCATCGTCGCCGTGATAGGGCGCATTCAGCGTCGCCTCGAATTCGCTGTGCTCGTGCTGCGCAGCGGCGATGACGGCCGGTGCGGCAGTCGCAGACGGCATCTTGACGGGGTTGAACAAGCCGGCCGCAGCCAGCACCAGGAACGAGAATTGGGATGAGGTTTTCATGATGCAATTTTTGCAATTGCATCGTTTTCCGCATTGATGTGCGGATCAGCCCAATATCAAATAATCAATATATTTTTGACAAATATTGAACCACCTAAAATATCCATCAGAAATGGTATTCGGCCCGCACCATCGGCGTGCTGGCACGCTGGCCGCGGTTACCGGTGGTGGCCGCGGTGTTGCCGAACTTGTTGTTCCAGAACTGGTATTCGACGCCGACGCGGAACCGGTTCTTGGGCTGGCCGAAGCGGCTGCCGATGTCGTACATCAGCTGCATGTCGAGGTTGGTCTCGGCGCCGGTCGGGTTGCCGACTTCGTCGCGGCCCTTGGCACCGATATAGTTCAGGTAGCCTTCGAAGGCCCAGCCCTGGGTCCAGTCGCCGACCACCTCCGCCGGCAGCGGGATGCCCCAGCTGGCCGAGAACATCGCATGGGTGTCGTAGGTATAGCGCCCGTTTACCTGCGAGATCGGCGGAAAGGCGCCGCTCGGCGCATTGCTTTCGCGGATCAGCAGGATGCCGGTGCTGAGGAAGCCGGGCACGTCCCACATCAGCGTGGGACCCGCCACCAGCATGCGCTTGCGCGAGTTGTAGCCGACGTCGTTCTTGGTGTTCCAGTCGAAGCCCAGCACCAGGCCCACGCCCTTGACCTTGCCGTACTGGATCGGCGTACCACGCAGGGCGCCGATATCAAGTGTGTTGCGGTAGACGACATAGGCTTCCTGGGCGCCCTCGTCCTGGGTCAGCGAGGCCGGATCGTTCTTGTCGGATTGCAGCAGGTCGACGTTGAAGTAATTCGAACCGTACTTGTAGCCGCTGGCGTGGGTCAGCGCAAAGATGTGCTTCTTGATGTCGGACGGGTTCACGGGCTCGCGGAAGCGGGTGCCGTAGCGCCAGCTGACCGCGGTATCGCTCCAGTCGGCTGCCGTGGCGGAGGCCGACATCGTCAGCAGGATCAGAGCGGCAGCATGCAGCTTCATGGGTCTCGTCATCATTTCTCGAAAGTCGTGTCGTGGGCGGGGACGGCCGCGACCGGGACGGCATCGCTGCCGGCGATCGTCAGATCCACCTTGTGCGGCTTTCCGTCATCCACCAGCGCGATCGAGGCGTCGTCCTGCGGCACGCCATCGACGACGAGTGCTGCAGCGCTGCCCCGGTGCACGTGGATCGTGTAGGTACTGCCGCGGTAACGGTAGTGTAGCGTGAAGCTGTCCCAGCCAACAGGCATTTGTGGCGCGATCACCAAGCGTTCGCCGTTTCTGGCCACGCCGAGCAACGATTCGAAGATCAAACGCAGCATCCAGCCGGCCGAACCGGTAGTCCAGCTCCAGCCGCCCCGCCCCAGGTGCTGCGGCGCCGCGCAGACGTCGGCGGTCATCACATAGGGTTCGACCATGTAGCGTGCACAGGCTGCCGGGTCGCCTGCATGGTTGACCGGATTGATCATGCGCAGCAGTTCCCAGGCGCGCCCGCCCTCTCCCATGCGTGCGAAGGCCATCGTCGCCCAGATCGCGGCGTGGGTGTACTGGCCGCCGTTCTCGCGCACACCCGGCGCAAAGCCACTGATATAGCCGGGGTCCGGACCGGCCCCGTCGAAGGGAGGATCGAGCAGCTGGATCAACCTGGCCTCGCGCCGCACCAGTTGCGCATCGACCGCATCCATCGCCATGCGTGCGCGCACCGGGTCGGCGGCGCCGGACAGCACGCCCCAGCTCTGCGCGATCGAATCGATACGGCATTCGTCGTTGTGGCGCGCGCCGAGCGGCGTGCCGTCGTCGAACCAGCCGCGGCGGTACCACTCGCCGTCCCAGGCGTTTTCTTCGATCTGATGCGACAGCACCTGGGCCGCGCTGCGGCAGGTGGTGGCGAAGCCGTAGTCGGCGCGGCGTTCGGCCAGCTCGGCAAAACGCTGCAGCACCTCATATAAAAAGAAGCCCAGCCAGACGCTCTCGCCCTGCCCTTGCGCGCCGACGCGGTCCATGCCGTCGTTCCAGTCGCCGCTGCCGATCAGCGGCAGGCCGTGCGCGCCGAACACCAGTGCACGCCGGATCGCGCGCACGCAGTGCTCATATAAACTGCCCTGCTGGCTGGACTGGTCCGGCAGGTCGTAGGCGAACGCTTCGTCGGGTTTCAGCTCGCGGCCCTCGATGAAGGGCACGATCTCGTCCAGCAGGGTATCGTCGCCGGTGACGTCCACGTAGCGGCACACCGCCAGCGGCAGCCACAGGTAATCGTCCGAGCAGCGCGTGCGCACGCCGCGCCCGGATGGCGGATGCCACCAGTGCTGGACGTCGCCGTCGACGAACTGGTGGCCCGCAAACAGCAACAGGTGGTCGCGCAGCAGCTCGGGGCGCGCATGCACGGTTGCCATCGCGTCCTGCAGCTGGTCGCGGAAGCCGTAGGCGCCGCCCGACTGGTAATAGCCGGTACGTGCCCACAAGCGGCAGGCGATGGTCTGGTACAGCAGCCAGCCGTTGGCCATCGCGTCCAGCGCCGGCTCCGGCGTCTCGATGCGCAGCGTGCCCAGGGTGTCGGTCCACCACGCGCGCATGCGCGCGAAGCTGTCGTGGGCATTGGCCGCGCCGCCGTGGCGCCGCACCATGCCGGACGCATCCAGGTTGCGCCGTCCGCCCACGCCCAGCATGAACACCAGCTCCTGTTCCTCGCCCGGTGCCAGTTCGACGATGGTCTGCAGCGCCGCACAGGGGTCGAGCGCGGCGCCGCTGCGGCCCGACAGGCCGGCGCGTTCCAGCGCCGCAGGATTGGCCAGGCTGCGGTTGCGCCCGATGAATTCGAGGCGGTCGCAGGTATAAGTCACCTGTTCGGCGTCCAGGTGGAAGAAGGCGACCCGGCCCGAAAAATCGGTGTTGTAGGCATTGCGGGCGAACAGCGCGCCGCTGGCCGGATCGCGCTCGGTCACCACGTGCAGCGCGGATGTCTCGCGCAGGTCGCCCAGCACCCATTCGACGTAGCCGGTGACCGACAGGCGGCGGCGCGCATCGCCCTCGTTGCGTAGTCTGATGACCACGTACTTGAGCGGCGCATCCAGCGCCACGTGGGTGGTCAGCGCGCTGCGGATGCCGTGCGCGGCGTGCTCGAACACGCTGTAGCCGAAGCCGTGGCGGGTCAGGTAATCGGCGCCGGACGGTGCCGGCAACGCGGTCGGCGACCAGAATATGCCGCTCTCTTCGTCGCGCACATAAAAGGCTTCGCCGCCGCGGTCGGACACCGGATCGTTATGCCAGGGCGTCAGGCGGAATTCATGGGCGTTCTGGTTCCAGCTGTAGACTTGCCCGCTTTCCGAAACCACGCTGCCGAACATCGGGCTGGCCAGCACGTTGGACCAGGGCGCCGGCGTGGGGCGGCCCGGACCGGTCCGGATGACGTATTCGCGGCCGTCGGCGCTGAAGCCGCCGATGCCGTTGTCGAGGACCAGTCCGGGGGTTGGCAGCGCCGGCAGCGGCGCCTGCGCAGCTGCCGGCGCGTGGACATTCAACGGCGGCGGCAGATTCAGCTTCTGCAATCCGGCGCGGCGCAACTGCTCGGCCAGGCTGCCGCGCTCGTCGGACAGCACCACCCGTGCCACCGACTGCATCAGGATGCGGTCTTCGTTCGGGATCTGTTCCAGCGCGCGCACGAACACGCCGCCGGGACGGTCGATCGACTGCGCATCCAGTCCCGAGGCGATCAGGTTCATGACCTGGTCGCGCAAGCCCTGGCGGTAGCCGTTCGCGCCGGTGCTGGCATCGCCGTCGCCGCACCAGATCACCAGATCGACCGTCAATCCCTTCAGGCGCCACCAGGCGTGGGCCTGCACCAGCTGGCGCGCCAGGTCGATGTTGGCGGCGTCGCGCACCTGCAACAGCACGATCGGCCAGTCGCCCGAGACCGCATAAGCCCACAGGCCGGACTGGCCGCGGCCGTTGCGCGCGATGACGGCCGGGTCGGCGCGCAGCGCGGCCTGCGGATACAGCACGGCGCCGGCCAGGCAGCCGTATAGCTGGGCGTCATGCTCGCTCGCGTTCAGCTGGCGCAGCACCGCCTGGCCGTGGGTCCAGGCCAGCTCGAACATACGGTCCGCCATCGGGTTGCCGGCGTCGTGGGCCTGGTATTTGTCGACCAGCTGCAGCGCCTGTTCGCGCGTGGGCGCCACGCCCAGCACCAGGTCGACCGTGATCTCCTCGTCCGGCTGCAAGGTGAAGCTGCGCCGGATCGCCACCGCCGGATCCAGCACCGTGCCATCGCTGCCGCCCAGCGGCGCGCCGCCCGGCGATGTGCCCTCCGCCAGGGCGGCCGGCAGCGCATTGCGCCGGCCGCGGCCGATGAAGGCGGCGCGGCTGGTCTCGAAGCCGGGCGCTTCCGCTTCTGTCGGTACGCCGTGCACTGCCATCAGGTGCAGCAGGAGAGGCGCCCCCTCGTCCGGCGTCTGCGGCCGGCGTGTGCACAGGATCGCGCCGCGCCCGGACAGGATCTCGGTCTGCACGAACATCCGCGAAAAGACCGGGTGCGCGGCGTCGAGGGCGGGCGGCGCCAGCACCACCTCGGCATAGCTGGTCAGCTCGATGCGGCGCACGGTGCCCGACTTGTTGGCGATGCGCGTGCGCCGCAGTTCGATGTCGTCCTCGGGCGAGACCACGATCTCGGTATGCACCCTGATGCCGTGGTCGCTGCGGCGGAACTCGGCGCGGCCTTCGGCGAACACGGCTTCGTAGCTGTCCGGCTCCGCCTGGGTCGGCTGGCGGGTTGTCGACCAGACAGCGCCGCTGTCCAGATCGCGCACGTAGCAAAAATGGCCGCAGTCATCCGCGGTCGGGTCTGCGCGCCAGCGCGTCACGGCCAGGTCGTTCCAGTGGCTGTAGCCGGTGCCGGCCGCGCTCACCATCACGTGGTAGCGGCCGTTCGACAGCAGTTGCACTTCCGGCTGGCAGACGTCGGCCTCATTCACGGTGCGGGTGGCAGCGTTCGCCGGAGCGGTTTCCTGGCCCGCCTGGCGCGACACCAGGCTGTCGGCGCCGGACAGTTCGGCGGCACCCGACTGGGGCACGCGCTCCTGCAACAGCGGCAGCGTGGCGCGCAGCTGCGGATCGCCTTCGAAGCGGCGCTGCATCGGGCGCCCGTGCAGCAGGTGCGACAAGGCCAGCAAGCCCATGCCCTGGTGGTGCACCATGAAGGAACGCACCACGGCGCAGGCCTGGCCGGGCGGCAGGCGCGCCGGCGTGTAGTCGACCGCTTCATGGAAACCGTAACGCCCGGTGAAGCCGAGCGAGGCCATGCGCTGCAGGTTGGCGCAGGCCAGCGCCGGCTCGACCATCAGCGCCAGCATGGCGGCATACGGCGCGATCACCAGGTCCTCGCCCAGGCCGCGCCGCGCGCCGGTGCCGGGCACGCCGAAGGCGCGGTACTGGTAATGCATGGCCGCGTCCACCGTGTTGTAGCCGGACTCGGAGATGCCCCAGGGGATGCCGCGCCGGTCCGCATATGCGACCTGGGCGTGGACAATGCCGCGACAGGTCTGGTCGAGCAGCGTGCCGCGGTGACTCGGCATCACCAGCAGCGGCATCAGGTATTCGAACAGGGTACCGTTCCGGGACAGCAGCACCTGTTCGCCCTCCACCAGGCACAGCTGGCGTCCCATCGCGAACCAGTGTTCCTGCGGCAGCTGGCCCTGGGCGATGGCGACGAAGCTGGCCAATCTCGCCTCCGAGGCCAGCAGGTCGTAGCTGCCGCCGTCGAGGCGGCGTTCGCTGACGTTGTAGCCGATCGCCAGCAGACCGGTGCCGCGCCGGTACAGGAAGCCGAAGTCCATGGCGGCGAACTCGCGCGCCAGGCGCGCCAGCAACCCGATTTCGTCCAGGCGCGCGCGCGCGTTGGCGCCGCCCTCTTCCACCAGGGCGGCCAGCGTGTCGTCGGCCGGCATGCGCACGCCGCCCTCGGCCAGTTCGCGCAGGGTCGGGATGCGGGTCAGGCTCGAATCCAGCACATAGGCTTGCGCCACGCGCATCCACGGCGCGCTCGCGAGCAGGTCGGCGTGGAAGGCGCGGCATTGCGCGGCCAGCCTGCCGCTCCAGCCGCGCAGCTCGGCGCCGGTGCCGGGGTCGTGATCCTGGTCCAGCGCCTGTTCGAGGGCGGCGGCATCGCGCACCAGCGCCGCCAGGCAGTCGAGCATGCCGGGCAGCGTGTCGAGGTTGCGGCAGCGTTCGGGGCCGAGCTGGCGCCGCATGACGGCAATCGCCTCCTTGACCGGGGCTGCGGCGCCGTCTTCCAGCTCGCCGGCCAGGGCGTCGACGATGTCGAGCGTGTCGCCGATGCCGTCCAGCGCGCGGCTGGCCGCCAGCGGCTGGTCGGCCAGCTGTTCCAGTCCCGCGGCCAGGGTCAGCAGGTGCCCCGCCAGGTTGCCGCTGTCGACCGTCGACACCACCATCGGCAGCAGCGGCGCCAGGCTGCGGGTGTCGTACCAGTGATAGAAATGGCCGCGGTGGCGCTCCATGCGGTCCATCGTCTGCAGCGTCGCGCGCGTGCGCGCCAGCAGCTCCGGCGTCGCGGCATAGCCGAAGTCCCATGCCGTCAGGTTGGCCAGCAGCGCCAGCCCGATGTTGGTGGGCGAGGTGCGATGCGCTACCCGCAGCGCGGGGTGTTCCTGCAGGTTGTCGGGTGGGAGCCAGTTTTCTTCCTCCACGACGTGGTCTTCGAAGAAGGCCCAGGTGCGGCGCGCCAGCGTGTGCAGGAAGCGGCGCTGGCCGGCGTCGATGCTGGGTGCGGGCCATTCCACGGGCAGGCTGACCCACCAGGCGATGACCGGCGACAGGAACCACAGCAGCAGCAGCGGCGCCGCCGCAAACAGCGCCGCCGGATTGGCAAACGAGAGCAGCAGCGCGGTGCCGACCGCAAACGCCGGCGCAAACGCCATGTTGCGCCAGTTGCTTTCGAGGTCGGTGCTCGAACGCGACAGGCTGGACGCCTTCCACTCCAGCAGGTGGCGTTGACTTACGCCCATGCGCCAGGCGGTGCGCGCGATCGCGTCCAGGCTGACCCAGGCTTCGTAGGGCAGGAAGCTCATGTCGAGGACGGCCTGCACGATGCCGATGCGGGTGTCCTGCGCCCAGTTCAGCAGGTGCTGGCGCAGGGTGAGGTCGTGCGCCTTGTCGGCCAGCCGGATCAGGGCCTGGAAAAACACCGGCAGGAAGAAGGTGGCGAGCACCGCGGCGCTCCAGAACGCCGGCCCGTCCAGCATCGCCCAGCACAGCAGCAGGAGCGCGCCCAGCACCGGCGCCACCAGGCTGCGGCGCAGGTTATCGAACAGCTTCCACCGCGACAGCGGCGACAAGGGGTTCGGCAGCCTGCGCCCACCCGGCGCCGGCACGCGCCCGCCGAGCCAGCCGGCCAATTGCCAGTCGCCGCGGATCCAGCGGTGGCGGCGGCCGACGTCGTCGCTGTAGCGCGCCGGACAGGCTTCGTAGAGCTGGGTGTCGCTCAGCAGGCCCGAGCGGATGTAGCAGCCTTCCAGCAGGTCGTGCGACAGCACCCGGTCTTCCGGGAAGCGGCCCTGGAGCGTCCGCTCGAACACCTCGAGGTCGTAGATGCCCTTGCCGATGAAGGAGCCTTCGCCGAACAGGTCCTGGTAGACGTCGGACACGGCGCGCGTGGTCGGGTCGATGCCCGGCGCGCCGCCGCACAGGCGCTCGTAGCGCGACGCGTTCTCCAGCGGCAGCGTGGCGCTCACGCGCGGCTGCAGCAACCCGTAGCCCTCGACCACGCGGCTGCCGGCGGCATCCAGCACCGCCGCGTTCAGCGGGTGCGCCATGGTCGCCACCAGTTGGCGCGCACAATCGCGCGGCAGCCGGGTGTCGGCATCCAGCGTGATCACGTAACGGGTTTCGGCCAGACCGTCGGCCCTGCCCTCGACCACCGAGAAAGGTTCCTGCACACCGCTGCGCAGGAAGGCATTCAGGTCGTCCAGCTTGCCGCGCTTGCGTTCGCGCCCGATCCAGGCGCCCTCGCCCTCGCTCCAGACGCGCAGGCGGTGCAGGAACAGGAAGGGCGCCTGCGCATACTTGCCGTTCAGGGCGGCGATCGCGGCGCGTGCTTGTTCGACCAGTTCGGCATCGTCGGGCATGTCCTGCAGCGGCGCGTCGAGCAGGTCGGTCAGCAGGCAAAAGCGCAGGCGCGGATCGTGGTTGGCCAGGTAGCGCACCTCGAGGTCGTCGCACAGCGCGGCCACATTCTCGCGGCTGTACAGCAGCGCCGGCACCACGACCGCCGTCTGCGCATCGGCCGGAATGCCGGCGCTGAAATCCATGCGCGGCAGCGGTTTCGGACGCACCAGGCGCGCCGCCAGCAGGTTGACCAGGGAAAGCGCCAGCTGGCTGGACCCGAACGCGGCCAGCACGGCCAGCGCAAACAGCAGCGCCTGGCCGGCGCCGCCCGCCTCCGCATGGATCACGGCGGCGGCCGTGAACAGGGCGGTCAGGATCCCGGCCGATGCCAGGTAGAAGGGCAGCGGCAGACGGCGCAGCATGCGGCGCACCGAGCGGTGTACGGCCGTGCCCAGCTTCAGCCTGCGCTCCAGGTGCGCCAGGCCGGCGCCGGCCAGCCAATAGCCGACGTGATGCTCGCGCCGGCCCGGTCCAGCCTCGTTCGCTAACGCCAGCGCCTCGCCGGCCACTTCGATTTCGCTGCGCCCGCCGGCGCACGCCAGGCGTTCGATCATGTGGCGGTAATGGTCGCGCGTGGCGAAATCCATTTTGCCGTAGACGCCGGCCGGGTCCTGGCGCAGCGCCTGTTCGACCGCGCTCAGGGTCTCGACGAATTCGTGCCAGTCCAGGGTACCGAGCAGGCGCAGGCTGCCGATGCTGTTGGCCGCCGAGACCTGGTCGGCCGACTGGCGCGCGATATCGATCTGCACCGCCTGGTCGATGGTGCGGTCTTCATCGGCCAGGCGCGTCGCGATCCATTGCAGGGCCTGGGTCAGCGGGCCGCTGCGGCCCTGCAGGCGGCGCGTCAGTTCGGCCACGAAGCTGGCGCCCATCGCCGGCA
>Ga0308160_10001395_pt1 | contig 34190 bp, 24 predicted proteins | sample PhyFR1_FD_201036 | JGI IMG/M metagenome (GOLD analysis project Ga0308160, IMG submission 201036) | Phyllosphere microbial communities from UC Gill Tract Community Farm, Albany, California, United States - DLSLF.R1 | ecosystem: Host-associated > Plants > Phyllosphere > Unclassified | place: USA... | reverse complement strand
GGGGATCGACAGGCTCATTTCGGCTCACACCCTCATCAGAGCCGCCGAAGTGTCACCACCAAACACCCCCAAAGCGTCACCGATGTCGTGATGCAGAACTGTCACCGAGGTCCTGAGACATGACACGGACGTTTCTCGCGGCGTTCCGGGTGTTTTGGACACTCAACGGGCGGTTGCGGGTCGCGGCGCAACCCCCGCGAGCATCGCCGCCGCCCGTGCCGTCTGCTCGCGCAGCGCGTCGGCCAGGGCCACGACGGCGGGGATCCGCAGGGAGTCGGCGCGCACGATCATCCAGTACGGCAGGCTCTCGCTCACTTCGACGGGGAGCAGTCGCTCGAGATCGTCGTGCCGGTCGGCCGTGAAGCACGGCAGCAACCCGATCCCGGCGCCCGCGCGCGTCGCCTCGACCTGCACGAGCACGTTCGTCGAGCTCACGCCGTCGCGCATGTGCGGCACGACCCGGCGCGGTAGATCGAGGGCTTCGACCTGCAGCATCGCGTCGACGAAGTACACGAGCCGATGGTGCTCGAGGTCTTCCATGCGCGCGGGGCGCCCGGCCCGGGCGAGGTAGGCGGAAGATGCGTACAGACCGAGCGTGTAGCGCCCGAGCTCGACGGCGTGCCCCCGCGATGACTGCGGCTCCCCCACCACCACTTCGATGTCGAGCCCGGGGTGCAGGGCGGCCCGCCGCTGGGCCGTGACGATCTCGACGGAGAGTTCGGGATGCCGTTCCCGCAGAGCCGCGACCGCGGGAGCCGCGATGTAGGCGCTGAAGCCGTCCGTCGCCGACATCCGCACGACGCCGGAGACGGGATCGGGCTCGACTCCCCCGCCGGCGAGGTGCGACATCGCCGTCTCGATGCGTCCCGCGGTCTCGACCGCGTGCTGCCCGAGGGGCGTCAGCTCCCACCCGCGGCCGGATGCCGACACGACCCGACCGCCGAGGGCGTCCTCGAGCGCCGAGATCCGCCGCGCGACGGTCGTGTGATCGACGCCGCGAAGCTGCGCCGCGGCCGTGTAGCGCCCCGTGCGGGCGACCGCGAGCAGCATCAAGAGGTCGTCGGCGCGCACGGAGCTGGCATCCATGTGTGCAATTCTGCACACCGCAGCCGCGCGACTGGGCATTGTCGCGCGGAACGCCGCGCCGCACACTTGCCATCGGATGTCACCGTCGACACCGAAGGAGCAGCATGGAATCCCCCGCCACCAGCCGCCGCAGCGCAGCCCCCACCACTCCGATCCGCCGGGTCGTCGCCGCCTCCATGGCCGGCACGGTCGTGGAGTGGTATGAGTTCTTCCTCTACGCCACGGCCGCGAGCCTCGTCTTCGGCACGTTCTTCTTCCCGTCGTCCGGCTCGCCGCTCGACGGGATCATCGCCGCCTTCGTGACCTACGCGGTCGGCTTCATCGCGCGGCCGCTCGGGGGCATCGTCTTCGGGCAGATCGGCGACCGCTTCGGTCGCAAGCCCACCCTCCAGGCGACGATCGTGATCGTCGGTGCAGCGACCTTCCTGATGGGATGCCTCCCCGGTTTCGCGAGCGTCGGATACTGGGCCCCCGCGATGCTCGTCGCCCTCCGCTTCATCCAGGGCTTCGCGGTCGGCGGGGAGTGGGGCGGAGCGGTGCTGCTCGTGGCCGAGCAGAGCCCCGACGGCAAGCGGGCGTTCTGGTCGAGCTGGCCGCAGGCGGCGGTTCCCGTCGGCAACCTGCTCGCCACGATGGTGCTGCTCGTCACGTCGTTCGTCCTGAGCCCGGCCGCATTCCTCGACTGGGGCTGGCGCATCGCGTTCTGGCTCTCGGCGGTGATCGTGCTGGTCGGCTTCTACATCCGCACGCACGTCGAGGAGGCGCCGATCTTCCTCGAGGCGAAGGCGCAGGTCGAGAAGGAGAAGGCGACGTCGTTCGGTGTCGTCGAGGTGCTCCGCCGCTACCCGAAGGGTGTCGCGCAGGCGATGGGCGTCCGCTTCGCGGAGAACATCGTCTACTACATCGTCGTGAGCTTCTCGATCGTGTACCTCAAGGTCGTGCACTCCTACGACACGAGCCAGCTGCTGCTCGCGCTGCTCATCGCGCACGTGATCCACTTCGCCGTGATCCCGCCGCTCGGCCGTCTCGCCGACCGCGTCGGCCGTCGGCCCGTCTACCTGGCGGGAGCGATCCTCAGCGCGACCTGGGCATTCTTCGCCTTCCCGATGTTCGACACGCTCAACCCCGTGCTCATCGTCGCCGCCGTGGCGATCGGCCTCGTGTTCCACGCGGGGATGTACGCGCCGCAGCCGGCCGTCATGGCCGAGCTCTTCCCGACGCGCATGCGCTACTCCGGCGTCTCGCTCGGCGCTCAGGTCACGGCGATCCTCGCCGGTTCCCTCGCGCCGATCCTGGCGACCCAGTGGCTGAAGGACTTCGGCTCGTGGCTGCCGATCGCGATCTACATCGTCGTGGCGTGCGTCATCACCGCCGTGACCGTGCTGTCGTTGAAGGAGACGCGCGGCATCTCGCTGCACGCCATCGACGCGGCCGACGCGGCCCGCTCGGGCCGCGCGGCGACGAAGGAGACGACATGAGCATCGACCTGACCGGACGCCGGGCCCTGGTCACCGGGGGAGCGAGCGGCATCGGCGAGGCGATCGCGAGGAGGTTCGCGGATGCCGGAGCCCAGGTGACCGTGGCGGACGTCGATCGCGAGGCCGCCGAGCGCGTGGCGGGACAGATCGGGGGGCGAGCCTGGGTCGCGGATCTCTCCGACACGGTGGCGCTGCGCGACCTGAGTCTCGATGTGGATCTACTTGTCAATAACGCGGGCATCCAGCACATCAGCCCCATCGAGCGGTTCGATCCGGAGAAGTTCTCGTTCATCCTGCGCCTGATGCTCGAGGCGCCCTTCCTCCTCATCCGTGCCGCGCTGCCCGGGATGTACGAGCGCGGCTTCGGGCGGATCCTCAACGTCTCCAGCGTGCACGGCATACGCGCATCGGCATACAAGTCGGCCTACGTCACCGCGAAGCACGGTCTCGAGGGTCTGTCGAAGACCACGGCCCTCGAAGGCGGGCCGCACGGCGTCACCAGTGTGTGCATCGACCCGGGGTACGTGCGCTCTCCCCTGGTCGAGAAACAGCTCGCTGACCAGGCGAAAGCCCACGGCATCCCGGAGTTCGAGGTGCTCGAGAAAGTCCTGCTCCAGGATGCCGCGATCAAGCGTCTCGTGGAGCCCGACGAGGTGGCATCCCTCGCCCTGTGGCTCGCGGGTCCCGACGCCGGGATGGTCACGGGCGCGAGCTACACGATGGACGGTGGCTGGTCCGCGCACTGACCGCGCGCTCGCCGCGTCTCCCGGCCGCTCCGGCCCCCGTCGCCGCGCCCCGCCCCGCCCCGCCCCGGTTGAGTGTCCAAAACACCCGGACACTTTTCAAAAGGTTCCGGGTGTTTTGGACACTGAGCGGCGGAAGGGACGCCTCCCGGCACCCCGAGACCCCGGCGCCCCGGCCCCGACACCCGGCACCGCGGCACATCAGGCCCCGGTACCCGACACCGCGCCGCCTCGGCGCGAACGCGCGTCAGCGGAGGAACACGTCCGAGGCGATGCTCACGATCCAGTACCCGACGACGATCACGCCGACCGCGACCGTCAGCCACGAGACGCTGCGCTTGAGGCGGCGACCCTGCGGGGCGACGCCCGCGGGCGGGGGAGTGAGCAGGGGCGCAGCGGTCCCGACCGCACTGGGGCCTGCCGCCACGGATGCCTGGAGCCGCTCGTCGCGCCACCGCGCCCACTGCGCCATCTTCTCCTCGATCGCCGCCACCGTCGCGAAGAGCCACTCCCACGTTCGCGGGTCGAGGGTCGAGAGGTCACGCCGGGCGTAGAGGAAGAGCCAGTCGTCGACGATCTCGACGTCGAGCGCGGCCGCGTTGTCGACGAAGCGCGCCATGACGTCGGGCGTGAAGAGGTACAGCGCATCGCGCTCGTATCCCTCGGGGCAGTACAGCGCGAAGTGCGTGTCGAAGTCGCCCTCGAGCCCGAGGCGCTGTCCGCGGGTGAACGTGATGGGCAGGTTCGATCCCCCGAACAGGCCGTTGTTGCCGACGGCATCCAGAACGATGTGGGGGAGCGGGGTGTCGAGCCGGATCGCGACGTACGCCCACTTGTGGGTCGTCTCGCTCTTGCCGGAGCCGGTCTTGTACGCGTAGTTCGCGACCTCGAGGAATCGGGGGCGGTATCCGCTCACGACGTCGCTCGCCTCGCGCGAGTGGCCCTGGTCGAAGATCATCCCGGGCAGGCGCGGGTCGTCGACGTCTCCGCGCCACTCGAGCCCGTTGGCGCGCGCGAAGCGGTCGAGCCGGAACCGTCGCTCGGCCTTTCCGCGGAATGCCCGCACGATCAGCACCACGACCAGCGCGATGACCACGACGAGGAACAGGACGAAGAAGATCGACACGGGATTGATCGTGTTCCGGCCGGACGTGATCGTGGAGACCAGGGCGATCAGCGCCGGGAACGCGAAGAGCACGATGGCGGCCCCGATGACGGTCAGCACGAGACCCGACACCCACCTCGTCCGCAGCGCCCCGCGGCGGCGCAGATCGGCTGTGAAGGCGCGCACCTGGGCACGGTCGACCGGCTCGGTCAAGGGTCCCGGGTCGAACGGGGGAGTTCCGGATGCCACGGGCACACCTTCCTCGCGGGGTCTCGTCGTGCGCGGCCCAGGTTACCGAGACGCGCCGGGCCGGGGTCGTCGGCCCCTCAGCCCAGGAACAGGACCGGGAGCAGCAGGAACGCGCCGATCAGGACCAGGCCGAGAGCGAGGACGCCCCCGATGATCCCGAGCATGAGCCAGGGGACTCCTCGGCGCAGTCGTCGGCCCGGCGGAGCGACTCCGGGCGGTGCCGACAGTGGCATCGGCGCGACGGGGAAGGGAGCGGATGCCGCAGCCCCCGGCATCCCCGCCGCCGCGGCCGCGACGCTCGGCGCCTCCCTGCCCGGCGCGCCCAGACCGGGCGTCCCCAGGCTCGGCGCAGTCCCCGGCGCCCCCGCGCCCGGCCCCCACGGCACGCCCGGATCCACGGCCGGCACCAGCCGATCGTCTCTCCACCGCTCCCACTGGGCGAGCTTGTCGAGCACCGCGGAGAGGAGCGAGAACGTCCAGGCCCAGCGACCGGGGTCGGTCGTGGACATGTCGCCCGAGGAATACAGGAAGAGCCAGTCGTCGATGATCTCGACGTCGAACACCGCGGCGTTGTCGATGAAGCGCGCCATGACGTCGGGGGTGAAGAGGTAGAGCGCATCGCGCTCGTACCCCTGCGGGCAGTACAGCCGGAAGTAGCGGTCGAAATCACCCTCGAGGCTCAGGTGCTGGCCGCGGTCGAACATGCCGAGCGAGATGTTGTTGCCCGAGGCATCCAGGACGATGTGGGGGAGCGGCACGTTGAGCTTGATCGCGATGTAGCCCCACCGGACCGTGGTCTGGTTCTTCCCGTTGCTGACCGTGTAGTGGTAGTTGCCGACTTCGACGAACCGCGGCTCGCGTCCGCGCAGGACGTCGACGGCGGTCCGCCCGCTCCCGCGGTGGAAGATCGAGCCCGGCAGCGGGGGCTCGCTGATCGTGGGCACGTACTCCATGCCCACGGCCTGTGCGAAGCGCGCGAGTCGCCAGCGCCGCTCCTGCGAGAGCCGGTCGCCGCGCAGACCGAAGAAGAAGGCCGCGACGATCACCCCCACGCACAGCAGCGCGGGGAATCCGAACAGGATGCCGATGAAGATCGCACCCTCTTTGAGTACGGAGGCGAAGACGATGAGCAGGACGAGCCCCACGAGGGCGAAGCCGCCGATCAGCACGAGCATCACGATGTAGACGATCGTCGCCGCGACCTTGCCGCCGTCGGCGACCCGTCCCTCGCGGCGCAAACGGGCGGTGAACGCCTTCGCCGCCCCGGGATCCAGGGGATCCAGGAGCGCACGTGCGTCGAATGGTCGAATCCCCGGCATCCGTCCCCCCACGGTCGTGATCGGGAACCACGTTACCGAGGAGGATTCCGCCGAGCGAGGCGGCATCCGTTAGACTATGAAGGTTGTCCGGCGACGCCCATGCGCGTATAAGCCCGAGACAACGTGCACCACACCCTCCTGCTGCCGGGAAATGCCCGTCAGCCGTTCTAGTCCGAAGGAGGTGGGTTAGTGACGCACCAGTACGAACTCATGGTCATCTTCGATCCCGAGGTCGACGAGCGCCAGGTCGCTCCGAAGCTCGACGGATTCCTCAAGGTCATCACGGCCGATGGAGGAACCATCGACAAGGTCGACATCTGGGGCCGCCGTCGTCTCGCCTACGAGATCCGCAAGAAGAACGAGGGCATCTACGCCGTCGTCAACTTCGTCGCGACCAGCGAGGCCACGAACGAGCTCGACCGTCAGCTGAAGCTGAACGAGCAGATCATGCGCACCAAGGTCCTCCGCGCCGAAGAGGCGATCGCTCAGGTCGCCGCCGAAGCCAAGCGTTCCGAGGAGAAGGCCGCCCGCAAGGCCGCCGCTCCCCGCAAGGTCGAGTCCGCCGAGAAGGCTGCGAAGTAACGACGATGGCCGGCGAAACCGTCATCACCGTTGTGGGCAACCTCACGGCCGACCCCGAACTGCGCTACACGCAGAACGGTCTTCCGGTCGCGAACTTCACCATCGCGTCGACTCCCCGCACGTTCGACCGTCAGGCGAACGAGTGGAAAGACGGCGAGGCGCTGTTCCTGCGTGCCTCGGTGTGGCGCGAATTCGCCGAGCACGTCGCCGGTTCGCTGACGAAGGGCAGCCGTGTCATCGCGACCGGTCGCCTCAAGCAGCGTTCGTACCAGGACCGCGAGGGCAACAACCGCACCTCCATCGAACTCGAAGTCGATGAGATCGGCCCCTCGCTCCGCTACGCGACCGCTCAGGTCACCCGTGCCGCTTCCGGCGGCGGCGGTGGCGGCGGCGGCCAGCGCCCGCAGGTGCAGCAGTCCAACGACGAGCCGTGGTCGACGCCCGGTTCGAACAGCGGCAACAGCGGCGCCGACGCGTGGAGCACTCCTGGTTCCTACGGAGACGACACCCCGTTCTGATCTTCGCCGCGCTCTCGCGAGCACGACGACCCCGGAAATTCCGGATGCCACACCTCGGCCCGCGTGACCGGCTCGGCATCCGAACCACACGAAAGAAGGAAGCATGGCTGGAAAGGCCACTGGCGACCGCCGCAAGCCGCGGAAGGGCGCGAAGAACGCCGCCCCCGCGAAGGCGATCCGCGTCGGCGTCATCGACTACAAGGACGTCGCAACCCTCCGCAAGTTCATCTCGGAGCGCGGGAAGATCCGCGCCCGTCGTATCACCGGTGTCTCCGTGCAGGAGCAGCGCCTGATCGCCCGCGCCATCAAGAACGCGCGCGAGATGGCTCTTCTGCCCTACGCCGGCGCCGGCCGCTAAGGAGCACCCGATGGCAAAGCTGATTCTCACGAATGAGGTCACCGGGCTCGGTAGCGCCGGTGATGTTGTCGAGGTCAAGAACGGGTACGCCCGTAACTACCTCATCCCGCAGGGCTTCGCCGTGGCCTGGAGCCGTGGTGGCGAGAAGCAGGTCGCGTCGATCCGCGCCGCTCGCGAGTCCCGCGCGATCCACGACCACGAAGAGGCCGTGGCCCTGAAGAACACGCTCGAGTCGAACACCGTCAAGCTCGCCGTCAAGGCCGGCAACGAGGGTCGTCTCTTCGGTTCGGTCAAGCCCGCCGATGTCGCCGACGCGGTCAAGGCCGCCGGTCACGGTGACCTCGACAAGCGCAAGATTCAGATCACTTCGGCGATCAAGTCGGTCGGTCAGCACGAGGCGACGGTTCGCCTGCGTGACGACGTCACCGCCGTGATCACCCTCCAGGTGGTCGCTGCGAAGTAATTCGCCGCCCTCTCGAGAACGGCCCCGCTCCTGCTTCGGCAGGGCGGGGCCGTTCCGCGTCACACGACACATGCCCGTCACACCGCGACCCTAGGCTGACGCCGTGCAACAGCGTGCCGATCGTGTCGTGGTGTATTCGGCATCCCTCGTCCTCCCGATCACCGCGCCGCCCATCCGAGGCGGGGCGATCGCGGTGGCGGCCGGGCGTATCCGGCACGTGGGGGAGCGCGAGTGGGTCGTCCACGAGCTACGCGCCCGCGGCGTCGCCTTCGACGAGGTGCACTGGTCGGGAGTCCTCACCCCCGGCCTCGTCAATGCGCACGCGCACTTGCAGTACACCGGCATGGCCGAGGTGGGACGCGGTACCTACGACGGCTTCGACGATTGGGCCCGGGCGTTCCAGGTCGTCTACGAGACCCCGCACGACTGGGGAATGGATGCCAGAGCCGGCGCGAACGCCATGATCGCCGCCGGCACCACCGCCGTCGCCGACGTGGTCACCGACGTCGAGGCCGCTTCGGCGCTGCACGACGCGGGACTGCACGGCATCACCTACTGGGAGGTGATGAGTTGGACCAACGACGCGTGGGCCGAACGCGGGCGCGCGGAGGTCGAGGCGCGCCTCGACGCCCTGCCCTCCCCGCCCGGGACCGGCCTCTCGCCGCACGCGCCGTACTCGCTCGACGTGGAGCCGCTCCTGGAGATCCCCGACATCGTGCGCGAGCGGGGGAGTCGCCTGCACATCCATCTCGGCGAAGCCGCGTTCGAGCGCGAGCACGGTGAGGCGCTGCCGTGGCGGGAGCGGCGTCCCGCCAGCTTCCAGGCGCTGCGCGAGCAGGGCTTCGGCACCGGGGCGACGGAGTTCGTCGATGAGCTCGGGGTGCTGGGACCCGACTGCCACATCGCGCACGGCGTCTACATGACCGCGCGCGACCGCGCGACGCTCCGTGCCCGCGGGACCACCGTGGCCCTGTGCCCGCGGTCCAACGCCGTCATCGGCCTCGACGAGCCGCCGGTGGCGGCGTACCTCATCGAGGGCAATGCGCTGGCCGTGGGCACCGACTCGCTGGCATCCAGTCCTTCTCTCGATCTGCTGGCCGACGTGGCGGCGCTGCACCGGCTCGCGCGCGCGCAGGGCTACGCCCACCGCGACCTGTCCGAGCTGCTGCTGCGCGCGGCGACCCTGGGCGGGGCGCACGCGATGGGCCTCGACACCGGTCCCGCGCGCACCGGATACCTCGCGGTCGGCGCGGCAGCCGACCTCGCCTTCTTCGACCTGGATGTGGATGCCGTCGACGACACGATCGAGAACCTCGCGACCGCCGGCGCCGGGCGCGCGGCCGCGACCCTGATCGACGGCGTGGTGCGGTCGGCATCCGCTGTGTTCACCCGAGAGACCGGAGTACACGCCCATGTCTGACGACCGTCCCGCCACCGCCGTCCTCCTCGACCTCGAACCGCACGCGGAGGGCGGGTGGTTCCGCCGCATGTGGACGGGCGGGTACGCGGTCGAGACGCCCGCGGGGGAGCGGCCGGCGGCCACGTGCATCCACTACCTGCTGACGCCGGGGGAGGAGAGCGCGTGGCACGTGGTGACGAGCGACGAGGTGTGGCTGTGGCACGGGCCCGGGAAGCTCGCTTTGTCGCTCGGCGGGGACGGCGCGTCGCCGTCTCTCGATCACACGGTCGTGCTCGGTCCTGATCTCGCGGCGGGGGAGCGGCTGCAGTACACGGTGCCGGCCGGGGTCTGGCAGGCGGCGCGACTCGCGGGCGACGAGGAGGCCGTCGTGAGCTGTCTGGTGTCGCCGGGGTTCAGCTTCGAGGATTGGCGTCTCGCGGACTGAGGCGCGGGCCGCGGCGGTCGCGGCACGGCGCCGGGGTCACGGTGGGCACCACCGCGCCGGGGTCACGGCGGGCACCCCCGCCGGCGGAAGAGGCCGAGACCGGCGACTCCCGCCGCGCGTCGGCGCCGCTCAGTCGACGGGTGACACGCGGATGAGATTGCCGTCGGGGTCGGCCACGACGAACGTGCGCCCGAAGACGTCGTCGTGGGGCTCTTCGACGACATGGACGTCCTTCGCCGCCCAGCGCGTGAAGGTGTCGTCGACCGCGGACCCGCCGCCGGGCACCATCAGACCGAGCTCGCTGGTGCGCGGGGTGCTCGGGACGGCGTTCTCGGGGCGTCCCGTCCAGATCGCGAACAGGACGCCGGGGGCGACCTCGAACGCGACGTAGCGCGGGCTCGTGAACGACGGCTCGATCTCGAAGAGGTCGCTGTAGAAGGCCGTCGAGGCCTCGGCGTCGCTGACGTAGATGAGGAACAGGTTGGGTGCGGACACGGAGAACTCCCTCGTGCGGTGGACATCGATACCACCCCAGCCGATCACCGATACACGACAGAACCTGTCATGTATTCCGGGAGACTGGTCGAGTGAAGGCGTCCCGGCTGCTGCATCTGCTGCTCCTCCTGCAGACCCGGCAGCGCGTGACGACGACCGAGCTCGCCGAGCGGCTCGAGGTGTCTCGTCGTACGATCCTGCGCGACGTGGAGGCGCTGTCGGCCGCAGGGGTTCCCGTCTACGCCGAACGAGGGCGCACGGGTGGCATCGTCCTGCTCTCCGGCGCCCGCGTGAACGCCTCTCACCTCGATCCCGGTGAACTCGAGGCGCTCTCGGTCGCCGGGCTCGACGACGCCCTGCTCGGTCGCCTCGGTCTGACCGCCGCCCACCAGACGGCGACACGCAAGATCGCGGCGCGCGAAGCGACGGCTCCCGGCGCGCGGACCGCGACACGCCTGAGCGACATCATCCTGGTCGACAGCAAGCCCTGGCTGTCGGGGGCCGTCGCCGAGGTCGACGTCGCGGAGCTCGCCTGGGCGCTTCGCGGTCGTCGACGACTCCGGATCGAGTATCGCCGGAGCGCGGATGCCGAAGCCTCGGCGCGCGTGGTCGACCCGTACGGGCTCGTCGCCAAGGCGGGCCGGTGGTACCTCGTCGCCGACGTCGAGGCCGAACCACGACTGTTCTCCCTCGAACGCCTGTCGAGCTACGAGGTGCTGGACGCGGCGTGCAGGCTCCGGGGCGGCGAGACCCTCCGGACGGTCTGGGCTGCCCTCAGCGCACGGACGGAGTCGACGGGAGAGGTCGTCGTGACCGCCCGGTTGCGCGCGAGCCGTGTCGATCTCGCTCGGCGCATCCTCGGGTCCCGTATCCAGACGGTCACGCCCGCCGAGGAGGGCTGGTGCACCGTGACCCTCGGGTATCCCGAGATCGAGGCCGTCCGTCAGCTTCTGCAGTTCGGGGACCACCTCGAAGTCCTCGCTCCGGAGGCCGCGCGGCAGCGCGTCCGCGAGCTCGCGCGAGATCTCGTCGACCGCCACGCGCCGCGCGCGGAGTCGGCCTGACGGTGCCGTGTCGGGCGGCTTTCGGCGGTCGACGAGGCCTTTTTCGGGGTGGCGTGTGTGACACGTGTGACGCGTGAACGGACGGTGAAGAGTCGCTGTCCGAACGACACGCCCACGCGAACGTGAACTTGACACGGGAGCAGCCCACCAGTACCGCACGGCGGAAGTTATCCCCCTGGTTGTGCACACCTTTTTGTCAAGTCGAGCAACCTTCAACTCCCACTTCAACCCGGATTTCCCCCACCTCCTGTGGAGAGAAAAAGACCAGGTCAGAAGCGTACCTCGTGCCGAGTTTCCACATTTGACCCCAAGTTGTCCACAGAGGTTGTGCACAGCCTGTGCGGCGTTTCTCGCAATCTCTCCACAGAGTTATCCACAGGCTCATTTGCATGGGGAGAGCCCCGTCCTTAACGTGGGTGCAGCCCCTCGGGCACACCCTTCCTCCCCCGCGCGCGTCGATGTCGGAACCCCCTGGTTCGATGCTCTCGAGGCCGTCACCGCGCCCTTCTCGTGTCGCGATGGGTGAGTGCGTCCGAGAACAGAAGGAGAGCCTGTGTCGATCGCTGACATCGCCGAAGAGCGTCTCGGAAAAGCACCGCGCCCCGAGCGCACCCCGCCGCACGACATGCTGGCCGAGCAGTCCGCCCTGGGCGGCATGCTCCTGTCGAAGGATGCCGTGGCGGATGTCATCGAGACCCTCCGCGGTCCCGATTTCTACGTGCCGAAACACGAGCTGATCTTCGACGCGATCCTCACCCTGTACTCGCACGGCGAGCCCACCGACGTCGTCACCGTCACCGACGAACTCATCAAGACCGGTGAGCTGCAGCGCGCCGGCGGCCCGGACTACCTGCACACCCTCACCTCGATCGTTCCCACGGCCGCCAACGCCGGCTACTACGCGTCAATCGTCGCCGAGCGCGCGCTGCTGCGCCGCCTCGTCGAGGCCGGCACGCGCATCGTGCAGATGGGCTACTCGGGCGAGGGCGACCCGACCGAGCTCGTCAACAGCGCCCAGGCCGAGATCTACAACGTCTCGGGCGACGACAACGCCGAGGACTACATCCCCCTGACGGTCGCAGTGGATGCCGCCGTCGACGAGATCGAGGCCGCGCGCGGCCGCGACGGCTCGATGACCGGCATCCCCACCGGCTTCGCCGGTCTCGACCAGCTGACCAACGGTCTGCACCCGGGCCAGATGATCGTTCTCGCCGCCCGCCCCGCCATGGGTAAGTCGACGCTCGCGCTCGACTTCGCCCGCGCCGCAGCGATCAAGTCGAACGCCCCCTGCATCTTCTTCTCGCTCGAGATGGGGCGCTCCGAGATCGCGATGCGCCTCCTGAGCGCCGAGGGCGCCATTCCCCTGCAGAGCATGCGCAAGGGAACCCTCGACTCCCGCGACTGGACCACCGTCGCCGCCACCCGCGGCCGCATCAACGACGCCCCCCTCTACATTGACGACAGTCCCAACATGACGCTGGTCGAGATCCGCGCGAAGTGCCGTCGCCTCAAGCAGCGCGAGGGTCTGAAGATGGTCGTCATCGACTACCTGCAGCTGCTCACGAGCGGCAAGCGCGTCGAGTCCCGCCAGCAAGAGGTCAGTGAGTTCTCGCGCGCGCTGAAGCTGATGGCCAAGGAGCTGCAGGTTCCCGTCATCGCCCTGTCGCAGCTGAACCGTGGCGCCGAGCAGCGCGCCGACAAGAAGCCCGCCCTGAGTGACCTGCGTGAGTCGGGCTCGATCGAGCAGGATGCCGACATGGTCGTGCTCCTGCACCGCGAGGCGGCCTATGAGAAGGACTCGCCGCGTGCGGGTGAGGCGGATCTGATCGTGGCGAAGCACCGTAACGGGCCGACCGACACCATCACCGTCGCGTTCCAGGGGCATTATTCGCGGTTTGCGGATATGGCGCCGGGGATGTAGCTCGGGCATTCATAACGGTCGATCAGGTGGGCACGAAGTCGCAGCTCTCGGACAACGCACGTCAACTTCTAAAGCGTGTGAAGAAGAGATATCTGGGGTCGAGAGACTTCAACGGGCTACATGTGAGCAGACCAACAAGCTCCGAGGGTGTCCTCGACGCGGCGATCGAGCTTGTCGAGGCTGGTCTCGTTCAGGTCGTTGGACCTGGCGACTACCTGAATATCCACATTCGCCCCTGGCCGTCACGACGAACTGGCGCCGCGCAGATTTCAGAGCTTCGCGAACTCACCGAGAACGACTATGGCGTTGCCCTTTACCCGATGGCTAAGGCGATGAAGGGCGTCAAACTTCCGAAGAAGTATGAGCGTGCTCCGTTCTCGCGAGCAATGGCACGTGGTCGCTCGACGCTCGAGGTGGCGTTTTTCTCCACGGACGTGCTCGAGGGCTACCGGAACGACGCGAGATTCCGCTTCGGAATGGGCGACTTCGGTATTAGCTTTGGACTTACTGACGAGGCCTACGAGGAGGAGGAGGCGGAGCGCGACTTCGAGGGAACCACGTCGCTCATTCACCTGGGCTTCGGCTATGACATGCGCGGATACGATCCGAACGACCCAGACACTTCGATTGTGCGGCGTGTGGCGGCCTTCTACGGCGATCTCGACGATCTGACGCCTGCGCACCAGCAGAGATGGGCGAGCTATCAAGTTGATGCGGATGGAGTTGATCCCCACCCAGTGTGGTTCGGTTCACAGATGGGCCGTTGGCCGGACGGGGTCGGTCCGTTTCACCGACTTACCCAGGAACTCGAGAACATCAATGAGCTCTGGCAGAACTTGTGGGAGATGCAACTCTTTAGGACGCATCACACGCCGGATGATTTTGGATGGATTTTGCGCCCTGATCAGCGAGAGTGGGACCACTTTGTCCTCTCTCTCGACAAGCTGCTCTCGGACAACATCGACCCCAAGGCGCTCGATCGGGCCGATGCCCCTAAGAAAAACAAGGCGGGGCAGGTGTTGGGAACCTTGGCTCGCCTCGAGCTGTTCATGATCTCGAAAGGCGTAGCGAAGGAGAAGGCAAAATGGGCGCTGAAGCCGTTGCGGGATGTGCGAACGGCTCGGCAGAAACCGGCGCACGCGCTCCGGGTAAATCTGACCGACAAAACACTGGTGCGTAAGCAGATGAGTCTTATGCACGATGTTGACGAGGTGCTGATAAACATTCGTCAGTGGCTCGCAAGTCATCCGTCGAACAAGGGATGGGTCGATCCACTCGACGGCTTGAAGGACTATCCGATTTAGTCGACTCTCGCGGTGCTGCCCGGCCGAGATTGCGATTCTCGGGGCATGGGTTCCGAGCGTATGCAGACTTCGCACCGCGGAACCCGTGCCGACCGCTGAGCATATGGGGCGCCGAGTCCCGGCCCCTGACCGCGAACGTCAGTCCACCCAGAACCCCAGAGCGCAGAGCAGGCGCGTCTCGTCGTCCGCATCCGCGGGCGGCTCGATGGCCGGGGGGAAGACGCCCCACTGCCGCCACTCGTCGGCGTGCGGGACCACGTGCTCGTTGAATCCGTCGACCAGTTCGGGGGAGAGGTGGAACGGGATGCCGAAGTGCTTCGCGATCGAGTACGCCTGGAACGCGCGGTAGGTCGCGAGGTGCGCGAAGCCTTCGCCGGCCGGGTAGTCGCCGTAGGTGAACCGGAACGTCCCGGCGATGTCGCCTGACCGCACGGCTGCCGTCGCCGTGTCGTTGAGCGCGTCGTAGGACGCGATGGGGTCGTCCCCGAGAAGGTCAGCGTCGGCGTACGGGTCGCCGTCGGCCGCCGCCCGGCCCGCGATGACGTCGGGGATCCAGGCTTCGTCGTACGCATGGCGCCCGAGGATGCCGAGCAGCGTCGGTGACTCGAGCTGGCTCCACTCCTTCGGCACGGGGGCGGAGAGGTCGGCGGGATCGAGCTGGTCGATGACCTCGCGCAGCGCGGCATCGGCGTGGAGGAAGAGTTCGGTGGGGGTCATGGTGAGGACGGTACTCCCGGCCACCGACACGGACCAGACCCGCCGCATCGCACGATGAGTTTCAGGTGCGCCGGACGCCCGCGCGCTCGATCCCGGCCAGGAGAACGTTGATCGCGAAGTCGCGTCGTGCTGAGTCGTCAGGACCGGTGAGGAGCGACGCTGAGCGGGCAATGTGCGGGAACCGTTCGGGATCGGCCTGTTCGTACGCGGTGAGGACGCGTTCACGATCGTCGCCGACGTCTCCGCGGTTGAGTCGAACGGTCCGCTCGACGGCGGTCGATGCGGCGAACTGGGCGATGAGGTCGACCGCGAGCGCGGCGCGGTCGGCGGGAACGCCGCCCGACTCCATGAGCGTCAACTCGTGTTCGGCGAGGCGGAGGGCGCCGGGGAGAACGGGGATCGAGCCGAGCGCGATCGCGCCGAGGCCGGGATAGGTCTCGAGCGTCTCGATCGTGTGGACGATGGTGCGGGCGAGGGCCTCACGCCAGTCGCGGCCGCCGTCGGCGGCATCCACGAGGGATACCTGGGCGTAGGCGGCATCCAGAACGTGTTCGAGCAGGATGTCGCGGTTGTCGAAGTACGCGTAGAGCGAGGCGGGACCGGTTTCGACCCGTGCCGCGACGTGCCGGAGGCTGACCGCGTCGACGCCGTTCTCGCGGATCAGAGCCATCGCCGCCTCGAGGATCGACTGCCGGGACAGCGGCGCCTTCGCGGGGCGGGCGCGGCGCGAGACCGGTTCTGCGAGCGATGACATGCGGACACGCTATCACTTGACACGATCGACATTCGTAACGAACATTGTTCGCGAACGATGTTCGTGAAGGAGAGATGATGTCAGTTCTGGTTGTCGGTGCCAGTGGCGCCGTGGGTGGCACGGTGGTGTCGGGTCTGCTCGGTCGAGGGGAGCGGGTGCGCGCGACCAGCCGCACGCCCGAGAAGCTGGCTCTGCCCGCGGAGGTGGAGGTGTTCGCGGCGGATCTCGATGACCCGGCGTCATTCACCGACGCCCTGACGGGTGTCGAGCGCGTCTTCCTCTACGCCGACCTCGCCGAGCCGGAGGCGTTGCTGGCGGCCTTCGCGGCGGCGGGCGTCCGACACGTGGTCGTTCTGTCGTCGTCGTCCGTGACGTTTCCGAGAGCGGCCGAAGACTTCAACGGTTCGCGGTTCCTCCGTGTGGAGGAGGCCGTCGTGCGGTCGGGGCTCGCGTACACGTTCCTGCGCCCGGGCGGATTCGCGAGCAACGCGGCCCGCTGGAGCTGGGGAGTGAAGGGCGAGAGCGCCGTTCCGCTGCCGTACCCCGACGCGGTGCAGGTGCCCATTCATGAGCAGGACATTGCCGATGTCGCCGTGGTCGCCCTCACCACCGACGCCCTCGTGGGCGCCGCGCCGGTGCTCACCGGGCCGGAGCGCCTGACCCTCCGCGAGCAGGTCGCGCTGATCGGCGACGTCATCGGGCGCCCGGTGGCGGTGATCGAACAGACCGAGGCGGAGTCGTCGGCGATGCTGTCGCGGTTCGTCCCCGAGGTATGGGTGCGGCAGATCATCAAGGACTGGCGCGAGGCGGTCGGCGCGACTCCGTCCATCTCCGACGAGTACACCCGCATCACGGGGCGCCCCTCCCGCACCTTCCGCGCGTGGGTCGTCGATCACGCCGAGCTATTCCGTTGAGGGGCTGTCACCCGATACGAGCAAGGCCGCGGAGCGTGCGTTCCGAAATCGCCGCTCGCCATCCTCTAGGCTCCGATACCACGGCCGAGCCACAACGGGCGTCAGGGGGATGTCATGACGATCGATACGCGCCAGATCATCGGCGACTCCATCGACGACCTGGCAGAAGGCCTCCGTCCGTTCATCGAGCGGGTGTTCGCGGAGCGTCTCCCTCAGGGGCCGTCGTGGGTGCAGGTCATCGCTCACAAAGACGAGCTCGCGGGCAGACCCACCTCACACCATCACGCGAACGATGTCGGACTGATGCTGCGAGTGATGACCGAGAAGTTGGGCAACCTCGGCTACCCCTTCGACGGGCATCTTTCGCGGCAAGCGACGAACTGGGCGAGTGAGATGCGCGAGGTGCGCAACAAACATGCGCACCAGGTCGAGTTCAGCCCCGCCGAAACCTATCGGGCTCTTGATTCGGCGGAGCTCCTCCTTCGCGAAGTGGGCGCGGCCGACGAAGCGCAGCGGATCGCGGCGCGCAAGCCGGCGGTACTGTCTGCACTGGGCGGCGGGGCTGTCGGCCGCTCGCTTCCCTCACCGCCGAGCGCGCCGCTTCTCGCGCCACCAGCCGCGCCGCTTCCCGCACCACCGGCTGTTCCCCTCCCGTCATCGGCCGAGCCGACGGCCACCACCGCGCGGGCCACAGAGTCAGCGACACCGCCGCTCACCCGCCGTCAGCTGCGCGAGCAGCCCGAGACGGAGGCGTCGGTGCCCCCGCCTGCGCCGACGTCGAGCGCGCGTCTCTCGCTCGACGCGGTCAGCGAGCTCAGCTATGCCATGGCGCACGCGCGCATCGTCCCCGTGCAGGAGGTGCGGGTCTCTTACGCCGGGCCCGAGCTTCGCGGAGCATCTCTCGAGATCGAGGCCGCCACGGCCAGTGGATCCCTGGGGGCGCCCAAAGTCGTGATCCTCGACCTCGCGCCCGGTCTCAAGACACTCGCGGGGCTCGACCTGCTCTCCCTCGATCCCGCTCCGATGCTGCAGGTCGATACGGAGCAGCCTGGCTCCATCGCTCTCACTCTGCGCGGACCGGACGGCGGATTGATCGCCGAGCATCGGCATCCGGTCACTGTTCTGGCCGCGAACCAGTGGATCGCGCGGGAGCTGCACCTCGGCCTCGAGCTCCTCGCTTCCTTCGCTCAGCCGCAGGCGACCGCATTGACGCCCGTCCTGCAGCGTGCCTCGGACCTGCTGGGGCAGTCGAGCGGTCGCACGGAGCTCGACGGTTACCAGAGTGACAATCCGGCGAGGGTGGATGCCATGGTGGCGGCCATCTGGGACGCCGTACGCGAACGCGACATCCGCTACGCGGAGCCTCCGGCGAGCTGGGGCCTGCGCGGTCAAAAGATCCGCACGCCGCAGGAGGTGCTCGACGGGCGACTCGGAACGTGTCTCGACACGACGTTGACGCTCGCCGCGCTGCTCGAGCAGATCGGGATCAACTCGACGCTGTGGATGGTGGACGGACACATCTTCCTCGGATACTGGCGGGACAACGGCAGCCTCGGCCTGCCCGCGACCACCGACATCGAAGAAGCGGTCAACCTCACGAAGCTGGGCCGGATCTCTTTGCTCGAGACGACGCAGGTGACCGGCGGCGCGGCATCTGCCACGTTCGACGTCGCCCGCGCCGCGCCCCAGGCGTACCTCGAAGCGCGTCGGGACGAGATCCTCGGCATCACTGACGTGCGCGCGGCCCGGGAGAACGGCATCTTCCCGCTGCCCAGTCGTACGGTGGGTCCCGATGGTGAGGTGACCGTCGTCGAGTATCGACCGCTCGACCGTGTCCTGGCGCCGTTCATCGCCGACCAGCGCGATGCGCAGGGCCGCCCACTGGCTCCGCCACGGGTGGCGCAGTGGAAGAACGCCCTGCTCGACCTGAGTCTCCGCAATCGCCTCATCAATTTCACGAGTCGCGCCGGATACCAGCTCGCGGTGCCGGGTGCGGCACTCGGCCGGCTCGAGGACATGATCAACGGAGGCGCGAGCGTCACTCTTCTCGCGTCCGACGATGTTCCCGAGATCGCGCGAGAGCGCGGCATCCGCTTCGGTCGCGATCGCGATCCCGCCGATCGAGAAGCGCTCTTGGCCGATAAGAGGCAGGCGCACCTCACCGACGTCACACAAGCGGTCTACACGACGAGGCTGCGGGCACTGGCCGCGAAAGCGAAGACCGTCACCGAAGAGACCGGCGCGAACAACCTGTACCTCGCGTTCGGCACCCTGCGCTGGGAGTTCAACGACCGGCAGTTGCAGTCGCCGCTCGTTCTCGTCCCGGTGACGTTGGAAAGTGTGTCGCGTGGCCAGTCCTTCCGCCTCGTCCTGGACGAAGCGGGTGCGTCCACGCCGAACTACTGCCTCCTCGAGAAGCTGAAGGTGAGCTTCGGCATCGAGGTGCCCGGGCTCGCGAATCCGGCGACGGATGCCGCGGGGATCGACCTGAGCGCAGCGTTCGATGCGGTGCGCCAGGCGATGGTCGACGCCAAGCGGCCCTTCGTCGTCGAGGACACCGTGCACCTCGGCATCCTGCAGTTCGCGAAGTTCCGCCTGTGGAAGGATCTCGACGACAACTGGGAAGAGCTTGCGACGAACTCGCTCGTCACCCACCTCATCCAGTCGCCGAATGAGGCCTACATCGATGCGGTACCGGCGCCGGTCGACGTCGATCTCGATGCGCTCTCGGCGCAGGTTCCCGTCTCCGCGGACTCTTCGCAGCTCGAGGCCGTGGTCGAAGCCGTCGAGGGCCGCACGTTCGTGCTCGAAGGTCCTCCGGGCACCGGCAAATCGCAGACCATCACGAACCTGCTGGCGCGGTCGTTGGCTTCCGGCAAGCGCGTGCTCTTCGTCGCGGAGAAGCGCGCGGCGCTGGAGGTCGTGAAGGATCGATTGGATGCCGTCGGGCTCGGCGCCTTCTCACTCGACCTGCACGACAAGGGTGCGCGACCGAATGCCGTGCGCGAGCAGCTCAGGGCAGCGCTCGACGCCACTGCCCGGCCCGACCGGGCGGCGTTGTCCGCGCAGCGGGAGGCGGCGGAGTCCAGCCGTGGCGCACTGTCGCGCTACGCGCAGCGGGTGCACGAACCGAACGCGGCGGGTCTGTCCCTGTACTCGGCTCGATCGCAGATGTTGGCATCCGCCGCGGACATCCCGCCCTTGGATGTGCCGCATTCGCTGGTGGCGTCGGGCGATCACATCGACCAGCTGCGCACACTTCTGCGAGAGCTGCCGTCGGTCAGTGATCTCGCCCGCCCGGCAGCGACGCATCCGTGGGGGTTCGTCGATGATCCCGGTATCGACGCGACCTCTCTGCATGGTGCGGCCCGCACCTTCGACGACGCGCTCGCGGCCGTCGGTTCGAGCGAGCTGCTGTCTCGCGTGCGGGCCCCGCAGCAGCTGGAAGCGTGGGCGGACGTCGCTCGCGCACCGCGCCATGCTCTCGACGCCCTCGACCGGGTGCAGCCCGCAGCGATTGACGACGTCGCTCGGCGTCTGTCAAACGCGGCCGCGCAGCCCCCCTCGTGGCTCTCGCAGGTCGATGCGCGGGTACTTTCACGGAGCGTTCGCGACATCCACGCTGCCGCACTGGCCGCCGACGCGTCCTCGTTCTTCGGTCGTAAGAAGCGTCGGCGTGCGGTACTCGCCCAGTTCGCGACCGACCTGCGCGTCGAGCAGACGGCGATCGACCTGCGCAGCCTGTCGGCACTGACCGGCGCGATGGCCGAGACGGCCGCACAGGTCGACGAGATACGTGGCGAGCTGCAGCGCCTGCCCGTGGTGGTCGCGGCCCCCGACGTCAATCCCTACATGCCGGGCGCGGCGGATCAGGTCGGGGCGGCCCTCAGGTGGGTGGGTTGGCTTTCGAGAACGCTCGCATCCGATGCCTCGACTGCCGGAGATCTCCGCTCAGACCTGCGCCGTGTGTACGAGTCGACGGCCCCGGATGCGGCGGCGGCTGAGCGGTACGCGGCGCTCGCCGCGGCGTGGCGCGCGACAGTCGCTGCCGCGGGAGATGGCGCGTCGCCTGACCAGCTCGCCGCCTGGGCCGGAGATGAAGGAGTTGCATCGACCTGGGACCGCACACGTGCGACGCGCAACCTGGCGACGACCGAACCTGTCACGCTCGGCCGCTGGATCGACCTGCTTCGGCACGTGGAACCCCTGCGGCGCCAGGGGATGAACGTGGCGCGGGAGGCGATTCTGGCCGGGCGCATCCGTGCCGATGACGCGGCGCTCGCCTTCGACAAGGGCGTCGCGGCGGCGTCCCTCGGTGAACGCGAAGACGCGACCGCGCTCAGCGACTTCGATCCCGCGGCGCACAACCGGACGATCGAACGGTTCGCCGCGAGCTCGGCAGCAATCCGCGGCGAGCTTCCGCGGGCTCTGCCGGCTGACATCCTCTCCCAGCGGCGGTTCGACCCGAAGTTCGACGGCGGCGACATGGGCGCGCTCAAACGTCAGCTCTCGCGGCAGCGGGGTGGGGACAGCGTGCGGACGCTCATGGACAAGTACGGCGAGCTGATCACCCAGATCACGCCGTGCATGCTCATGAGCCCGGAATCCGTCGCGCGATTCTTTCCCGCTCGAGCCGGGATGTTCGACATCGTGGTGTTCGACGAGGCTTCGCAGATTCGCGTCTCGGATGCCGTGGGGGCGATGGGGCGAGCGCGCTCTGTCGTGGTGGTCGGAGACTCCAAGCAGATGCCCCCGTCGACCTTCGCCGAGGTGACGGCCGACGTCGATGAGGCTGAGGCGGATGCGGGCGTGGTCGCCGATGAGGAGTCCATCCTCACGGAGTGCACCCAAGCGCGGGTTCCGAGCAAGTGGCTCTCGTGGCATTACCGCAGCCAAGATGAAGCGCTCATCGCCTTCAGCAACCACCAGTATTACGAGAGCCGCCTGTCGTCGTTTCCGGCACCGCTGCGCGAGTCCACGGCGTCTGCGCCCGGCGCGCTCGCCGCGACGAAGCCCGACTACGGTCTCTCGCTCGTGCGCGTCGACGGTCGGTTCGAGCGTTCGGGTGGGCGTGGAGTTCTTCGAACGAACCTCGTCGAAGCGCAGGCGATCGTCGACGAGGTGGGCCGTCGGTTCGCTGCCGCCGGCGACGCGGCGCCGTCGATCGGCATCATCACGTTCAACGTTCAGCAGCGTGACCTCATCGACAACATGCTGCGTGACGCGTCCGATGAACGCATCGGTCGCGCGCTCGACGAGCGCGATGGATTGTTCGTGAAGAACCTCGAAAGCGTGCAGGGCGACGAGCGCGACACCATCCTGTTCTCCGTCGCCTTCAGCAAGAACGACCGCGGAATGCTCCCGCTGAACTTCGGGCCGCTCTCGCGTGCAGGGGGAGAGCGGCGGCTGAACGTCGCGGTCACTCGTGCGCGACGACAGGTCGTGCTGTACGCGAGCTTCGATCCCGCTGAGCTTCGTGCCGAGCAGACCTCGGCTCGTGGACTCAAGGACCTGAAGTCCTACCTCGAGCTCGCCGCCCGCGGAGTCGCGCCGACCGATGACTCCACGTCCCGCGAGCCCGTGATCGATCGGCACCGTGATGAGATCGCCGCGGTCCTGACCGAGCGTGGACTCGTGGTGAAGACGGACGTCGGGCTCTCGGACTTCCGTATCGATCTCACGCTCGCATCCGCGTCCGACCCCGCCCAGCCGCTCATCGCCGTCCTGCTCGACGGTGAGGGCTGGCGCGCGCGCCGCACGGTGGCCGACCGCGATGGCCTGCCCGTTGATGTCCTCGGCAGGTTGATGCGGTGGCCGGGGGTCGAAAGGGTGTGGCTGCCGGAATGGCTGGATGATCCGGATGCCACGGCCGACCGCCTCGTCGCGGCTGTGGAGGCCGCCAAGGTCGGGGAGCGGTCTGTGTCAGACGCGCCCTTAGAGCGGGTCGAGGATCTCGATGCGCTCCCGGTCGAGGAGCCGGTTGAGCTTCTGCGCGCGGCAAAGCCGGCAGAACAGGAAGACCAGGATGCCGTCAGCGTGGTTCATCCGCGCGTCCGCGCCTTCGTGCCCTGGCCGATCCCCGTGTCCGGGGGAGTCTCTGTGCTCGACGCTCTTCCGAGCCCGTCTGCTTCCGGGCGGGTTCGCTCCGCCATCGTGGAGGCCGTCGCCGCGGAGGGGCCGATCTCTCGAGCACGCTTGGCGCGAGTGGTGGCGGAAGCATTCGGACTGTCCCGTGTGTCGGGCGCCCGGGCCGCAGCGATCCTCCGGCTGATCCCGGATGCTCACACGCGACAGGGCGATGAGCAGTTCGTATGGCAGGCGGACGTCGATGTTTCGACGTGGCGCGATGTTCGCACGAGTGCTCCGGGGGAGAGTCGACTGCTCGAGTCCGTCGCTCTGGAGGAGATCGCGAACGCGATGGCCGTTGTCGCTGAGCTCGGCGGTGGGGTGCGCGAGGACGAGATCAAACGAGAAGCTCTGCGCCTGTTCGGGGGGAAGCGGATGACGACGCAGATCTCCGAGCGACTCACCGAGGCTCTGACGGTGGCGGTGGCCACTCGACGGGTCGAGCTTGCGCCGTCGGGAGCCTATGTCGCCCGTTTATGAGCGGCGACGATCGCCTTCAGCCGACGGCTAGAGTGACGTCGATCACCGGGAGGAGCGCATTATGGGGCGAGGGTTTGCCGTCGTCGATCTCGAAACGACGGGTCTGTTTCCGCAGAAACACGATCGCATCGTCGAGGTGGCGATCGTTCACGTGTCGCCCACCGGTGTCGTCGAGGGAGTCTGGGAAACACTCGTCAATCCGATGCGCGATATGGGCGCGCAGCGTATCCACGGCATCAGCGCCGCTGCGGCGGCGAGAGCTCCGGAGTTCGGCGCTCTCGCCCCGTCCATTGCGTCGCTCTTGCGCGGGCGTGTGCCTGTTGCGCACAACGCCAGTTTCGACGCACGGTTCTTGGCTCACTCGATGGAGCAGGCCGGTCTGGCGTGTCCCGATTTCGCTTACTGGATGTGCACGATGCAGCTCGCAGGCACATTCCTGCCGGGCAATCGGAGTCTCGCCGACTGCAGCGCTGCCATCGGGTATGCGATGGAGAACGCTCATCGCGCCTCGGCCGATGCCCTCGCTGCGGCCGCGCTCCTTCGCGCCTACATCGGTGCCGGTCACGACCCCGCATGGTGGGATGGGTGGCTCGCGACCCCGGGGGAGTGGCCCGATGAGCCGTGCGACACGACAGCCTGGCTGGCGCGCACGGACTCCGACACGGCGCCGCGGTCGGTTCTCGAGCGGTTGCACGTGGACGTCGCGGTCGATGCCGCCGTCGACGACGGCGCCCTGAATCTCGACTACCTCGCTCTGCTCGACCGCGTCCTCCTCGATCGGTACATGTCAGCGACGGAGACCGAAGACCTCATCCGATTCGCCGCGGAGCTCAATCTTTCGAGCACTGCGGTTCGCCGTCTTCACCGCGCCTACTTCGACGGCTTGGTCTCGGCTGCCTGGGCGGACGACCAGCTCACCGCCGACGAGTGGGCCGATATCCAGAAGATCGGTAGCCTGCTCGAGATCGACGCGGAAACGATCGCCGGCGCCGCTTCGAAACCGGATGCCGCTGCCCCGACTCTCACCACCGGCTTCCGCTTGTCGCCGGGCGACACCGTCGTCATCACCGGCGACACCCGCCGCGACCGGGCGGCCTGGTTCGACATCCTCACCGAGCGCGGTCTGATCCCGAAGGACAGCCTGGTGAGGAAGGCCAAGGTGCTCGTGGCTGCCGACCCCGATTCGATGTCGGGGAAGGCGCGGCAGGCGCGGGCGTGGGGGATTCCGATCATCACGGAGGACGGGCTGGAGAGGTTGATGGGGCTGGGGGCTGGCGAATAGCACGCGGAGGCGCCTCAGCGTGAAGATCGGAGCGGTACGACACCCGATCGCGGTGGCCGGTCTTCCTGGGATGCGGAGTCGGAGCATTGGGGCAGGAGTCGACCGTGCCAGTGTGACGTCGATCGGCCGGTGTTACTGCTTAAAGAACCCCAGCGTGCAGAGCAATACGGTCTCGTCGTCGGCACCGGCCGGCGGTTCGATGGCTGGCGGGAACACTCCCCACTGATGCCATTCGTCGGCGTGCGGGGTGACGTGCTCGTTCAACCGCTCGATGAGATCGGGGGAGAGGTGGAACGGGGTGTCGAACTCATGCGCAATCGACCACGCTTGGAATGTGCGGTACGTCGTGAGGTGCGCGAAGCTCTCGTCGGCGGGGTAGTCGCCGTAGGTGAAGCTGAGAGTTTCGGCGACCTCGCCCGGACGGCGGCGGTGGCCTTCCCGTTGAGTGCGTCGTCCGGGGCAATCGAATCGTCGCCCAGCAGGTCGACATTGGCAAACGGGTCACCGTCGGCGGCCGCACGCCCGGCGATCACGTCGGGCACGCGCGCTTCGTCGCAGGCATGGCGGCCCAGGATGCTGAGCAGCGTGGACGACTCGAATTGGCTTCACTTTTTCGGCGCGAATGCCCTGAGTCGGCCGGATCGAGCTGATTGACGACCTCGCGGAGCGCGGCGTCGGCGCGTGAAAGGAAGTTTGGCTTGTTTGCGGTTTGCGGATGTGGCACCGGGGATATGACGGAGACCGTCCTGCACATCCGCCGGTGCGCGACCACCTCGCAACCACGTGACGGGCCTAGATTAATCGTTGATGAGCTCGTAGAGCGATCCATGCTTGCTCGTCATCACGGCCTCGACGGACGCGGCGAGCGCACTGTCGCGGACGAGAATGCCGAACTCGACGTTGCGATTCTCGGCTGAATAGCTGAAGTTCGCGCTGGTGATCAGGAGCAGCTCGTGATCGACCACGATGAACTTCGCGTGACTGACGACCAGCTTTCCGTTCGGCAGGACCGCTGACCGGTAAACCGTGGCTCGTGGGAGTTGCACTTTGATCGTTGTGGCGTCAGCGACCGCGGCATCGACGTAAACGGTGACGACGACGCCCGGCTGCTCCGAGGCCGCCTTCAGCGCCGTCCACATCCGAGACGTGTCCTGAAAGTTGTAGGTCGCGGCCGTGACTGATTGTCGCGAAGAGCCGACGATGCGGTGGAACTCGCTGGTTAGGCGGCCCATGTTGGCTTCGTTGCCAGGCATCGTCCACACCGGAACCAGCTCGCGCAGGACGGTCTTCGCTCCGGTGATCGCACGCAGCACACTGACGGCACGTTCGCGGTCACCGAGACCAAACCTGGCGGCGGCGAGCAGTTCCTTCGCCTGTTCGCGACGGCCGATCGCTATCTCCCGCACGGCGACGCTGACGGGCGTGCCAGTCTCAAACTGCAGGGCGAGCCGCTTCGCCTCGGTGGCGGTAAGGAAGCTGCCGAGTTCGGCGAGGGGGTCAGAGGCCATAGCTGCCGAAGAACCCAGGCACCGTCGGACCGTTCGCGGCCGGGAGGTCGAGCAGGAACCGGCGGTCGAGGAAGCGGTTGGCCTTCTCGCACGATGTCTCGGAGGCGAAGCAGCAGGTGTGGCAGGCGGCACCGTGTAGGAAGTCTTCGGGGTCTGACGGCGTCCGCTGCGCGCAGACCGGATCAGACGAACAGCGCCATGCCCGGCGGACAGCCGAGAGCACGATGCCCTGAAGCTTCTCCGGCTCCGACAGAGCAACTAGCCCGCCGAGGGTGCCATCGCTGTCAGAGGCCGTCGTGCAGATGAGCAGCCCCGCCGCGGCCTCGCGGCCGGGCTCTTCCCGCCAAGCGTAGATGCGCTCGGTCAGGCTTGCTGCTCCGTAGCCGGAATACATCGCCATCTCCCGGATGAGGATGTGCGAGAGCGTGTGGACGAGCCAGTAGCGAGGCGTCGGCAGACGAGCGTCGGGATTGACTGCCGCAGCAGTTTCGGAGAAGCGACGGGCGAAGTTGCGGCGGTGGGCCTCGCGGTGAGCATCCCAGAGCGCGGTCGTCTCGATCTGCCGTTCCCACTGGGAGACGGACTCGAGGTCGAGTTGCAGGAAGATGCCCTCGCCTCGGTCTTCGGTGGCGGGCACCCAGGTGGGTCTGCCATTGCGGGCAAGGTCGACCAGGCGAGAGGCGACGTCGCTGACGCGATCCATCTCGTCGAGGCGCGTGAAGCCGAGCACGGCATTCACACGCTTCATCCGATTGACACCGACGACACGCTCGACGCGGGAGTGCAGTTCGTCGCCGCGCTGCATCTCGGTGACCATGAGTCCGGTGTTGTTCTGTTGTTCAGGGAAGAGAGCCGGCTTCTGGAGGTAGCGCCATTCGGGAACAAGCAGCTCTATCGGGTCCCATTTGGCGGCTCGCTCCAGCCGATCCTCCTCAGACTCCTGCGGTGCGAGCGCATCTGCGACGGCGACCGCGACGTCCTCGTCTGTAAGGCCAGAGAGATCGACCTTCCCTTCGGCGAGGTCGCGAATGAAGTCGACCTTGTCGGCGTACTTCGCCAGCTTCTCGACGCCAATTGCAGAGCGCAACTCGTCCGACAGTGCTTCCTTCTGCTCGGCGTCCGAGCGCGGCATGACGATGATGCTCTGCGTCGAGGGAAACCAGAGGTTCGAGGCGCCCATCATAATGAGCGCGGGCTGCCCCTTGCAGTCAGGGAAGAACGCGCCGAGGTGAGGGTGCCGTCCGCGGCAGATCTGGGGCAGCTTGAGCCGACCCTTCGACCCTTGGGCCTCGGCCATGCCGCGTGTGGCGTTGCACGACTGGCAGATGATCGTGGAGCCCACGCTCTTGCCGACGTTGGCGTCGCGCATCTTGAGATCGGGGTTCTCGGCGTTTGGGCACTTCTGACCGCGATGAACCCAGAGCGTGTAGGGAAACTCGTCGAGATGCCCGTTGGTGCAGGTCAGCAGGTGCTGCGCGGGGACCGCGGGGCTGCCCTCGCGGCGCCCTCGTCCGCCGCGGCCAGGGCAGGGCTTGTGCGCGAACTGGGCAAGGTCTGGCCGGAACGGGTGCGTATTCGTGTAAGTGAACCGGGTGAGGGGGCCGAGATAGTCGCACCCGGTGCATCTGAACCACTGCGGGAACACCCGCGCGGGAAGGCCGAGATCGGAACCCTCGGTCGACAGTGGGCCCTTCTTGGGCTGCCACGGGAACGGCCGCAGCGCATCGACCTGCGGTCCGAGGTGCAGACGGACAACGTTGAGCAGGCGCGGTTCGATGATCGTCGGGACGACCTCGCGGCGCTTCCAGATCGGCTCCCAGTCGTCGAGTCCGGCGGGCATGACCGAGAAGTTCGGCAGGTCCATGATCGCGCCGGGACCGTATGTGTACAGGAGCGATGAAGGACGTGCGGACCCGACCTTGGCCCGGTTGTTCGCGAGGCCTTCATCAGCGTCGCCGAGCGGGTCGAGGGCGTCGTTGTTGTCGGCCAATGGCACGGTGGTGGTGTCGGTCATCAGTCGTCCTCCCCGGCGGGTAGCGCCCAGTTGTCGACGCCCACGGGAGTCCTGGCGAAGAGTCGGTCTGGTACTGGCGAGACCAGGATGTTGATCTCGGGCTGCACTTCGCGCATCGAGTTTGCGATTACGAATGGCGCTTCGCTGGTGCTACCGACGTTGGCACGGTGGTTCTCGGGGCTGATGATGAGCGGCAGGTACTTGTCGCCCTCGCCGGTGCGCTCGTAGACGAGAGTCTGGTGCCGTTCGCTGGCGTATCCGGCGCGGCTCGTCCACCGGTCGACGCGGTTGGTCAGCAGGTCGCTGGCCTTCTTCGTGAGGTCATCGTCCTGGGACGCGGCGAGAACCCGGGCCTTCAACCGGTCGATGATCCCGACAACGGCAGGATGTTGTGAGACGATCTTGCCCGCCTCACGCTCGGGCGACAGACCGTCGGCGACGGTCGCCTGGGCGACGCGCGCGGCGCTGACGAGTAGCCCGTCGATGCCGCGTTCCAGCGAGGTCGGCGAGAACGGCGTGACGGATAGCGCCTCGACCTGCTTGTAGAAGGTGTCGTGGTAATGCCGGAACTGTTCGAAGTGGGCGAGGTCGCGGGGCCGAGCCCAGTTCCCCAGTGTAACGACCAGGCCCGGGCGTGCCGCGTCGCGGCCCACTCGCGACGACGCCTGGATGTACTCGGCAGTGTTCTTCGGCTGACCGACCACGAGCATGAGCCCGAGGCGCTGCACGTCCACTCCCACCTGGAGCATTGACGTGGCGAGGACGACGTCGAAGGGGGCGTCGCCGTCGCGCTTGGGCGCCGCCTTGTCTTCGCGGCGCAGCGCTACTCGCGCCTGGAATGCCGCGGTCGTGTCGTAGCTCGAGTCGAACTCGAGCCCGAGCTTGTCGAGCGTCTTGCCGATATCGGCACCCGAGATGCGGGAGGTCAGCTCCGCCACGTTGAGGTTTCCGAACGCGGTGCCGTACCGCCGCGGGAATCCGGAGTCGCGACGGGGGTTACCGACCCTCGTGCTGACGTCGTCATCGACGTACCGGCGCATGCCGGCCAGTTCCCGCGTGGCGTTGAAGTACCCGACAAGAGTCATGTACGGGTCTGCCTCGAGGCCAGTGCTGTCGAGCAGCAACTGCCCTGCGAGCAGCAGCACTTCGGCGAGGCGGATCTCGGCGCTCGAGAGGCGCACGCCTGGCGCGCTGACACCGATGTAGCGACGACCGGGGTTCTGCTCGGAGACTTCGACTTCGCGCGAGAAGAAGGTGTCGGCCACGTCGAGCACCTGCGGTGGGAAGATCTCCACCTTGCGGCCGTAGAGCTGGCGCACCTGCTCGACTGCGTTGCGTACGGTGGCCGTCGAGGCGACGATCAGCGGCTTGACCGGCTTGCCGTCGGGCGTCTCCCACGAGCACAGCGTCTCGACGGCGACCTCGAACAGACCGACGGCCGTGCCGAGCGCCCCGGTGATGAGGTGCAACTCGTCCTGGATGATCAGGTCCGGTGGGCGCAGTCGGCCAACGGGCATAACCGCCGCGGCGGGATGGCCGTTGTTCGCCGGGTGCGACTGCACGGTGCAGCCGGTGTAGTCGGGGTGGACGTAGCCGTGGCGCCCGCAGCGTCTGCTGACGAAGCCGAACAGCGAGGCGGCCTCGCCCTCGCGCGCAAGCCGGGTGAACTTGTCGACGGTCGCGATGACAAACGCCGGGGTGAGCCGGTAGATCTCCTCGTCGACGGTGAGCACCGGAAGGCCCTCGGGAACGCCGCCTCCCTTGGAGAACGGGCACCGGCCCAGCTCGTCACCGCAGTGCACGAACACCCGGCGGCTGGTGGCGTCACCCTTCACGTTCGCCGGGGTGATCTCGGTCCCGCACCACGGGCAGCGCTGGATCTGAAGGACCGTCAGGCGGTGCGAGGCACCGTCGTTGACTTTCTTGAGCTGCTCGTCGGCTTCCTCGAACCGCTTCGGGCTGACGTCGGTGCCCACCCAGAGGCCGATGCGGAACGGTTCGGCTCCCCAGGTCGCCTCGTCCTCGCGGCGGGCGAGTTCGGCGGCGCAGACGAGTGCTGTCGCGCGCTGGAACTGCTGGGCGGTCAGCAGGCGCAGCGTGTAGCGCATCAGCACCGACACTCCGTCGCTGCCGTTCAGTGGGCCGTCGGTCGACTGCATGACCGCCTGCCGACGGCGGATCGCGAACGTGTAGGCGGCCAGGCCCAAGTATGCCTCGGTCTTGCCACCACCGGTCGGGAAGAACAGCAACTCCACGCGAGCCTGATGCTCCGCACTTCGCAGCGCGGACGTCGGATCGGTCAGCGACCCGAGCTGCATGAGTATGAACGCGAGCTGGAACGGACGCCACGACGCGACGGGCTTTCCGTCAACCTCGGTAGCTTCGAGGTGCTGCCGTGCCTGCGCGATCGACAGCGCCGAGTCGGACTTCCGCGCTTCGGCGACTTGCGACGCGAGGCGCTGATCGCGCATGACCCGGTTCATGAACTGGAAGCACTGAAGCCCGGTAGCGTCGGACGCGACGAACTCCAGTCCTTCAACAAGGCGCTGGTGCGCCTGCCGAGCCTCCCACAGCACCACATCGGCGATCTCCCGCAAGTGCTCGGGAAGCTGCGCCGCCACGCTTTCCTGCCGGTCGAGCCAAGACCCATAGCCGGAGACCATGGGGGCAAGCCCAGCGCGCAACTCGTTAGGACCGACAGAGGCCAGCGTCTTCATAGACAGCGTCGCGCCCTCGACCTCGCCGGCCCTGGTCTGCGGAGTCTCGGCCCTCGGCAGCCATGTCGTTGACACCGACGTCGCCCGCCGCGAACCCTTGCGCACGACCCAGTCGGCCGAGCAGGTGCGGCCGATTGCGAACTCAAGCCGATCCTTGTACTGGAGGTCGAGCCGCCGCACCTCGTCGTCGTGCTCAGGCCAGTCCTGTTCCAGCACGTCCCGCACCGGCAGGAATGCCTCAGTGCCAGCGGCGTCGATGAGAAGCTTCGTCTGGAACATCCACATGTTCGACGGGATCGGCAGCGGCGTCTCGCGGTCGTTGCACAGCACGACCTCGACGAGCACCCGCCCATACGCGGCGTCGTCGTAGCGGTCGACCCTTAGGCAGGTCGCGTCCCGGAGCACGACCGTCTCAGTGCGACCAGGCGTCAGCGCTGCGAGCGTAATCGTCCGGGTCTCCTCGACTGGGGTGCGCTGGTACTTCCGGATGGGACGTCCGGCCTTCGACACCTCGTCGGTCTCGACTGTCTCGTAGGTGCCCCACGAGGCCGTGACATCAAACGACGCGAGATCGCTGGGCACATGGAACCGCAGGCCCATCGAGGCCGGGATCATCAGACCCTGCTTGGGCGCCCGGTCCTCGACGTCGTCCTCTTCGGCATCCGCCTCGCTGTCGTCGGCGGAAACCGCCGGTACTCCGCGCCCTTCGGTCACACCGTCCTCGTCGAGACGCACCTCGGCCAGGTCGTCGGCGTCATCCTGGTCAAGCCCCGACCCATCGGTGCTCGTGAGCTTGACCGGCGCGATCAGACCGACGAGGTACATCTGCTTCGGGCTGAACGGCAGCAGCTCCTCCTCACCGTGGATCGGCCCCAGTAGCTCGCGCTCCAAGATGTCCACCAGGTTTTCGCGCACACCGACGGCCGTTCCGTCGGACGGGAAGTTGAGCACGTATCCCGCGTCTGCTGGGGTGGGTGCGTCCGTGCTCTCTGCCATGGGCACCAGTCTGCCGCAGACCACTGACGTTCATTAGTATCAGCCACACGCCTATGGCCGTTATGACGACCACGTCAAGAGAACTCGCTCCTCGTCGAAGTAGCGGCCGACGATGCCGCGGCGGATGGCTAGGGTGCCCAGCTGGGACACGAGCACCGCGCGCCGTGCCATGTCGTCACGGCCGGCGCGTGCCCAGGCCTCGTCCAGCGCGAGGTCGCCGAACAGTTCGCCGGCGCGCTCGATGAGCAGCCGGTCGATCAGGTACGCGTCGAGTGCAGTGCGCCCGATGGTTTGTCGACACTTTGGGCAATACAGCACCGGCCTCTTCTGGTTCGTGCCGCGGCAGAGGTACACCGCGCACTCATCGCACCGGGCCACGCGCGACAGGAAAGCGCTCGTGGACTGGCGCTCGGCCCTCTTGCGGGCCTGAGGCACGGTCCGGGCGTCGAGCAGTCGCTGCAGGGTCGCGAACTCTTCGGTAGAGATGATGGCGAGCGCCGGGCTAATCACCGGCCGTCCTCGTTCGTCTCGGAGCACGGCAAAAGGGTCTACCCGCTTGGCGCTCTTGGCGCGGCCCGGGTTGTGCGGTGTCATTCCGGCGAGGACGGGGTTCCGCAGGAGACCGTCGACGGTCTGCCTGTTCCATGATGCGCTTCCTGAGGCCCGTTGGGCCCGGCGTGCGGGAAGCGGAGCTTGGCTGTCAGTTAGCCAAGTAGCGATCGCGTTTACTGTGTCGCCGCTCAGCGCCCGGGTAACGGCGCCCGAGAGCCATCCGATGCGCTCGCTATCCGTCGCCAGAACGCGGCCCGGACCTACGGGGTTTGGAGCAGATTTGTATCCGTACGGGATGCCACCGCCCGGCCAGCGGCCGTCCTTGAGAATCTGCGCGCGAGCAGCTCGCACCCTGGCGCGGATCGCTTCCGCCTCCATTTCGCCGAACACGGCCAACATGACCGCGAACGCACGGCCCTGAGGACTGGTCATGTCGATCGGATCTTCGACGGCTACGAGACCGGCGCCGCGCTTCTGGAGGGCTTCATCGGCATGGAGGAAGTCGAGCACCCGCCGAGCAAGTCGATCGACCTTCCAGATGATCACGGCATCGAAGTCGCGAGTTGCGAGCAAAGACTTCCATCCGAGTCGGTCCTCTGGGCGGTTCGCCGTCGCGGAGACGCCGTCATCGACAAACTCACCGGCGACTTCCCAACCACGGGCTTCTGCGTAGCGGCGACACGACTGAAGCTGCCGCGAAATTGAGACGGACTCTTCTTTGGTGATGCTCAAGCGGGCGTAGACGACACATCGACGTACGTGTTTCAGGTTCATGCTGTCAGTCCATCGACCTTCCGCGACGCTGCGCGACCTCGCTCTTGCAGACAAAGGGCACGCTTGGGCTCATCGCGACGAACACAGTCGCTCAGGGCGACACGCGGGAGGTAGGACTCGACGCCATGGTTGCTGATGGCTTCACCATCACGCGAGCTATCCAGAGCCGGTCCTGGCCAGCCGCCAGCGCGAACCTGGAGTACGCAGCGGTTTGGGGCACCATGAGCAGGGTCCCTGACGACCTGACGCGGGTCGCCGACGACACCTCAGTCCGGCGGATCAGCACGCTGCTCGAGCCGACCGGCAGGGTCTCAGGTATGCCGGCCCGTCTTGCCGAAAACGCAGAGCTCACCTTCAACGGCGTTTACCCACTCGGCCAAGGATTTCTCGTTGATGAAGAGACCGCCCGCTCTTGGATCGCAGCCGACCCACGTAACCGTGAGGTCCTCGCTCCGTACCTGAACGGTGAGGATCTGAACTCCAGCCCAGATTTTGCCGCTTCTCGATGGGCGGTTGACTTCAACAATCGGTCAGAAGACGCGGCGGCGGCGTATGTGCTTCCCTTCCAGCAACTGTTGACTCATGTCAAACCGGAGCGAACACGCCTGAAACCAGACGGATCGTTCGCTTTGAGACGACCGCTTCCCGATAGATGGTGGCAGTACGCCGACAAGCGACCGGGCCTTCGGAGAGCCCTCGACGGAATGGACGAAGCGCTGGTCATCACGGTCGTGAGCAAAACGGTCATGCCAGTCCGAGTGTCGGCACGACAAATCTTGAGCAATATGCTCTGTGTGTTTGCGCTCGACGGCTACGGAGACCAGGCA
>Ga0308160_10001394_pt1 | contig 34193 bp, 7 predicted proteins | sample PhyFR1_FD_201036 | JGI IMG/M metagenome (GOLD analysis project Ga0308160, IMG submission 201036) | Phyllosphere microbial communities from UC Gill Tract Community Farm, Albany, California, United States - DLSLF.R1 | ecosystem: Host-associated > Plants > Phyllosphere > Unclassified | place: USA... | reverse complement strand
CGCCCTCCATGATCTGCATGTGGTAGATGTCGTACAGCAGGCCGAAATGCTCCGAGCCGATCCGCCGGCACAGCTCCACGCCCCATGCGGAGTGGTCGCACAGGTAGTCGGGATGATCGACCTTGGAGTTCAGCAGCTCCATCACCAGCACGACCCCGCGCTGCTCCGCATGCCCGAGGATGCGCTTGAGTCCCGCTTCGGCATTGGCCATCCCTTCCTGGGGATCCATGCCGTTGCGATTGCCGGAAAAACAGATGAGGTTGCGATAGCCGGCATCGGCCACCAGGTCGATGTGCCGCGTGTAGCGCTCGACCAGCTGGTCGTGGAACTGGCTACCGGCGAAGCCCTTGTCCAGGCCCATCTCCGCGCCGTTGCACATCGCGCTGTACACGCCATTGGCCTTCAGCGTCGGCCAATCCGCCGGCCCGACCAGATCGATGGCGGCGAAACCGATGCCCTTCACGGTCTGGCAAAGCTGGGCGATCGACTGCTGCGGAAACGTCCAGCGCGCGACGGAATGCTTCAGGTTGCCCTTATGCGGCGCGGCAGCGGCGGCGACAAACGCAGGCAGCATGCTCGCAGCGCCCAGGCCGAGGCTCCCGGCGACAGCGACGCGCAGCGCATCGCGCCGCGTGAACCCCGGGGCCGGCGCCGGTCCGATCGAATGGATAGACATTCGCTTTCCGGCCTCCCAACCGGTCTCAAACGCTGAAGATTTGCCGTGATGCAATCGATTGCACCATAAAGTAGGCAATCGTTTTTTTGCAAGACGCAGTGCACGAAAACCTATGCTGCAAGGCACAACGCGCGTCGCGCCAGCCACTGCAGGGCGGGAGATGGAGTTCGGGCGGCGCAAGGAGATGGACTACCGCGTGTGCAGCGGAAAGGCGGGGATGGCAGCCCGCGAACTACGAATGCGCGCGGGATGAGTGCGCCTTTGACACGTCACGATGGCGACCTGCGCGTCCATCCAAGCGATGGCGCGTCGATTCGCTGTTTGCCATGAAAACTCATTGCGCAAAAGAAAAGCCCCGTAAAAACGGGGGCTCTCTTCAAGATCTTTATCAACACGTGCAACAGGTGTCGCTCAGAAGGGTTGTGTTTACCAAAGATATAAAGAAGCTTACGAGGTCCTTGCTAGACAAAAGTATCCGCCTCACACTCCGGCTCCAGATGTAAATAACTACCGCCAACGGCTGAAAGTTGTTTACACATATGAGAGGGCGCGCCTTGCGAAATCAGGTCAGACACCTCGGTGGGTGTGTCGACCCTGCTCTGCTCCCAGGCTCGGTGGCGGCGATTGTGAAGCGCCGGGCAAAGCTGGCAGGGCTGGAGGGAGACTTCGGGGCGCATAGCCTACGATCGGCATTTGTCACCGAGGCCGGTAAGCAAGGGGTGACGCTGCCTGCATTGATGGCTATGACCGAGCACCGCTCGGTGGCTAGCGTTATTGAGTACTTCCAGACGGGTGCTGCGCAGGACAATCCCGCGGCACGCCTACTAAAATAGACGCTGAGATCATTCGGATCAGCGATCTTGCGCTGCGATATTCTGGAGTATCTGGCACGTTAACTGGCAAAAGGTGCCAGCTTCCGCCCAGGATATCCGGGGCAAACATCCACATACGGCGTCCGCACCCAACGAATTGCCCCTCTCTCGTGGCAGCGCCGCAATCAGATCCTGGCTTGTCCAGGGGCTGCCCCTCTGCGTTCCACTGAAAGCGCGGGTACAAGAAGCGCTCGCCATTTCAGGCGACCAGAAGCTCGCCCGCGGCCCGCGCCTAGTCCAGCGCGTCCGACGCGGGCGTGTACAAACACAAGGAATGAACCCACAGCTCCCGAAGGACGTCGCGCGCGCTAGCCACCCTGATCTTCCTCCGGGCCGATCGAATCCACCCGAACGACGCCTAAACCGCCTCCGTCGAATTCTGTCGACACCCGATCAGGTTGATCAGGTTCCTTCAGCGCGCCGCCGGTGGCGGTGAAGCCTTCGAATCCAGAAACCTACCCATACAACACCAGGCCTGTCGCCGGGAAGTCGAGTAGTCCCTCGGCAGGGGAGTCTGAGAGCGAATCCTGGCGTGGACCCTAAACTGCCTGCGAGCGCAATGCACGAACGCTGCCATAATCCACCCGCTAACGTAGAGTCGCGGCTTGCCGCGAACGTCAAATTTGCCTAATCGTGAGGGCGGCTACACCGGAGCCATTACTTTTCATCCGGGATGAGATCCAAATGGATGTCAGTTATAGCGCTGCTCCGGGTTTGACATGCCCGTCCTACTGTTCCAGTGGATAGCTTCAACCAATTGAAAAACGCTCAAAGTACAGCAACCTTGATACAGTTCTAACAAATCGAGAACGGACATCTTTTTGTGAAAGTCCTTCCCTTTCCAGAGGTGATGTCCATTCGAGCATGACGGAGCCAAACTGAACATCGTTTTCGGAAAATAACAGGTGACCTGCCATACCTGCACCGAAAATCGTCGAATGCCGGCTCTCTGCGTCCCGGCATTTTCCTGGTATCCAATCTGATGACCCGGTTCCTCCCCAAGGCGCACGGGCACGCGAACTTCAGGTGCCGGCGAGTTCCAGAGTCATTTTCCCGTACAGGCGCTCGGCAGGAATCTGCTTGTCACGGCAGGCGTCCAGCATCTTGCCGGTCTGCACGATCTGCTCGGACGATTCGTCGTAGTCCAGGCCCATGAAGTACTTGTACCAAGGCTCCATGCCCAATGCATACAGGTAGATCTGCGAAGGCTTGAAGATCTCCGCGATCTCGTAGGCCTGTGCGAAGTCGGATCCGTTCAGGCGCCGCGATTCCTTGATCTTCTTGCTCACCAGCTTGGTGTGCAGGGCGCCGTACAGCCAGGTGTAGGGGGCGCCGACGCATTCCATGCCGATCGCCATCACGTCCATCTCGCCAAGCCAGCGGCCGATATGGCGGTACATGCTCGGGTCCAGATTGGACGAATCGGCTCCCATGAAGATCTTCTTGCCGAGCAATTCGTAGAACCAGGCCGTCTTGGAGCGCACGTTGAGATCGCCGTGTTCGCCGAGGAAGGGCACGCTGACGATGCGCCCGCCAGGCACCGGCAACTCGTCCATGTCGTCCATCTCCATGACATCGAAGCCGAACTGCTTGAGCAACAGGCGCAGCGATGGGTCCGACAGGGTGCCGCCGTTGTTCTTGGGCACCAGGATCTTGCCGATCTTGTGCCGAAGCTGCAGCAGCGATTCGAGATTGGCGTGGTCCTGATGGTTGTGGGTGATGCAGACGTAGTCGATGCGGTCGGGCAATTGGCTGAAACTGATGACTTCGTCGGAGAAGTCCGCACCGCGCGACGCGATGACGGGATCCACGACGATCGACACCTGCGAGGTCTGCAGCAGGAATCCGGCATGCCCGAGATACTGCAGGCGAACGCCGGATTCCACTGGCTGGTTGCGGTGCCCGGGGGGCGTCTCGGTGAACAGCTTGCGATAGTGCAGTCCGCCGGAGACAGTCTTGCCGGCGAACAAAGCATCCAGCGCGGATTCCGTTAGCGGCTGCGTCCGTGCTGCAAACACCGCGTCCAGTAGCGGGTCGTTGTAGTCCACTTCCACGTGCAGGCTGTCGGCGGTGGGCAGGCGCGGCGTGCTCAGCACGAACGGGCGGTCTCCGCGTTCGCCGAGGATGCCGAAGGCAATGCTCTGCAACGACGGCTTGTAGTACGGGCTCTTGTACAGAAGGCTTTCCAGCAGGCGGTATGAAGGGTGATGCTCAAGGTCCATGAAGATCTCGACATAGCCCTTCAACGGCGGCGGCACCTGCGCATACAGGTACTCGATCGATTCGCCGGAGGTATGCGTGCGAAGCAATTCGTCGAGCTGGCGAACCGCGTCGGACAGTTCTACCAGATCCGCGTGCTGTTCGTCGATGCGGGCGACCAAGGCTTTGATGTCGTCGACTTGGTCTTCGTTGCAGTCCAGGAACTCGGCACCGGCCATGCCGGGCTGATTCACCGCCATGATGTGCAGTTTGTAGTTCTTCACGAACGAACTCATGATCCGGCGATGCGTGTTGACCATGTGGCGAGCGCCAGTGACCGGCGGCAGCAGATAAGGCCAGGCATACCATTGGTTGACCAAGGGTTCGAAATACACGTCTTCGCGCAGGTACAATCGGGTTTCGGTGTCCATTTCTCTCGCTTTTCCTTCGCTACTGGAGGCCGGCGGCGCCGACCGGATGCATGTCGTCGATCCAAATCGCCGAACTAGGCGATCGCCCTGCCCCAGGCGCTCGGATGCTGCCCGAAGCGGCCCATCACTTCATGCACGAGCAATTCCTCGTGCGTGTGGATGAAGAAATGCCCGCCCGCGATCTCCCGGAATTCGACAGGGTCGCAGAAACGCTCCTGCCAGGCCTGGATCCTCTCCCACTCGATCCCGTCGGTCGCTCCGTAGAACACCGTGACGGGCATCCGCAGCATCAACTCCGGGGCGTGGCGATAGCTTTCGGCCAGCGCGAAGTCCGCGCGCAGCCCCGGCAGCATCAGCTCGAACAACTCGCTGTCGTCGAAGAGCGCAGCCGGGGTGCCCTCCAGCTCGCGCAGCACCTGCTTGAACTCGGCATTGTCCATCGCCGAATAAGGTCGGGCGAAGATCCGCGTCCATGGTGCGGGACTGGCCGAGAGCAGCAGGCGCTCGGGAACCGGCAAGCCAAGCGATTGCAGGCGGCTCGCCAGCTGGAACGCGACCATGGCGCCGTTGCTGTGGCCAAAGAAGCAGAATGGGCCTTCCGCCAGCAATGGCAGGATCGCGTCGAGCAGGTCGTCCACCAGGCCATCGAGTGAGGCATGAGGCGTTTCCAGCACGCGCGCGCCCTTGCCCGGCGCCTGGATCCCGATCACCTGTACCGAATGCGGCATTCGCGCAGGCCAGCCGCGGAAAAGGTGCCCATGACCACCGGCATAGGGAAAGCAGAACAAACGCATACTCACGCGCGGCCCTGCCGGAAAACGGATGAACCAGGGACTCTTCATAGCACGGCCCCTTCGGACCGGCCGCCTTCGGTGCCGTGCACGCGCGCCATTCCGACCAGTACCTGGCGGTTGCCCGAATAGGTCTCGCGACCATGCGAATACAGCATGTTGTCGAGTAACAAGAGATCGTTGCGCTGCCAATCGAAACGGATCGCATTGCGCTCGTAGAGCGCACGCACCGTGTCCAGGGCTCCAATGTCGATGGGAGAACCGTCGCCATAGTAGGTGTTGCGCGGTAGGCGCCGCTCGCCCATGGTGGTCAGCAGCGCTTCGCGGATCTCGGGGTCCAGATTGGTGAAGTGAAACAGGTGTGCCTGGTTGAACCAGACCTTGTCGCCGCTGTCCGGATGGACGGCGGACGCCTGGTTGATCTGGCAGGTGCGCAGCCCGTCCTCCAGCCACTCGAACGCCAGTTGGTTGGCTTGGCAGAACGCCTCCACGTCCGCCCGGTCGCTGGTCTGGAACACCTCCGTCCAAGGCACGTCGATTTCGGAATAGTTGCGTACGTACATCACCCCGTTGCGCTCGAAACGGTCGCGTAGCGCATCGGGCATCTGCGCATAGACCTTGCGGCTGTCGCAGATCGGCGTGGCGCCTCCGGTCTGCGAGGGGATGGTGCACAGGAAGCCCAGGCGCATCGCCCACCTGTTCGAGTACGAATTCTCGTTGTGCTGCGGAATGACCTGGTCCGGATGGTACTCGGTCGCGGTATACACATTGCCGCGCAGCTCGGTCCTCGGCGTGGACCTGTAGACGTACTGGATCAGGTCTTCGCCGAACAGCGTCGACAAGGCGGTGCCGAATTGCTGGCTGCCCACGAAGGTCAATCCGCGTATCAGCAACGCGCCGTTCTCCATCAGCAATCGTTCGACATGCCCGCGATTCTCCGCGGCCCACTCGGTCGCGCGCACGCCCTCGCCTGCCACGTTCAAAAGCAGGGGCGTGCCCTGCACATCCTGCAGATCTTCGATGCCGATGTCTGCCAATCTTGTCATTGCCCCTCTCTCCCTATGGCGCCGGTCCCGGCCGGCGGCGTCCATTTCGCTCGTCTGCCGCGGATCGCGGCTCTGCAACAGCACACCGTCACGACGCCCGAGGCGCCGTCATTCGTAGCGCAGCGCCGCCCCCGGCTCGTACAACACGGCACGGCGCGTGGCGATAAAGATCGCCACCAGCACCAGCGCCGAGACGCAGGCGGCCACGCCCAGCCCGATCGATACGAGCACCCATGGTCCCACCGTGACGAACCTCGACACCGCGAGCAGGATCGCCGCGGAGAGCAACAGGCTGATCGCCAGACCCACTCCCAGTTGTCTAGCGCCCTGCTTCAGGAACAGCGCGATGATGTCGCGGTCGCGCGCGCCGATGGCGCGGCGCAGGCCGATCTCGTTGGTACGCTGCACTACGGCGTTGCTGCTCAATCCATAGATACCGGTCATCGCCAGCAGCATGGCGAAGATGCCGCAGCGCACGAACAAGTCCGTCATCGTGGTTGCCATCAGGGTCAGCTGGCGCAGCACTTCTTCGTAGCTGGTGATTCTGGCCGGCGCCATGTAGGGATCTATGCCGGCGACAGTCCGATAGATGGCACTGCGCGCCGCATCGACGTTGCCGTAGTGCCGGATCAGTACGGCGGCTTCCTGCAGCGGCACCTGCGGCAGCGGCACATACAGCGAGGCGAAGCTGCTCGATGTGGTCTTGAGCAGGTCGCCCCGACGGGCATCGCTCACCACCCCGATCACGATGCGGTCGACCGGCTCCACACCCTGCTGCATGATGCGCACGCGTTGGCCCAGCGCCCCCGATACCGGCCACTGCGCCTTGGCCATGCTGGCGCTCACCACAACGGTCTTCAAGCCGGTCGCGTTGTCGCGAGTGTCGAAGTAACGCCCTTCGATCAGGCGTACCCCGATCGGCTGCCGGGCCTCCGACGCGACGACCAGCGTGGCTTTGGGATAGTCGCTTTCGCGCGGATACTCGGTTCCATCCACGCCGAAGCGCACCTGCCCGACTTCCTGCAGCACGCCTGCGGTCTCGATCTCGGGATTGTGACGCAGATCGGCGATCAGCCGCTCGTAGAACTGAAGCTGCTTCTGCGGAGTGTTGTAGGACTCGCCCGTCAGCTCCACCGGCATGTTCAACAGGTTGGTGGTGTCGATGCCGAAATCGATACGCGCCGCATGATAGGCGACGATCGCCATGACGCTGCCGATCACCATCACCACGGAAATCAGCACGATCTCGACGATCACCAGGATCCGCGATACGCGTCCGCTGCGCCGTCCTTGCGAGCCGCGGGTGCCGTCGCGCAACAGCGCGCTGGAACTGATGTTGGTCGCGCTCCAGGTCGGGATCACCGAAACCAGGAAGATGGCCAGGCACACGAAGCCCAGTGCCGACAGCACCGCGCCGGTGTCCAGGCCCCAGTCCCACCAGAACGGCAGGTCACCCTGGAAGGTTGAGGCGAGGAACTGGTTGCTCGCGCTCAATGCCCAACCCGCAAGCGCCAGCGCCAGGACACCGCCGATCACGCAGATCAGCGCACTTTCCATCATCATCTGCAGCACCAGGCGCGTGCGTGGCGCGCCCAATGCGACGCGCACGGCGATTTCGCGGATGCGCTCGTTGGTACGCGCCAGCAGCATGTTGCCGACGTTGACGCAGGCCAGCAGCAGAATGAAGATCGACACCACGTTGAGCACTGCGAAGACGAAGGCGCCTTCCGGACCGGTCTGCGCGGACTGGAAGGTGTCCACGCGGATGTCGTCCAGCAGCGCATCGTCGCCTTCCCGGCGCGGATAGTTCTCGTAGGTGGCGCGCAGCAGCGTGGTCAGGTCGGCCTCGGCTTCGTTGCGCGAGACATCCGGGCGCAGGCGCGCGTAGGCGTTGAACGAGGACACGCCATAGGTCGTCGGATTGAGCTCGCGCTGCGTGAGCGGCAGCCAGATCTCGGAACTGATGGGGAACATGAAACCCTTCGGCATCACCCCCACGATCCGCGTGGCGCGTCCGTTGATCTCCACCACCTTGTCCACGATGTCCGGATCGGCGCCGTACACCGAGCGCCATATCTTGTGCCCGATCACCGCCACCGGCTCGGCTCCGGACACAGCGTCTTCCGGCAGAAAGCCCCTCCCTAGCGCGGGCTGCGTGCGCGCGAACTGGAAGATGCTCCACTCGGCGAAGGTCGCCTTCACGCTGCGGCTGGCATCGAGTTCGCTGATCACCGAGCGGCCGGTCTGGTATGCCGCGACCCCGTCGAGCGAGCGCGTGTGGCGCAATTGCGCGAGCTCGAATGCGTCGATCAAGGCGGTCCGGCCGTCCTTCTTGCCGAGCACCCTGACCATGGTCTCGCTGGCCGGGATCGGCAGCGCCTTGTACATCATGGTGTTCAGCACCGAATAGGTATAGATGCTGATCGCCAGGCCGCCGGCCAGCACGAGCACGGTCAACAGCGTGAACTGCGGCGTCTTCAGCAAAAGACGCAAGGCATAGCGCAGGTCGGAGAGGAAGGACATTCGGGTCCTCAGCCTGCGGCCCGCGCCGCCGAATCGGAGAGGATCCGTCCATCCAGAAGATCGACCTGGCGGCTCGCCCGCGCAGCGTATTCCGGATTGTGGGTGACCAGGCAGATCGTGGATCCTTCCGCGTGCAGGCCTTCCAGAAGTCCTGTCACCGTTTCGGCGTTCTTCGAGTCGAGGTTGCCTGTCGGCTCGTCGGCCAGGATCAGCAGCGGGCTGGCCACCACCGCCCGCGCGACGGCCACGCGTTGCTGCTGACCCCCGGAAAGCTGCGAGGGGAAGTGTTTCGCCCGATGCGACATGTCGACCCGGTGCAACGCGCGTTCCACCATCGTCGCGACCTCATGGGCGCCGAGGTCGCGGCGATAGGACAGCGGCAATGCGACATTTTCCGAGACGGTCATGTCGCTGATCAGATTGAACGACTGGAACACGAATCCGATTTCGCGGTTGCGGATGCGCGCGCGTTCGTCGCGACCGATGGTGGATACGTCGTGCTCACCGAGCAGGTAGCGTCCGGCGGTCGGCGCGTCGAGCAGCCCCAGCAGCGACAGCAGCGTGGACTTGCCGCAACCGGACGGCCCGGAGAACGCCACATATTCCCCGCGCCTGACGGTAAGGTCGATGTGGTCCAGGGCGCGCGTCTCCACCTCGTCGGTGAAGAAGGATTTGCGCAAGCCCTGCAGTTGGATGAGCGGTTCGCTGTCAGACATGGCTGATTCCGCCTACTTGACCGAGATCTTGTCGTGGCTGCTCCAAGCCGACGAGTCGGACACGATGACCTGATCGCCCGGCTGCAGCCCGCCCAGTACTTCGATATAGCGCGTCGATGCGCGTCCGAACTGCACCGAGCGGCGCGAGGCCTCGCTGCCATCGAGTCTGTACAGCTCGACCTTCCCCTGGCTCTTGGCGAAAGGCGGGCGTTCGACGAATAGCGCGTTGCGCTTCTTCTCGATGTCGATGATGCCTTCCACGCTCAGGTCGGGACGGGCCTCCGGCGGCATCTTGCCGGTCAGCACGACTTCGACCTTGACCACGCCGTTGGTCGCCGACGGCGCGATGCGCGCCACCCGGCCGGGAATCTTGCTGGTGCGGGTATCGACCACCACCGCTTGCTGGAGCGCGACGTCGTTGATCTGGAAGTCCTGCACGTCGAGCAGGGCGACCAGGTCATCCTGGCGGGCGATCTGGCCGGCCTGGGTGCCTGCGGTCACCCGCTGCCCGAGCTGCAGCGACATCTGCTGCACCACGCCGTCGATGCCGGCACGGATGGTCAGGTCGTCGATTTGCTGCTGAATGAGGTCCTTGGATTTCTCCAGCTTCGAGACGACCGAGACATTGGCCTCGGTCGTCGCCGCCAGGCTTTCCTGCATGCGCTTCACCCGTTCGGTCTGCGCTTCGATCTTGTGGAAGTTCTGCTCCATCACGATCCTGGATTGCTCGGCGGTGATGCGGGACACGATCTTCTGTTCGACCAGCTTCTTCTCGGCGTCGTACTTGACCTTGACGCTGAGATAGTCGAGTTCCGCGTTCTTCGCCTCCGAGCGCAGGTCGGCCAGCTGCGAGCGCAACATCGATTCGGCCGCGCGGTTCTGCTTTATCTGGGCATCGATTTCCCATTGCGCCTGCAGCAGCTGCTCGTTCAGGCGCGGATTGCTCAGGATGGCAACGACATCGCCTTTCTTGACCGCCGCGCCGGCCTCGACGTTGATGCGTTCGACCAGGCCGTCCACATTCACGGCCAACAGGTGGATGTCCTTGGGCACCAGCACGCCGATGCCGCGGACCTGGACCGAGAAGTCGCCGCGCTGCACCGTGCCGATCACGACGTCATCCTTGTCCACCGAGTACGCAGCGCTGCCGAACCCGGTTCGGGTGAGAACGACCACCACCACCAGCGCGGCGGCGACGCCCCACACCCGCCGCTTGCGGAACCATTGCTTGGTGCCGCTAGACTTTCTTGCAATATCCATGCTTGTGGTTCACCTGGTGATTGGCTGCCTGGATCGGCGACGCGTGTGGAAGTGAGGGATGTCCCCGCCGGTGTCTCCGACCGGCGGCGCTTGCACGACGCGCAAGGCGAAACGGAAAAGGCGCTTGTTCGAGCTCATACCGGCAGCTCGTGCTGGATGCGTCGGTCCGCCTGCCGGGCTGCGATCAGGTCCGCCAGACCTGGCGCGTGATCGGCCGACAACAACGACAGATGCCCGCCCTCGGCAATGTGCATCTCGACCTGCGCAGCCGCATATGCGCCATAGTGCTCGGCCAGTTCGCCAGACGGCAGGCGCGCGATCGCACCCTCGCGCGCCAGAATCGAAACCACCGGTCCGCCGAAACGCCCGCTCGGGCCGTAGTGGCGGTGGATCGCCAACTGCGCCCGGAACACGTCCAGCAACCCGCGCGGCACGGCTGCCTGCGGAGCCACGGCGACGCCTTGCTGTTGCAAGCGTTGCAAGAAGAAGGCATGCAATCGCTGCTCGTCGTCGAATCCCTGCATAGGCTGAACGTCCTCCGCATTGGCTCCAAGCATGCGTGCCAGGTAGCCGCCCAGCGAATGTTCGGCGCATTGGGCCTCGCGCAGGTAGACACCGCTATCGATCAGCGTCAGTTGCACCTGGTGACCGCGCATCTCGAGCAGGCGCGCCATCTCGAAGGCGACGGCGCCTCCATAGGAATGGCCAGCCAGCAGGTACGGTCCCTGCGGCTGGCAGGCAAGCAAGGCCCGCAGGTTCAGCGCGACCGTCTCCTCCATGGAACGACTTGGCGGCATCGCCCCGTCCGTGCCGCAAGGTTCGAAGACCCGCAGCGCGAGCCGTCCCTGCAATGCCTTGGCCAACGGTCGGTACGCAACCGCGGTGAGGCCGGCGGCGGGGACGCAGTAAAGCAAGGGGACGCCAGGCGTGGCATCCAGCTGCACCAACGGGTCCCAGTCGCTGTCACCGCGAACCAAGACATCGTCCACATGCCGGGCCAGATCGACAAGAAGCGGATGGCGGAACAGGTCGCGGATGTGCAGCCTGACCTGGAACTGTTCCGACAGCATCGCCATCAGTCTGATCGCGAGGACCGAATGCCCTCCCAGTTCGAAGAAATCGTCAAAGCGGCTGACGCACGGCAGGTTCATCAAGTCCGTCCATAGTTTCGAGATCGCACGCTCGGTGTCGGTGACCGGTTCCGCGTAGTCACGCAGTGTGACGTCGGCACGATCCGGTACCGGCAAGGCGCGCCGATCGAGCTTTCCATTTCCCGTCAGCGGCAACGCGGCGAGCGCCACGAATGCCTTCGGTACCATATAGTCTGGCAGCTCTTCGATCAACGTCTGGCGCAGCAGCGATATGTCGACCGCAGCGCCGGCTTCGGCCACGACGTAGGCGACCAAGCGTTTTTCTCCGGGCCCATCCTCGCGCGCCAACACCGTCACCTCGCGGACTTCCGGCATACGCGCCAGGCGTGCTTCGATCTCTCCCAGTTCGATGCGGAATCCGCGGATCTTTACCTGGAAATCGTTGCGGCCCAGGTAGTCGATCTCCCCTGCCGCGGTCCATCTGGCGAGGTCGCCGCTGCGGTATAGCCGCCCGTGCGTTCCGGACGCATCGAATGGGTTGCGGACGAACCGCTGCGCGTTCAACTCCTCGCGATTCAGGTAGCCGCGCGCGACACCGCTGCCGCCCACGTATATTTCACCGGCGACGCCGATCGGGGTCGGCTGCATCCGTGGATCGAGGATGTAGACATGCATGCCCGGAATCGGCCGCCCTATCACGCTGCCCCCCCGGCCGAAGATGTCCTCCAGGCGCAGGTCGCGAAGCGTGACGTGCACCGTGGTTTCGGTGATCCCATACATGTTGACCAGCCTGGTTCGGCCGATGTCGTTGCGTTCGGCCCAGGGACCGAGCGTCTTCGGATCCAGCGCTTCGCCGCCAAAGATCACCGTACGCAGGAAATGCGTTTGCCCGCTGCAGGCCTGGGCCACGCTCAGTTGGCGGAATGCGCTCGGCGTCTGGTTCAACATCGTGACGCGTTCGCGGCACAGCAAGGCGTAGAAATCGTCCGGGGACTTGGCGCACTCGTCCGACACCACGACCAGGCGCCCGCCATAGGCCAGCGCCCCCCAGATTTCCCAGACCGAGAAATCGAACGCGAAGGAATGGAACAGGCTCCAGGTCTCGTCTGCACCGAACCGGAAATGGTCCTCGGTCGCAGCGAGCAGGCGCGAGACCTGGCGGTGCTCCACCTGGACGCCCTTGGGGGTGCCGGTGGAACCGGAGGTATAGATCACGTACGCCAGGTGCCCTGCATCGAGCCCGGGCACGTTCGGGTTGTCCTCGGCATGGCGCGCGAGTCCGGCTTCGTCGTGCAGATCCAGCCTGGCCACCATGGTTGGCGGTAACGAATGGCCGGGCCCCTGGGCGGCGACCAGCGCCACCGGCATGCTGTCCAGGATCAGCCAGTGCAGTCGCTCCTGCGGATACGCCGGATCCAGCGGCACGTATGCCCCGCCCGCCTTCAGAATGCCGAGCAGGCCGGCCAGCAGGTGCGGACCGCGCGGCGCGCACAGCGCGACGCGGTCGTCCGGCTTGATGCCCATGGCGATCAAGCCATGCGCGACACGATTCGCGCGCCGGTTGAGTTCGCCGTAGCTCCACCGGGAATCGCCAAACGTCACTGCCACGGCGTCCGGCTGCTCGGCGGCGCGCGCCTCGAACAGGCGGTGCAACGGCAGGTCTGCCGGACGGCCGTGCGGGATGTCGCCAAGCCTGGGCAGCAGCGCCGCGCGCGCCTCGTCGTCGAGCAGCGGCAGCGCATTCACCGAGGTTCCCGGCGCGTCGAGCAAATGTGCCACCAGTACCTGGAACGCGTCGGCCATGCGCTCGATCGTGTCCCGCTCGAACAGACCGGTCGCGTACACCCAGCGGATGTGGATGCCAGCGTCCGTCTCGGTCATGTGCAACTCGAGGTCGTAGCGACATTGCTGCGCATCGCTGCGTAGCGGGCTCAGGTCCAGGCCGGGCAGAACGAACTGGCTTTCCTCGTGGTTGTGCAAGGTGAAGCTGATCTGATACAGCGGCGAATGGCTGAGAGAGCGCTCCGGACGCAGGGTCTCCACCAGCATCTCGAACGGCACATCCTGGTGCGCGTATGCGTCCAGAATCGTCGTCCGGGCGCGTCGCACCACGTCGAGGAAGCCGGGATCGGCGGAGAGGTCGGTGCGCAATACCAGGCTATTGATGAAGAAGCCGATCAGCGGTTCCAGCGCCCTCTGCGTGCGTCCGGCGACCGGGGTGCCGATCACGATGTCGGTCTCCCCGCTCCAGCGCCCGATCAATACCGCCAGCGCCGACTGCAGCACCATGAACAGGCTCGCCTGGTTGTCGAGTGCGAGTTGCTTCAAGCGTTTCAGCGACGATGCATCCAGGCGCCGGGCGACATGGTCGCCGTCGAACTGCTGCAGCGGGGGCCGCGGCTTGTCCAGCGGTAGCGCGTGCACCGGCGGCAGGCCGGCCAACGCGGCGTGCCAATAGTCGAGTTGCGTCCGCAGTGCGCCGCTGTGCTCCAGCACACCGCGCTGCCAACTGGCGTAGTCGCCGTACTGGACCCTCAGCGGCGCCAAGGCGACCGGCTCGCCGCAACGGAATCCCGCGTACAACGCGGCGAATTCCCTGCCAAGAACGTTCATCGACCAGCCGTCGGAGGCGATGTGGTGCGTGGACAGCAGCAGCGCATGGCCGGCATCGTCGAGGCGGACCAAGGTGCAGCGCAGCATCGGGTCTGCGGTCAGGTCGAACCCACGCGCGGCCTCCGCGCGCACGATCCGGTCCAACGCCGCCTCGCGCGCCTCATCCGCCAGAGGGGAAAGGTCGTGGTAGCCGATGGCCTGCGGCGAAGGCGGATGCACGATCTGCACAGATTCGCCATCCTGGATGGCGAAGGTGGTGCGCAGGACCTCATGGCGCGCGATGATCGCGTCGATGGCCTGTTGCACGGCGTGGTCGTCGAGCGTTCCGGTCAGGCGCACGCCGAAACGCATGTTGTACTGCGCGCTGCCACCGCCCAGCCGGTCGATGAACCAAAGCCGTTGCTGCGAGAACGACAGCGGCAATGGACGGTCGCGCACCGTTGCGACGATGGTTGGCGGTGCATCGCGGTTCGCGACGGCATCGACGTGGCGGGCGAAGCCGGCGATGGTGGGGTGTTCGAACACGGCGCGGATCGGGATATCGCGGCCGAATTCCTCGGCGACGTGGCTGATCACTTGGGTCGCCAGCAGCGAATGGCCGCCTATCTCGAAGAAATTGCTTTCCGCACTGATCCGCTCCTGCTTGAGGACCCGTTGCCAGATCGACGCCACGCGTTGCGCGGTGTCGCCGTCGGGTGCGATGAACTCTTGCTTTGCGGCGTAATCGGGCTGCGGCAGGGCCGCCTTGTCCACCTTGCCGTTGCGGTTCAGCGGCAGCGCCTCCATGACCATGACGGCCACCGGCACCAGGTAGTCCGGAACCCGAGCGCGCATGTGCTCGCGCAATTCGCGCCCGGCATGCGCCCAGGCGTCGCCCGCCGGCACGACGTAGGCGACCAGGCGCGCATCGCCGGTTTCGTCGCGCACGATCGCGACCGCCTCGCGCACCCGTGGGTGCGCGAGCAGATGCTGTGCGACTTCGCCCAGCTCGACGCGGAAGCCGCGGATCTTGACCTGGTCGTCGGCACGGCCGAGGAACTGCAACTCGCCGCCCGGCAGCCAGCGCACGAGATCGCCTGTGCGGTATAGGCGGCCGCTGCCTTCCGGATGTGGCATGAAACGTTCGGCCGTCAAGGCAGGGCGTCCGAGATAGCCCAGCGCCAGGCCGGCGCCGCCCAAGTGGAGCTCGCCGGGCACCCCCAGCGGCTGCGGCTGGCCGCATGCATTGAACACGTGCGCCTCGACGTTGGGCAGCGCACGGCCGAGGGTAACCGGGGACTGGGGTACGATCTCCGCATGCGTGGCGGCCACCGCCGCTTCCGATGGGCCATAGGAATTGACCACGCGGCAGCGCTCGGCCCAGCGCCAGGCGAGACCTTCGTCGCAGGCTTCGCCGGCGACGATCAACAGCTGCAACGCGTAGTCGCGCTCGAGCGGCATCTGCGCCAGCAACGCCGGCGGAATGGCCGCGTGGGTGATGCGCTCTCGTACCAGCAAGGCCGACAGGCGCTGCACCGAATGGCGGTCGTCCTCGCTGCAGATGTGCAGGCTGCCGCCATGGGCCAATGCCAGCAACCATTCGAATACGCCGCCATCGAAGCTGATCGAGCCGAATGCCAGCACCCGGCTGGCGGGCCCGACCGCCAGTGCCTGGCGCTGGTACAGCGCAAGATTGACCAGTCCGCGATGGGTGTTGAGCACGCCCTTCGGCACGCCGGTCGAGCCGGAGGTGAAGACCGCGTAGGCCGCCTGCGCGGGATCGACTCCGGTATCGGTCGGATCGGTCTGCGGATACCCCGCCAGCAGCGGCGTGCGCAACTCGGCATCCAGCAACAGCAAGGTGCGTTCGGCCAGGAGCGCCAACGCCTCCAGCACGCTGGCATGGGCCAGGACATGCTCCACCTCGCCGTCCACGAGCATCGCTTCCACCCGCTCCTGCGGGTAGGCCGGGTCCACAGGCAGATAAGCCGCGCCCGACTTGAGGATGCCGAGCACGCCCACGAGCATGTCGAGCGAGCGCTCGACGCACAGGCCGACTCGCTGCCCCGGCCCCACGCCCTCGCCGCGCAGCCAGTGCGCGACACGGTTGGCTTGGGCGTTGAGCGCGCTGTAGCTGATGCACTCGCCTTCGAAGGTCGCGGCGATCGCCTGCGGATCGGCCGCCACCTGTTGTTCGAACAGGACATGCGCGCAGACGTCGGGCAATTCCTGCAACTGCGGAACCGCCCACTGCGCGATCGCCAGGCGGTCGCTTTCCGGCAGCAGCGGCAGCGCCATCGCCGGCTGGTCCGGCACCTCGGCCATCGCAGCGAGCACGGCGAGATAGCTTTCGGCCATGCGCTCGATGGTGGCGGCGTCGAACAGGCTGGTTGCGTATAGCCAGCGGAACTGCAAGCCGTATTCGTCCTCGGTCACGGCCACGTGCAGATCGAGATCGATGCTGTGAGTGTCGTTGGACAACGCGGTGATCGCCAGCCCGGGCAGGCTGAGCGTGCCGCGCTCGTGGTTCTGCAGCGCCAGTACCACCTGGAACAGCGGCGCATGGCTGAGGTGGCGTTCCGGCCGCAGGGTTTCCACCAGCATCTCGAACGAGGCGCTCTGGTGCGCGAACGCATCGAGCAGGGTCCGGCGCGCGCGCGCGAGCAGCGTATGCACGTCGGGATTGCCCGATAGATCGAACCGCAACGCCAGGCTGTTGATGAAGAATCCGATCAACGGTTCAAGCTCCCGCCGCGTGCGGCCGGCCACCGGCGAGCCGATCACCACGTCCGTCTCGCCGCTCCAGCGGCCGAGCAGCAGGGCCAATCCCGCCTGCAGCGCCATGAACAAGGTGGCGTCATGGTCAAGGGCGAGGCGGCGCAGTCGTTCAAGCTCCGGGCGCTGCATCCGGCGCACCACCTTTCCGGCGCGATAGTCCTGGCGCGCCGGGCGTGTCCTATCGAGCGGCAAGGCATGCACCTGCGGCAGCTGCGCCAGTTGCCCCTTCCAATAGTCCAGGTCCCCGGCGATGGCCAGCGCCTGTTCCGGCGAACGCTGCCACGCGGCATAGTCCGCGTATTGCACATCCAGCGGCGGCAAGCTCGCCGCCTCGCCGCGGGCCTGGGCGGCATAGACCGCGACGAATTCGCGGACCAGCAAGCCCTTCGACCAGCCATCGGAGGCGATATGGTGCACGGTGAACAGCAGCGCATGTTCCTGCGGCGCGAGCGCGATCAAGGTGCAGCGCAGCACCGGTCCACTGCCAAGGTCGAAGGGCATGCGCGCGTCGTCGCGGCTCAAACGCTGCAGTTCCTCGGCGCGATGCGCATCGTCGAGCCGCGACAGATCGATGGCCGTGATCGAGACCGGCGCAGGCGGATGCACGATCTGGACCGCGTCACCGTCGCGTTCGGCATAGGTCGTCCGCAGCACCTCGTGGCGCGCGACCAGCGCGTCGAGCGCACTCTGCAGCGCCGCGGTATCCAGCTCGCCGACGATCCGCAGCGATGTCGGCAGGTTGTATTGGGTGCCGCCTTCGAAGCGACTGACGAACCATAGCCGTTGTTGCGCCAGCGACAACGGAATCCCGCCTGAGCGCGATGCGCGCGGGATCGGTGCCTGCGCCGCCTCGGTCTGTGCGTCGATGCGCTGCGCGATGTCGGCGAGCACCGGCGCCTCGAACACCATCCGTACCGACACGGCTTTGCCGGTCCGCGCGGACAAGGCGCTGGCCATGCGCGTCGCCAACAGCGAATGCCCGCCGATCTCGAAGAAGTTGTCCCCGCTCCCGACCCGCGCGAGCTTGAGCAACTCGCACCACACCTGCGCGACGGTGGACTCGGTCGGCGTGCGGGCGGGCGCATAAGCGCCCGCTGCCGGCTCCGGCGCCGGCAGCGAGCGGCGGTCGACCTTGCCGTTGGCCGTCAACGGCAGGCGCTCCATCACCACGTAGGCGCTCGGCTGCATGTACTCGGGCAGCCATGCGCGCAATTCGGCGCGGACCGCGGCCGCCACGTCTTCGCCGGCCGTCTGCGCCACCAGATAGGCGACCAGCCTTCCCTCCTCGCCGCCGCCATGCACCGTCACCACCGCGTCCTTGACCCGCGTACTGCGCAACAGGCTGGCCTCGATTTCGCCCAACTCGATGCGGTAGCCACGCACCTTGACCTGATGGTCCAGACGGCCCAGGCATTCGATGGCGCCGTCGGCGAGCACGCGTCCGAGGTCGCCGGTGCGGTAGAGGCGCTCGCCGAACGCCATACCGAAGTCGTGGCGAACGAACTTGTCGGCGGTGAGTGTCGCGCGCCCGGGATAGCCCACCGCGAGGTTGGCGCCAGCCACGCAGATCTCGCCGGGCATGCCCGGCGGCACCGGGCGCAAGTGCTCGTCCAGGACCAACAACGCGCTGTTGGCGATCGGCTTGCCGATGGGAATGCTGCCGCGCGGTTCGTCGTCGCCCACGACGTGGAAGCTGACGTCCGACATCGTCTCCGTCGATCCGTACAGGTTGCACAGCACGACCCCCGGCAGCATCGACCGTATGCGCCTGGCGATGCCCGGGCGAAGCGGCTCGCCGCTGACGAACCAGTAGCGCAGTCCCGACAGCAGCGTCGCCGCCTCAGGCAGCTCGGTCAGCGCACGCGCCAACGACGGCGCGGTGACGATCCGCGTCACCCTGTGCTCCGCGAGCAGGTGCGCGAACGCGGCCAGGTCGGACACTGTCTGCGCGTCGACGATCAGCAGCGGGCGCCCGGCGGCCAGCGGGACCGCGAGCTCCCACACCGCGCGCACGAAGGCCGTGCTGGTGATCAGGCAGCAGACTTCGTCTTCTGCGAACGGGAACGCTTCGAGCATCCACGCCACGCGGTTGCGCAACGCCCCATGGGTACCGAGCACGCTCTTGGGCTGGCCGGTGGAACCGGAGGTGAACAACAGGTGCGCGCCATCGCCGGCCTGCAGGCGCGGAAGTTCTGTCGCAGACTCGGACGCCGGGCTGCTGCGCGCCCCGAGCGCGATCACCGGGACGATGCCGTCGGCACGTTCGCGCAAGCGCGGCTGGACCAGCACCGCGCGGGCCTCGGCGTCGCGCAGCATGTAGTCGATTCGTGCCTGGGGCAGATCCGCCGCCAGCGGCAGGTAGACCATGCCGGCATTGAGGCAGGACAGTACCGCCACCGCATAGTCGATACCGCGGTCGGCAAGGATGCCGACCGTTGCGCCCGCGGCAATACCCAGCCCCTGCAGTTCCGACGCCAAGGATCGCGCTCGGGCATCGAGCGTGGCGTAGTCGATCCGGTCATGTCCGTGCATCAATGCCGTCGCGTCCGGCATGGCCTGGGCATGCGCGTGAACGCGCTCGTGCAGCAGCGCCGCGTCATAGTCGCGCGGCGTCGGCGCGGCCTGTGCGACGGTGGCGCGCCGGCCGGCTTCCGAGAGCAGTGCGTAGTCGAGGATGCGCGATTGCGGCGCGGCGATCGCCTGGCGCAGCAGTTCGCAGAAGCCGGCATCGAGGCGTTGCACGGTGGCGGCCTCGAACAGCGAGGAGCGATACGACCACTTCAGCAACAGGCGGTCATCGCAGTGGCGCACGTACAGGGTCATGTCCGCCTTGGACAGCGATTCAGGCGCCTCCGAGCCGACCGCGCTCGCCGCCATTCCCTCCACGGCCGATGGATCGTCCTGCACCGACTCGAACACGTTGAGCAGGATCTGGACCAACGGGTTGTAGCTCAGGCTGCGCGCCGGCTTGAGCTCGTCGACCAGGGTCTCGAACGGGATCTCCTGGTGCGCATAGGCCTCCAGCGAATCGCGGCGGCAGTGTTCGAGCAATGCATCGAACGGCGGATTGCCATCGAGCTCGGTCCGCAGCACCAGCGTGTTCACGAAAAGGCCGATCAATCCTTCCAGGTCCCGGTGCACGCGGCCCGCCACCGGGGTGCCGAGCACGATGTCCTGTTCGCGGCTGGCGCGCCCGATCAGCATGGAGAAGATGGCGCGCATCAACACGAACAGGGTGATGCCGCGCTGCGCGCAGAAGGCGCGCAGCGCGGTGGTATCGCCGGCATCGAGGAACTGCAGATGCACCTTGCCGGAGAAGTCCTGCTGCGCAGGGCGCGGCCGGTCCAGCGGCAGGCTGTGCAGCCAGGGAATTCCGGCCAGGCGCTGCCGCCAATAGTCCAGATCTGCGCGCATGCCCCCGCCCTGCAGCCGGTGGCGCTGCCAGAGCGCGTAATCCGCATATTGCACGGGCAGCGGCGCCAGCGCCGGGGCGCGTCCGTCGCGGAACGCGCCATAGAGTTCCACCAGTTCGCGAGCGAGCACGCCGTTGGACCAGCCATCGGACGCGATGTGGTGCACGGTGAGCAGCACCACCGTTTCGTTCTCGCGCAGACGCAGCAGCGCGCAGCGCAGCACGGGGTCGGTCGCCAGATCGAACGGCCGCACGGCCTCCTCGCGCCTCAACGCCTGCACGCGGGCCTCGCGTGCGACATCCTCCAACTCGCGCAGATCATGCACCGTCAGTGGCGAGGCCGACGCGGCAAGGATCTGCTGGACGGGTCCGTCTTCGTGCTCAATGTAGACGGTCCGCAGGATCTCGTGGCGCTCGACCAACGCATCGAGGGCGCGCTGGAACAGCGCCGGCTCGAAGGCGCCGCTCAGGCGCAGCGCGCTCGGCATGTTGAACTGTGCGCTGCCGCCCTCCAGGCGATCGACGAACCACAGGCGTTGCTGTGCGAACGACAGCGGCAGCGGCACGCCGCGCTTGACCACTGAAATACTCTGTCCGGGCGTGTGCGCTTGCGCGTCCAGGTGCGCGGCCAGCTCCTGCAACGTGCTGTGCTCGAAGACGGCGCGCACCGGCAGTGGCTTGCCGAACTCGCGCGCAATCTCGCCGACCAGGCGCGTGGCCAGCAGCGAGTGGCCGCCCATCGCGAAGAAGTTGGCTCCGCGGTCAATGCGTTCGCGCTTCAGGATGCGCTGCCACAGCGCGGCCATGCGTCGCTCGGTGTCGGTGGTCGGCGCTTCGCTTACGGCCGTGCCATCGTCCTCCGCCGGCACCGGCAATGCCCTGCGGTCGACTTTCCCGTTGACCGTCAACGGCAGTGCGTCCAGCGCCACGATCGCTGTCGGCAGCATGTAGGCCGGCAGCGCGTGCGCAAGCGCCGCACGCAGCCCGGCGATGCCTTCGGCGGCGAACGTCGGCTCGACGTAGCCGACGATGCGAGCGGTCTCGCCCTCGCCGATCAGCCGTACAGCCGCGCGGCGCACGCCCGGCGCGCCGGCCAGATGATGCTCGATCTCGCCGAGTTCGATACGGAAGCCGCGCAGCTTGACCTGGTCGTCGGCACGGCCGAGAAATTCCAACTGCCCGTCTGCGCGCCAACGCACACGATCGCCGCTGCGGTAGACCCGTTCGGCGGCGGCGAACGGATCCTCCAGGAAGCGCTCGGCGGTCAGGCCCGGCTGCCCGAGATAGCCGCGGGCCACGCCCGCGCCGCCGATGTACAGCTCTCCTGGAACGCCAAGCGGCACCGGTTGCAGCGCGGCATCCAGCACGTAGAGCACGGTGTTGTCCATCGGGCGGCCGATGGGAACCGTCCTCGCCAGGGCCCCGAGGTTGGCGCTGACGTCGTACCAGCAACAGCCGACCACGGTTTCGGTGGGGCCATAGTGGTTGTATATCCGCGCTGCCGGGAAGCGCGCCTGCAGCGCTCGCGCGGTTTCCACCGCGAAGCGCTCGCCGCCGATCACGAAGGAGTGCGCTTGCGGCAGCGGCACTTCGTCCAGCAGATATAGCAGGCCCTGCACATGCGATGGGGTCAGCCGCAGCAGGCGGTTGTCGCAGTCGGCAGCGGCAAGCCGCGCGGCGAGCGCGGACAGAGCGTCGTCCTCGGCCAGCATTTCGACGCTGTCGCCCGCCAGCAGCGGCACGAACAGCGTCGGCAAGGTCAGGTCGAACGCCGGCGAGGTGGCGACGAACGACCCCGACAACTCCGCGGCGTAGTAGCCCGCGCGTGCGAACGCGCAGTAGTCGACCATTCCGCGATGTGTCACCTCCACGCCCTTGGGCATGCCGGTCGAGCCGGACGTATAGAGGACATAGGCGCTGTCGTCCAGCGTCACCTGCACGCCGGGACGAACGCAGGGGTAGCCCTCCAGCCAGCGCGGATCGCTGTCGGCGCCATCCATGAACACGGTATCGACGCCTGCGGCATGCACTGGATCGGCGCTGTGGTGCAGGACGACGCGAAACTGCGCATTCTCGACGAGGCTGTGCAGCTGCGTCGCGCTCTGCCGGCCATCGAGCGGCACATAGGCAGCGCCGGCCTTGTGCGTCGCCAGCAGTCCGATCAGCAGCTCGATCGAGCGCCCAAGGCGCACACCGACGCGGTCGCCGCTACCGATCCCCTGCTCGATCAGGGCGTGCGCCAAGCGGTTTGCGCGCAGGTCGAGTTCGCGGTAGGTCAGACTCCGTTCGCCGCAGCGGACGGCGATGCATTCGGGGACGTCCCGGGCGGTACATTCGAAGGCATGCACGAGCGTGGCGTGGCGCCCTTGTTCGGCAGTCGGTCCGCGACCCAGCGCCAGCAGCTCCCTGGTGCCGACCGGATCGGCCAGGCCGATCCGGTCCAGCGCGAGCCCGGGTGCGGCGCACATCGCGTGCAGCAGGCGCGCATAGGCGCCTGCCATGCGCTCGACGCTTGCGGGTTCGAACAATTCGTCCTTGAAGGTCCACCCCAGGTGCAACCCGTCTTCGCGTTCGGTCGCAGTGAGGTCGAGGTCGAAGTGCACATGCTCGCCCCCCGGCGCCAGCGGTTCGAAGCGCAGTCCTGGCAGTTCCAGCGCGCCGCCATCGTGATTCTGCAGCACGAACTTGATCTGGCACAGCGGGTTGTAGGCGAGGCTGCGGCGCGGACGGAACGTTTCCACCAGCAGGTCGAACGGCACCTGCTGATGGGTGAAGGCGTCAAGCGCAACCGTTCTGCCGTGCGCGATCAGACCTCGCGCATCGGCACCCGGCTCGATGTCGAAACGGCAAATCACCGTATTGTTGAAGAAACCGATCAGCGGCGCGGTTTCCGGCTGGTCGCGGCCAGCCGTCGGGGTGCCGATCACGATCTCGCGCTGGCCGCTCCAGCGCGACAGCAGATGCGCGAACGTGGACTGCAGCACCATGAACAGGGTCGCCCCCGAATCCTTGGCCAGGCGTTTTGCGGCATCCAGCGCGGTGCGGCCGAGCAGCTGATGGTGGCGTTGCGCGGTGAAGCGCTGCCGTGGCGGGCGCGGATGGTCCAGCGGCAGGTCGTGCACTTCCGGGAGGCCGGCCAGGCGCGCTGCCCAGTAATCCATGGACTCGCGCAGCATGCCGCTCGCCCGTGCCGCGTGCTGCCAGCGGGCATAGTCGCCGTACTGGATCGCCAGCGGGGGCAGCCCCGCGCTGCCGCCTTGGACGGCCGCGGCGTAGTGCGCCATGAATTCCTTCACCAGCACGCCCATTGACCAACCGTCGGTGGCGATGTGGTGCATCGTCAGCACGATCGCGTGTTCTTCGTCCCCCAGGCGCAACAGCGTGCAACGCAGCATCGGCGCCTGGCCGAGCAGATCGAACGGCGCCCTTGCCTCCTCGCGCGCGATGCGCAACGCCTCGCGCTGGCGCGCCTCGGGTTCGAGTGCCGCCAGGTCGCGCGTGCCCACGCGCAAGCGGCGATGCGGGTACACCACCTGCAGCGGTTCGCCGTCGCGCTCGGCGAACCCGGTGCGCAGCACCGCATGGCGCGCGACGATCGCATCGAGCGCTGCGTTCAGCGCGTCCGTCTCCAGGCGGCCGCGCACGCGCAGCGCGAGCGAAAGATTGTATTCCACACTGCCGGGATCGAGTTGGTGAAGGAACCAGAGCCGCCTTTGCGCGTACGAAAGCGGATGTTCGGCGACATCCGGATGGTGCACGATGCGCGGCACCGGCGCCGGTTCGGACGCATCGAGATACGCCAGGATCTCGGATTTGTGCTCGGCCAGGCGCCGGCGCAAGTCCGGGCTGAGCCGGCTCTGGGCGTCGCCCACTAGGAGTTTGCCATCCCTGGCGGCGATGCGAATGCCGGCGTCGCGGCATTCCTGCAAGACATCGATGACGCTCATAGTTCGATGAACTCCTGGTCGCCGCTGTCGGCGAGATCGAGCGTCAGTTCGCGCCGGAGCGCTTCGCGACGCAGCTGTTCGTCCACGAAATCGGCCAGCGCCCGCACGGTGGTGCGCTCGAACACGTCGCGGATGGCGATGTGGATGGCGAAACGCTCGCGCACCTCGCCGATCATTCGCACCGCCAGCAGCGAATGGCCACCGAGTTCGAAGAAGCCGGTCAGCACATCGACATCCTCGAGTCGCAGCAGCGTGCGCCAGATGCCGGCGATCGCCTCCTCGGTCGGCGTCTGCGCGCTGGTCCATACCTGGCCCGGCGCCACGCCAGGCTCCGGCAGCGCCTTGCGATCGATCTTCCCGTTCGCGCTCAGCGGCAGGCGTTCGAGCACGACGAAGGCCGAGGGCACCATATAGTCTGGAACGGCCGCGCGCAGGGCGGTCCGCAATCGCTCCGCGACCGCGACGCCGTCCTGCGCCTCCCGTGCCGCTGGCGTACCCACGTAGGCCACGAGGGATGCGTCCTCGCCCGCGCCGCGCACCGTCACCACGGCGTCGGTGACGTCGTCCTGCCGGCACAGCAATGCCTCGATCTCGCCCAGCTCGATCCTCAGACCGCGGATCTTGACTTGATGGTCGATCCGCCCGAGGAAGTCGAGCGTGCCATCGGGCAACCGCCGTGCGAGGTCGCCGGTACGGTACAGGCGCGTGTCCGCCACGGCGCCAGCGGTGCCGAAGACGAAACGCTCGCGCGTGAGTTCGGGTTTGTTGCAATAGCCGCGCGCCAGGCCGACCCCGCCGATGTGCAACTCGCCGGCGACACCCACCGGCTGCGGACGCCCGTGGGCGTCCAGTACGTGCAGACGGATGTTGTGGATGGGCCGCCCGATCGGCACGGTCGTCGCATCGTGCTCAGGCCGACACTCCCAAAAACTCACGTCGATCGCCGCTTCGGTAGGACCGTAGAGATTGTGCAACCGTGCGCGCGTGCCGGTGGCGAAGAAGCGGGCGGCCAGCTCCGAGCCGAGCGCTTCGCCGCTGCAGATCACCTGGCGCACGCTGTCGCAGGAGGCCCAATCGGCATTGGCCAGCAAGGTGCTCAGCATCGAGGGCACGAAGTGCAGCGTGGTGATGCCGTGCCGGCGGATCGCTGCGTGCAATGCTGCCGGGTCGGCATGCGCATCCGGCGCCAGCACCACCAGCCGTGCGCCCGCCATCAACGGCCACAGGAACTCCCAGACCGACACGTCGAAGCTGTAGGGGGTCTTCTGCAGCACGCAGTCGTTCGCGTCCAGCGCATAGGCCGCCTGCATCCAATGCAAGCGATTGACCAACGCCCCATGTTCGTTCAGCACGCCCTTCGGCTCGCCGGTCGAGCCCGAGGTGTAGATCGCGTAGGCGAGATGCTGGGGGCCGAGACCACGGCTGCGCATCCCGGGAGCGTCCGCGGACTGCGCCAGGAGCACCGATTGCACCGTTTCGGCGTCCAGCGCCAGGATCTTCGCCGCATCGGCGGGCAATGTTTGCGCCAGCTCGGCGAAGGTGAGGACGATACGTGCGCCGGAATCGCGCAGCATGTAGTCCAGCCGCGTCCGCGGGTAGTTCGGATCCAGCGGCAGGTAGGCGCCGCCGGCCTTGAGCACGCCCAGGATGGCGACGACCAGCTCCACCGAGCGGGTCATGCAGATGCCGACGATCGCGTCGGGCGCGACGCCCTCGGCGATCAGGGCGTGAGCAAGACGGTTGGCGCGCGCGTCGAGCTCGGCATAGGTGATGCTGTATTCGCCGAATTCGACGGCAATCGCGCCCGGGCTACGCCCGACCTGGCTCTGGATCAGCTCGTGGATGCAGGCGGTGTCGGGATAAGGCGCGTCGGTGTCGTTCCACGACGCCAGCTGCCCCCGCTCCTCCGGCGCCAGCAGGTCGATGTCGGCCGGGGTGCATCCCGGCCGTGTCATCTGCACCAGGATCCGGCCCAGATGCCCCGCCATGCGCGCGATCGCGGCGTCGTTGAAGCGTTCTGCGCGATAGCCGAACTTCACCCGCAGGGTCCGGGTATGCGCGGCGACGAGCGTCAGCTTGAACGTGGTGGCCTCGCTGTTGCCCGGCTCCTCGATCTGCAGTTGCGCGTCCGCGGACGCGGCGGCATCGCCCGTCACCGCGTCGAGCGGATAGTTCTCGAATACCAGCAGGCTATCGAACAGCTGCACGCCCTGCTTGACGCGCGACTGGCGGCGGATTTCCGGCAGCGACAGATAGCCGTACTCGCTGCCGGACTGGAAGTCGGCATGCAGCGCCGCCAGCGCATCGCCGATCGTCTGTCCAGGCCCGAATCCGACCTTCACCGGAATGGTGTTGATGAACAACCCGATCATCTCCTCCACTCCTGGCACCTGTCCCGCACGCCCGGAGATGGTTGCGCCGAACACGACCTCCGGTTCGGCGCTGTAGCGATGCAGCAAATAGGCCCAGGCCCACTGCAGCAGGGTGTTGACCGTGGTGCGATGCGCCTTGGCGTATGCCTGCAGTGTCTGCGTCTGCGCCTCGTCCAGTTCGAACGCGTATTCGCGCTGGCCATGGCCGCCCCCCACCGGCAGGCGGTCGATCACCAGGGGGGTCGGCGCGTCGATTTCCTTGAGCACGCCATGCCAGTGGTCGCGCGCCCGCTCCACATCCGAGTCCAGCAACCAGGCGATGTAGCGCTCGTATGCCGGCGCAACGGGCAACACGGCGGCACGGCCTTGCACATAGGCGCGGTAGAACTCGATCACGTCGCGGTAGACCAGCGGCAAGCACCAGCCATCGAGCAGGATGTGGTGCAACGACCACAACAGCTGATACCGGCCCTCGCCGAGGCGGAATACCGCGATGCGCATCAGTGGCGGACGTTCGAAGTCGAAGCCGCGACACCGATCCTCCTGGCGGTAGGCGTCGAAACGGAGGCGCTGTTCCGGCTCAGGCAGGCCGCGCCAGTCTTCCTCGTGCCAGGACAGCGGCGCGGCGCTCAGCACCAGTTGCTGCAGATCGTCGGTCCCGCCCACGAAGGCGGTACGGAACGCGTCGTGGCGCATCACCACTTGCTGCCAGGCGTGGCGGAATGCCGCCAGGTCCAGGCTGCCGCGCAGTACCGGGAAGTTCTGCACCACGTAGGCCGCACTGTCGAGCAGGCTCTCGTACAACATGCCGGCCTGCATCGACGTGGCCGGGTACAGCCGCGACAGCTCGGGATGGCGTGCGTGCAACGCGTCCAGGCGCTGCTGGTCGATCCGCGCCAGCGGGAAGTCCGAAGGCGTCCAGGCGCCGACGCCAGGCCGCTGACAATGGCGCACCACTTCCACCAGCGCCTGTTCGATGCCGGCGGCGAGCGCGCGCATGGAGGCTTCTTCGTAGCGTTCGCTGCTGTAGGACAGGGTGAATTGCAACTGTCCGGCGAAGGTCTTTCCGCTGAGCGCAAGCAGTGCCGAGCGCTGCCGCGCCAGGCTGGTCTGCGGGCCGATCGATTCCCGGGCGGGGCCGAAATGGCTCGTATCGTTGAGTACCTGGTCGAATTGGCCCAGGTAGTTGAACAGCAGCGCATCGGTTTGATCGCCAGCGGCCTCGCGCAGCGCGACGTCACCGGCGACGTAACGCAGTACCCCATAACCGATGCCATTGCGCGGAATGGCGCGGTAGCGCTCCTTCACCGACTTGATCGCATCCGCGACGCCGTCGCCGTCCACGTCCAGCACTACCGGAAAGACGCTTGTGAACCAGCCGACGGTCTGGGTGAGATCGAGTTCGTCGAACAGGGCTTCGCGGCCGTGCCCCTCCAGGCGCAAGCACAGTTCGCGACGGCCGTTCCAGCGGCGCACACCCAGGTACACCGCGGCCAGCAGCAGTTCGTTGATGCGGGTGCGGTAGGCCGCGTTGCACTGCTGGTGCAATGCCCGCGTATCTTCGCTGGACAGGCCCAACAACACGCTGCGGTTGGTCGCGATGGTCCCTGGACCCGTCGCCTGCGCGACCGTCGCGTCGGTGGCCAAGCCGCCAGCGCACGCGTTCGCCAGCCAGTAGTCGCGTTCCCGCAACAGCGTTTCGCTGCGCGCGTACTCTCCCAGAGCGCGTCCCCATTGCTGCAACGACGAGGTCTTGGGCGCAAGCGCCACCGCGTCGCCGCGCGCATGCTGCGCGTAGCCGAGTTCCAGGTCGCCCAGCAGAATGCGCCAGGACACGCCGTCCACCACGATGTGGTGCGCCGCCAGCAGCAAGCGACCGGCATCACCGGCGCGTTCGGGCGGGAAGTAGACCGCGCGCAACAACGGACCGTCCGCAAGATGGAAACGGCGCTGCCACTCGGCGCAGCGCGCCGACACGTGTTCGGCCCAGGGAACGCCCGCCACCGGCAGCTCGATCGCCGCGCTGGCCCTCGCCATCGCTGGATCGAACGGGGCATGGACCGCCTCCCAGCCATCGGTGTTCTGCACGAAGCGCAGGCGCAGTGCGTCGTGGCGCAGGTACAGCGCTTCCAGCACGGCAGCCAGCGTGGTCGCGTCGAAATCCGGAGGCGTCTCCAGCAGCATCGCCTGATTGAAATGGTGGCGATCAAGCGCCTCTCCTTCCAGGAACATTCGCTGCACAGGCAACAGCGGCATCGGGCCTTCCACAGGCGCCTGAGACGCCAGCACGGTGTGCGCGTCCTCGGTCTCCATCGCGGCTGCCAGTTCGGCGATGGTCTGGTTCTGGAACAACTGCCGGGTACTGATGCGCAATCCGGCATGGTTGGCGCGCGAAACCACCTGGATGAGCAGGATCGAATCGCCGCCTATCTCGAAGAAGTTGTCCTGGACGCCGATCTGGTCGATACGCAATACCTGCTGCCAGATCGCGGCCAACGCCTGCTCGGCGTCCGTGCGCGGCGGCAGATAGGTGTGTTGCGACTGGTACTGGTAGTCGGGTTCGGGCAAGCGCTGCCTGTCGACCTTGCCATTGCGATTGAGCGGCAGTTCATCCATCGCGACGAATGCAGCCGGCACCATGTAGTCAGGCAGCAGGCGCTTGAGATGGGCGCGCAGTTCCTTCGCCAGCAGCAGCTCGTTGACCGGCTCGTTGCCTGGATGGGCGACCACGTAGGCGACCAGCCGCGTCGTCTCGCCGTCGCGTCGCGCCACCACGACCGTGTCGCGGATGGCGTCGTGGGCCAACAGGTGCGTTTGGATCTCGCCCAGTTCAATGCGGAAGCCGCGCACCTTGACCTGATCGTCGACGCGGCCGACGAAGACGATGTCGCCCCCCGGCAGCTGGCGTACCAGGTCGCCTGTCTTGTAGCACCGGCCGGCATCGGACCCGGCGCCGGCGAGAAAGCGCTCGGCGCTCAGCTCGGGACGGCGGTGGTAGCCGCGGCCCACGCCGTCGCCGCCCAGATAGAGCTCGCCGATCACTCCGCAAGGCAGCGGTCGCAGATTGCGGCCCAGTACATGCTGGGTGCTGCCGGAAATCGCCCTGCCGATCGGATAGGTATCGCTGCGGCGCTCGCGGATTTCGTAGGCGGTACTGAACGTGGTGTTCTCGGTCGGGCCGTAGACATGCACCAGGCGGCCGGGCTTGCCGGCATCGAGCACTCGCCCCACCGCTTCGACGTCCACGCCTTCGCCGCCGAACAGCAGGCAATGCAGCGGCGCGAATCCGGACGGGTTGGCGATCGACATCTGGTTGAGGATCGCGGTGGTGACGAACATCGTGGTGATGCCGGTCCGCACCAGGCTCCGCGCCAGGGCATTCGGGTCGAGCAGTACGTCTTTCGCGACGAACTGCAGGCGCATGCCGTTGGCCAGCGCCCCCCAGATCTCGAAGGTGGCGGCGTCGAACGAACTATTGGAGGCCTGCGCCATCACGCCGCCCGCGTCCAAGCTCACGTAGTCCGGGCGATGCACCAGGCGCACGATGCTGCGATGCTCGATCAGCGCGCCTTTCGGCGTTCCGGTCGAACCTGAGGTATAGATCATGTACGCCAGCGATCCGCCGTGTGCGCCGACCGCCTCGCGTGCGGGGTCGGTATCTGGACAGCCCGCCAGCAACCCCTCGCGCAGGCCTGCGTCGAGCGGCAGCACGGCATGGTCGTCGAATACCGGCAGTGCCTGCATCAGGTCGCTGGTGACCAATACGATCTCGACCCCTGAATCCTCAAGCATGAAAGCGATGCGATCCTCCGGATAGTCCGGATCCAGCGGCACATAGGCGCCGCCGGCCTTGAGGATGCCGAGCATGCCGATCAGCATTTCCACCGAGCGTTCCACGCACAGGCCCACCAGGGTGTCGGTGCTCACGCCCTGCCCGCGCAGGTAATGCGCGACGCGGTTGGCCTGGCGGTTCAACTCGCCGTAGCACACGCTGTCTGCACCGAAGGTGGCGGCTATCGCTTCCGGACGCAACGCCGCTTGCGCTTCGACCAGCGCATGGATGCACTGATCGCGGGGATAGTCCGCTGGACGCAGATTCCAGGCGACGCGCTCAGCGCGTTCCGCATCGGTCATCGGATCCAGGCTGCGCACATCCGCATCGAGCGCATCCGGCATCGTGACCAGTACTTCGCGGAAATGGTGCAGCATCCGCTCGATGGTCGCGTCGGCGAACTGTTCGGCCCGATACGCGCACTGCAGATGGATGCGCTGGCGCAGATTGATGTTGAAAGCCAACCGGTATCCGGTTTCCTCGCGGCGGCCCTTGCTCTCGATGCTGAGCCCGGCCTCGCCCGATCGCGCATCCATCGCCGCTTCGATCGGATAGTTGCCGATCACCAGGAGGCTGTCGAACAGCGGCATGCCAGCGGTAACCCCGGACTGCCGCTGGATCTCCGCCAGCGAGAGGTAGCCGTAGGAGGTGGCCGCCTCGAAGCGCGCCTGCAGCGTTGCCAGCGCATCGCGCACAAGCTGCGGCTCGCCCAACGGTACGCGTACCGGGATGCTGTTGATGAACAGGCCGACCATCGTTTCCACACCGACGACCTCGGCCGGTCGGCCGGAGATCGTCGCGCCGAACACCACCTCGTCCTCGCCGCTGTAGCGATGCAACACGCAGGCCCACGCTAGCTGTATCACGGTGTTGAGGGTGATTCGTTGCTTGCGGGCGAGCGCGAACAGGCGCTCGCTGGCCGCCTCGTCCAAGCTCAGGCTGCGCTCGCGTTGTCCGCTGTCGTGTTCGGCCGGCAAGCGGTCGATGGCCAGCGGCGTCGGCGCTTCCACGGTCCGCAACTGTTCCTGCCAGAAACCGACCGCCGCGTCGTGGTCCTGCCGCGACAGCCACTCGACGTAGCGTTCGTAGGCCGGCGCCGGCGCGAGTTGCGCGTCGCTACCGTCCACAAGCCCTTGGTAGAGGCTCATCACCTCCTTGTAGAGGATGGGCAGCGACCAGCCGTCCGAGAGCATGTGGTGGTGCGTCCACAGCAGGCGATGCCTGTCCGCGCCCAGCCGGAACAGCGCGCATCGCATCAGCGGCGCCTGCCGGAAGTCGAAGCTGCGTGCCCGGTCCAACTCGCGATAGGCCTCGAACCGCGCATCCTGCTCCTCGGCGGGCAGGTCGCGCCAGTCCTCTTCGTGCCAGGGCAACGTGGCCTGGGCGGACACCAGTTGCAGCAGCCGCTCGTCCTCGTCGACGAAGGCGGTGCGGAACACGTCGTGCCGATCGACAAGCGCCTGCCACGCCGCGCGGAACCGGACCGCGTCCAAAGCGCCCTTGAGCACAGGGAAGGTCTGGCCGACATAGGCCGAGGGATCGAGCTTGGTATGGAAATGCAGGCCCTGCTGCATCGGGGTAGCCGGATACAGCCGCAGCATCTGCGGATACGCCGCCTGCAGCGTGTCGAGTTGCGCCTGCGCGACCTGCGCCAGCGGGAAGTCGGAAGGCGTGCACTCGACGTTTTCCCTGCCCGCGCAATGCGCCACGATCTCACGCAGCGCCTGCTCGATGTGCCCGGCGAATGCGGCGATGGTCGCCGCTTCGTAGCGTTCGTTGCTGTATTCCAGGGTGAAGCTCAGTTGTCCGCCCGCGACCATGCCGCGCAACGTCAATGGATGGCGCCGCTCGCGCAATGTGCTGACGGTGCGTCCCATCGACTCTTCGGCGATCTCGAGGAACGTCTCCGCGTCGGTAGCCCGGTCCGTCTGTCCCAGGTAGTTGAACGTCAGTTCGGGACGCTTGCCCACCTCGGCGGCGATCAGTTCGGCGTCTTCGGCGAGATGGCGCAGCACACCGTAGCCGATGCCGTGGTACGGCACAGCGCGATAATGCTCCTTGACCGCCTTGATCGTCGCACCGACCTCGGCATGCTCGCAGCACAGCGCCAAGGGATAGTGGGTGGTGAACCAGCCGACGGTCTGGGTGGTATCGAGACGTTCGAACGGACCGCTGCGTCCATGGCTTTCCAGCGCGACGCGCACGCCTGCTGCGCCGCTCCAGCGACGCACCCCCAGCGCGACCGCGGCGAGCAGGAGTTCATTGATCTGGGTGCGATATGCGGCATTGGATCGAGCGAGAAGCGCCTGGGTGTCCTCGGCGGAAAGCGCCAGCCGCGCATAGGCGGCCGTGGCCACGGAGCCGTTGCCGCTCCCGGCGCGGTCGCTCGGCAGTGAGGCGATGGACTGCTGGCATTGGGAAAGCCAGTATTCGCGTTCGGCGAGCAATGCGTCGCTGTGTGCGTAAGCGGCCAGCGCCTGTCCCCATTGCTGCAGCGACGTCGTCTTGGGCGCGAGCGCGATCTGCTCGCCGCGCTCCACCTGGCGGTAGGCCCGTTCCAGGTCCGCCAGCAGGATGCGCCACGAGACGCCGTCGATGACGACATGGTGGGCCACCAGCAACAGACGTGCGGTGCCGCCGCCGCGGAAATGGACCGCACGCAACAGCGGGCCTTCGCCCAGGTCGAAAGCCGATTGCCAGTAGGCGCAGCGCTCTTCGACGCATGCGGCCACCTCTTCGGAACGCTCTGGCAGTCCTTCCGTCACGCAGGCGCGCAAGAGGGTGTCTGCGTCGAGCGGAGCATGGTCGGCATGCCAGTCGCCGTTGATCTGGCTGAAGCGCAGGCGCAGCGCATCGTGGCGCCAGTACAGCGCCTCGATCATGCGACGCAGATCGGCGGTTTGCATCGCGTGCGGCACGCGCAGCAGCAGGGCCTGGTTGTAGTGATGCAGTCCGGGGCCGCCCTCGGCCAGGAATTGTTTCTGGATCGGCAGCAGCGCCAGTTCGCCCTGGACGGGACCCTGCGGGGCCTGCGAGGCGCGCTCCACCGCCTGTTCGGCGCAGCGCGCAAGTTGCGCGATGGTCTGGGCTTCGAACAGTTGCCGGGTGGTGATGCCGATCCCGGCCTGATTGGCGCGCGCGACGATCTGAATCGACAGGATTGAGTCGCCGCCGATCTCGAAGAAATTGTCGTGCACGCCGATGCCTGGCAGTCGCAGAACCTGTTCCCAGATCTGCGCCAACGCCCGTTCGGTCTCGGTCGACGGCGCTTCCTCCTCCCCGCGCACGTGCACCGGTTCCGGCAGCGCGCCCTTGTCCACCTTCCCGTTCACCGTCAGCGGCAGCGCCTCCAGCACCACGTACGCCGACGGCTGCATGTAGCCCGGCAGGGACGCCGCCAGCGCCGCCTTCAGCTCGTCGATCCACGCCTCCGCCGCCTCTCCAGCGGCCGGCGTCACGTACGCCACCAGCCGCGCCTGCGCCCCCTCCCCGCGCACCACCACCACCGCCTCGCGTACCGAACCCTCGGCATGCAGCCGGCTCTCGATCTCCCCCAGCTCGATCCGGAACCCGCGCAGCTTCACCTGGTCGTCCAGACGCCCCAGGAACTCCAGCTGCCCGTCGTTGCGCCAGCGCACCCGGTCCCCGCTGCGGT
>Ga0308160_10001393_pt1 | contig 34261 bp, 33 predicted proteins | sample PhyFR1_FD_201036 | JGI IMG/M metagenome (GOLD analysis project Ga0308160, IMG submission 201036) | Phyllosphere microbial communities from UC Gill Tract Community Farm, Albany, California, United States - DLSLF.R1 | ecosystem: Host-associated > Plants > Phyllosphere > Unclassified | place: USA... | reverse complement strand
GGATAATCTTTGCCGAGTTCTTGCGTGACGAGTGCAAGTGCCTCTTCGAACGCTTTCTTGTTTGCTTCTTGTGAGAAGTCCGTGAATGGTTCGTGTTTGTACGGAATCATCTCTATTCCCCCTTTAGTCTCTACTTTAAATCGCTTACATTCTCCATTGTACAGAAGCATGAGTCCGCTTACAATTATTCTAGTCAAAAAAATAGAGGAGCGACCAAATTGATCTCTCCTCGTCTCTATTTATTCCTTCGCTTGTGAAAAGACGATCTCTTCGTGTTCAATTGAAACTTTGACGTCTTGCCCTTGGAATAACCAATCATCTTGATCCGAGACGACGAAGTGGATGCCGTCGACGACCTCTTCGACCGCTGCCCGTTCGACTTCTTCCATATGAACACCGACCGAGAAACCTTGTGTTAAATCCGTTGAGCCACCATATTTTGCGAAGAAGCGAATCGTATCACCTGATTTTGCTTCCATCTCATCTTTGAAGTATTGTAATGCCTCATCTGTAATATGAATTTTCATATCTATCACTCCCCTTTCGTTTAGTGTACCGATATCCTACTCAAAAAAGCGAATTTCCTGTATGGTAGAGACAAGATTAGCTATGGAAGCACCATGAAACATTCATCTTAGGAGGAATTCGAATGAAACGATCGCTCGTAGTGCTGCTTGCGACCAGTCTCGTACTCGTCGGTTGCGGAAACGATTCCCCGTCTTCTACAGATACCAAATCCCCGAAGACGACGGAAACGAAACAACAGAAGGCTGAACAAGCCGTTCTTGACGTCTATCAAACATACGAAAAAACGCTCGGTCAATCCGGACGAGCAGATGCGAAGGATCTCGCATCGATTGAATATACGGGTGACGAAAAACAACTTGAACCGCTTGCCGTTGGTGCGAAAAACTTGAATGTCGTTCCCGGTAAGGTCGTCAAGTCGTTCCAAAAGGGCGACGTTGCCTATATTATCCATGAATTCAAGGATGCGAAAGGATCGATTCTCCCAAACCGGGGATCGAAACTGTTATTGAAGAAAGACGATGAATGGAAAATCGTCCTGACACCGACGACATTCGATCCGTCCGTCTTCTCGACGCTTGGCGATATGTTCACTGGATTTAACGCTGATGAATATGGTGTCAATGCGAAGGCGGCTGATGAGATCGGAAAAACCGATGAAAAAGAGCAGGATGCCGTCTTCTCTCGTGTCAATGCGCAAACCGATTATATGGCGCTTGAGATGAACAGTAACATCCTGATGATTTACGGTGAGGCGCTCAAGAACGAAGGAAATCCTGAAACGCTCGTTGATTACTATCAAGACTACGCAGACTGGTATGAAGAAGAACAGCCACTCCTCATGAAGACAGCGAAAGCCGGTACGGATTATGAGAAGTACTTGATTGCCCTCGATCCATTAAAAGAGAGTCTTCAAAAGAAGCTTGAGAAATATGCGGATCAATTAAACATGGAATTAGGATAAGGAGGAATTTTCATGCAAGCACCAACATTCACCCTTCCGAACGCACAAGGAGAACCGATTTCCCTCGAGGATTATCGCGGAAAAAAAGTCGTACTCTATTTCTATCCGAAGGATTCAACGCCTGGTTGTACGACCGAGGCATGTGATTTCCGTGATGCGACGCAAGCGTTCGAAGAAAATAACACCGTCATTCTCGGTGTTTCTGCTGATAGTCAGAAACGGCATCAAAACTTTATCGCAAAATACGAATTACCGTTCCAATTGTTATCAGATATCGAGCATGAAGTGTGTGAGCAATATGGCGTCTGGCAACTGAAAAAGAACTACGGTAAGGAATATTTTGGAATTGTTCGTTCAACTTTCCTAATTGATGAGTCTGGTGAAATCATCAAGGAATGGCGCAGTGTGAAAGTAAAAGATCACGTCGCAGAAGCACTTCAGTACGTCCAAGAGCAGAAATGAGTTCAAGAACCAGTTGTTTTATACAACTGGTTCTTTTTGTATTCAACCCTTTTAAAAACTCCTAATTTTATCCTTCAAAAAAAAATAATTTAATAAAAAAACCATTGGTATTACACACAAATTTAATGATTTTGAAATAATCTGAAAATATTCTATTGATTTTTCTGAATATTGTATTTATTATTGATAACAAGTTGATCCGGTGCTTTCCACAGCTTAAGAATAAAAGGCGATGACCCCTCTTATTTTTAGTCGGACACCGGATCGCTATCCTATCGGTTCTTATCGTTTCACCAGATATATCTATTTCTTTTGGGAGGGATTTACTTTATGAAGAAGAAAAAGGCACTTGCACTCGTTGGAGCACTGACAATCGCTGGATCAAGTCTTGCGGCATGTTCGACGACAGATGAAGGTAAAAAAGAAAGCGGTTCGACATCTGGAGAGAAATCTTCAGACAAACAAATCTTAAATTTAACGAGTGCTTCAGATATTCCAGCACTTAGCCCAACCGTCGCAACAGACTCTGTTTCCTTCACAGTGTTAAACAACGTCCAAGAAGGTCTATTCCGTCTTGATGACAAACAAGAAGCTACACCTGGTGTTGCTGAAAGTGTTGATGTTTCGGAAGATGGACTTACATACACGTTCAAGCTTCGTGATTCGAAATGGTCGGATGGAAGTGATGTCACAGCAAAAGACTTCGAGTATGCATGGAAACGTGTTCTTGATCCGAAAAGTGGTTCGCAATATGCGTATATCATGTATCTCATCGATGGCGCAGAAGCGTATAACACAGGAAAAGGAAAAGCTGACGATGTTGCAGTCAAAGCTGTTGACGACAAAACGCTCGAAGTTAAGCTGACACAACCGGCTGAATACTTCAAATCATTAACTGGTTTCGGTTCATTCATGCCACTGAAACAAGAGTTCGTCGAAAAACAAGGGAAAAACTTCGCGACGAAACCAGATACATTCCTTTACAACGGACCATTCGTCCTATCAGACTGGAAAACAGAAGTCGGTTGGAGCTACAAGAAAAACGATCAGTACTGGGATAAAGATAACGTTAAACTCGAAGAGATCAACTACAAAGTCGTTAAGGAAACATCGACTGCAGTTAACCTTTACGAAAAAGGTGATATCGACCAAGTTGGTTTGACAAGCGAATTCGTGGATCAGTACAAAGATAACGAAGAATTCGATACGCGTCTTGATGCATCGATGTACTATATCCAAATGAACTTCAAGAATGAACTCTTGAAAAATAAAGACATCCGTAAAGCAATCGACTCTGGGTACGATAAAGAGCAGATGGCAAAAGTTCTCTTAAACAACGGTTCAATCCCAGCTTATTACTATGTCCCGAAAGAATTCGCAAAAGGTCCAGACGGTAAAGACTTCCGTGATGGTAACGAAGGCTTCGGTTCATACGATGCTTCTTCTGCAAAAGCATCGTTCGAAAAAGGATTGAAAGATATCGGTAAAAAATCAGTCAAACTCGAGCTTCTTTCATACGATGATGATAACTCGAAGAAAATCTCTGAATACCTTAAAGGCGAGTGGGAGAAAAACCTTCCAGGTCTTGAAGTCACGATCAAACAACAGCCGTTCAAGAACAAACTTGAGCTAGAATCAAAAGGTGAGTTCGAACTATCATTCGCAGGATGGGGACCTGACTACCAGGATCCGATGACGTTCCTCGATATGTGGGTAACAGGTGGACCATACAACCGTGGAAAGTACTCAAGCGATAAATATGATTCACTCATCAAATCAGCTCAAAAAGAAGTAGATGCTGAGAAACGTTGGCAGGCACTGAAAGACGCTGAGAAAACTCTCCTTGAGGACGATCAAGCGATCTCTGTTATGTATCAGCGCGGAGCTTCCTTCTTACGTAAGCCGTATGTCAAAGGAATCGTCAACCATAAAGTAGGTGCCGATACTTCATACAAATGGGCATCAATCGAAGGAAAATAAGTTACACCAAAAGACCAGATTCGCTGACGAGCGTGTCTGGTCTTTTTTTCCACCTGTGTCCTTTGTCCTATTTTTCTGAATAGCATTAAAATTTCGTGTCATTCTGTTTTCATTTTTATATCTTCGTTTTATACTATCAAAGAAACCAATTCACTATATTTACAATAATTCATTAAAATTATTCATAATTAATGGAAATGAACCGATATATTTACCACAGAGGACTTTTGCCTCAATACTCTACTTCACTAGGAAGGAGGACTCACTCATGAAGCAACGCGTACTTACAAATCAAAAGAGTTATACGGAAGAACAACTCGAGATGATCGAAGCGATTCGCGCAGTCGGTGAACTCATCCAGGATCGTCCAAGGCGTACAGTCTACCGTCGTTATGCGCTCGTCAATGACTGGCCACAGCCAGAGAATATCGTTCGTCAATTCGGGTCTTGGCCTGAAGCTTTATCTGCAGCAGGTTACGAATGGAATGTAGATCAGCAACCCGAAGAACTCGAGCGGGCGCCGAAGTATACAAAAGATGAGATCTTAAAATCGTTTCATCGCTATGCGCAGGATGTCGGATCGACAATCACCTTGAAAAAGTATCAAATGTGGCGAAAATCCGTTCACCACGCACCGAGTCACTATCACATCGTTAAGATGTTCGGATCATGGCATGATGCCTGTACGGCAGCAGGTCTTGAAGCCAGCGTGACCTACTCTAAAGCAGAGCTCGCTGCATCGCTTCGTCAAGCCATCGAAGAAGTCGGATTTTCTCTTTCATTTGAAGCCTATCGAGAATGGGCGAAACGGAACAATAAACCCTCGACGAAAGCTCTATTACACCGATACGGCTCTTGGTCGGCTGCGATTCATGCGATTGAAAATGAGATCCGTCTCAACAAACAACAAGCTCAATGAACTCATCCATTCTTCAGTCCTTTCCGATCTTCGAGACGGAAAGGCTTTTTTTCACCCAAAAAAAGATGACGTTTCCGCCATCTTTTTTTGGGTGTGATTCAAATGACTTTCTCTTTCCATTCATGATACGCTGCGACACGATCGCGTCCTTGGAACTTCGCACCGACATACATCGCACGGTCCGCGTTTCGGATCAAACTGGCTAGATCGCCCAGTTCCTTCAGCGTATCTACCCCTATGCTCGCTGTAATCTCAAGAGTATGACCCTCGACTACTATCGGATTAGCATGTAACGTCTCACGAATTCGTTCTGCCACGATGCGGGCGGACTCTAGATCCGTATTCGGAAGCAAGATGACGAATTCTTCCCCACCATACCGAGCCACGAGATCCGTGATTCGCGTCGCTTGCATCAGCAACTTAGCTACTTCAAATAGGACGACATCGCCGATTTCATGACCGTACGTATCATTGATTTGCTTAAAGTGATCGAGATCGATCATCAATGCGGAGAAAGGATACAGATCGCGTTGTTTGATTCGACGATCCCCCCACTCTTGTAACGCGCGATAATTGGGTAATTTCGTCATCGCATCCGTCCGGCTATCAATCAGCAATCGCTCTCGTTCATGTGCGCGCTCTACAGCCCATGACAGGACACGCAACGCGCGATACAACTCGTACCCAAAGTCTTTCGTAAACTCTCCACTGGCTTCAGAGGCAAGTAAGAGTGAGCAATTGATCGTCTCCGTTGCTTCAGGCTGTATGAATAAGACGGATTGAATTTCCTCTGGTAAACAATCATACAATCGAATATCCCACTCCTGTTGCATACCATAGAGTAAAACTTCCTCTTTTTCAATGATTTCCTCTATGACCTTCCCTTCTACATGGTCCGCCTTTAATTTACGCCCATCCTTTAAGGAATAATAGACACTTTGTTGTCCCTCTTCGAAATCGAATTTAATCCATGCAATATCCGGTTTGACGAATTGATTGAGCTGTCGCAGGTATCGTTCGATGATAAATTGCGCGTCACCGTCTTTCCACGCCGCTTCTTTTAAACGTTCAATTTGTTCCCAATGCTCAATTCGGTCCGATGCTTGGACCGAACTACCGAGAGAACGCTTGATGATGAAAAGTGCAAACGCTGCCATTACAAGCCCGCTATTCCCGTTTCCTTGCACGACAAGTGTACTGAAAATACCATAGAGTAGTTCTGCCGTGATGACGACTGCTTCGAAGCGTAGCAGCTGAAACATGACATCACTTGGAATATTTTCACCCAAAAGAAATCGTGAAAGTTGGTATTGCAACAATAAGACAATCCATAAAATAACGACCATCGCAAGCAACGGGATGATGTTGTCAGTTAATTGAAAGGCATCACCATGCGTCCCACCTAAGAGATTATAAGCCAGACCTGCTGGTACGATTAAGAAAAGTTCTAGCGCCACATTGAACGGATAGTTATGTAGCATCCGTCGTCTTCCGACTGGTGTATGAATCGTACGTAATTGATAAATCAACATGGTGACCTGTCCTACACAAATAGCAGAAAGCATGCCATACGTTAAAAATGTGAACAATACAAAACCAAAATGAAACGTGAAGCTCATATGTCGTCGGCGAACCGGATCGACGACAAAAATAGTGGATAATGCGGCAATCAATAAAAACGTGAACAAGTCGACGCTGAGGCTATAATCCTTAGACTTCGCAAAAAGATCGATGCCAATCACGATTAAGAAAAATACGACCCAGCTTCGAAGGAGATATTGTTGAAAACGGCGCACTCGAACTTCCCCTTCCTGTTTAATCTATTTTTTAAAATTGTAATAAATTGTTAATTCTATTATTCAATTTTTTGAGCAAAATGTCGAACTTGAATCGTTTCATTTGATACACTCATTAAAGAGGTGATCTTTCATGACAAATACGTTTACTCAATATGCTTTTGACACGTTTCACATTGATGGTCTTGATTCACGAATGCATGCCATTCGCGAGCGCATCCAACCGATTTTTCGCGATATCGGACAAGAAATCACGCCCGACTTGACCGTCGCGATCGAAGAGGACATGCACGTCCATATCGCACAACATGCTAGACGCAAAGTAAATCCGCCACAGGATACATGGATGGCTTTTTCACCAGATAAACGCGGCTATAAAAAGCATCCTCACTTCCAAGTCGGACTGTTTGATGACCATTTGTTCATTTGGCTCGCCTATATCTATGAGTTGCCGAACAAACAACAATATGCCTCACAATTACTAAAGCATACGGATTTACTAACCACACTCCCTGAAGACTTCGTCATTTCATATGATCATATGAAAAAAGATGCTGTTCCCGTACACGAGACCGACATCCATTCAGGGTTAGAACGCTTCCATGATGTCAAAAAAGCAGAATTCCTCGTCGGTCGTCACATTTCAGCACAACAAGTGAGCGAATTGACACGCGAGGAGTTATTAGATGTGATTCGAAATACCTATTCGCATCTCGTACCACTCTATAAAACGATTAAATAAAAAGGATGGCCGAATCGGTCATCCTTTTCATTAGTTATATTTTACTAGAATTGACATGACTTGTGTACGGTCAGAGTTTAAATTTAGATAAATGTTGACCTGTTTTGAGGAAACGGTCATGACATTGAACGTTTTATCGAGTTTTGCTGTCGGATAGGCTTGTTTGACTTCCTTGACTGTAACCGTCCGTTTGACTTGTTTCGGATCATAAACGATGGCACTGACTTTCGCTTTTGCATCCTTCACACCATACGTTGAACAGTAGTGAAGGGCACGATCTGCTGAAGCAAGACCGTTTCCACTTTGACACCAGTTCGAGCTCTTTTCGCCTTTGTACACCTTATGTACTTGCGCAAGTGTCGTTTTTTCAAGAACAACTTTTCCATCGAGGGAATGTGCTTGTTTTGCTTGCGTCTGAATTTCTTGAAGCCATTTTACATCAGTTTGTTTTGTTGCTTCGACCGATTGATTATATGAAGTGCCTGACACGATGCTGACAGTGAGTGCGGCAGTTAAGATGATTCCTAAGACTTGTTTCATGTTAATGTCCTCCTCGGCGCCTATATAAAGCGTTGATAATAAACTGATTCCCCTATTTCAAAAAATTATTCAGTTTTTATAGTTTTTTTATGGAAGTTTATTTTTATTTTTTATACATGCAAACAAAAAGAACCTAGTGTCGGCGGGACACTAGGTTCTTCCTCATTTCTTATGCATCTTAAACTCTAGGAACAACTCATTGTAATGTGCGAGCATCTTCTTCCCGAGGTTCTCATAAACTTCAAGTGTATCGGTGACTTGTTTATCAGGATAGAATCGCTCATCGGTCCGAACCGATTTGTCGAGCAGTTTTAAGCCTTCTTTGTTTGGTGTCGAATAGCCGACGTAATCCGCATTTTTCGCTGAAACATCTGGACGCAGCATGAAGTTGATGAACTCATGTGCCCCCTCGACGTTTTTCGCGGTCTTCGGAATGACGACATTATCGAACCAGACGTTTGATCCTTCTTTTGGAATGACGTAGTCAAGATTTTCATTCTCGCTCATAATCTCGTTTGCATCACCTGACCAGACGACACCGAGCCCCGCTTCTTCATTCGCGAGCAATAACTTAATCTCGTCTCCGACAATTGCCTTGACGTTTGGTGTCAGGCGCATCAAGTTCGCTTTTGCTTCCTGTAGTTTCGACTCATCCGTTTCATTTAACGAATAACCGAGACTATTCAAGCTCATCCCCATCACTTCACGGGCACCGTCAGCGAGTAGAATCTGATTCTTTAGCTTCGGATCCCAGAGATCCTTCCAGCTCGTCGGTTTCTTCCCATCAATCAAGTCTTTATTGTAGACGATACCGACCGTTCCCCAGAAATACGGAATCGAGTACTTGTTGTTCGGATCGAACGATAAATCTAAAAAGCGCGAATCGATGTTTTTGAGATTCGGGATTTTTTGATGATCGATCGGAACGACGAGCTTCTCATCGATCATCTTCGCAATCGCATAGTCGGACGGAACAGCGATATCGTACGTCGTTCCTCCCTGTTCGATTTTCGTCAGCATTGCTTCGTTTGAATCGAACGTCTGATAGACGACTTTGATGCCGCTCTCCTTCTCAAACTGTTTGATCAGTGCTGGGTCGATGTAATCGCCCCAGTTGTAGATGTTTAGAACATTTTTCCCTGAATACCCTTGTGTCTCATTTAACTGATTCAAGGTGAATAAAATGACACCCGAGATCAGGAAAATCGCGGCAAATAATTGAATCAATTTTTTCAACGGTCATTTCACCTCCGGTCGCGAAAGCTTCGTAGCAGCTCGTTGGTTCAAGAAGTAGTAGCCGATGACGAGTAAGAACGTAAACAAGAAGATGACGGTCGACAAGGCGTTGATCTTCATCGAAATCCCTTGACGGGCAAGTGAGTAGATCTCAACGGACAACGTCGTAAAGCCGTTTCCTGTCACGAAAAACGTCACCGCAAAATCATCCAGTGAGTACGTCAATGCCGTAAAGAAGCCAGCGAAGATCCCCGGTGTGATATACGGCAAAATAACTTTCGTCAAAACATCCCAACGGCTTGCGCCTAAGTCGCGCGCTGCATCAACGAGCGTTGGACTCATCTCCTGCAACTTCGGCAGGACGAGAATGACGACAATCGGTACCGAAAACGCGATGTGGGACAGTAGGACTGACGTAAAGCCGAGTTGGATGCCAAGTAGCGTGAAGAAGATCAAGAACGATGCCCCAATGATAACATCCGGACTGACGATCAAGATGCTGTTGAGCGTCAACAACGACGTCTCGACCCGTTTCTTACGGACGGCTTGAATCCCAATCGCTCCGAATACGCCAAGAATCGTCGAGATTGCGGCTGATAACAAGGCGATGACGAGTGTGTTCAAGACGATGATCAGCAAACGTGAATCTTGGAAGACTTCCTTGTACCAATCCCACGTGAACGAATCGAAGTTCGTCATGTTGTCAGCACTGTTGAACGAATAGAATGCCAAGTAGAATATCGGAGCATACAAAATGATGAAGACTCCGATCAGATAAAGATTTGCTAGTTTCAGACGTTTCATCAAGTCGTCGCTCCTTTCTTCCGTTTCGTACTCGTCAAGGCAAGGATGATCGCCATCGCGATGATGAGGAAGACAGCGATCGTCGCTCCCATGCCCCAGTTCTGTGTCACGAGGAACTGCTGTTCAATCGCTGTACCGAGCGTGATGACGCGGTTCCCGGCAATCAGACGCGTAATCATGAACAGCGATAACGCCGGAATGAAGACGAGCTGACAGCCTGACTTCACACCATCGAGCGTCAGCGGGAAGACGACACGCCGAAACGTCGTGAAGTTCGACGCCCCAAGATCACGTGCAGCGAAGATGAGTGACGGACTCAGTTTTTCAATCGCATTGAAGATCGGCAGGATCATGAACGGAATGAAGATGTACACTGAGACGAAGACGAAACTGAAATCGGTAAAGAGAATCTGTTGTCGTCCAATTCCAATCGCTTCAAGCGTTTGGTTCGCAAGACCATACGTACTGAACAACCCGATGAAGGCATAAGCTTTCAACAACAAGTTGATCCACGTCGGTAAGATGATCAAAAGTAGCCACAGCTGTTTATGCTTCGTTTTCGTCAACAAGTAAGCGGTCGGATAACCGATCAAGAGCGAAAACACTGTAATCAAAAAGGCATACCAGAACGAGCTGAGTGTCATCGTTAAATAGGTCGACGTAAAGAAGTTCTGGTAGTTCTCAAATGAGAAGTTGCCGTCCAAATCAAGGAATGAATAGTAGACGACGAGTACAATCGGTGCGATGACGAACAAGGCAATCCAGAATAGATACGGGATGAGATACCAGTTACGTGATTTTTGCATCATAACACCCCGTCGTAGGATTCCAGACGCTTATCGAATTCTTCTTCCGTCTCGTTCAGTCGCATGACGTGAATCGCTTCCGGATCAAATGTCAGTCCGATCTGCTCACCAACCGTCGCTTTTTTCGTACTGTGGACGAGCCATTCGTTACCGACTTCATCCATACAAGCGATCTCGTAATGCACGCCACGGAAAAGTTGCGAATCGACGGTGACTTGTAGTTTCCCTTGGGTCACGTTCGTGATTTCGAGATCCTCCGGACGGATGACGATCTCGACCGGTTCGTTCAATTCAAGACCACGGTCGACACATTCGAATTCCTTTTCGGCGAACCAGACCCGATAGTCTTCCACCATGCGCCCTGGAATGATGTTCGACTCACCGATGAAGTCCGCGACGAAGCGGTTGATCGGTTCATCGTAGATATCCGTCGGTGTGCCCGATTGTTGAATGACACCGTGATTGAGGACGAAGATTTCATCTGACATCGCCAGTGCCTCTTCTTGGTCGTGCGTGACGAAGATGAACGTGATGCCAAGACGACGTTGCAAGTCGCGGAGCTCATACTGCATCTCTGTCCGTAATTTCAAGTCGAGCGCTGACAGTGGCTCATCGAGCAAGATGACTTCCGGCTCATTGACGATTGCCCGAGCAATCGCGACACGTTGCCGCTGTCCACCTGACATCTCGGTGATTTCTCGTTTCTCATAACCGGACAAGTTGACGAACTTCAACGCGTCCGTCACACGTTTAGCGATTTCTGCTTCTTTCACCTTCTTGATGCGAAGACCGAAGGCGATATTTTCAAAGACGTTCAAGTGCGGGAAGAGTGCATAGTCTTGGAAAACCGTATTGACTTGACGTTTGTTCGCCGGTACATCGTTGATCCGTTTTCCGTTGAAGATGATGTCCCCTTCCGTCGCTTCCGAAAAGCCAGCAATCAGTCGTAAGATCGTCGTTTTCCCACAACCCGATGGTCCGAGTAACGTATAGAACTTCCCGCGTTCGATTTCAAAGCTGACTTGGTCGAGGACGGTCTGATCGTCGTATCGTTTCGTGACGTCCTTGAATTGAATGATCGTAGTATCTGCCAATCTAGTTCCTCCTTTATAAATATGAGTCAGTCGCAGTCACGAGGACCTTCGTCTCTTGTGTTGACTCATTGCGTAGTTGATGGATTTCTGAAGCCTTATAGTAAAGGGTCTCTCCTTGTTTTGCTACAAAAGACTGACGTCCGAGCGTCAATGTGACGTTTCCTGCGAGCACATAGACGAACGTCTCTGCACCCGATGGCTCATACGTCTTGAATGCTCCTCCTGGCGCGAGTGTCAATAGGACTGGTTCCATCTCTTTTTCATTCGATTCCGGAATGAGCCATGTGACATGATACCCCTGTTCCTCATCGGCATACGTCGTGACATCCTCTTCCCCATAGATGACTTTTTGATTGAGTGTATCCTCATCAAAGAAATCCTTTGGTGAGATGCCAAGAACTTCGAGGAGATGAAAAAGCGTCTCGATCGACGGTGAACTGAGTTCCCGTTCGAGTTGCGAGATGTACCCTTTACTCAGGTCTGTTCTTTCCCCTAGTTCCTCTTGCGTCAATCCCTTTTGAAGACGGAGGTTCTTGATTTTTTGACCGATTGAGTACAATCGACGTCCTCCTCTCATCGGCTTAGTTTAGTATAAGATGACTAAAAGTTTACTAATCACGTACCGATTATAGCGTATTTCATTATTTAATCAACTAAAACGTTCGATATTTTTTAATGTTCATTTGACAGCGAGAACGCTTACACCTACAATTAATATCAGGTACTAATTTAAGGAGGAACTTGTTATGCGGATCGCTTGGATTACTGATAGTACAACGATTTTACCGGATACGATCGCTCAGCGCGATGATCTTTCGGTCGTCCCTTTACTTGTCATGAAGGATGGAGAAAGTTTCGTCGATGGTGTCGACGTTGATGCAGAGACCGTCTATAGCTGGATTGACTCAAAACACAAGGTAACGACGAGCCAACCTTCGATCGGGAGTTTCACAGAGCACTATGAACGGTTGAAAGAGGATTACGACGTCGGCTTCGCTGTTCACTTATCGAGCGAACTGAGCGGAACGTACAGCGCTTCCGTTCAAGGGGCAGAGATTGCTGGCTTTCGTCTAATTGCGATTGATTCCCGTTGTGGCATTTACCCGGCTGGTCAACTTCTAGCAGAAGCGATTGAACTCGTCGAAGCGGGACACTCGATCGAATCCGTCGAACAGATCATTCTCGAGCGTCGTTTCGACCATCACATTGAATTCACGGTCGCGAACCTCGATCAATTACAAGCAGGCGGACGGATCTCTTCGACGAAGGCATTCGTCGGTAACTTGTTGCAACTTCGTCCGTTGTTCCACTTCGAGGAAGGAAAGATCGTTCCTTACCAAACCGTCCGGACGTTCAAAAAAGCGCATTCGAAGATTTTTGATCACCTTGTCGCAATCATTGAACGGGGACAGGTCACGGATATTTCACTATTCCACGCGACAGCGTACGAACTGGCACTCGAGTGGAAACAACGCCTCGAATCGCAATACGATGTGCGTGTCCGGATCGATGACTTAACACCGGTTCTCGGTTCGCATACAGGAAATCCAGCGATCGGAATGTCCTTTTTGAACCCGACGCGCCGACCGTGATGACTAATGAATTTGATTTTTGGGTAAACCTTCTTTAGAGAATAAAGGAGGTTTTTTGTTTGAAAAATAATAAATGGATTTGGCTCAACTGGGTCGGCTTCATCTTCACAATTGCCGTGAACGCCCTTGATGGTGGAAAGACAGGACGAATCTCTGATTCGATCATCACATTGTTCAAACCGGCTGGGTATGCGTTCTCGATTTGGGGATTAATTTATACGATTCTACTCATCTGGTTGATTTTACAATCGATTCCGAAGTTCAAGGAACACGAACTGGCAAAGAAAATCGGACCGTGGTTCTTGATCAGCTGTCTGTTTAATGCTGGCTGGATCGTTTCCTTCACGTTTGAACTGTTCGTTGTCTCCGTCGTCGTCATCGTTGGTCTCTTGTTGTCCTTGATCGTCATCTACTCAAAAATTGATCGTGAGACGAAAGGATTACGCTTTAAGCTACCGTTCTCGCTTTACCTCGGCTGGGTATCGGTCGCGACGATTGCCGACATCTTCCTGACGATCAACGCAGAAGGTGTAACATCTTGGCTTGGAATTGGAGATGCGGGTTGGACGATGATCATACTCGTCGTCGGAGTCGTCATCGCTCTTCTCTTCATGTTTGCGAACCGTGACCCGATTTATCCGCTCGTCTTCGTTTGGGCGTATATCGCGATCAACTTCGAGTCCGATAACGGTCTCGTCGATACGACGGTTCTCGGTAGTGTCGTCTTATTGTTAGCCGGTTATATCTTCCTTCTCGTCCGGATGCGCCGCCAAGTCAGCGTGAGCAAGTGACGTTCCTTTCTCGTTCAAACGGCGTATACTAAAGGAAAGGAGTGAATGACCATGAACATCACATTTACACCGTCTGCTCAGGAGCGAATCCGCCAATTACGCGGTGAAGTATCCGGTCTACTGCATCTCTATTACGATACAGAGGGTTGTGGTTGCGGAAACTCTGGTATTTTCAGTATTCGCATCGTCGATGAAGCGACATCCGAAGACATGACGATTGATTCAAACGTCGGTCCCGTTCTCGTCAAGCGGTGGTCGAGTCATTTCCTCGATCAAGAAATGACACTCGATTACAACGCGGAGAAAAAAGCGCTCATCCTAAAAAGTGATGGCCAATTCTTCAATACGAATGTGCTCGTGACGGATCAAACAGGCTGCGTCCTGACGGTTCGTTCATAAGCGCAAATGAAAAAGGCAACTTCCGTCGTGGAAGTTGCCTTTGTTTGTGTTCGAACAGACAGGTGCTGCGTCGAAAGCTAGATGGTCTGAGTATGATTGAATGTACTAGATGTCTGTCTGCGTCGTGCACGAGCTGGTAATATCCCAGCGCTTTGCGTCCCCCCAGACGTCGCATGCATCATCCTCGCATGCTTATCTAGTATACGAACGAAATTCATGTTTGGATTGCCTTATCCGACATTCAGAACCGTTTCTTCGATCGCTTGCTGATTCAAATCCTTCACATGCATCGGTCTACTATAGTAGTAGCCTTGTCCATAATCACAACCGAGGCGTTTCAAGAAGAGATGCTGTTCAAGCGTTTCGACACCTTCCGCTACGACTTCGATCCCAAGACTCTTCGCAAGCTGGATGATCATTTCTGTAATCGCTGTTCCCCGTTCGTCATGTGGGACTTCATCGATGAACGACTTGTCGATTTTTAAGATATCGATCGGCAAATGCTTCAAGTGCGTTAGCGACGATAGACCCGTTCCAAAATCATCGAGAGCGATTGTCAGACTAAGCTGTTTCAATTCACCAAGCATCGTCATCGCCCGGTCCAGATTCTCCATAACGGACGTTTCCGTTATTTCGAGTTGTAGTTGCAATTCACTTCCGTTCTTCAAGGAATGATGAACGATTTCTTTAATCATCATATTATGCGACTCCGATCGGAAATGCATCGCGGATAAGTTCACCGAGACTTGGCGAATGAAATAATCTTCTTTCTTCCAAATCTCCATCTGTGCAACGGTCTCCTTCAACACCCACTCGGTCAAACGATGAATCAAACTATACTTTTCAGCAAGTGGAATGAATTCCGCCGGTGAGATGAAACCGAACTTCGGATGATTCCAGCGAATTAGAACTTCCGCCTGATCCACCTTGCCTGTCGCGAGTGCGATCTTCGGTTGGTAGACGAGAGCGAACTCCTTGAAATCCGTCATCGCCCGGCGTAAGGAACCGACGATCAATTGCTCTCTTTTGTCGGAATGCAGGGAATCATCGTACACGATGAATCGATCTCTTCCTTCGTTTTTGCCGACCCGGAGAGCACTTTCCATTTGACCAATTCGCATTTCTAATGTTTCTCCCATATCCGGTAAGATGACACCCATCGTTGCTGTCAAATGGATTGGTTGATCATCTAAGTGAATCGGTTGTCGAATATCTTCTAAAATTTGTTCGAAAGTACGAAGTAAGGCATCAGTAGGTACTTTTTTGATAAGAAAAAACTGCGTTCCATTATAACGAATACATGCTTCATCTTCCGATAAGGACGCACGCATCCGATCTGCAAACTCACGAATGACGGCATCTCCTTTATCAAAACCAAACGTATCATTGACCCATTTGTACCCGTCCAGGTCAAGTATAGCCATCGCCATCTCGTCTTTAGACTTTCCGTAATGCGTATCTACTTTTATCATATGGTGATCTAACCATCTACGATTATGCAAACCGGTCAAATGATCAGTATATGCCATCATCTGTAAGGCACGTCGTTCTAAATGAATATAGAGTCCAGCGATTAAGATCAAAATCAAAAATACCGGAATGGCTACATCGTTTAAAATATTCGATGTAATAGGACCATCACCAATACGTCCTGCTTGATCAATCGGGATACAAAAAGATGTTCCTAACATACCTACGTAATGCATGGAAGAGATAGCAAAGCCCATTACAATCGCAATGGGAATAAGAATTCTTTTCTTATCAACATGTCGTAAACGATGTAGGAGTAACAAGGCAACATATGCTACAGTGATCGCAATTAGGATGGATAGAGCGAACATCCCTGTTTCATAACGAATCGCGCCACCAAAATCCATTGCCATCATCCCAAGATAATGCATCATCGCAATACCTACGCCCATCAAAGAACCTGCTAAAATGACTTTGTTTCGTGTAATTGCTGATGAGTAGAGTAGATAAAAGGCGATGAAGGCAGCTAAAATAGCTGGAATGACGGATAAGAACATTAAAATCCAGTCATAACGAACCGTGACGGGTAAAGCGAAAGCACCCATACCGACGAAATGCATCCCCCAAATCGATAATCCCATCGTCAAAGAAGATAAGAATAACGCTCGTTTTTTCAAAGAAATCGCCTTAGCCAAACGTCGATTTAATTCAAGCGATCCATACGATCCAATGATCGCGACGAGTACCGACAGTACAACTAAGCCCACTTCATAGTGCTTTGTTAAAATAATCCATTCATTCATTGTATGTGGCCTCTCCTTATAGAACTGACTTTCTTCTTAGTATCGACGGTTATGAAGTATATTTTCAGTCGAAACTTGCATTTCATGCGATTTAATTGATATTTTCTATTTTTTAGTCTTTTTTTCTTAATGTAAAACGCACAAAAAAACGAATTCGTCGTAGACGAATCCGTTCGTATTTTTTAAGTTAAAGTGCAACTGAGGCCACGATTTCTCCCGTAGGTTTCGCTAAATCCGGCTCTGGTTCGACAGTGATCGCTACAGCATCGACGTCACCATTACCTTTGAGTTGAAATACCGCTGCTGCTTCGCCGTCTTTTTCAATAATACCGTTCGCAGTCGGTGTCTCACCTTTGATGGTCCATAATTGATACAATTCTCCTTTTTTCAATGGAGGCAGATCTTTCAATTGAACGAGCATATACGACTTATCGTTTTGTGTAAATACCATGCTTGATCCCTTGATTGACTCGTTGCTTTCAAAGTTTCCCATTCCTTTAATTTCATCCATCGCCAGTGTTTCCGGTGTATCTGTACTTTCTTCCTGTGACAAAAAGTAGGCATTCGCACCAAGTGAAAGAATAAGGGCGGCAGCAATGCTCATCAACCAGCCAAGTGGGACACTCTTTTTCTTCGTTTGTTGCTGACGTGCTTGTTTAATGTCTACTGGAGTAGTCATCGGTTCTTCTTTAGGAGACTCCGTCTCTGTAGAACCAAGAACTTCTCCAAGAATACGTGCTTTCATTCCTACAGGAACAGGACGCTCCGGAAGCGATTCAGCGATGGGAAGCATGAGTTCTTCCATTTCTAAAAGTGCTTCGCGACATTCTTCGCACGTCGCAAGATGCGCTTCGAACGCGTCGCGATCTGCTGAAGAGAGTGTTCCATTGAAGTAATTGATCAAGTCATGACAACGTTCTTCCATCTCGTTCCCTCCCATCTAATCGTTTTCTTAATGCTTGAATCGCACTTCTGATACGTGTTTTGACTGTTCCGAGTGGTAAGTCAAGTTGATCTGCGATTTGTTGTTGCGTTAGTCCTTGGAAGTAGACCAGTTCGATCAAATCCTGTTGTTCTGATTTTAGTTCACTTACGGCGCCCCGCACTTCCGCTGCAGTTTCGCGTTGCATGACGGTCCGCTCAACAGGTTCATCATATCCGCCATCTCGTTCTTCAACTTCAATCGTCGGTTGTCGTTTTTCACGACGTAGACAATCAAGAGCCGCATTACGCGTGATTGTCAAAATCCAAGATGAAAACTTTCCTTTTTGTGTATCAAAATCAACACGACCATTCCAAATTTTCATCCATACTTCTTGAATGACTTCTTCAGACAATCGATCATTATTCGTAAAGCGATAGGCGAATGAAAATAACAATCGCTCGTACTTCTCGTACAAAGTCTCGAGTGCCTGTTCATCACCGCTACGCATCAGATGATAAAGCGATTCATCGGATTGAGTATGCATCCTTTTCCTCCTCCTGATATCAGCTTCATCATATAGTATACGAGAGCTAACACCAAATCGTTTTAGTTTTCATCAATTTTCTAAGTAAATTCCTCACCACATCCATATTCCCTGATTTCAAGAAAAGTATATCTTAAAATTCGATAGAATTGACAGTAATACCGTTATGGGCATAGCATAAAGGTATTACTCAGACGTTAGTTCTACTATGAAACGGAGGAACATATATGGATTATGATCGCAAAATGAAAAATCGCGTCAGCCGAATCGAAGGTCAATTACGTGGTATCCTTCGTATGATGGAAGAAGGGCAAGACTGTCGAGATGTCATTACTCAACTTTCCGCTGCTCGCTCCGCGATTGATCGTACGATTGGTGTCGTCGTAAGTTCCAATTTAATTGAGTGCGTAAAAGACGCCGAACAAAATGGTGACGGTCAGACAGAAGAGCTTGTGAAGGAAGCCGTAAATCTTCTTGTCAAAAGTCGCTAATTACTATAAACCACCCGTCAGAGTAATTTATATCTGATTAAAAAAACAGGGTCAAGATTTCATTGAAATCCGATTCCCTGTTTTTTTAGGTTTAGTATAAAACTTTGAGTTGATCCAAGTACACCTTACTTTTAACGGTTGTCCCCTTTTTCGTTACATCCGTTTCAACAAAATACAGCGATTCGATTTTAAGAGGTGTTGGCCACGTCGGATCGAGTGTCGCTTGTACCGTTTTAAATCCTTTCCAATCTACCTTCTTGACGAAATCCACGACATGTCGATTTCCTGCAGCATCTTTGACTTCTGAGCGAAGCCAAGGCGCGCGTCCATCTCCATACACATCCATCGTCAATCCACGAGCAGGAGAAGGAATGATCCAGGATGCTTTTTTAATGTACATGGCTCCGTTTTGTTTCTTCCATCCTGAATAATCATATGTCATTTCAAGCGATTGTTTGCCACTGGATTTCTTTAAGGAACTGAGACGGACAGCATAACTCGAAACATAAGGAGATTTCGCTTCGTAGACTCCCTGTTCGAAGGAATCGATGACTTCCTCTTTTTTCATAGCAGAGACGGTGACCGGTAGTCGAACCGTCTTCCCTCCAGATGAGACAGTTAGTTCTGTCTTCCCGATTTTCTTTGCAAGAATATTCCCTTTTGTAATCGATGCGGTCGCTCCGTTTGCAACCTGGTAATTGAGTTGCGAAGCAGGGATTACGACACGTCGTCCGTTTAGCCATCCTTCTGATGAAATCGTGAGGCGTTGTCCTACTTTTAACAAGATCGGACGCCCTCCATTGACTGTAAGACCGGTCAAGCGATTCGTGACTGGAATCGATACGGTTCGTTTAGCACGATCAACTTGCATCGTACCTGTCCATTTTCCAGGAGTCAGCGGTGCCGTGACTTGTAAGCCTTTGACACCTGTCCCTTTCCAAATAATCGATTTCTTCGTTGCATCTACAGGCTGTCCATTTGCATCCGTCAGCTTTAATCCAAATCCACCTTTTTCACCTATATATAATTCTTTAGGGGCAGTCAATAAAATCGTCGTCGCTACATTCGATGGAACATAATGAGTGGCTAATATTAAACCGTTCGTAATAGAGCGACTTCTTCCATCTGCCGGTACATTCGCTGTTTTAGGTAAAAATTCTCCAGCGCGTCTGACCATTATCTCTGTCGATCCCCCACCATCAAATGCGAGGGCCGACGTCACACCTAAACGCTTCATTTGCTCTACTGCCTCAAGCATCGTAATCCCTTTTGAATCAAGACGAGCTTGGTCCACCGTAATGATTTGAACTGTCCCGTTTGATGTTGTACCGATGAGTGTCCGCGCCTTACGAGCGAGCATCAAAAAGCGGTCATGATTCAATGCTAGGCTGTCTAAACTATATCCAACTCCATTTTGAATCAACCAGTTATATCCGGATACAGCTTCTTGAATATCGTTACGCATTTGAAGATTCGATAATTGAACTAGATTTAATTGTGTTGATAACAGACCATTTGATTTTTCTTCTGCTGCTTTCACAAGTGCGAGTAGTGCTGCTTTTTGTTTTCCGAGACCTACGAGGACAACTCCAGCATCGGGTAAGCGAATTTCTTTACGGAATGTCGTATCTACCGATTCAACGGTCCATTGATAGTTCTTCCCGAGTGTAAACGCCGATGTCCCTGTTCCTTTTAAATAGACGATAGCAATTTCTTTTTTCATCGCTTCTGACGGCTCAATTAGCTTCAGCATTTTTGAAGCATGATGAGCTGAACTAAAGATACCGATTCGATTCGCTAAGTTCTCGTTACGGTTAACTGAATGGATCGTTACCCGCTTCGTATCAGTCGTCGCAGATCCGATGATACCGAACGACCCGATTTCTGGTTTCCCTTGTCCGTTGATCATGAATGATGGGAATTTTGTCGCAGAATCTTTTACACTATGACTAACCAGTACTTGATTTTGCTGAATTTGAAGTCCAATCGGTAACCCCGAAGCTACTCGATACATATCGGCATTGATCGCTGTTACGACACGACCCCCGCTCGCTGTCACGCGACTAACTTGAGAAGGTAAAGATTCTGTTGCTAATACACGATCTCGTCCTTTCGTCGTCATCCAGTAGTTACCGGTATCGGGCTGAACCGTTATGTGTCGAAATAACTGTGGTGTACCCGAAAGTGTTTCTGATTTTGTCGTATAAGTCACACCTTTTGAGATCGTTTCTGCCTGAGTGGTAGAGACAGATTGAAAAAGACAAAAAGTTGTTAATAAAATACAAATTTTCTTGAACATAACACACCTCCGTTATATATTATGCCTTTTTTAGTAAATAAATGACATAATTAATTCAGGAGAGGTTTATTTTTATTCATAACAGGTATAGAAAGTAGTTAACTGATTCCTTTTAAGCCATATATGTTGCAATCAACATATGAATCTATTCATACATGATGTAGGAGGCCTTTTCATGAGTGTATCTGTATTTATTGATGTCGCGTGTAAGACAGGTGAATCTCCTGTCTACGATGCGAAAACAAAACGCTTTTATTTTGTCGACATTCCGAATCAACTTCTTTTTTCATATGACCTTGCCACAGAAGCACTCAAGCCGTACACGTTACCAAGCGCCATCACATCAATTGCCTTGACGGACGCTCCAGACTTATTACGTGTCACGGCTGAACACGGATTTGGGACGTTTGATCTCAAGGAAGGTCATCTGTCTCTTGAGCATCAACTGTCACTGCCCGATTCCGACCGAATGAATGACGGAAAGCTCGATCCGACTGGACAATATGTCGCTGGTAGCATTAATGAAGAAGACGGTAAGACTGCTGGATTGTTCCGTCTGCGTCATGACGGTTCCATCGATGTCTTGCACGAAGACTTGACGAACTCGAATGGACTCGTCTGGTCAGAAGATGGCAAGACGCTCTATCACATCGATACACCGACAAAAAAAGTCTATGCCTTTGACTACGCTCCGGACGCACCACTTTCCAATAAACGTGTCGCCGTTGACCTTGAAGAAGAAGAAGGGTTCCCGGATGGTATGACGAAGGACGCGGAAGGTCATGCTTGGATCGCACATTATGCTGGATCATGCATTACCCGTTGGAATCTTGCGACTGGTGAAAAACTCGATCATGTCGACTTCCCTGTTTCGAATCCGACGTGCCCGATTTTCTATGAAGATCGATTGCTCGTCACGACGGCTGCCGACGGAGATGATGCACCACATGCCGGTGCCGTCTTCGCTGTGACATTTGAATGATTCATAGAAGAGGGATCATCTTTTTAGAGGTGATCCCTCTTTTTCCACATAATGCGTCTAGACGCATCTAAAAAAACAGACGATACTAAAGAAGAAGACTATTCATTTTTTGAAGGAGTGAAGCCGATGCGTGTCACGACAATCGAACGTTTACACCAACTGCAGACGACCCCATCCTTTTTCCCGGTCAACTGCTACCTGTTTGAAGAAGCAGACAGTTTGACATTGATTGATGCCGGCCTCGGGATCAACGCAAAGGCGCTCTATCACTATATTCGACAGCAAGAGAAACCGCTTGGTGCAATCATCCTGACTCATGCGCATGCCGATCATGTCGGTTCGCTTGATTTTCTCGCGAATGCCTTTCCTCTCGCTCAAGTCTGTATCAGTTACCGTGATGCTGCATTGCTCAGCGGGGATGAGACGCTACGCGAAGGCGAAACGACACCTTTAAAAGGTGGTATTCCGAAAAACATCAAAACACGTCCGGATCGCTTGCTTGAGAGTGGTCAACAAGTCGGAAGTCTCAGTGTCATCGCCTCACCTGGTCATACACCTGGTTCGATCTCGCTTTGGCATGAAGGAAGCCGGACGTTGATCGCTGGAGATGCTTTTCAGACGCAAGGGGGACTCGCCGTCTCCGGTGACGTCCGCTGGCAATTCCCTTTTCCCGCACTCGCGACATGGGATCCGGACGTCGCCCTTCGCTCGGCTGATCAACTGACGGAACTGTCACCGGATATACTTGCTGTCGGACATGGTCCGCTCTTTCTCGGACCGAGTTACGAAATGCGTCAAGCCGTTGATCGATTCACTCAGGTCTTGCAGACGAAAAAATCATCACCTTTCAAGTAATGTACGCATATGAAAAAACATCCGCGAACGTGTTCCTGACATGTCCGCGGATGTTTTTTCGTTCAACAGACGACTCACGTCTGTTCTGTAACAGCATAACGATAGACGCGTGCTTCGTAAGGACGCAAGATATCCGGGCTACCCGGATAGTTTGATATGAGCAACTTTTCCTGTGGTAAGACGAGGGCGGTCTGCATCGGTTCATCATGTACGTTGAGGACGATCCGCCAGACTTCTCCCTCTAATTCCCGCTCATAGATATAGAGATACGGATCATGAAGCGCTAAGTCTCGGTATGTACCGTAGACCATAATCGGATGATCCTTTCGCATCTGAATCAGCGACTTGTAAAAAGCAAGCACGGACGATGGATCGGCTTCTGCCTGCGCGACATTGATGTTCGTATAATTCGGATTGACCGCTAACCATGGTTTACCACTCGTAAAGCCAGCTGCATGTGTATCGTCCCACTGCATCGGTGTACGGGAGTTATCGCGCGCGAGTAACTGCATCGATGAGAGCACGACCTCTGGGTCCTCTCCGCCAGCGACGCGCTCCGCGTATCGATTTCGAAAGGCGACGTCCTGATAAAGCGACGGATCCGAGAAGCGAATCCCCGTCATCCCGATCTCTTCTCCTTGATACACGTATGGAATGCCCGGTAACGTATGCAACATCAAACCGAGTAGTTTCGCACTCTCAACCCGGTATCGTTCACTGCCGAAGCGCGTCACTTGTCGTGTATGATCATGGTTGTTGAGGAACTGTGAATTGACACCTAATGGGTATAAGACGTCGTACCAGCGTTTTTGAATCTCCTTGAATCGTAAGAGATCCATCGCTTCCATGTCGTCCGCGATTTCGAAGTGAAACAGTGTCCGGAGTTCTTTTCGTTCATCACTGACATATAACAGTCCATCTTCTGGACCGACGAACGGAATCTCACCGACTGTAAACAAGTCTTTACCAGCGAGAACATTCGCATGCATCTCCTGCAAGAAGTCATGCACTCCTGGCTGATTCCCAAGGTACGAGAGATCAAACGGATTGGCGACATCCTCGAACGACCGTTTTTTGATCAAGTTGATGACATCCATCCGGAAGCCGTCGATCCCTTGAGCAATCCACCAGTTCATCATATCGTAGATTGCTTGCCTCACGGCTGGGTGCTCCCAGTTCAAGTCCGGTTGTTCTTTGGCGAAGGAATGAAAATAATACTGCCCGCGCTCTTCACTCCACGTCCACGGACTTGGCGCAAAGTACGAGCGCCAGTTGTTCGGAGGCGTCTCTTTCGTGCCGTCTTTCCAGATGTACCAGTCATCCTTATCGTTGATCCGCTCCCGCGACTGACGGAACCAGTCATGCTGGTCACTCGTATGGTTCACGACTAAATCGAGAATGATCTTTAATCCACGGGCGTGAGCAGCCGTGATCAACTCCTGGAGATCTCCCATCGTTCCCGCTTTTTTCATGATCTCGTAATAATCGGCAATATCATAGCCGTTATCGACGTCCGGGGAACGATAACATGGATTCAGCCACACGACATCGATACCAAGTGAAGCGATGTAATCAAGCTTCTCGATGACACCTCTTAAATCACCGATCCCATCCCCGTTCGAATCTTTAAAGCTACGCCAGTAGACTTGATAGACGACTGCCTCTTTCCAGTTAGCTCGCTTCATCTTCCCACTCCTCTCCCTACTCTTTATTCCCGCTCCACTTATCTGTACCTGTTTATCCGACAATTTTTTTAAATTTCGAAAAAGTTCTTTTCTTTTGACTGAATATTCGTTATCCTTGACGACAATACTACGAAGGAGGCATTCATCCATGAAATATTTCGCTCCATCCATCGCCATTGATCGGCTTCCTGCTCCCGTCTTCGCTGAACTCGCGAACCGAATCGGTGCTGTAAAAGCTGCCGGACACGATGTCATCACACTTGGTCAAGGAACACCCGACCAAACGACGCCTGTACATATTCTCGATGCCTTAAAACAAGCCATCGACGAGCCAACGAACCTTCAATATCCACCGTTTCGTGGACATGATTTTCTAAAACAAGCTGTCGCAAACTTTTACGCGACTGAATTCGGTGTCACGATCGATCCGGCAACGGAAGTCGCGATTCTCCTCGGCAGTAAAGCCGGGATCGTCGCCTTACCGCAGACGATCGTCAACCCTGGAGAAGGTGTCATCGTCCCGGATCCAGGATACCCGGATTACCTGTCTGGTGCAGCACTTGCTGGCGCTTATCCGATTACGCTTCCGTTGCTCGAAAAAAATGATTTCTTGCCGGATTATGACTTACTTGATACGACGGACGTTGAGCGTGCCCGGATGTTGTTCCTCAACTACCCGAGTAATCCGACGGGTGCGACCGCGACGGCAGAAGCCTTCGAACAGACAGTCGCTTTCGCCGATGCCCATGATATCTGTGTCGTTCATGACTTAGCATACGGCGGTATCAGTTTCGATGGTCCGACGCGAAGTTTCCTGCAGACGGAAGGGGCGAAAGATGTCGGAATCGAGCTATTCTCACTCTCAAAACGCTTCAACATGTCCGGCTTCCGGATTGCCTTCGCCATCGGAAATCCGTCCGTCATCTCAAGCATCGAAACGTATCAAGAACATCTCTACGTCAGTGCCTTCACACCGATTCAGCATGCGGCTACCGTTGCCCTCACGAGTGACCAGACGTGCGTCCGTGAGTTAAGTCGCTTGTATGAAACACGACGCGATGCGTTGTTCGCAAAACTCGATGCGATCGGCTGGAGTGGACCACGCCCGGGCGGTTCCTTCTTCGTCTGGCTTCCCGTTCCGGAAGGTTACACGTCCCAGAGCTTCACCGATCATCTACTTGACGAAGCGCACGTCGCCGTGACCCCTGGATCCTTCTTCGGCGAACACGGTGAAGGCTACGTCCGGATCAGCTTGATTGCTGACGTCGAACGTCTAGAAGAAGCCGTCGATCGAATCGGAACGCTCAACCTATTCCGGACACCTGTTGCGGAATAATTCTGAAAAAACAATTGACAGATGGGAATCATTTCCGTTAAAGTAAGTCCCAACAGCATAACTACTTATCGAGAGCGACCGAGGGATTAGGCCCAACGACGTCCGGCAACCACCTGTAAGGAACGGTGCCACATCCTACAGAATGATTTTCATTCTGAGAGATAAGTTACGAAATCTTACACTTTCGTCGCTTTTTTCTGGTTGCTCCGCTACCAGGAAAAAGCGACTTTTTTTGTATGAGGAGATGAGCGGATGATTGAATTCAAACACATTACAAAACGGTTCGTCCGAGACCGGACCTCGATTTTTGCCTTACGGGATGTCGATTTGACGATCCAAAAAGGAGAAATCTTCGGAATCATTGGCGAGTCTGGTGCCGGTAAAAGTACGTTGCTTCGCCTAATCAACGGGCTCGAGCATCCAACACAAGGAACCGTCAAGGTCGACGGTGTCTCGCTCGGTGGGATGTCAAAAGCAGATTTGCGTCAACTTCGCTTGCGGACAGGAATGATCTTTCAGCATTTCCAATTGATCCAGTCGCGCAACGTCGCGGATAACATCGCTTTTGCGCTCAAGGCCGCTGGCGTCAAACGAGCAGATTTCCCGGAGCGGATTCGCGAACTCGTCTCGCTCGTCGGACTTGAAGGATTTGAGACGAACTTCCCGAGTCAATTAAGCGGTGGGCAGAAACAGCGCGTCGGGATTGCCCGGGCACTCGCAAACAATCCGACCGTCTTGTTATGTGATGAAGCGACATCCGCTCTTGACCCCGTTACGACACTACAGATCCTTGAACTGCTGAAGGATTTGAATGAACGACTCGGGTTGACGATCGTCCTCATCACGCATGAGATTGATGTCGTCAAACAGATTTGCCATCGTGTCGCGGTCATGTCACAAGGTGAAGTCGTTGAAGTCGCCTCAACCTATGACTTGTTCAGTCAAGCTAAGCATCCGGTGACGCAACATTATGTCGATACGGCACTACAAATCGAATTGCCGGAACGCATCTTACAGGCAACCCCAGGCAAGATCATCCGCTTGCAGTTCACGGGCGAGAAGACCGGTGAGAGTACGTTATCAGAAGCGATCCGCCGTTACGATATCTCAGTCAGCATCTTGCACGGCAAGGTCGACTACATTCAAGACGTCGCCTTCGGTGTCCTCATTGTCAGCTTGACGGGATCATCCGATCAAATCGCTCCTGCCCTCGACTGGCTCGCGACGGAACTTCATGCACTCGAGGTGATTCAGGATGTGGCTTGATCGTATTCAAACGATGTTACCTGAGCTCTTTAAGGCACTCGGCGAGACAGCATGGATGGTCGGAATTTCACTTGCTTTCGCATTGGTCGTCGGGATTCCGCTCGGAATTCTCTTGTTCGTCACCGACCGCGGATTATTTTTTCAAAACCTTGCCGTCCGCCGTGTTCTTGACTTCGTCGTCAACATCGTCCGGTCGCTACCGTTCATCATCTTGCTGGTTGCCCTCATTCCGTTGACGAAGTTTTTACTCGACAATACGATCGGTCCGACGGCAGCATCCGTCAGTCTTAGTGTCGCAGCGATTCCGTTTCTCGCGCGACTCGTCGAAACATCACTCCGTGAAATTCCGCCTGGTCTAATCGAAGCAGCGGAAGCCTGTGGGGCGAAACCATTGCGGATCATCGTCAGTGTCCTCTTACCGGAAGCACTCCCTGGCATCATTCAGGGCATCACATTAACGACGATCAGCTTGATCGGCTTCTCAGCGATGGCTGGTATCGTCGGCGGCGGTGGTGTCGGTGACCTCGCGATCCGTTTCGGTTACTATCGCTACGATAATCTCATCATGATCGTGACGATCGTCGTACTCATCGTCATCGTTCAAAGTATTCAAGCACTTGGCAATCAACTGGCGCGAAAAACAGATAAACGCTAATCATACATACAAAGGGAGAGTGCAATCATGAAAAAACGATATGCCTTTTTAGCAACAGCCTTACTCGGTGCAGGAGTCCTCGCGGGATGTGGAGACAGCAGTGCTGACGAAAAAGACAAGACGATCAAGATCGGGGCGACGAGCGGTCCGTATAGCGACATGGTCAAACAAGCGATTCAGCCACAACTCGAAAAGAAAGGCTATAAAGTCGAAATCGTCGAGTTCAGCGATTACATTCAACCGAACATCGCCCTCGGTAGCGGCAATATCGACGCTAACTTGTTCCAACACTCGATCTACCTGAAGACGTTTTCTAAAGAAAAGAACCTCGACTTAAAAGGACTCATCACGGTTCCGACAGCACCGATGGGACTATACAGCAAGACAGCGAAGACACTTGACGACGTCAAGACAGGTGCTGAAGTCGCGACGCCGAATGATCCGACGAACCAAGCACGGGCACTGAACTTGCTTGCGGAACAAGGCTGGATTGAACTCAAGCCGGACGCTGATCCACTGACCGTTTCAGAAAAAGATATCGTCAAGAATCCGAAGAAACTCGTCATCAAACCACTCGAAGCGGCTCAACTGCCACGCGCTGTTGAAAGTGTCGACATCTCAGCCGTTCCAGGGAACTTCGCACTTGCTGCGAAATTCGACTTACTTGATGCGTTAGCGCTTGAGACGATGGACGAACAGTATCGTAACCTTGTTGCCGTTCAAACAAAAGATGCGGACGCACAAGTTGCAAAAGACTTGAAAGCTGCTGTTGAATCAGACGCTTTCAATACAGTCATCGAAAAATCATTCAAAGGCTTCAGCAAGCCTGAATGGGCGAACTAATTTAAAAATGACCGGAATTCAACGAGATCACCTCTCCTTGAATTCCGGTCGTTTTTTGTTAGAACCGATACCACATCAGTTCTTCATCATGATAGGTATCATCGATTTTCAGCGCCCGTGGTTCAATCGCGTATGATTCAAAACCAAGCGACCGATACAACGCTTTAGCAGCTTCGTTCGTCCGGACGACCGAGAGATGGACTTGCTCAATTAGAGGATGATGCTTTAATGTACGTAATGCCTCTTCTACAAGGTGCCGTCCGACCTGTTGTTTTCGGGCGCGTGGCGCGACGTACATCGCAAATACATTCGCTCGATGTCGCATCTTGAACGGCTCGGAGCAGACGATAGTGACGACACCGACGAGTTCATTTTCATGAAACGCACCAAACGTCATCGACTGTTCGCTTTCAAGACGAGTTGCGTACCGTTCGACGGATCGATCTTTTTCTGATTCATAATCAGAGCCAAATGCCTCAGGATGGTTTCGTAAGGCTTCTAATCGCAACGCTTTATAGAGTACTGCATCTTCTGGATTCAATCGACGGATTTCCAACATCCCCACCTCCTGCCTTTAGTGTAAAACACATCGCTTCATGAAAAAGAGGACGACATCGTGAAATATCGTCCTCCATTTTTCTATTTTAAGGTGTTCGGAAATTAATCGTGAAGTATGGCGCGTTACTCCGGAAAGCCACACCGATGTCAGCTTGTTTGTACTCTTTTTTCAAAATATTTTCTCGGTGCCCTTTTGAATTCATTAAGCCCCAATGTGATGCAAAGACATTCGGATAGCCCATTGATAGATTTTCACCAGCATAGCTGAAGCTGATGCCTTCACGCTTTATCCGGTCGAACGGATCACGCCCTTGCGGATCCGTATGTGCGAAGAAATTATTCTTCGCCATATTTTCGCTATGACCGCGTGTCACTGGCTTCAGTGCCGTATACGGAGCCAACGGATTTAACTTGTAGTCAGCCCGTTCCCAGTTCATCAATCGTAGCATCAGCTTCTCATCCGTCGTTCGTAACGCATTCGAAGCCGTACCATAGAAACCCTTTTTCTTCGCTTCGACGTCTTTCGGAATCGACAGTGTCGCTTTCACCTTATTCCCATCATGTTGGTCGAAGAAATAGGTGACGTAATTCCCCTTCTTCTCATAGACGGCTGCATGATCCAGGTTCAACATGTAGTTCGTGTTGCCTTTACGGTAGGATTTCACTGCGGTCCATCCTTTTTTCTTCAGCGATGATTCCGTATCCTTGTTCAAGACTGCCCCTTGCGTTGTTATACCATTTTTAAATCGGTACTTTCCGTATTCCTTACCGTCCTTCGTCAACGATACGAATTCTTCGCTGGACGTCCGCCTGACTTCCCAGTCGTAACCTGGATATTCACTGCTATATCGATCAATCAGCTTGCCGCCACTTTTCGGATAATCGGCTTCTGCCTGTTCCATTGGAATGTTCTCGTAGCCGAAAAAAGCTACTGCTGCTACTCCGACGATCAACCATTTTTTCATATCTTCGTTTCGCCTCCTTTAATCATTACCTTTATTTTAAAAGAAAATGATTCTTTCGAACAGTCATTGGCTCTTAATTGTCTAAATCACATTTTCCGTTCACAAATTGGACACGTTTTATGAGAACGTTCTCATATTATTAAAATGCTTTCGTTAAGAGGATTCTTAAAAGTATTTAGTACATATACTAAACCATCTTTCCCTTTTCTTAAAATGTGTGAACATTCTTTTATTTCATCATTCGAGATTTTTGATTGCTCTCGGAATTCTTACTCGGTATCATTAGAATTCGTAAGCCAAACTTTCAATGCTTTTCCAAATAACATAATGAAATGAAGGAGTTGACCTATGGTTTTACTGTATTTCATTTATGAGTCCATCGCCTTTTTACCGATTCAGCAATATTTATTTTCTGGATGGATGATTCTCGTCGTGTTGACGGTTTCATTCAGTTTAGCGAATGCACACGAAGATGTACGATTGAATCAACGACTCGGTTTTGAGTTACTCGTTCCTGGTTCTGGTATGTTGCTTTGCAAACAATTCATTCCTGGTCTCGCCATTATCCTATTTTTGATCATGGTACACTTCACGTATATGTTCCGCGTCATTCCTCTTCCTGTCGCGTTAATCTCGACACTTTCGATTAGCACACTTTCTTTTCTTTCTCTCTTTTTCTCGTCACGCAAAAAAGCGGACCGTTAAGTCCGCTTTTCATCATTGATATTTCGTTGTTTCTTTCAAACGATAGAAATGAGAAAGTTCTAACCAAATCGTTTTCCCTTTTTTCGTCTTCACTTGAATATATGGTCGATCTTGCGATACACGCAGTGCGAGCAACTCACCTTGTTGCTCTCCAGTTGTTCCGCTCGCTTTTAACCAATGACGACCTAATTTCCATTCGAGGAAGATATGTTTTCCTTTTTGAACGGCACGCCATTTTCCGATTTCTGCGATGCCTTTGACCGGAACGGCTGTCTCTGCACCTTGAATCGAGATGATCGCCGGATCGTGGTCACTCGCGCTACCGTCTGCTTCCATATACTCCGAGTTGATGTTGACGATATCAGAAGACGTATAACGTTTTAAGTTGTTCGAGATCAAGATGTGATCGAGCACTTGAGCATTTCCATTATAGACGTAAGAATAACGCTCTGATTTCGGCAGATCATCGACTGTATTCCAGAGGTTTTTCCCTTTCAGGATATTTAGCGTTTCTGAGAACTGGAAGTCGTTCAAGTCACCGAGAACGACGACGTTCGAGTCTTTGACTTCCGTTTTCAATTCAGAGACGAAATCTTGGACGATGTTCGCGATCGCATGACGCTGGACTTCACTCTTACGTACGACCGGTTGGTTCTTACCGAAGTCAGCTCCGTCACCACCTTTTGAGTTGAAGTGGTTGACGATGACGTGATACGAATCACCGTTGAAGAGGAATTCTGCGACGAGTGGTTTTCGTGAACTGGCGAAGTTCGGATCCGTCGGCTGGATGCGACCCGGGTTTTTCGTCAGCTTGCCGTTCTCCACCGCAACAGCTTCCGTTGCACCACCTTTTTCTCCTGGTGCGAGTGATACACGCGCTGGGTTGTAAAGGAATCCAACACGGATGTTTCCACCCGGCTGTCCACCGTCTTTCTTATCTTCAGGCGCGATGTCCGTATAGGCATAGCGGACACCTGTTTTTGCTTCGATTGCTGCAATCAATGTCTCGAATGATTTTGATGCGTCGACTGTTCCGCTATCCGTCGCACCATCATTATCCTGCATCTCTGTCAAACCGACGATGTCCGGCGTCTTCAGGAATGTCGCGATGCCTTCTGAGACACGATCGACTTTTCCAGCGTCTGCTGTTGAAGCAAAGTTCTCGACGTTGTACGAAGCAACCGTCAAGCGTGATTCCCCCGTCTTGATGTTCGTCGGTTGACGCTCCACTTCGCTCGTGACGAGTTTCGGAAGGTCCGCTGCTTTGGCGAGTACTTTATAGGCCGAATAGTTATAGCTCATGACGCCTTCGATTGTTCCATCGAATGTATCACCAGCTTTCGCACGGTACGACGAGCTGCCCATCTCGACAAATAGACGTTCTGGGTTGACATTATCCTTCGTCAGGATTGGTGTGCCACGTTTTGTGTAGACCTTGTTTGCGTCTGTTTGTGTCCGAACTGGAATCGTTCGGTTTGCTTGCGGTCCTGTGACGATTGCGTTCGGTAAAGCGACACGCATACCTTCTAAGCTTTCGTATAAATCGATCGCATCTTCTTTTGGATCAAACTGCGCGAAGGAATCATTGTCGACGACTTGCGTCGGAATCAAGACCCCTTTTTCACCAAGAACGATACTTGCTGGTAAGCCTTCATTAAGCGCACCCTTCACGAGATTGACCGTACTGATTTCCGTGACAGCAAGGTCTGTATCTGCTTTATCACTGTATCCGCCAAGTAACCACTCTTTGACATATCCTGTTGTCGCGATCTGTTGTCCAACAGCAGCACCATGGTTTTTCGCATAGACGAGAATCCCTTCCGATGTCCGGCTGTCATGATCCGGATTCGGATCTTGCATGTAGAAGTTGTTCGCATCGACGACGTACGTGACGACACCTGTCGTCCGGACGAGTTGATCTGCGTAAGGCGACGTATGCGCAATACCTTGGATATTGCTGATTTTCGTGATTGGTGGTGCGATATAGTACTTGAATGTCGAAACCGCTGACGTTTTACCGTCCTTGACGGCAACTGCTTGAATCGTCACTTCATCGTTGATTGTAATCGGTGACGTGTACACCGGACTGTCGACAGTTGGTGTCGTGCCATCGACCGTATAATGAATCGTTCCTTCACCTGATAATGTCACTTGATCTCCACGTTCAACTTCACCGACTGGAGAAGCTGTAGGTGCTGCAAGAACGTCGCCCGCTTCTGTCTGATGACTGCCGAGATTCGTCAGTGTATCGACCGGGAAGCTCGTCCACTGTGATGGTTCGTACGTTTTAGCACCAGACGTGACGCCCGTATTCCGGACGAGTGTCGTATCTTTTGCGAAATCCGTTGATGAACCGAGTGGTCCGATGATATCAAGAACAACATCACCCTTTTTCAGTGCGATGGGATCATTTCCGTTGAAGTTCAATGATCCCGTCGTCAATTGTGCTTTTGCTTTGATGTCCGCATTCGCACTCGAATTCGCGATGACGAACGTCTTCCCTGGATCCACTTTCCCCGATAGTGTGATTTTCGCTTCTGACGGTCCACCGTTCGTATATTGAACGAGTGTATAGTCTGCTAAATCAATGATTTGCCCCGACCCATTATATAGCTCGATTGCCTTATTATTGCTTGTTCCTTCTATGTATTCAGACAAGATGACGCCTTCGCCTTCTGCCCCGACCAGACCCGCTTGTGGAAGGATTCCTGCTGTTAACACTCCGGCCAATGCCCACTTTCCAAACGTACTGCCGTATTTCATGATGAGACCCCCTATTGAATTTTCTGACACTTCTTCATAATATCAGATTATATTCTCAATAGTGTATATTTTTCGTAAAAAAAGATACCATCCTTCGTAAATGAAAGGAATGGTATCGCTTACAAATTTTTATTGTTCGTCTTTGTGACTTTCGTACCATTTTTCAGCTTGCGATGTCGCGATCGGAATGGCGCGTCCCTCTTCATAGCCGTCTTTTAATAACGCGTTCGCGATCTCGATCGCTTTTTTTCGAAGTGGCGGATCAAAGTTCTTGAATGACTCCGGATAGTCGTTCTCATTCCATGGCATGTCGTCACCCCCTTCTTTCAGCATTACCCGAAAAAAGGCACAAAAAAAACGCCTCATCAGCGTGTCGTTGTTTTTGGTTGTCATGAGAATCGAGGATTACAGGTGATCAAAACACCTGAAACGACGAAAGCCCTACCTCTCTTTCGTTGTTACGGCT